>WNGQ01000053.1_pt1 | contig 106833 bp, 116 predicted proteins | sample 5407661 | NCBI WGS metagenome assembly WNGQ01 (sample SAMN13153382, study PRJNA577476) | soil metagenome | isolation source: 60 cm soil or saprolite under Garry oak tree replicate 2 | place: USA:California | collected 2016-06-15 | reverse complement strand
GAGGCGGACCTCGCCACGCGGCGCCGGCAGCGGCACCGGCTCGGCGGCCTCGCGGACGGTGGGCTCGACCGACAGCACCGCGCCGACGCGCTCGGCGCCGGCGGTCGCCGCCTGGAACGTGTCGTACAGCTCGGAGAGCTGCTGGACAGGATCGAACAGGCTGCGCAGGTAGAGCAGGAACGCCGCCAAGGTGCCGATCTCGAGCCCGCCGGCGAGCACCTGGTGGCCCCCGACGCCGAGCACCACCACGCTGGCGGCGGCGCCGGCGAACTCCACACCGGGGAAGAACAGCGAGGCGAGCCGGATGGTTCGCTGGTGGGCCAGCCGCTCGGCGCTCGCGGCGGAACGCCTGGATCGCGCGGACGCCCGACAGCGCCTCCTGGAGCTGGACGGTGACCACCGTGGCGGTCTCGCGCACGCGCCGCCAGGCGGCGGAGGACTGGCGCCGGAACCTGGTGGCGGCCAGCGCCAGCGCGGGCGCGACGACGAGCGTCGCCAGCGCGAGCTGCCAGTCCATCAGCACCAGGATGACCGCGATCCCGAGCAGGGTGATCACGCTGGTGATGAAGGTCACCAGCCCGTCGGTGACCAGGTCGCTCATGGCCTCGATGTCGTTGGTCATGCGGGCGACCACCCTGCCGGTGCGCTCCCGCTCGTAGAAGTCGAGGGAGAGCGTCTGCAGGTGGCCGAACAGCTTGGTGCGCACCGCGTAGAGGACGCGCTGCCCGACGGCGGCCACGGCGATGATCTCCAGCCGCCCGGCCAGGAGCTGCAGGGCGGCCAGCAGGACGTAGGCGACCGCGACCCGGTCGATGACGTGCAGGTTCCTCGGCAGCACGCCCTGGTCGATGGCCACCTTGACCAGGTAGGGCATGGCCAGGCCGGCCGCGCTCTGGGTGAGCACCGCCAGGGAGCCGAGCACCAGCATCCTGCGGTGCGGCCGCACCAGCGGCCACAGCCATGCGCGCGCCTGCCGGCCCTTCACGAGGCCACCTCGTCGGCCAGCTCGTCGACGTCTGGCGCGGCGCTGGTCAGCACCGCGCGGTAGCGCGGCTCGCGGGTGGCCAGGTCCTCGTGGTCGCCCTGGGCGACGACCCGGCCGCGGTCCAGCAGCACGATCCGGTCGGCGAGCCGCAGGCTGGCGCGCCGGTTGGCGACCAGCAGCACGGTGGCGTCGCCGAGGGCCGCGGAGAGCCCGTCGAGGATCGCGGCCTCGGTGGCGATGTCGACGTGCGAGAGCGCGTCGTCGAGGATCAGCACGCGCGGGGCGGCCAGCAGGGCCCTGGCCAGCGCGACCCGCTGGCGCTGGCCGCCGGAGAGGGTGTAGCCCTGCTCTCCGACGATGGCGTCGAGCCCCTCCGGCAGGCTCGCGACCACGTCCAGCGCCGCGGCCCACTCCAGCGCCGCCAGCACCTGGTCGTCGTCGGCGTCGGGGCGGGCGAAGGCGACGTTGTCGCGGAGCGTGGCCGAGAAGAGCTCGGGCTCCTGGTTGACCACTGCGACCGCGCCGCGCAACGACTCCAGGGTGAGCCCGGCCACGTCCTGCCCGTCGAGCAGGACCCGCCCCGCGCTCGGCTGGTACAGGCGCGGGATCAGCGCGGCCAGGGTCGACTTGCCCGAGCCGGTGCCGCCCACCAGGGCGACCCGCTCCCCGGGCTGGATCTCGAGGCTGACGCTGACCAGGCTCGGACGGCCGCTCTCGCCGTACCGGAAGCTGACGTCGTCGAAACGGACACGCGCTCCGTGCTGGCCCGATGCGGTGGCGGGCGGAGCGGGCAGGCGGGCCGCGCCCGGACGGTCGGCGATGCCCGGCGGGCGGTCGAGGATCTCGAACACCCGCTCGGCGCTGGCGGCGGCGCGCTGCGCGAAGCCGAACAGCATGCCGAGCGACTGCAGCGGCCAGACGAGCATGACCACGTAGGAGTTGAAGGCGACCAGCGTGCCCAGGGTGATGTCCCCGTTGACCACCAGCCGGCTGCCGTACCAGAGGATGACGGCCACGCTGAGCTGGGGGAGCGCGGCCAGCAGCGGGGTGTAGAAGGCCCGCAGCCGCGCGGCGGTGAGGTTCTCGTCGAGCAGGCTGCCGGCCTCGCGCCGCAGCTTGTCGACCTCCTGTCGCTCGCGGCCGAACGCCTTGACCACGCGCACGCCCGCGGCGTTCTCCTCGACCACGGTGGTCAGGTCGCCCTCCTTCTGCTGGACCCGCCAGTAGACGCGGTGCAGGCGCCGGTTGAAGCGCATCGCCCCGTAGACCAGCGGCGGTGCCAGCGCGAGCGTGATCAGCGTGAGCCGGGTCGACAGCGTCCACATCTGGACGGCGGCGATCCCGAAGGTGAAGAGGTTGAGCACGCTGAAGACCAGGCCCCATGAGAGGAAATAGCGCACAGAGCGGACGTCGGAGGTGGCGCGTGAGAGCAACTGCCCGGTTTGGGTCTGGTCGTGCCAGGCTGGCTCCAGCGAGAGCAGGTGGCCGGTGAGCCGGTTGCGGAGGTCGTACTCGACGTCGGTGCCGACCCTGCCGGACACGTCGCGGCGCAGCGTGCTGAACACCCATCGCAGCACAGCCAGCCCCAGCAGCAGGAAGATCTCGCGAGTGAGCACGCCGGGCACCCGCCTGGTCAGCCCCTGGTCGATGATGGTCCTGGTCACCAGGGGCAGCAGGGTGGTGATGCCGATCATGCCGAGCCCGAGCGCGAACGCCACCACCGCCCGCGGCCAGTACGGGCGGAGCAGTCCGACGATCCGGCGCAGCGTGGAAAGCGCCAGGCCGTCAGGCGGTGGGGTGCGCAGGTACTCGGGCAGCGGTCTCGCTCCTTTGGGTCACCGGTGGGTCACTTGCATCGTGCCAGTTACAACGTAGAGCAGCACTGGGACAATCCGTAGTCGCGGTCCACAGGTCATGTTAGTGTGGCAGTACTTAATTTCTATTGTTATAGAACAAATAATCCGGAGTGATCCATGAGCCAGGAACCCACCGGCTACCAGCGCACCGAGCGCACGACGCTGCGGAGGCTGCCGGAACGCGGGAGCTACGACCGGGCGATGGTGCACGCCATCCTGGACGAGGGCTTCCTGTGCCACGTGGCGTTCGTCGTCGACGGCCAGCCGTACGCGCTCCCGACCGGGTACGCGAGGGTCGGCGACACGCTCTACCTGCACGGGTCCAGCGGCAGCCGGCTCGGCATGCGGCCGGACATGGACGTGTGCGTCACGGTCACGCTGCTGGATGGGGTGGTGCTCGCCCGCTCCGTGTTCCACCACTCGTTCCAATTCCGGTCGGTGATGGTCCTCGGACGGACCCGCCTGGTCACCGACCGGGACGAGAAGGACGCCGCGCTGCGGGCCGTGGTCGAGCACATCGTCCCGGGCCGCAGCCAGGTGGCGCGCGCCCCCGACCGCAAGGAGCTGGCCGCGACCGCCGTGCTGGCGGTCCCGCTGACCGAGGTCTCGGCCAAGGTGCGCAGCGGCGCGGTCGGCGACGATGAGGAGGACTACGACCTGCCGATCTGGGCGGGTGTGCTGCCATTGGGGATGGTCCCCGGCGAGCCGCAGCCCGACGGTCGCCTCCACGGGGACCTGCCGGTCCCGGCGCACGTCACCGGCTGGCGGCGCCCCGCCCCAGCCAAGGACGCGGCCACCTCCCGGGCATGACGGATTGCCGCCGAGGCCAGGGCCACGCGGCGGCATGGCGGGTTGGCCGGCCCCGGCGGGCCTCTCGAGGAAGCATCGTGCTCAGAAGAAGCGGTTGAGGGGGCCGAGGTTCACCCGGGGCAGGTGGAAGCTGTCCCAGCCCACCACGTTGAGGAACGCCTGGAGCAGCGTGAACCCGACCACCAGGGCGACCACCGCGCCGATGGTCTTGTGGCGGCGGCCGAGCGCGGCCAGCGTGCCGGTGATGCCGATGCCGACCAGCAGGACGAAGTAGCCGAGCACCGTCCGCAGCCCGGTCGTCGGCGGGGTGCCGAGGACGTAGAGGCCGACCGCGCCGAGGGTGAATCCGCTGGCGGCGCGGTTGCGGCCGATCAGGGCGGCGCCGACCAGCCCCACCAGCGCCGGCGCGGTGACGCGCGCAGAGCTGACCGGGTCGTCGCTGTCCAGGGTCGCCATCATCAGCAGCGCGAAGCCGGCGACCAGCGCCAGGTCGCGGAGCAGGCCCCCGGGGAGCAGGTCGGCCAGCACCGTCCCGCGGGCGTACGCCGGCCGCGCTCCGCGCTCCGGCCCCGGCTCGCCGGCCTCCGTGGGCGCGTGGTCGCCCGGTGCCGCCCGCCGGGGTACGGGCGCGCCGTGGTCGGGGCCGTAGCCGGCCCGCCGCGGCACTCCAGGCTCGGGCACGGCCGCGGGCCGTTCCGCTGCCCCGGGCGGTGGCCACCAGCCCGCCGCCGCGGGCGGTGTGGCCTGCGGCGCCGGTACGGGTGCCGGCGCCGGCGGGGTCGCCGAGACGGTGGGCGGGGTGGCGACCCCGGCGGGGACGCGCGGGAACATCCAGGTGCGCTGGACCACCTCGGTCGCGGCTGTCACCGGGTCGGCGGCGACCCCGCCGACCAGCGATTCGAGCAGCGCCCGCGGGCTCGGCCGGCGGGAGGGGTCGCGGTCCATCGCGGCCCGCACCGCCTCCAGCAGGCGGCCCTGCAGGCCGCGCAGGTCCGGCTCCTCGTGCAGGATCCGCTGGGCGATGGTGGCGACGGCGCCCTGCCCGAACGGCGGGTGGCCGGTGCCGGCGAAGGTGACCAGGCCGCCCCAGGCGAACACGTCGCTGGCCTCGGACGCCTTGCCGGTGCGGAGCTGCTCGGGCGCGAGCCAGTTGACCGAGCCGACGATCTTGCCGGTCTGGGTCAGCGTGGTCGCGTCGACCGTGCGGGCGATGCCGAAGTCGATCACCTTGGGGCCCTCGCGGGAGAGCAGCACGTTGCTGGGCTTGAGGTCGCGGTGGACCACGCCGGCGGCGTGGACGGCCTCCAGCGCCTCCGCGACGCCGACCGCGAACGCCTCCAGCCGGGGGCCGGTGAGCGGCCCGCCGTCCTCGACGGCCTCCTGCAGGGTGGGTCCCTGCACGTACTCGGTGACGTAGTAGGGCTGCGGCGCGTCCAGGTCGGCGTCCAGGACCCGCGCCGTGCAGAACCCGGCCACCCCCGAGGCCGCGCGGACCTCGCGCCGGAAGCGCGCCGCAGAGTCCGGGTCGGAGGTCCGGTCGGCGCGAACCACCTTGACGGCCACCAACCGACGGTCGCGCGCCTGGCCGAGGTAGACCACGCCCATACCACCGCCGCCGATCCTGCTGAGGATGGCGTACGGCCCGAGCTGCCTCGGGTCTCCCGACCCGAGCGGGAGAGCGCTGTTCACCCGAGCACCTTACCAACTCCGTCGCGCGTGCACTGGAGCGCGTCAGCGCGGCGCCTGGCCCGACTCCTCCTTGGTCGTCGCGGCCGCCGCGTGCCCGCTCGCGCCCACCGGTTGCTTGCGGCCGGGGACGCGGCCGAGGATCTCGTCCACGTCGGTGCCGTCGACCGTCTCGCGGTCCACCAGCAGCTCGGCCAGCCGCTCCAGCGCGTCGCGGTGCTCGCTGAGCAGGTCCATGGCGCGCCGCTCCGCCTCCCGCAACAGCGCGGAGACCTCCTGGTCGATGACACGCTGGGTCGCCTCCGCGTAGGGGCGGCTTCTGACCTCCTCGCCGCCGAGGAACATGGGGCTGCCGCTGGAGAACCCGACCGGGCCCAGCTCCTTGCTCATGCCGAACTCGCGGATCATGCGGGTCGCCAGGTCGGTGGCGCCGGCCAGGTCGTTGGCGGCGCCGGTCGAGCCCTCGCCGAACACCAGCAGCTCGGCCGCGCGGCCGCCCAGCCGGATCGCCAGCGAGTCCTTCAGGTAGCCCTCGGAGTACAGGTGCCGCTCGTCGACCGGGAGCTGCTCGGTCACGCCCAGCGCCTGCCCGGCGGGCAGGATGGTGACCTTGGCGATCGGGTCGCCATGCTTGGACAGTGCGGCGACCAGCGCGTGGCCGCTCTCGTGCACCGCCACCGCCCGCTTCTCGTCGGGCAGCAGCGCGTTGGACGAGTCCCGCCGCCCCAGCAGGATCCGGTCGCGCGCTTCGGAGAAGTCGGCCGCGGTGAGGGTGTCGCGGCCGGCGCGCACCGCGTAGATGGCCGCCTCGTTGATCAGATTGGCCAGGTCCGCGCCGGAGAATCCCGGTGTGCCGCGGGCGACCACGTCCAGGTCGACGTCGGGGGCGAGCTTCTTTCCCTTGGCGTGGACCTCGAGGATCGCCCTGCGCTCGCGCTGGGTCGGCAGCGGGATGACCACCTGGCGGTCGAAGCGGCCGGGCCGCAGCAGCGCGGGGTCGAGCACCTCCGGCCGGTTGGTCGCGGCCATCACCACCACGCCGGTGGCCGGGTCGAAGCCGTCCATCTCCGACAGCAGCTGGTTGAGGGTCTGGTCGCGCTCGTCGTTGGAGACCACCTGGCCGCCGCGGCGCTGGCCGATGGCGTCGATCTCGTCGATGAAGATGATCGCCGGGGCGCGCTTGCGGGCGTCGTTGAACAGGTCGCGGACGCGCGCGGCGCCGACGCCGACGAACATCTCCACGAACGACGAGCCGGTGACCGAGATGAAGGGCACGGCGGCCTCGCCGGCGACCGCCCGGGCGATGAGGGTCTTGCCGGTGCCTGGCGGGCCGACCATGAGCACGCCCTTGGGGCCCATCGCGCCGGCGCGCCGGTAGCGGTCGGGGTTCTTGAGGAAGTCGACCACCTCGGTGACCTCGCGCTTGACGCCCTCGTAGCCGGCCACGTCCGCGAAGGTCGTGCTGGGCCGCTCGGTGTCGTAGACCCGGCCGCGGGAGCGGCCGACCCCGCCGATGGCGCCGAGCTGGCGCCGTGTCGAGCGCCCGAGGTAGATGAAGAAGCCCACGAACAGCAGCAGCGGCAGCAGGCTGATCAGCACCGTGGTGAAGGAGCTCTGTGCGCCGACCGCCTTGACCTGGACGTTGTGGTCGTCCAGCAGCTTGGTGAACTGCGGGTCCTGCAGGTTCACCGGGTACGAGGACTTGAACTTGGTGCCGTCGGTCAGCACGCCGTCGATGTGCCCGTCGCTGCCGATGTCGACCGACCTGACCTGTCCGGCCGCGATCTTGTCCTTGAGCTGGGGCTGGTAGGTGAGCGTCTGGACCTGGCCGCCGCTGCTGCGACCGGCGAACAGCAGGATCGCCAGGGTGAGGGCCACGCCGATCCAGGGCAGCCACATCCGCCACCTCGGCGGCGGGGGCGGGGGTGGCGTCCGCGGCCGCTCGGGTGGCGGTCCGGGCTTGGCTTGGTTGCTCAGGTGCACCCGCGGGTGCAGGCCCTCCAGCATTCGTGTGCTCCTCGCGAACGGGCAGGTTGCACGGTCCACGGTAGCGCCCGTGGCGGGTAAGCGTAAGGGTGCCCTCAGCCCGTGTATGGAACGCGGCGATCGGCCGGAATGTCGCTGAGTCTCGGGTTCTCTCTGTCCCGGTCGGAGAGGATCGGCTGGGGGTCCGGCCAGACGACCCCGAGGTCGGGATCGTTCCAGGCGATGCCCAGCTCGTCGGAGCCGTCGTACTCGTTGGTGACGAGGTAGGTCATGGTGACCTCGTCGTGGGCGTAGAAGCCGTGGGCGATGCCCTCCGGGATGTACAGCGCCAGGTCCTCGCCGCCGCCGAGCTGCAGGCTGGTGTGCTTGCCCTCGCTGGGCGAGCCGACCCGCGTGTCGACCAGCACGGCGGTGACCCTGCCCTCCTGCACGAACCAGAGATCGGCCTGGCGCCGGTGGTAGTGGAGCCCTCGCAGCACTCTCTGGACCGAGTCGGAGCGGTTGGCCTGGACCATCGGCTTGGCGAACGGGAGCCAGGACGACCGGTAGGTCTCCATGAAGCGGCCGCGTTGGTCCTCGACCGGCTTCACCCGGATCAGCCACACCCCCTGCAGCTCGCTGGACTCGAACACCTCGGCCAACGTTGCACCTCCCCCCGCGCGGTACCAGCGGCGTGGAGGCTACACACGAGATCCTCGATTCGCCAAGGACAGACGCAAACCTAGCCCCTCTAGGTGGTATGGGAGCCTGCCGAAGTAGTACTACGGACGGGTGTTGGAGTACTCGGGCTCATGCGGCCGTACTACGACCCCCGGTCCACGGGCGCGCCGCCGCCACCCCGCCGCGACGGGATGGATGCCAAGGACACTCGTCACCTGGATGGACGACGATGCCCAAGTCCGCTGCCGCGCTGGTGCTGTTCAGGCTCGGCGATCGTGGCTACGCCACCCCACGCGACCAGGTGCTCGAGGTCGTCGACGTGGGTGGGGGCCAGCCGGCCGTGCCCGGCCTGGAGCCGTCGACGCTGGCGGCGCTGAAGGGGGGCGAGCGGCTGTCGCCGCTGGTCAGCCTGCGGGTCGCCCTCGGGCTGCCCGACCGCGGGCCGGAGGGACGCATCCTGGTCGTGACCACCAGACAGGGCCCGGTCGGCTTCCTCGTCGACGAGGTCGTGCAGGTGCTGGAGATCGACCCGACCGCCACCCGCGTGCGCGAGAACCGCCTGGGCAGCGGCTACGTGGTCGGGACCGTCGAGGCGCTCGGCGGCACCTGGCTGCTGGTCGACTGGGACGCGATCCGGCTGCCCGGAGCGCTGCGCTCGACTCGCTGACGGCGCCGTGACCGGGGGTAGCATGAGGCGAAGTGTCCATCCCGTCCCGGAGAAGGTGCCAGTGCCACCCAGCCCGACCTCGGCGGAGTTCCGAGCCACCGTTGGGCTGTTCGCGACCGGGATCACGGTGGTCACCGCCAACGCGGTCGGCCAGGAGCACGGGATGACCCTCAACGCCTTCGCCTCGGTCTCGCTTGACCCGCTGCTGGTGCTGGTCTGCGTGGAGCGCGACGCGGTCATGCACAAGGTCCTCGAGGAGGCCGGCAGCTTCGCCGTCTCGGTGCTGGCCGAGGACCAGGAGCCGATCGCCAGGTACTTCTCGGACTCCGGCCGCCCTCCTGGCGCCGCGCAGTTCGCCGACGTGAGCTACCGGATCGGCGCAGCCACCGACGCGCCGCTGCTGGAGGGCGCGCTGGCTTGGATCGAATGCGAGCTGGAGCGAACCTACGACGGCGGCGACCACTCGATCTTCCTCGGCCGTGTCCTGACGGTCGAGCGCGGCCTGGTGCGCGAGCCGCTGCTGTACTTCGCCGGCGCCTACCGCCGGCCGGGCGACGGCCGGCCCGCCGCGTAGCCCGCCGGAAGTACCGTGGGGCGTGCCGGCAGACCAGCGAAACGGTGCGAATCGCCAGCGCGATGACCGCCAAAGGGATCCCGGCGAACGACCCGATGGGGGGGTTCGGGGGGGAGCCGCCTCGGGCTCCCCCCCGAATGGATCAGGTCCCGTAGAGGCGGTCGCCGAAGTCGCCGAGGCCCGGGAGGATGTAGGCCTGGTCGTTCAGGCGTTCGTCGACGGCGGCGGTGACGATGTCGAGGGCGGGATGCTCGTTGTTCAGGCGCTCGATGCCCTCGGGAGCCGCCACCACCGACAGCAGGGTGACGCGCTCGGGGTGCTCTGCGTAGAGGCTGGTGCAGGCGGCGGCGGCGGATCCGCCGGTGGCCAGCATGGGGTCCAGCAACAGCACGTAGCTGTCGGCGAGCGGCGGCAGCTTGGTGTAGTAGGCCGAGGGCTGGAAGGTGGCGTGGTCGCGCTCGAGGCCGATGTAGCCGACGGCCACCTCGGGGAACAGCTCGGTGACCGCCTCGACCATGCCGAGTCCGGCGCGCAGGATCGGGACGGCCACCAGCGGTGCGGCGAACTGCGCGCCGTCGGCCTCGGCCAGGGGGGTGGTCACCTTGCGGGCGGCCACGGGCACGGTGCGGCTGGCCTCGACCACCAGGGCGAGCGCGAGCCGCTTGGCGAGCAGCCGGAACAGCGGCGGCGGGGTGGATACGTCACGGAGCGCGGTCAGCATCGTCGCCGCCAGGGGGTGGTCAACCACGGTGACGCCCAAGCAGGCCTCCCTCCTTACTGTGTAGTCGAGAACCTTTCGGTGGGGTGATCTTGGCTCGGTTCCCCGTTCCATATGGGGGGGAGCTCGCTCCCCCCCACGGCCCCCCCAAGAGCGCCTGTGCCATGGGAACCGCGCCTGTGCCATGGGAACCGCGCTCCCACTCAGCGGCCCCGGGTGATGAGGTAACCGCCGAGGGCGATGTCCTCGCGCAGCACGGCCGCGGTCAGGCTGGCGTGGCTGGCGCTGATCGGGCTGGTTCGGGTCGGCGAAGGGTAGGCGACCAGGCCCAGGTCGCCGGCCTGCTTCATGGCCCTGAACATGTGGAACGGGTCCGAGACCACCACCACCTTGGGGTGCTCGCGGCGCAGGTGCATGTCCAGGACGCGCTTGGCGCCCTTGAGGTTCTCGTAGGTCGTGCGGCTGGTCTCCTCGACCAGGGTCGCGTCGGCGGGGATGCCGTGCTGCATGGCCCAGCGCGCGCCCGACCCGCCCTCGGTGAAGCGGTCTCCCGGCTCGTTGCCGCCGGTGAAGACGATCAGCGGCGCGACGCCGCTGCGGTAGAGGTCCACGGCATGCTCCAGCCGCGAGGCGTAGATGGCCGAGGGCCGGCCGTCGTACTGGGCCGCCCCGAGCACGACGATCGCGTCGACCTTGGGATGCTCGTCCTTGTCCATCCAGACCGCTACCAGGGCGGTCGTCACGGCGAAGTAGAGCACCACGGCGGTAACGATCCCGATGAGCACACGGCGCATGATCTTGAGGATTCTACGTAGGGCCGCCCACCAACGGGTGGCGGGGGCGCGGCGGGCAGTGGACGGTTCATTCCCAGGCCAGGCGGTTGCCAAGCTCGTGACCGTCGAGAAACGGCGGGATACACTCCGGGCGACTCGGATGCGAGCTCTCGGTGGGACAGGAGATGGAGCCATGAGGATGAAGTTCCGGGTGCTGACGCTGCTTGCCCTGGTCTCGCTGGTTGCGGCCGCATGCGGCAGCAAGCCGAGCAACCAGGGCTCGGGGGCGACCGCGACGTCGGCCAACAATAAGTTCCTCGCATGTCAGGTCACGGATACCGGTGGCATCGACGACCGCTCGTTCAACGCCACCGCCTGGAAAGGCATGCAGGACGCCCAGTCGCAGCTGGGCGTCCAGGTGAAGTTCCTCGAGTCAACCAGCCAGAACGACTTCACGCCCAACATTCAGACCTTCGTGCAACAGAAGTGCGGCCTGATCGTGACCGTCGGCTTCCTGCTCGGCGACGACTTCGCCTACAAGCCGAGCGAGGTGCCCAACAACAACGTGCTCGGGCTCACGTTCTCCACCGACCAGGCCGCGTTCCTGGCCGGCTATGTGGCCGCGGGCATGAGCAAGACCCACAAGCTGGGTACGTTCGGTGGGCTCAAGATCCCGACCGTGACCATCTTCATGGACGGCTTCTGGTCCGGGATGAAGTACTACAACAAGAAGAACAACGCCAACATCCAGCTGCTCGGCTGGGACGCGCTGAAGCAGAACGGCCTGTTCACCGGTGACTTCACCAACCAGGACAATGGCAAGCGAACGACCGAGACGCTGCTCGGCCAGGGCGCCGACATCATCCTGCCGGTCGCGGGCCCCGTGGGTCTGGGCGCCGCCGCCGCGGTCAAGGCCGCTGGGGCCGACAAGCACATGATCTGGGTGGACACCGACGGCTGCGAGAGCGCGCAGCAGTTCTGCAGCCTGTTCCTCACCAGCATCGAGAAGCACATGGATGTCGCGGTGCAGACGGCCATCAAGAACGCGGTCGACAACCAGTTCAAGGGCGGCACCTACGTTGGCACGCTGCAGAACGACGGTGTCGGCATCGCCCCGTTCCACGACTTCGACAGCCAGGTGCCCCAGAAGCTCAAGAGCGACCTCGACACCATCAAGCAGGGCATCGTCTCCGGATCCATCTCGGTGAAGCCGCAGGACAACAAGTAGCGCACAGGGCCGCGGGGGGTCGCGCAGCCTCGACCCCCCGCGCGGGCCCCTTGAGGAGGCAGCTTGAAGCTCGAGCTCAAGGGGATCACCAAGCGGTTCCCCGGCGTGGTCGCCAACGACGGCATCGACCTCGCCGTCGCGGAAGGTGAGATCCACGCGCTGCTGGGTGAGAACGGCGCAGGCAAGACAACCCTGATGAACGTCCTCTACGGGCTCTACCACGCCGACGAGGGCGAGATCCTCATCGACGACCAGCCGGTCCGCTTCCAAAGCCCAGCCGACGCGATCGCCGCCGGCATCGGCATGGTCCACCAGCACTTCATGCTGGTGCCGGTGTTCACCGTGGCCGAGAACGCCGTGCTGGGGATCGAGCCGATCCGCCGCGCCGGGCTGCTCGACCGGGCCAAGGCCAGACGCGAGGTGCGGGAGCTCTCCGAGCGCTTCGGCCTGGTGGTCGACCCCGACGCGATGGTCGAGGACCTGCCGGTCGGGGTCCAGCAGCGGGTCGAGATCATCAAGGCGCTGCTGCGCGATGCGCGGCTGCTGATCCTCGACGAGCCGACCGCCGTGCTCACCCCGCAGGAGACCGACGACCTGTTCCAGATCATGCGGTCGCTGCAGAAGTCCGGGCACTCGTTGCTGTTCATCACCCACAAGCTCAAGGAGGTGCTGCCGGTCGCCGACCGCATCACCGTCCTCCGCAACGGCAGGGTGGTCGGCTCGACCGTGCCCGGCGAGACCAGCGAGCAGGAGCTGGCCTCGATGATGGTGGGCCGCTCGGTGCTGCTGCGGGTCTCCAAGGACGAGGCCAGACCCGGCGAGGTGGTCCTGGAGGTCGAGGGCCTCACCGTGCTCGACGACCGTGGCCATCTGGCCACCGACGACCTGTCCCTGCAGGTCCGCGCCGGCGAGATCGTGGCGATCGCCGGGGTCCAGGGCAACGGCCAGACCGAGCTGGTGGAGGCGCTGACCGGTCTGGTCCCACCGCTGTCCGGCTCCATCACCATGGCCGGCCGGCGCCTGGAGCACGCCAACCCGCGCTCGGTCCTGCACTCCGGTGTCGCCCACGTCCCCGAGGACCGCATCAAGGACGGCCTGGTGGCCAGCTTCTCGGTGGCCGAGAACCTGGTGCTGAACACCTACGACACGCCGCCGTTCGCCCACGGCCCGGTGATGGACGCAGCCGCGGTGCGCTCGTCGGCGGTCGAGCGCGCCAGGGAGTTCGACATCCGCGCCCCCTCCGTCGACGTCGAGGTCGCCACCCTGTCCGGCGGCAACCAGCAGAAGGTCATCATCGCCCGCGAGCTGTCGCGGCCGATCCGGCTGCTGATCGCCTCGCAGCCGACCCGCGGGCTGGACGTCGGCTCCATCGAGTACGTCCACCGGCGCATCGTGGAGGCTCGGGACCAGGGCGACGCCGTCCTGATCGTCTCCTCCGAGCTGGACGAGGTGATGGCGTTGGCCGACCGCATCGTGGTGATGTTCCGCGGCCGCATCGTCGGCGAGCGCCCGGGCGGCGCCGACCGCGACGAGATCGGCCTGCTGATGGCCGGCGCCCAAGGGGAGGTGGCTTCCAGTTGACCGAGCCGGCCGTCAAGGCACCAGAGGTCTCCGAGCCGCCACCACCGCCGGGCCGCTCGCTGGCCTCCCGCTTCCTCGAGGAGCTGACCAGCCCGAGCCCGGTGCTGGTGACGCTGCTGGCGGTCTTCACGGCGCTGGTGGTCGGCGCGGTCCTGATCGTCTTCTCCGACGAGAGCGTCCTGTCGACCTGGGCCTACTTCTTCGCGGCCCCCGGTGACGCGCTGAGTGCTTCCTGGAACGTCATCACCGCGGCGTACGGGGCGCTGCTGTCCGGGGCGGTCGGCAGCGGCAGCGCCCTGTCGGAGACGATCGTGGCGGCCACCCCGCTGATGCTCGCCGGGCTGGGCATCGCGCTCGGGTTCCGGGCGGGGCTGTTCAACATCGGCGCGGAGGGGCAGGTGATCGCGGGCGGGCTGGCGGCCGGCTACGCCGGCTTCGCCATCCATGGCCTGCCGGTGTTCGTGCACCTGCCGCTGGCGCTGCTGGCCGGGTTCCTGGGCGGGGCGCTCTGGGGCTTCGTACCCGGCATCCTCAAGGCGACCACCGGCGCGCACGAGGTCATCACCACCATCATGCTGAACTACGTGGCCCTCAACCTGTCGTTGTACCTGCTGGCCAGCTCCACGTTCCGGCGACCCGGACGGATCGACCCGATCTCCAAGGTCGTGGCGGTGCCTTCCCGCCTGCCCCACCTGGCCGGGCACGGGCTGCGGCTGCACGCCGGCATCATCGTCGCGCTGCTGGCGGCGGTCGCCGTCGCCTGGCTGCTCGGCCGCAGCACCTGGGGCTTCGAGTTGCGCGCCGCCGGCGCCAACCCGGCGGCGGCGCGCACCGCCGGCATCGACATCCGCCGCGCCATCGTGATGGCCATGGTCCTGTCCGGAGCGCTGGCCGGGCTCGCCGGCGCCGGGCAGGTGCTCGGCGTCCAGTTCAGCCTGGCTCCCGGGTTCTCCGGCGGGCTCGGCTTCGACGCCATCACGGTCGCTCTGCTCGGCCGGGCCAGCCCGTTTGGCGTGGTGCTGGCGGCGCTGCTGTTCGGCGCGCTGCGCGCCGGCGGCCTGAACATGCAGGCTACGACCTCGACGCCGATCGACATCGTCACCGTGATCCAGTCGCTGATCGTGATCTTCGTGGCCGCGCCGGCGCTGGTCCGTGCGATCTACCGCATCAAGGGCGCCCGCGCCGACACCGGGGCGCCCCTGTCCAAGGGATGGGGAGGCTGACCATGGCCGTCGGCGCGACCGCCGTGCTGGGGCGTGGCCAGGCCGCCTCCGACCTGCGCCGCCGGGTCACCGGCGTCCTGTACCTGGTGCTCGCGGGGGTGATGGCCGGCCCGTTCGGGGTCGGAGTGCCGTCCGGGGCGGACGCGCGTTTCGTGCTCCACCAGGCCCCGGCGATCAGCATCCCGGACGCGGTCATCCCGGTGCGGCCGTTCGCCCTGGTGCTGGCGGCCATCTGCGCGTACCTCGGCGGCTACCAGATCGTGCGGGGCTTCGGCCGCCGCGCCGGGCTGGTGCTCGGGGTGGTGCTGGCGCTGTTCATCCTCGCCTTCCTGGCATGGGCGGCCAAGGACAACTCCATGAACCTGGTCGGGCTGCTGGGCAGCACCCTGCTGCGGTCGGTGCCGCTGACGCTGGGGGCGCTGTCGGGGGTGCTGTGCGAGCGGGCCGGCGTCATCAACGTGGCCATCGAGGGCGAGTTCCTGGTGGCCGCGTTCGCCGGCGCGATGGTCGCCAGCGCCACCCACGGGCTGTGGTACGGGCTGATCGCCGGGGTGGTGGTCGGCGGCCTGATGGGCTCACTGCTGGCGGTGCTGGCGATCCGCTACCGGGTCGATCAGATCGTGGTCGGCGTGGTCCTCAACCTGTTCGCGCTCGGCCTGACCGGGTTCCTCACCGACCGGGTGCTGATCCCGCACCAGGCGACGCTGAACACCCCGGACGTGTTCTCCTCCATCCAGATCCCGCTGCTGGCAAGGATCCCGGTGATCGGGCCGGTGCTGTTCAACCAGAACCCGTTCGTCTACCTGATGTACGTGCTGCTGGTGGTCCTGCACGTCGCGCTGTTCCACACGCGCTGGGGACTGCGGGTCCGCGCGGTCGGGGAGCACCCGCGCGCCGCCGACACGGTCGGCATCCAGGTGCTCTCGGTGCGCTACCGCAACGTCATCCTGGGCGGCATGATGGCCGGCCTCGGCGGCGCCTACTTCACGCTCGGGTCGGTCGGCTCGTTCGCCAAGAACATGACCTCCGGCCGCGGGTTCATCGCGCTGGCGGCGATGATCTTCGGCCGCTGGAGCCCGCTGGGCGCGTTCGCGGCCGCCCTGCTGTTCGGCTTCGCCGACGCGCTGCAGAGCATCCTGGCCGTCCTCAACGTGCCGATCCCCTCGCAGTTCCTGCTGATGGCGCCCTACATCGCGACCGTCCTGGCGGTCGCCGGCCTGGTCGGCCGGGTCCGCCCACCCGCCGCCGACGGCCAGGCTTATGTGAAGCAGTAGGTGGTGCCGCGGGGCCCCGATGAATTCGGGGGGAGCCCGAGCCGGCTCCCCCCGAGCCCCCCAGCGGGTCCTTCGCCAGGGCACTCTGGCCAAGGGATCTGCGCCGCTTCGAAGTTCCTTCGGGGAAGTTGGCGAAGGTGCTCGCCTCACGCTGGAGCTGTTGATCGCCTGCTGCGGGCGGCGCCCTGGCTGGCCGTGCTGGTCGCGCTGGCGCTGCTCGGCCGCCGCCCGCGCCCGGCGGGGGACCGTCGTCGACCGGTGGCGGGCTGGCGTCACCCTGTAGATCCCTCGGTCGGCGGCCCGGCGCGCCTGCTACGCTGCGCGGGTTATGAGCGGCGCCCAGCGCACCCGCACCAAGGTCGTGGCCACGCTTGGGCCCGCGTCCAGCGATCCCGAGGTGATCGGCGCGATGGTCGACGCCGGGTTGGACGTCGCCCGCCTCAACTTCTCGCACGGCGAGCCAGGCGAGCACCGCCGGCGCCTGCTGCTGGCCAGACGGGTCGCCGCCGAGCGCGGCGCCAGCCTGGCCGTGCTCGCCGACCTGCAGGGGCCCAAGATCCGCGTTGGCGTGCTGGCCGGCGACGGCTACCCGCTGCGGACCGGCGCGTCCTGCGAGCTGATCGCCGGCGCCGACAGCGCGCCGTCTCCCGCGATCCCGGTGACCTACGAGCACCTGGCCGATGACCTCGAGCCCGGCGACCGCGTGCTGCTCGACGACGGCGCCATCGAGCTGGAGGTGCGCTCGATCACCGGCCGGCGGATCGGCTGCGTGGTGCGCCGCGGCGGCACCGTCCGGTCGCGCAAGGGCATCAACCTCCCCGGCGTCCACGTGTCCGCGCCCTCGCTCACCGCCAAGGACCGCCATGACCTCGCCACCGCGCTCGAGGCCGGCGTGGACTACGTCGCGCTGTCGTTCGTGCGCCGGCCAGGGGACGTGACCGACGCCAAGCACGCCATCGCCGACCTGGGCGCCGACGTCCCGCTGGTCGCCAAGCTGGAGCGGCCGGAGGCGATCGAGCACCTCGACGGCATCCTGGAGGCCGCCGACGCGGTCATGGTCGCCCGCGGCGACCTCGGGGTCGAGCTGGCCGTGGAGAAGGTCCCGCCCCTCCAGAAGGCGATCATCGCGCGTGCCAACGCCTGCGGGGTCCCAGTGATCACGGCCACGCAGATGCTCGAATCGATGGTGTCGAGCCCGCGCCCGACCAGGGCCGAGGCCAGCGACGTCGCCAACGCGGTCTTCGACGGCACCGACGCGGTGATGCTGTCGCAGGAGACCGCGATCGGCGCCTACCCGGCCGAGGCGGTCGCCACCATGCACCGGATCGCCGAGCAGGCCGAGTCGACGCCGAGCCTGTTGCACCCGCCGCCGCCTCCGTCTGGCGGGCCGCTGGACGTGGCCTCGACCACCTGCAAGGCGGCTGTGCAGGCGGCCGGCGACCTCAGCGCCCGCGCGATCGTGGCCTTCACCGAGACCGGGGCGAGCGCCCGCTTCGTCTCCCGCTTCCGTCCCCTCGTACCGATCATCGGGCTCACCCCGCACGAAGCCACGCGCCGGCGCATGGCCTTGTACTGGGGGGTGCGGGCGCTGCCGCCGGTCGACCCCGACCTGGAGCTCGGCGAGATGGTCCAGCAGGCCGACCAGCGCCTGCGCGCCGCCAAGGTGGCCCGCGAGGGCGACCTGATCGTGCTGGTGGCCGGGACCCCTGGCCTCCGCGCCGCCACCAACCGGATGATCGTCCACCGCCTCGGCCGTGCCGACGTCGCCCAGTAGTTCCCCGAATATGACGCCTTCATGACCTTCACACCTCTCGTCCTCAAGATTTCTAGTGACAAGGGGCAAGGGGGTACGTAAGACTGCCAGATCGACGATGCGTCGATGACGGCCGTCCGAGCGGGAGAGGGGAGCCGGCATGCGCGCAGAGATTGGCGAGGCCTACGAGGCGTCCACCACGCCGACCCGCGCGCTGGAGCAGGCAAAGGGCCAGCGGCTCAGCCTGCGGCGCGCGATCCACGATTTTCATGACGTGCTCGACGCGCCCGGCGCGGCCACCACCGAGCGCTTGACGCCGAGCCTGGAGCATCTACGGGTGGTCTTCGGCGTGCACGTCGAGGTCACCGAGTCGTCGGGGGGTCTGTACGAGGAGATCCTCGAGATCGCCCCGCGGCTGGCCAACAGGATCGCCGGCTTCAGGCGGGAGCACGTCAGCATCACCAAGGCGATCGGGTCCGCGCTCCAGGAGTTGCCGGACGACGGCCTGCCAGCGCCCGACCTGCGGGGGCGGCTCGATCGCCTGCACGAGTTGCTCGTCCGCCACCGCAGACGGGGCGCCGACCTCGTCTACGAGGCCTACCACGTGGACATCGGCGGCGAGAGCTGACCAGATCGGCGGCCACCGCATCTGACCCGCCGCCGGTCGTACCCTTGGCCCTGAAGCGCAGGCACCTGCGGCGATGGCGTTTTGGCTCTGGCGTGTGCCGAGCTCGCTTTGTCTCGGACACTACGAGTGCTACTTGCACTTGGCATCTGCATATTTGCATCGGCACTTGCATCGGCACTTGGCGTGCATGATGATATGAACAGCAGGGGGGACCGCCACACGGCTTGCCCGAGACTGCGCAGGGGGTCGCGATGCAGAGCGCGAGCACCGACACCGAAGCGCTGCGGGTGCTCGTCGTCGATGACAGTGCCCCGCTGCGAGAACGAGTTTGCGTTGCGCTGGAGCATGCTGGCCTGACGGTCGTGGGTGAGGCGTGCGACGGCGCCCATGCCCTCGTGCAGGCGGCGGCGCAGCGCCCCGACGTCATCCTGATGGACGTGTCCATGCCTCGGATGGACGGCATCCAGGCGACCAGGACGCTCCGGCACCGATATCCCGAGACCCGCGTGGTCCTGTGGAGCGGCGACTCCGACGACCAGCTCGCCGACGCCGTCTGGCATTCCGGTGCGCACGCCGGTCTGCCCAAGGGCACCCGCACCAGCGAGCTGATCGCCACCCTGCGGCGGGTCTGCGGGACCCGCCCCCAAGCCAGGTGGGACCCGGCAACGGCGACATAGCGTGGCCGGTCCCCGGTGCCCGGATGGGAGCTGGGCACCCCGCGGGGGGCGGGGTCCGGCCCGAACGCGTCAGGCCGCTCGGGTACTACCCGGGACGCGCCGGGCCGCGGCCCAGGTACTACCCGCGGCCGGGGCCGTCGACCTGGCCCGACGGTGACCGGCGCCCGGTGGAGGCCCTGAGCTTGGGGGGCAGCCGGTCGAACCAGCTCAGCACGGCCCGCTCGTAGGCGATGCCGAACTCGAGCGTCGCGACGGCGTAGGGCTCCGCGTCGCCGGCGCCCGCCGCCATCGCCTCCCGGTGCTGGCGCCGGTAGCCGGCCAGGCGCCGCGCGTGGACCGAGCGGTGCAGCTTCAGGAACCGTTCGAGCTGCTCAGGGGGCAGATATCGTCCGAACAGGATGGTCAGCAGCAACGGGAAGCGGATGCTCTCCGGGCCTGGCTCGCGCCGCACCCACTCCGCGAAGGCCGCGCGCCCGGCCTCGGTCAGGCTGTAGGGCCGGCGGTCGCGGGGTCCCCGCTCGCCCGCCTCCACCAGCCCCGCCTCGGCCATCGCCGCCAGCTCCCGGTAGACCTGGCTCCGGGTCAGCGACCAGAAGTCGCCGATCTCGCGCTCCGCGGTCTGCACCAGGTCCCACCCCGTGAGCGGGCCCTGGTGCAGGAACCCCAGCAGCGACGCGGCGGTGGCGTTGAGCGGGCGTTCGGGCATCTGACCTTCCCCCTCTGCCGGCTTGGCCGCCGGCCCGGCCGCCGGCCCGGCCGCCGGTGGCCGCCGGCCCCGACCGGGCTCGCCTGCCGGCTTGGCCGCCGTCCGGCCACCGGTGCGGCTGTCGGCCCCGCCGCCGGCCCGGCCGGCGGATTGGCCGCCTTGACATTCCATTGTGTCAGGTCCACGCTATCTCTGCGACATTCCATTGTGGAAGATTGAGGAGCCAATGGAGCCAACCCTGCAGCTCTCGTCCGACTCCCGGAGCACCGCCGGGGTCATCCTGCTGGCCATCTTGTTCGTCGAGTACGGCGGCTGGTTCGTGCTGCGCGTAGTGCGGGGCCGCGTGCCGATGACTGAGTTCCAGAAGAGCTTTGCCCGCGCCGGGCACGCGCACGCCGGCGTGCTGGTGACGCTTGCGCTGGTCGGGCTGATCCTGGTCGACGCCGCCGACGTGAGCGGCGTGGCCGCGTTCCTCGCCCGCAACGGCATCTGGGCCGCCGCCGTCCTGATGCCGGCCGGGTTCTTCCTGTCATCGGCCGGTCGGGGCGTGGTCCGCGCCAACCGCCTGATCGTCCTGCTCTACGCCGGCATGGCGTCGCTGGCGCTCGGCGTCGCCTCCCTCGGCATCGGCCTGCTGACCACATAGGTCGCGGGGCCGCGCAAGGGTCGCGGGCGGCGGCGGCTCGGGCGGAACGCCACCGATTTACGGCAGGACCTGGGTGCCGGCTTCGCCGGCGAGGGCCTTCTCGGACAGCTCCGGGGTGGTGATCACAGCCCGGCGGCCGCCGCGCTCCAGGAACCGGAGCACGGCGCGCACCTTCGGCAGCATGCTCCCGGGCGCGAAATGGCCCTGGCGGGCGTAGGCGGCCAGCTCGACCGTGGTGGCCTCCTGCAGGTCGCGCTGAGTGGGGCGCCCGAAGTCGACGGCGACGTGCTCGACCCCGGTCAGGATCATCAGCACCTCGGCGCCGATGTCGGCCGCCACCAGCGCCGACGCCAGGTCCTTGTCGACCACCGCCTCGACGCCCACCATCGTGCCGTCGGCCTGGCGGACCACCGGGACACCGCCGCCCCCGACCGCGACCACTACCGCGCCGGTGGCGAGCAGGGCCCTGATCGCCCGCTCCTCGACGATCTCCCTGGGCTCCGGCGAGGGCACGACCCGGCGCCAGCCCCGGCCAGCCTCCTCCTTCATGACCCAGCCACTGGCGGCCATGTGCTCGCGCGCCTCGAACTCGTCGTAGGCTCGGCCGATCGGCTTGGAGGGGTGCTGGAACGCCGGGTCGTCGAAGTCGACCACCGTGCGGGTCACCAGCGCCACCGCCGAACGGCGCACCCCAGCCGCCTGGAACGCGTCGTCCAGGCACAGCCCCAGCATGTAGCCCATGTCGCCCTGCGTGCCCGCAACGCAGGCGTCCAGCGGGAGCCGGGGCAGGACGTCGGCGGACCGGTCGCTGCGCAGGAGCGCGTCGCCGACCTGCGGGCCGTTGCCGTGGGTCACCAGCAGCGGCCGCTCGCTCAGGTGGACCAGGTGCTCCGCGGTGGCCCTGGCCAGCTCGTACTGGACCGACAGCGAGTTCCGCTGCCCAGGGGGAGCGATCACGTTCCCGCCCAGGGCCACCACGACCGGTGTTTCGTGCAAGAAGCCCTCCTCGTGCCGGCGACGGCACTGCCCGCGACACGCGGGACCTCCCGCGCGGCACGCCGGTGTGCCAGAAGGCTAAGCCTATCCGACCGCCGCGCGGCTGGCCGGCTGCGCTGATTCGGGCCGCTCCGCGGCTATCCGACCGGGACGTCCCACAGGGCGCAGCGGGCTATCCGAGCGGGATGCCCCACAGGGCGAACCAGCGGCCGAGCTCCGGCTCGATCGGCAGGTCCCTGCCCAGCGCGCCGCGCACGCGCAGTTCCAGCTCGTTGTCCCGGCGCTCGCCGTCCAGCGGCGCGAACGGGTAGAAGGTGCCGCGCTTGTACAGGTACACGAGGTAGCAGCGCTGCCGCGCGACGGACCCTGGGGACCCGGCGGCGTCGAAGCCGAACACCGAGCACAGCAGCTGCGGCCCGTAGCCCCGCTCCTCCAGGGTGGAATTGGCCATGTGGGCGCTGGTGACCAGGTCTTCCAAATCAGGGTCGCCGAGCACCACCCAGCGGTAGCCGAAGCGGTCGTCGGTGACCCGCATGGTCGAGCCGGACTCGCGCACGGCCAGCTCCAGCAGTTCGGTCAGCTCTTCGGCGGCGGCGGCGAAGTCGGCGCTGGAAGCCGGCTTGAAGCAGACCGCCGCCTCGCCGGACGGCTTCATGCCGAGCGCGGCCTCCAAGGTGATGGCGGCGCCGCTCACGGCGAAGAGCGCATCCAGATTCGCCTGCTTGGGCTTGGTCCGCCCGAGCAGCACGTCCAGGAACTTCATGCGGCGTGCCCCATCTCCTGCTCGATGCGGGCGAGCTGGTCGAGGCGACGCTCCAGGGGCGGGTGGGTGGAGAACAGCGACGAGAAGCTGAACCCGGGCGCCAACGCCGGCGCGAAGAAGAAGGCGTTGAGCGGCTCGGCGGCGCGCAGGTCGCGTGTCGGGATGCGCGCGATGTCGCCGGACACCTTGACCAGCGCGGCTGCCAGCGTGGACGGCCGGCCGGTGAGTATGGCGCCGGAGCGGTCGGCGGACAGCTCGCGGTAGCGCGACAGCGCCCTGGTCAGGAGGAAGCTGAGCGCGTAGACGATCGCGGAGGCCAGCACGACCAGCAGGATCACCGCGCCGGTGTTGTCGCGGCTGTCGTCGCGCCGCCCGTAGCCGCCGAAGCCGCCGTAGGCGCCGGCGTAGATCGACGACCGTACCACGAAGCCCGCCAGCAGCCCGAGGAAACTGGCGATGGTCATCACCGCCACGTCACGGTGGGCGACGTGTGACAGCTCGTGCGACAGGACCGCCTCCAGCTCCGGCTCGTCGAGCCGGCGCATGAGCCCGGTGGTCACGCACAGCACCGCCTGCTTCTGGCTACGGCCGGTGGCGAAGGCGTTGGGGATGTCGGAGTCGGCGATCGCCACCTTCGGCTTGGGCATGTCGGCCAGCGCGCAGAGGCGGTCGACGATGCCGTGCAGCACCGGCGCCTCCTCCGGCGACACCTCGTGGGCACGCATCGAGAACAGGGCGATGCGATCGGAGAAGAAGTACTGAAAGAACAGGAATCCGCCGGCGATCAGCACGATCCAAACGACCGGTATCCGCAGCGCGATGAGCACGGCGATGAACGCGACGTAGACCAGGCCGATCAGGAACATGGTGACCACCATGCGGGTGGACAGGCCCCGGTCGGCGGGAAAGCGGGTTCGGGCCATCAGCGCATCACCCCGGGATGAGGCCCTCCTCGCCGAGCACAGCGCGGACCTCCTCGATGGTCGAGTCCGGGCTCGGCAGCACCAGCTCCGACGGACCCAGATAGTCTTCCGGCAGGGCGCTGCCGGCCGTGCGGACGCTGGCCAGGAGCCCTTGGAGGGCGGTCCCGAAGGCGTCCTCGTCGTCGTCGTCGACGGCCTTCTGGAGCTCCTGGTCGAGCCGGTTCAGCTCTTCCACGCGTTCCTCGGAAACCTCGAACTGCCCCTCGCCCATGATTCGGACGATCATCTCTGCTCCTCCTGAGCTGGCGCGCTCGGAGCCTCCTCGGCTTCCCGGTCGTCCTGGGTTGGAGCGCCCTGGGCGGTCTCTTCGCGCGCGCCGAGCTGCTTGGCGGTGGTGGGGCCGCCCAGCTCGCCGCGGATGCGGCTCAGCTCGGCCTCGACCATGGAGTCGGCGGAAGTCCGGTTCAGCTCGGCTTCCAGGCGGTCGCTGGTCTGCGAGAGGTTGTCCAGAGCGCCGGAGGCCATCAGCTCGTCCAGTGCGCCGGCGCGGGACTGCATCTGCGCGACCTTGTCCTCGGCCCGCTGCATGGCCAGGCCGACGTCGCCCATCTCCTCGCCGATGCCGGAGACCGCCTCGTTGATGCGTGTCTGCGCCTCGGCGGCGGTGTAGGTGGCCTTGATCGTCTCCTTGCGGGTCCGGAACGCCTCGACCTTGGCCTGGAGCCGCTGCGAGGCGTCGACCAGCTTGGCCTCCTCGGTCTTGAGCTGGTCGTGCTGGATCTGCAGGTCGCCGAGCTGGGTGGCGATCGCCGAGCGCCGTGTCAGCGCCTCTCTGGCCAGGTCCTCGCGGTTCTGGCTGACGGCCTGCCGCGCCTGGTTCTCCAGCTTGGCGGCTGACTGCTGGAGAGTCTGCGCCTGCAGCTCGACACGCTTGCGAGAGGTGGCCACGTCCGCCACGCCACGTCGCATCTTCTGGAGCAGCTCGAGCTGCCGCTCGTAGGAGTAGTCCAGCGTCTCCCTTGGATCCTCGTACCGGTCGAGCGTCTTCGATGCCTTCGCCTTGAAGATCATCGAGAATCGCTTCATCAAACCCATCGCCCACGCTCCTCGCCGCTGTCGGCGCCGTTCCGCTTCCGGTTTCTCATTTTCGTCCCGATCTGGCAGCGTCCGCGCCGCTCCCCTGGCCACTCCACGGCGCTCCCTAGCAGGATACGACGCCCCGCCCGCCACGGTTGCCGAGTATCCACAGCCCTACCGCCGCAACCTCCACTGTGTACCGGAACGGGTGTCCACCACTTCCACGCCGATGCCGGCGAGCTCGTCGCGAAGGCGGTCGGCGGCCGCCCAGTCGCGGGCGCCGCGGGCCTGCTCCCGCCTGGCGATCAGCTCCCCGGCACCCCGCGGCAGGACCTCCGCCGCGGCGCTGGCGAGGTCCAGGCCGAGGACCCGGTCGAAGCCGGCGACCGCCTGGAACCGCTGGACCGGGGACAGCGCCTCGTCGGCCTCCAGCTCGCCCAGGATCGCCAGCGCCCGCGGCGTGTCCAGGTCGTCGTCGATGGCCGCCCGGAAGCGCTCCTGGTAGGCGGCCGGGCCCACGGCCAGGGCGCCCGTGGCCGGGGCGCCCACGGCCAGAGCGCCCACGGCCCGGGCGCCGACGGCTGCAGTCGCCCCCCGGGTCGAGGCGCCACCAGGCGGGGCCGCCGCGGCGGTCCCGGCGCCGGCGGCCGGCCCGTCCCGCGTCTCCGCCCCGCCCGATGGGGCACGCGCCCACTCGGCCATGCGGTCGCGCAGCCGGCCGAGCGCGCGCTCGGCCCCGGCCAGCGCCTCCCAGGTGAAGTTGAACTGGCTGCGATAGCGGGCCTGCAGGAACAGGTAGCGCACGGCCAGCGGCGAGTGCCCGCGCTCGCGGATGCTGCGGAGGTCGTAGAAATTGCCGGCGGATTTCGCCATCCGGCGACCCTCGGTCAGCAGGTGCTCGCCATGCACCCAGGTGGTCACGACCCGATGGCCGACGACCGCCTCCGACTGCGCGATCTCGTCCTCGTGATGCGGGAAGACGTTGTCGACCCCGCCGGTGTGGACGTCGATCTCCTCGCCGAGCTCGCCGAGCGACATCGCCGAGCATTCGATGTGCCAGCCCGGAAAGCCCTCGCCCCACGGCGAGTCCCATTTCACGATCCGGTCGGGCCCGGCCGCCTTCCACAAGGTGAAGTCAGCGTGGTGGCGCTTGCGCGGATCGATGCCCTCCTGCCGGTGCCCCGCCCGGAGCTGGTCGAGCGAATTGCGCGACAGCCTGCCGTAGGCGGGAAAGCTCTCGACCGCGAAGTAGACGTTGCCGTCCACCTGGTAGGCGTGGCCCTTGGCGAGCAGCCGTTCGACCAGCTCGATCATCGCCGGCACGTAGGCGGAGGCACGCGGGTACGAGTGCGCCGGCTGCAGGTTCAGCGCGGCCGCGTCCTCCAGGTAGGCCCGGGTGTAATGCTCGGCGATCTCGCCTGGCGTCCTGCCCTCCAGCCGCGCCGAGACCAGCATCCGGTCCTCGCCGTGGTCGAACCGCTCGTTGGTCAGGTGCCCGACGTCGGTGATGTTCTGCACCTGGCGCACTTCGACGCCTTCGGACTCCAGCGCGCGGCGGAGCAGGTCGGCCAGCATGAAGGTCCGCAGGTTGCCGACGTGGGCGTAGCGGTACACCGTGGGCCCGCAGGTATACATGCGCAGCGGGCCGGACGCCGGGGCCGCCACCGGCTCCCTGGTCCTGGTCAAGGTGTTCGTGACCTGTAGCATGCAGCGAGGATGTCCCCATCCGCTGCCCGCGGCAAGGCCACCGCCGCACTGGGGGAGGCGATCCTGGCGAGCGACTTGGTACGATCAGCCGGGTGGCCCAGGGTGGGTGACCCCAGGCCCCAAGCGACGATCGGTCGTGAGCGTTTGACGGCCCGGAAATCCCGGTGGTATCCACCAATGCGAGGAACGTGCCCACAAGGGGGTCAACCCGAAGATGACGTACACCATCAGCGAGCCGTGCATCGACGTCAAGGACAAGTCCTGCATCGAAGAGTGCCCGGTCGACTGCATCTACGAAGGCGACCGGATGCTCTACATCCAGCCTGACGAGTGCGTGGACTGCGGGGCTTGCGAGCCGGTCTGCCCGGTCGAGGCGATCTTTTACGAGGACGACGTGCCCGCCCAGTGGAAGGAATTCACCGCGGCCAACGCGGCCTTCTTCACCGAGGGCGACGAGCCCCTCGGCTCGCCCGGCGGTGCCGCCAAGGTGGGACCGCAGGTGCGCGACGCCGCCTTCATCGCCAGCTACACCCCGACCGAGTAGCTCACGGCTCTGCCAATGGCAGCATGCCAGGAGCACCGAAGCGCTGTGCGCCCGCCTCGACCGGCCAGCGCCGGCGTGAGCGCACGGCCAGCTTCGCCAGGAGCGCCAGCGCGGCGGGATCCTCCTCGCCCGGCCGCGCAGTGACCAGCCCAGCCGCCACGGCGCCCTCGAGCCAGTCCTGACCGCGCCCGGTGCGCACGATCGTGAGCGTCCAGCCCTCGGTCTGACCCAGCCCACCGGTGGAGATGTCGGCGTGCTCAGCCGCGAAGTCCGGGCACAGCTTGCAGCCCTCGCGGGTCACGTCCTGCATCTTCTTGAGCGGGATGTCGACCTCCTCGCCGGTGGAGCGCCGCCAGACCTGGAACTTCCCCTTGATGTTGACTTTGGCGACGTCCTCCAGCGGGATGCCGTACTCCTCGGTGATGATCTGCCGCATCCCCTCGTATTCGAACGACTTGGAGCACAGCAGGCCGATCACCAGCTCGATGCGGCGCGCGTACTTGTTCACCCGGCGGGCCTCCAGCGTGCCGTTGACAGACGCCTGGCAGCTCATCCCCACCAGCGCCAGGCGCTTGAGGCCGCGCCGCTCCGCATCCTTCATCGCCAGCGGGTTGGCCGCGTAGGTGTAGCGCGAGCCGGCCGCCTCCAGGACCTCCTCCCGAGTAGTGGCAAGGAACGGCTCGCAGTCCCACAGCCTGGTCCCCGAGAGCCGCGAGGTCAGCGCGCCCTCGATCCGCCCGGTCTCCAGCCCCCAGATCAGCAGGGCCGAGACCAGCCCGCCGTCCTGGCCGCGCTCCAGGACCTCCGGCTCGGCCGCCCGGACCAGATAGACCCCCCGTTCGATGCCTGAGACCTCGCCGGCCTCCCGCAGCCGGCCGAACAGCGCCTGGTCGGACTCGACCTCCCAGTCGCGGAAGCGAGGGCAGGCGCGCGTGCAGATGTCACAGCCGCGCTGCCCGTGCGAGCAGTCGTCGGCGGCGGTGGACAGCTCGACGTTGAAGGGGTGGTAGGTCGTCGAGTGGTCGTACTCCAGCACGTCTCGCGGGCAGGCCATCACGCAGGCCGCGCATCCGGTGCAGAGGTTCGTCTCCACCACCTCGTGGTAGAGCTCGTGCCATTGTGTCTTCCCGCTGTCCTCCGCGGCCATGCTTCCTCCGTCGAACCCGCGACCGGCAGTATCGTTCCCAGGCTAGGCGAGCTCGCCCGAACACGCTGGAGTTCTCGTCGGCGGCGCCGACCCTTTAGCCTTGAGGAGTCCCCGCGCCGCCCGCCGCGGCGCAATCACTGGAGGCGAGCGTGAAGCTGTTCCGACTGAGCGAAAGCCAGCGGCCCCTGGCGGTGCGCTCCACCGCGGTCGCCGTGTCCAGCGCCCTGGTGCTGGCCGCCCTCGGCAGCGTGGCGTTCACGGTCGCGTTCGACGACTCGCTGGCCTCAGGGCTGGCGACCTTCGCGATGTTCGGCGGGCTCGCCGCGCTGACCGCCGGCGTGGTCGCGTGGGAGCTGTCCTCCCGGCGGTCCTGTCCCCGCTGCGGGATCGAGAACCCCGCGCCGCGGACCTGCGTCGCCTGCGGCTACGACCTGCGCACCCGGCCGCGGTTCGCCTGCTCCGAGGGACACCGGGTGGCCTACGAGCCCGGCCTGTGCGACTGCGGCCGCCGGCTGCTCGAGCTGCGGCCCATGCCGGTCGGACGCCATCTCGCCCGCGCCTTCTGGCTCGCGCTCGGCGTCTTCGGGCTCATGCTGCTGATCGACGCGCTGCTCACCTGGGGCAGGTAGGGGACGGCCCCGAGAGGGGGTTCCCGGGGCCGTACCAACCCGTTCGATTCGGGCTATGAGCCCTCGGTGGCGATGTTGCTCGCCGTGATCGTGTTGCCGGACCTGGTGCCGATCGCCGTCGCCGTCTGCCCCGTGCGGAGCTGCGCCTGCGGCTGCTTGAAGTCCCGGAACCCGTAGCGGGTGTCCGAGTTGACCGCGAACGTCGTCGCCACCTTGTCCGAGCTGGTGATCGTGATGCTCGAGCCGGACAGGGCCGTCACCTGCCCGCGCGCGATGACGAAGGTCTTCACGCCGTTGCCGGTGTCGACCGTCGTCTCGCTGTGCAGGAGCTGGCCGCCCAGGCGGGGGCCGAGCAGGCCCCGGCGCAGGCCGGGGAAGCCCTTGCGCTGGTTGTTGCCCTGCGCGTTGCCTCCCTGGGTGCCCTGGCCCTGGGCCTGCGCGAACACCAGGTCGTGCAGCGGTGCGGAGTCCGAGCCGCGATCGCTGTTGTTGGCCGCGAACGCGACACCGCCGGCGGAGAGGGCCAGGACGCCGGCGACGACCCAGCCGAGCCACGCGGCGTGCCTGCCGAGCCTCTTCATGAGCTCACCTCGTGCAGATCTTGGGAGGGATTGTCGCGACGATCCTCACCCGGGCAGGTCAGCGGAAACAGCGACGATTGTTCGGAGACGGTAAAGCCTTGAGGCCATGGCTCGGGCCTCGGCCGGGCTCAGGCGCAGAAGTCGTCCGGCTCCAGCCGCAGCATCTCGACCGGCTCGCCCCGCTCCAGGTGCTGGTCGAAGATCGTCGCCACGTCGGCCTCGGTCACCCCGCCGTACCAGACGTTGTCCGGTACCACCAGTAGGCACGGCCCCGCCAGGCAGCCCTCCATGCAACCCGTCGCGACCACCTTCACGTCCTTGGCCAGCCGCCGGCCCTGCTCCTCGCGCAACTCGTCGAACACCAGCGCCGCCCCACGATCGAGGCACGACCCTTTCGGATGCCCCGCTGGCCGCTGGTTGAGACAGACGAAGATGTACCGTTCTGGCTGGCCCACGGAAGTTCCCCTCGACGACCGGTGCGTTTGGCGCCCAGGCTACCGCCCGTCGTGGGTGCGTGTGGCCTGGTTGGTCGTGCTCGTCGTCTCCCGCTCCGTACGCTCATGGCGCGAACAGTGATAGGGAATCCAGCACCATTGCGATCCGCGTGAAGTCGCTGTCACGGGTCCACAGTTCAGCGTGCACCCGAACCGCGGCGACGGCGATCTCGATGTCGGTCAGCGCCGTGGTAATTCCCTGCTCGCGCAGCCGTGCCGCGACCTCCCCGACCCTGGCCCACTCCGCACGGCCCAGATCAGCCCACGGCAGCGCGTTGAGCAGCGCGATCAGTTCGGCTCGGTGGGCTGGCGGGGTGCCGGCCACAAGCTCGGCGACCACTGGGCCGCAGACCACGACCTCGCCTTGGGCCAGCAGGTCGTCAAGTCGCGCCGCCTTGCCGGTGCGGCCGCGGCGCAGGTATTGCACCCACACCGATGTGTCGGCAAGGACCGTCACGAGCGGCGGTCGTGTGCCCGGCTGGTGGTGGACACGTCCTCGATGTCGAGGGTGCCGGCCAGGTGACGCAGGCGGGAGACGGCGTCCTCTGCCAGGTAGGCGCGTAGCGCTGCCTCGATCGCCTCGGTCTTGGAGCTGCCGGGGTAGCGGGCGAGCAACGCGGCGAGGAGGTCGTCGTCGATGTCGAGAGTAGTCCGCATAGCGCCAGTATGGCAGATCGGATGGCAGATGGGCAACGGGCGCTCATCCCCGCTCATCCTCGATGGCACTGCTCGTGTTTGGCGCATCGCTACGCCGCGAAGTTCCCTCGACGACCGGTGCGTTTGGCGCCCAGGCTACCCCGGTGTGGGGGCCAGGAAGGCGGCGTAGAGGCGGGCGTAGGCGCGGGCGGCGGTGACGAGCTCGGCGACGGGGACGCGCTCGGCGGTGGAGTGGGCCAGCGAGAGGTCGCCGGGACCCAGGACGATCGCTGGCGTGCTGGCTTCGTGCACGAGGATGCGGGCGTCGGTGGCGCCGCTCATGCCGATCAGGTAGGTGTCCAGGCCGAGGGCGTCCAGCGCGCCGGTGGCGGCGCTGACGACCGGCGCCTCGGGCTCGACCTCGCAGGGGACCTCGAAGGCCGTCTGGTGGACCTCGGCGTGGAAGTCCGGGTCGGTGGCGCGCAGGCGCTCGATGATCGTCCGCAGCTCCGCGGTGACCTGCTCGGCGGTCTCGCCTGGGAGGGTCCTGCGGTCGACCTCGATCTCGCACCACGCGGGGACCATGTTGATCTTGTCTCCCCCCCGGATGACGCCGACGTTGACGCTGGGCCCGGCGAGCAGGGGATGCGTCCGCTCCCAGACCTGGTCGAGCACGGCGGGGACGAGCTTGGCCATGGCGGCGATGGCGCTGACGCCGTCCGCCGGCCGTGACCCGTGGGCGGCCCTGCCCAGGGTGCGCATGAGGTACCACGCGGCGCCACGCTCGGCGATGGCGGCCCGCATGCCGGTCGGCTCGGCCACCACGGCGGCGTCCGCGCCAGCCAGCCCGGCCCGCAGCAGCGCCCTGGTGCCGTGCGGTCCGAGGGTCTCCTCGTCGGCGACGAGCTGGAAGGAGAGCCGGCCGTGCCAGGATGCGCCACTGGCGACCAGCGCGCTGGCGGCCTGGAGGGCCGCGGCGATCGCGCCTTTCATGTCGCAGGCTCCGCGGCCGTGCAGGACGCCGTCGGCGACGACCGCCTCGTACGGCGGGTGCTCCCACGCGTCGAGCGGGCCGGCGGGGACGACGTCGAGGTGGCCGTTGACCGCCAGGGTGAGGCCGGGCCGGCCCGAGTCAAGGATGCCCACCAGACTCACGCGCCCGGGCGCTGGCTCGACCTCGACCACCTGGCAGCCGAGCGCGTCCAGGTAGGGGCGCACGGCCGCCGCGGCCGCACGCTCGTCGCCGGGCGGGTTCTCGCTCGGCACTCGCACGAGCTCCCTGGCGCACTCCAGCAGCGCGGCGGCGTCCAGCGCGGCATCCAGTGCGGGGCCGGGGTCGGGCTGTGCGGTCGGGCGATCCACGTTCGCCTCCGGAGGGTCGGGGACAGCAGGGAGCAGTCTATTGGGACGCGGTGGCACCATGGCGGCAGGATCGTCGCGCGCGGGGAGGACCGGTGACGGAGGCCGAAGTTCGTCAGCTGCTGGCGTCATCGAAGGTGATCGCCGTGGTGGGGCTGTCGCCGAACGCGGATCGGCCGTCCAACCAGGTCGCGTGGTACCTCCACCATCAGGGGTACGAGTTGTACGGGGTCAATCCGGCGTGCGGGGACGACGAGGTCTTCGGAGTTCCGGTGCTGGAGAGCCTCGATCAGGTGCCCAAGCCGATCGACGTCGTGGACGTGTTCCGCAGGGCGGAGTACACGCCGGAGGTCGCCCGCGCCGCGGTCGCCGTCGGCGCGCGTGCGCTCTGGCTCCAGCTCGGCATCAGCAGCGCCGAGGCCCGGGCCATCGCCGAGGCCGGTGGGCTGGCCTACGTCGAGGACCGTTGCATGAAGGTCGAGCACGCCCGCCTGCTCGGCCCCGACGCCGCCCGCCGCTGACCCGCCCGGGCGGGTCGGATCAGGCCAGGCCGCGGCGGGCGGTGGCGGGGGGGCGGCGGCCGATGATCGCCTCGGTCATGCGGAGGGCGCGGACGGTCGGGCCGACCTCGTGGACGCGCACGATGCTGGCGCCGTGCAGGACGCTGACGACCGCGGCGGCCAGGCTTCCCTCGACCCGCAGCTCCAGGGGGACGTCCAGCGTCTCGCCGATGAAGTCCTTGTTCGAGAGGGCTACCAGCAGCGGGTAGCCCAGCTCGGTCAGCTCCCCGAGCCGTCGCGTCAGTTCCAGCGAGTGATAGGTGTTCTTGTGGAAGTCGTGACCGGGGTCGACGATGATCCGCTCCGCGGGCACGCCGAGCCGGACCGCGAGCGCCGCGCGCTCGGCAAGGAAGTGCTTCACGTCCGCCACCACGTCCCGGTAGGCGCTGCGGTGCGGCCGTGTGCGGGGCGGCCCGCCGGTGTGCATCACCACCAGAGCTCCGCCCCGCTCGGCCGTGACCGTTGCCAGCTCGGGATCGTGCAGGCCGGACGGGTCGTTGACGACGTCGGCGCCGGCGGCCAGCACCCGGCGGGCGACGCCGGACCTGAAGGTGTCGACCGAGATCACCGCGTCGGTCCGCGGCCGCAGCGCCTCGACCACCGGCAGCACCCGCTGCAGCTCCTCGGCTTCGTCGACCTCTGGCCCGGGGCCGGCTTTGACGCCGCCGACGTCCAGCCAGTCCGCTCCCTCCGCGAGCGCCTGCTCTGCGGTTGCCAGCGCGGCGTCGAACGCGAAGTGCGCGCCGCGGTCGTAGAAGGAGTCTGGCGTGCGGTTGATGATCGCCATGACCGCGACCGCTCGGGAGAAGTCGAAGGTCCGCCGCCCGAAGGTCCGTTGCATGGGACCATGATGCGGCATCGCCGGCCCAGGAGGACGAGATGAGGGCGTGGGTCGAGGAGCGGGTGGCGGTGGCCGCCCCGGTCGAGGTCGCGTGGGCGGCGCTCACCGACTGGCAGGGCCAGTCGGGCTGGATGATCCTCACGGCCGTGACCGCCGAGCCGGGCGGCCACCGCGTCGGCGAGCGGCTCGACGCCTTCACCGGGATCGGCGGCGTCGGCTTCCACGACCGGATGGAGGTCACCCGCTGGGATCCGCCGCGCCGGGTCGAGGTCGCCCACCTCGGCAGGGTCGTGCGGGGCACCGGCGCCTTCGAGGTCCGGCCCGCTCCCGGCGGCGCGTGGCTGGTGTGGGTCGAGGACCTGGACCTGCCGCTCGGGCGGGCTGGCGGGCTCGGCTTCACGGTGCTGCGGCCGGCCTTCCAGCTCCTGCTGCGGCGCAGCCTGCACCGGCTGGCCAGGGAGGTGGAAGCGCGTCCTCGGGAGGTCGGAGGACGGCCGGCCGGGTAGCATCATCTGCCACCCGCGAGCCGCGCCCACGGAGGCATCGATGGCCAACCTGCTGCGGGGTGGGAGGGGTCGTCCCCTGCACCCCGCGCTCGTGCACTTCCCGATCGCGTTGTATCCGGCGAGCCTCCTGTTCGATGGGATCTCGTACCTGGTCGAGGACGGCAACCCGTTCGTCAAGGGCGCGTTCACCCTGCTCGTCGGCGCGCTGGTGGTTTCGGTCCTCGCCGTCGCCGCGGGCTTCGCGGACTTCCTGCGGATCCCGGCGGGGGGCGGCGCCTGGAGGCTGGCCGTCGCCCACATGACCCTGCAACTGGTCTCCGGCGGGCTGTTCCTGGCCAACACGATCCTGCGGAGCCGCGACCTGGACGTCACCACCAGCCCCATCGGGCCCGTCATCCTGAGCGCCGTCGGGGTGGTCATCATGGCGACAGGCGCCCTGCTCGGCGGCGATCTGGTCTACCGCCACGGCGTGCGCGTCGAGGCCCGCCAGGACCAGGAGCTCGACCCCGATCCCGAGGAACCCCCGCCCGCCCGCGGCGACGAGCACCCCGCCCACTCGTAGGCCGCCGTCGGGCTACGTGCCCGGTTCCCGCCGGGCGCCGCGCCGGCCCTGGGCCGGCCGCCGTCGGGCTACGCGAAGTCGTCGAGGTCGGCGGCCTCGAAGGGGATGCCCTGCTGGTGACCGAGGCGTTCGAGCGCGGCCAGCACGCGGCCAAGGGCCAGCACCGCGCTGGCGGGGTCGATGGTCGGGGCGAGCAGGCGGCGGTACTGCTCGGTGAATCCCTCCGGCAGGTCGGACATGGTCGCCACGGCCTTGAGGGCATCCCCAGCGTCGCGGTAGGCCGTCCTGCGGACGAGGCCGATGACCAGCGCCGCGAGCATGGCGCCCTCCTTGACCGCCAGCAGCGCGGCCGGCAGGTCGCCCGACAGCTCGTCGGCGCGCGCCCTTGCCTCCCAGGCGGCCAGTTGCGCCAGGTCGAACCCCGCGGCGGTCAGGAACGCCTGCGGCGGGCTGGAGGCGATCGCCTCCAGATGGGCGTCGCGGAGCTTGCCGAAGAAATCGGTGGGGTCGTAGATGGGCTGGTGGTTGAGGTACTGGTCGGCGGCCAGCGGCCACAGCGGTCCGATCTGGGCAGCCTCGTCGAGGTAGAGGTCGGCCGGGATGACCGCCACGTCGATCACCAGGCCCTGGTAGCGCAGGGCCCGGGCGGGCACCTGCGCGTCCTCGCCGGTGGTGATGACCGAGACCTCGAGGTCGGTGGCGCCGGCCGCCATGGTGCCGTGCCCGTCGCGGCGGGTCCCTGTCCCGTGCAGGCCGACCGCCAGGATCTCCGCCTGCCCGTGGGCGGCGAGGAGGCGCTCGGCGAGTTCCCGCGCCACGTCGAATGCTTGGTGATCACTCACGCCGCGGACGATACCGGAGTCCCGCGCCGGGTAGGATGAGCGCCCGGAGCGGCCGGACCGACGGGGGAGGGGCACCGCGCTGTGGAGATCGAGGCGATCATCGAGATCCCCAAGGGTTCGCGCAACAAGTACGAGGTCGACCACGAGACCGGCGCGGTCTGGCTCGATCGCATGCTGTTCACCGCGACCCAGTACCCCACCGACTACGGCTTCGTGCCCGACACCCTCGCCGAGGACGACGACCCACTGGACGTGCTGGTGCTGCTGGAAGAGGCGACCTTCCCGGGGTGCCACATCCGTGTCCGCCCGGTCGGCGTCTTCTGGATGCGCGACGAGAAGGGCCCGGACGCCAAAGTCCTGTGCGTGCCGGCGCGGGACCCGAGGTGGGAGCAGGTGCGGGACCTCGGTGACCTGAACCCGCACCTGCTCGACGAGATCGCCCATTTCTTCGACGTCTACAAGACGCTGGAGCCCGGCAAGCGCACCGAGACCCGGGGCTGGGACGGCGCCGAGGTGGCCGCCGTGGTCATCGAGGACGCTCGCCGCCGCTTCGGCGACCCGTCCAGCGCGGCCACCGGAGAGTAGTAGCCGGCCCGGATCATCCTGGTCAGCAGGACATCCCCGGTCCGCGGCGTGATCAGCCGCGCGTCCACGGAGGCCCGCAGGATCCCGACGGTGCCGGTGACGCGTCCGGTCCCCACCCGCCTCGCCGCGACCTGGCGACCCAGCCGCTCGTCGACGGCCACGGACCAGCCACGCGCCGCGGCCGCGGCCAGCGTGGCCCGCTCGCCGGCGTCCAGCGGCGCCACGCCGCTGTCAGCGGTCGCTCGCTCCGTCTCGGTCGCGGCGATGAGCAGCAGCTCGCAGCGCCTGATCATCCTGTCCACCAGGCGTCGCGAGTTCTCGTCCTCGAGCTCGTCGCGGACGTCGACCACCAGGTAGCGGGGCGGCGGCACGCAGCGGACCAGCAACCCCAGGCGCCCGATGGCGCAGAAGTTGATGAGGACCGAGGTGTCAAAGCCGATCGGGCTCGGTGGAAGGTGCACGGTGGGGCCTCTCGTGCTCGAGGAGGGGCTGGTCGAGGAGCAGGGCCACGTCGGCCTCGGGAAGGTCGAGCAGGTCCGCCAGCCTGCCGGTGGAGATCCGCCCGCAGCGCCAGGCCTCGACGGCCACCGAACGGAACCTGGCCGGCTCCGACTCGGTGTCGCCAGGCTGGCCATCCGGGTGGGACGGGCCGGCTGTGTGCCCGAGGCGCTCGTGACGTTCGAGGCGGGCGCGGCGCCGGTCGTCGATCCAGCCGATATCGGCGAGCCGCGCCACGACCTTGCGGAAGCTCGCCCCGAAGTCGTAGCTGAGGCGGGTCACCCGCTCGACGGTGATCTCGGCGGGGGCGTCGAGGTCCGCGAGCCGGGCGGCGATCCCGTTGGGCGGCAGCAGGAACGCGTCGGCGAAGGCGCCGGCGCGCAGCTCGTCCAGCTCGCCGGCGCGGAACGGTCCGCACACCCCGCCGCTGACGTCCTCCTGGTCGACGAGCAGGTGGGCGTAGGCGTGCGCGGCCGCGAACCGTCGTCCGGCGGGCGGGCGGTCGCGGTTCAGGATCACGCACGGCCCGAGGCCCTCGGAGAACAGGAAGCAGCCGGAGGCGCGAGACCTCGGATGGAAGGCCTGGATGGCCACCTTGACGCCTTCGCGTTCCAGGAGGCTCACCACCGAGGGGATCGCGTCACCCTCGCCGAGCCCGAGCCGGCTCCGCTCCTCGGCGGCAAGGCACTCGCCCTGCTCGGTCGGCTGGCCGGCCGGCAGCGGATAGGTGGGGAACTCGTAGCGCTGGGCACCCAGCGCCGAACGCTCCAGCCACGCGTAGTAGGCGAGCCAGTCGCCGACCTCTTCGATGACGATCAGGTCGCGCTCGTCCACGCGGTAGTCGGAGCGGAAGTACCGGATCGGCGGCGCACCGGCCGGTTCGACAAGGCAGCGTGCGGACGGCTTGTGGTAGAGGCGGGCCAGCTTGCCCAGCTCGAGGGTGCTCACCCTGCGCCGCCCATGCTCGATGCGGGCGACGTCCGCGCGACGGACCGCCAGGACCGTGGCGACCTGTGCCCGCGAGAGGCCCGCCACCATGCGGGCGCGGCGGAGTCGTTGCCCGAACTCTTCCTCGCTCATTCGATTGCTCCCAGGATGTATCGGAGGCGTTCGTAGGGAAACAACCTTAACCGTGGGCAACGGGAAGATCCATGGGCTCGAGAACGATGTGGATAACTTGGGCGCGTGGTCGACCCTGGCGTCGTCTACGATCCCGAAGGGGGCCCGCCCGGCCATCCCGCGCCGATCACGGAGGTGTTGACGTGACACTGGTCATCAACGGTCTCGACGAGCTCGAGACGCGCGCCGGCGCGGACCTCGGCCGCTCGGAATGGATGCAGGTGACCCAGGAGCGCGTCGACAAGTTCGCCGACGCCACCGGCGACCACCAGTGGATCCACGTCGACGTCGAGGCGGCCAGGTCCGGCCCCTTCGGCGGGACCATCGCGCACGGGTACCTGACCCTGTCGCTGATGATCCCGATGTTCAGCGAGCTCCTGAACGTCCAGGGGATCCGCATGGGCATCAACTACGGGCTCAACAGGGTGCGCTTCCCGACGCCGGTGCCCGTGGGATCCCGGATCAGGCTCGCCGGCAAGCTCGCCGCCGTCGAAGAGCTCTCCGGCGACTCGATGCAGGTGCTCGTCGACCTCACCGTCGAGCTCGAGGGCAGCGCCAAGCCGGCCTGCGTCGCCCAGGCGATCTACCGCTACTACGCCTGACCGCCCGTGGGCGCTCAGGCCCCCAGGAACTCGGGCGGGCGCTTGTCGAGGAACGCGCGGACGCCCTCCAGGTGGTCCTTGGTGCGGCCCGCCGCGGCCTGGCCCTGGGCCTCGGCCGCCAGCGCCTGGTCGAGATCGTGGTCGACGTTGGAGCGGAGCAGCGCCTTGGTGCCGGCCAGGGCGAGCGTCGGCCCGGTGGCCATCGCGACCAGCGCCTCCTCGGCGCGGGCGGCCAGCTCCTCGGTCGGGTAGACGCGGTTGACCAGGCCGATCCGCAGCGCCTCGTCGGCGTCCACCCAGTCGCCGAGCAGCGCGATCTCCATGGCCTTGGAGAGGCCCACCAGCCTCGGCAGGTGCCAGGTCGCGCCGGCGTCGGGCACCAGCGCGATGCCCGAGAACGCCAGCCGGAAGCGCGCCGCCGAGGCGGCCAGGCGGAGGTCGCAGGCCAGCGCCAGCGACATGCCGGCGCCGGCGGCCACGCCGTTGACCACCGCCACGGTCGGTTTGGCCATGCCGGCCAGCAGACGGATCGCCGGAGCGTAGTGCCGTTCGAGCAGCGCCGGGAAGTCGGGAGCCTCGCCGGCGTTGTAGGCATCCCGCAGCTCGCGGAGGTCCTGGCCGACGCAGAAGCCCCTACCGGCCCCGGTGAGCGCGACCGCTCGCACGGCGTGGTCGCCCGCGGCCGCCTCCAGCGCGGTGATCAGCGCCTCCTTGAGGGCGACGTCGAGCGAGTTCAGCGAGTCCGGGCGGTTCAGCGTCAGCCAGGCGACGCCCGAGCGGTGCTCGACGTCGAGCCCCGGCCCGCCGCCGGCGACGGCCTGCGCGGTCATGCCGGGGTCCAGCTCTCGTGCAGGACGTCGGCCGTGTAGAAGGTGACCAGGCCCTTGGCGAAGGTCATGAGCTGCTTGCCGGCCTCGGCCGCCTCTGGGCTGGCGAGCCCCGCCCGCATCGAGGCCGCGTCGTCGTAGTACATCTCGGTGACGATGTACCAGGGGCTCTCCCCCCGCATCGCGCCGGTGACCCGCGTGACCTCCGTCCGGCGCAGCCCCGGGGTCTTGGCGTTCAGCGGGAGGTGGGTGTCGAAGTAGGCGCGGTCGAAGGCTGCTGGATCCTCTGGTTTGGAGAACATCGCGACCAGCTTGACCATGCGGGCTCCTTTGTCCGGGCCGAGTTCCGCTGTCACCCGCGTACCGTATCGTGCCGGGTCAGCCGCCACACCACCTCGATGCCCGACTCGCCGGGGGCCGCGGGTAGCTGGCGCCGGGCCCGCCGCTCGACCTCGGTGAAGCCCAGCCGCCGCGGCACCCCGCCACTGCGCGTGTTGGACTGGTCGTGGATGATCTCCACCCGGTCGACCTCGGGCAGGGCGAACGCCTCGCGGACCAGGGCGGCCACCGCCGCGGTGACCAGGCCTCGGCCGGTGTGCGCGGGATGCAGCCAGTAGCCGATCTCAAGCCCGTCAGGGCCGATCCGGCGGACCAGACCGCAACTGCCGACCACCGCACCGCCGGTGGCGATGGCGTACTGGTAGGCGTCCCCCGACGCCCAGTCCTGCTCGGCCCGCGCGGTGAACCGCACAGCCTGGTCGTGGTCGTAGCCGGTTGCCCACGGCATCCATGGCCGCAGGTGCTCCAGCGACTCCATGACCACGCGATAGGCCGCGTCGGCGTCGCCGGCTCGCCAGCGGCGCAGGCGTACCTGCCCATTCGTGAGCGTTTCCGAGGGCTGGTCCATCAGCCAATAGTCGCGGCCGGCGGGCGACCGAGGCAACCCATTTCCCAGGCCGTCCGCCCTCGGGGCCGCTCCCGCCGCAGGCGCCCCATACCCTGGTGCCCCCAGCGACCGTCCCTCAGAAATCGCCGCCGCCGCCGAAGTCGCCGCCACCGCCGAAGTCCCCGCCGCCGCCGCCGAAGTCGCCTCCACCCCAGTCGCCGCCGCCGTTGCCCCCGTCGCCGCCGTTGCCCCCGTCGCCGCCGCCTCCGCCGAAGCCGCCGTAGCCGCCGAAGCCGCCGTAGCCGCCGAAGCCGCTGAGCAGGTTGCCGATGAGCAGGCCGCTCAGAAACCCGCCCCCGCCGAAGCCTCCGAAGAAGCCGCCGTACCAGGGACCGTAGTATGCGGGAGCCTGGTAGAAGGGGACCTGCCGGTCGTTGACCATCACCTGCCGGGTGTCCGGCTCGATGCCGTTGTGGACCTTATAGGCGTCCATGGAGCAGGCAGGGACGGGGCGCGGCGCGCCGCCGGGCGGGGCCCAGGTGACGTCCTCGACCGAGGGCCCGTGCCGTGGGTCGAAGAAGCAGGGCGGCCGGCGCTCCGGCAGGGCCTTGCCCTCCAGCACCGCCTTGGCCGACGCCATGTCGAAGCGCCCCTCCTCGAGGGCGGAGCTGACCAGCGCCATGTCCTCGACCCTGCGGGTCCGGTCGAGCGCGTCGGCGGCCTTCTGGTAGGCGTCGACCGCCCCGCTGTAGTGGCGCACCGCCTCGGGGTTCACGTCGGGCATGCGCGTGTCGATGTCGAGCGCCCGGATGTCCTCGCCCAGCGCCACCAGGTCTTCGTTCGCGGTGGCCTTGACCTGCTGGAGCTGCCGCTCGCGCTCGCGCCGCCTGCGCCTCGAGGACAGGATCAGCGCGCCGACGCCGACCACTACCAGCACCGCCAGCGCGATGCCGACCACGGCGCCGGCCCCGGAACCCGACCCCGAGCCGTCGCTGGAGGTGGCGTCGCCACCCTGGGCCGCCGCCACCTTGACCCGGTCGACGAAGTCGAGGAGCACGGCCTGCGTGCCGTCGGCGCGGTGGGCCTGGAACGCTTCGTCCGCCGCCTTGGGGACCACCCCAGCGCGCAGGCCCGCATTGGCGCTGCCCGCCCTGAACTGGTTGCCGGCCACCACGGCGTAGACCCCCGGCTGCTTGAGCTGGTCGGCGATCTGCTTCGCCACGGCGCCGGCGTTGCCGCCGCCCTCGCCGAGCGCCGCCTGCGGCAGGACGGCCACGTAGATCGGCACGCGCGAGTCCTGCTCGATGCGCTGGCGCAGCTCGGTCTGCTGAGCCTGGGTCAGCTTCCGCTCGGCGGTATCGCTGACGTACACGGGGTCGGTCGCCAGTCCCTTGGCGGCGGCGTCCACGTACTGCCCGGCCATCGCGGGGCCGGACAGCAGCAGCACCGTGGTCACGGCCGCGATGGCGGGCAGGGCAAGTCGGAGGAGCATGCGCCTCGACGGGCGCCTCCGGGTGGTCATCTCAAGCTCCGCTCTCGAGTCACTTGTCCGCATCCGTCCCATACATCGCCAGGTGGAATGGCTGCGGACCCTGCACCCATCCTCCCCGTAGTGGTCGCCTTTTCGCCACCGGGGGTGACCCTACGATTCCGCCGGGGGGAAGCCGCCGGCCTCGACCACCACCTGGACCACGCGGCCCTCGCCGGCCAGGCGGCCGTCGCGCCAGGCCTCGACCCGGCAGACCAGGCGACGATCGCCCTGCTCGACGGCGCTGGCCAGCAGCTCGACGGTGGCGCCGACCGGGACCGGCACGAGGTGGCGGCACCAGATCTCGGCGCCGACGCCCTCCTCCTCCGGCTCCAGCAGGCCGAGCAGCACCAGGCGGGCGGCGTACTCCATGTCGCGGACCATCGCGGCGGTGCCGTAGACGTGGTGGACGACGCCGCCGGCGAACGCGGCCACGTCGGCCTCGGTCACGGTGTGGAGGTGGCGGGCGGCCGCGGAGGAGCCCGCGGGCCTCATCCCTCGGTGTCGGTGTCGTGGCCGGCCGGCCGGATCACCAGCTCGGTGTCGGCGCCGGGCTGCCGGTGCCCGATGTCGGCGCCGCCCGGATCCAGGATGCCCGTGTCGGCGTAGGAGACCGGCAGGTAGCCGTAGCCGCCGCCGAAGGTGTTGAGGCCGCCTGCGTAGCCGTCGTCGAGCGCGCGGCCGAGTGGGAAGCCGTCGACCAGGCCGGCAGCGGCCCCGCCGAAGTAGCCGGCGAACCACGACTCGAAGTGGGGCGGCGCGTCGTAGAAGGGGATCTTGCGGCCGCCGGCGCTCACCTGGCGTGCGGCGGGCTCGACCCCGTTGGCAATGCTCCACATGCAGCTCTCGCAGGCCGGCACCGGCCGGGGCGGGCCGCCCTGCGGCATCCAGCCGACGTCGTCCACGGAGGGCCCATGGCGGGTGTCGAAGAAGCAGGGCGGGCGCCGCTGCGGGATCTCGCCTCCCTCGAAGCGAGCCCGCGCCAGGGTCATGTAGTAGCGCCCGGCCTCCAGGGCGGTGCTCACCGGGGCGAAGTCGTCGGGGCCCTGCGCGCGCTCGAATGCCTCCACGGCCTGCTGGAACGACTCGTAGGCGCGGGTGTAGTCGCGGGTGGCCTGCAGGTTGTCGCTCTCGGCCTCCAGCCCCACGTCGAGGTTCCGCAGATCGTCGCCGAGCGCGACGATGTCCTCGCGGGCCAGCGCCCGCACGTCACCGAACCCCGAGGTCCTGCCCGAGCGCCGGCGCCTGAACAAGTTGACCACCACCACGTTGACCAGGGTGACCAGGATCAGGCCGCCCACGATCAACGCGATCGGGCGCACCAGGGGCTGGTCCCAGAGCGTCTGCCAGAAGGACTCGCCGGCGGAGGCGGCGGCGTCCGCGCGACCGGCGAAGTCCAACATGGTACCGGCCAGATCACCGCGATGGGCCTGGTTGGCGGCGCGGACCGTGGTCCCGGCGATGCCAGGGTCGAGCTTGTCGCTGGCGGCGCCGGTGTGGCCGCCCGCCGACACCGCCACGGTGCCGCCGCCGCGCAGCGCGGCGACGATCGCCTGCGCCAGCCGGTCGGCGCTGCCGCCGGCCTCGCGGAGCGCGGCGGCCGGCAGCACCGCGACGTAGATGGGCGTGCCCGCCTGCCTGATCCGGTTGCGCAGCGCGGTCACGGAGGCGGCCGGGATCGCGTTCCTGGCGCCGGCGTCGACGTACACGGGATCGCGTCCCAGCGCCGAGACGGCGCGGTCGACGTAGCGGCCGGCCTGGGCGGGGCTGGCCAGCAGCCCGACCAGCGCGAGGCTCCAAGCCAGCGGGACGAGCAGCCGCAGACGGCGCCTCACCGCGCCGGCCCCCACCGCGCGGCGGCTCACCGCGCGACCCTGTACCGCACGGGGTTCCAGCGAGCGGTCGCTCGGTGGGCAAGTCGTAATGGTGCTCATGGGCCTCTTCGCTCCGGCTCGCAAACGTCGGCCGCGGGGCCGCTCGCTCATTGTGGCCGTTCGCGCGGCTCCAGGAAATGCCCCAACCATCCTGATCGGCCCGCTGACGTCGCCGGACCGGCACTTGTCCGGGCAAGCCGGTAGTGTCAGCCGCGGCGAAGTTGGTGTGCGATGCCGGGATCGGGGTGGTGATCGGGTGGCGGTCGGGACGGGCGAGGAGCCGCGGCGGCGGGTCTCTGCGGACTTCCTCAAGTTCTGGGCAGGCCAGACCGTCTCCAACCTCGGCAGCTCGGTGACGTTGTTCGCGTTGCCGCTGCTGGTCTTCAAGCTCACCGGATCGCCGCTGAACCTGGGCGTGACGAGCGCCACCAGCTTCGTGCCCTACCTGCTGTTCGGGCTGGTGATCGGCGCGTGGGTGGACCGCGTCGACCGCAAGCGGCTGATGATCGCCACTGACGTCGCGCGGGCGCTGCTGATCGCGGTGATCCCACTGCTGGCCGACGCCGGGCAGCTCCGCGTGGGCTGGATCTACGTGGTCGCCTTCCTCCAGTCCACCCTGACGATCGCCTTCGACTCCGCCGAGTTCGCCGCCATTCCCAGCCTGGTCAACAGCAAGGACGACCTGGTCACCGCCAACGGGCGGATCCAGGCCAGCTACTATGCCGCCCAGGTGGCCGGCCCGCTGCTGGCAGGGCTGCTGATCGCCACCATCTCGGTGCAGCAGGTGTTCTGGCTCGACGCGGTGTCGTTCCTGCTGTCAGCCGCGTCGCTGGCGATGGTCCGGCGGCGCTTCAACCTCGAGCGGGGCCCCGAGGGCGAAGGCGTCGGGGCCGCCGCGCCCGAGCGTCGCGCGATCTTCCGTGAGGTCGCAGAGGGCCTGCGCTACGTCCTCGGCCACCCGGTGCTCCGCAGCATCTCGGCGATGATGGCGATCATCAACCTGCTGGGCAGCACGGTCTACGCGCAGCTGGTGCTGTTCGCCAAGGATCGCCTCGACGCCACCGACACCCAGGTCGGCGTGCTCTACTCCGCCGGGAGCCTCGGGGTGGTGGTGCTGTCGCTGGCCGCCGGCCGGCTGCGCCGGCGCTGGCCCTTCAGCAAGGTCGCGCTCAGCGCGCTGGTGCTCGACGGGCTGGCGACCGTGGCGTTGTCGTTCACACGCTGGTACTGGCTGGCCCTGCCGCTGTGGGCCCTCACCGCCGGTCTCGGGATCCTGTTCAACATCAACACCGGCAGCCTCCGGCAGCAGATCGTCCCCAACGAGCTGCTCGGTCGGGTGATCAGCATCGCCGGCGTGCTGGCGTGGTCGGCGATCCCGGTCGGCACCCTGCTCGGCGCCCTGGCGATCGAGCGGACCGGCAACGTCGCCCTGGTCTTCGGCGTCATCGGCGCGCTGGTGGTCGTGGTCGCGCTGGCGTTCTCGCTGTCGCCGATCGGCCGTGCCGAGCGGTACCTCGAGGCGCCCGCGGAGCAGTCCGCCTGATCGACGCCGCGGAGCAGTCCCCCTGATCGTCGCCCCCGGACTATCCGCACGTATGGCGGCAAGGCCGGCGATGGGCCCTCCTGCACCCTTGCCTTGCCGTTCCAGAAGGCACACTGTTGAAGAGCGCGGCGCTGCACCGTGGCGCAGGGAGGGGGCGCATGTCGAATCTCGACATGCTCACTCGCCGAAACGCGACAGGCCGCCGTTGGCGCGGACCTTGGCGAGCATCCGCCAGAAGAAGACCAGCGCGCCGACCACATAGGCCAGGTCGAGCAGGGCTGCGGCACCAAGTGTGTTCCATGGCACCCCATGACCGCCGAGGACCGCGCGCATGCCCTCGAACACGTAGCTGGCCGGGACCGCCTTGGCGACCCACTGCATGGCGGTCGGCAGCACGCTGACCGGGTAGAACACCGCGGCGAACGGCTGGAACGCGAACGCCATCGACCTGCGATAGACCGAACAGAGCGGACTACTGCCGGCGCTGCTCTCGGTCGCCGCGGGCCAGCCATTCGTCCACGGCGGCCTTGCGGTAGCGGGGCCTGGAGCCGGCCCACTCGACGGGCGGCCCGGTGCCCTCGCGGCGCCAGCGGACGGCGGTCGACAGCGACACGCGGCAGTAGTCGGCCAGCTCCTGCTCGGTCATCAGCTCTGGTTGCTCCGCCATGCGGTGGAGGTTAGCGACAGGCATCACAGCTAGTCGAGAGCCCTCGCGCCCCGTTGACAGGCAATAGTCGGCGGTGATTTGCTGTACATGGAAATAATCGGAAATGGAAAGAGAGGCGTGCAAGACGCGCTCAGGGCGATCGGCGCCCTCGCGCTGGCCGTGGTGGTCTGCACGCTTCTGGGCATAAGCCTCGGCCTGGCGCAGAGCCGATGACGGCGGAGCCGGCCCGGACGTCGGGGCGCAGCCGGCGCCGCGGCCGGCTCCCCAACCTCCAGCACGACCCCAAGACGACGGCCTGCATGGGGCTAGAGAACCCACCCGAGACGCGGCGTGATCTCGCCGCCAGTGCTCGCCTGCGGGAGTCCTCCGGGGCGCTGGGAGCGGCCGGACAAGACGAGCTACCCCCAAACCTCCTACTCTCACCACTACCACCAGCGAAGGCATGGGGCACGAGCGGTGCAAGGGGAAGACGCTCGTTCCCAGCCGGGCGGCGCCGCGGTGGCACGATCCCGCGGCGTCGCCCTATCCAACCTGGAGGGGTATGAAGTTGCTGAGCCTCCAGCGCCCGCCCGACCCGGCCGAGCGGGAGGCGATCGCGCGGCTGTTCGACGAGCTGCGCCGCGCCGCCAACAGCGACCTGCCGACGGCGGCAGCCTGGCGGCTGCTCGGCATCATCGCGGCGATCGCCGGGATGGGCGCCTCGGACGTCCGGGCGGGCGTCGGCGCCGAGCTGCTGCATCGGCACGCTGACAGCCTTGCGGAGGCGGTCGCCGCGCTGGAGCGGGGCGGGCGGTGAGCCGGCCGGCGTCGGCCGCGGCGCTCCGCGAGCTGCTCCGGGTGATCGGCGCCGCGCTCGACCTCTCGCCGGACGACCAGCCGGGCAGCCTGCTGATGGCGTCGTCGGCAGTGTGGGCGGCGCTGAAGACGCTCGCCGCCCATGACTTCGACGCGGACGCGGTCCAGGCAGCGACCCGGGTGCTCCGCGCGCTCGGCGGCGGGTCGCCGGGCGTCGCGTAGGAGCCCAGCAGTGTTCCGTGTCCCGATCGACGCGGCGGAGCCGAGCTTCGACCGGACCGTCAAGGTGTCGCTGCGCCGCTGGTGGACTGCCAGCCAGGCCGAGCGGGCCGAGTGGGCGCGGCGCCGCCAGGTGGCGGCCGAGGTCGCCCAGGGCGGCCAGCTCGCCCGCACCGACACCGTCCTCGCCCGGTTGGCCGCCCGGATCTGGACGCGGCGCGACGACCGGTGAGCGGCCCAGGACCGAGTTTCACCGCTCGGCGCATGTCTCGACCACCGGACGCGCAGCGGGCCGCACAGCGGCCTGTAGTTGCGGGACGGTCCCGGAAGTGGCGCCGGGCGCAGGTCGCGGCCGAGACGATCAACGGCGCGCGGCCTTGCCTCCGGCCGGCGCCCAGCGGCCCGGCCGTCCGCGTTGACGCCCGACGCCACGAGGTTGGCGGGCGGCCACGCGCTTAGGGCCACGTGACCGCCCGCCGTGGCTGCCAACCGCGCGCCGGTCGTAGCCGGCGCCGTGGCAGTCCGGGCCAGGGCAACCACCAGACCGCGCCTCGATGCGGACCCGAACCTGGCGCGTCCTCCGCTCAGCTCGCGCTGTTCACGCCCAGCTTGACGGCGCCCGCGTCATCCGGAACCCCGTCCAGGCGCTGAAACCCGATCACCTGCTGCTGAAGCTGGTCAGCGAACCGCTCGACCAGCTTCAGGATGGTCACGTCGGACAGGCTGCGGCGGATGACGTAGCCGGCGCCGAAGTTGCCGAACGCGATCGACTTGGCGTTGGCCGCGGGCACGGGCATGTCCCTGTTGACCAGGACCGGCCAGCCCAGCGCGAGTACCGGGCGGCCCTCGGTCACGATCGGCGCCTGGGCGGTGTCCTTGACCTTCCGCAGCGCCTGCAGCCCGAGCACGCTGGCCATCCAGCCGACGTGCGGGCCGAGCGTGGTCGAGCCGGGCAGCCCCGGGCCGGGCTCGTCCAGCGGCTCCAGGTACTCAGGGTCGACGCTGGCGATCAGGTCGACCAGGCCGTCGTAGGTGTAAGTGGCGGTATTGCCGACCGCGAACGTCACGCCCGTCGAGGCGTTGGGGATCAGCCCGGTCGGCTGGGCGCCTGCGCCGGTCCCGTTGGTGGCGTGCGCGTTGAACGCGCGAGCGATCCGGCGGCCCAGCAGCAGCAGCGCCAGGTAGTCGACGAACTGCGGGAAGGCATCCGACGCGAGCTGGTAGCTCAGCCGGACGGGGTTGGACGTGTACATGAACGCGCCGAGCGCCTTCGAGGTGAACGTCGGGTCGGTCTCGGTCGCCGCGGTGCCCTCGGCCAGGATCGCGCCGCTGTTGGCGGTGTCGTCGGTCGCCGGCCACTGGAGCGGCTCGCCGGCGTCCAGGTCGACCACCGTGGCGGCGCGGATCATGCTGGAGCTGCGCCGCAGCGCGACCGTGAGCTTGTCCAGGAAGCCGGGCGGGACGGTGAACCCGCCGATAGCTCCGGAGCCGACGCCCAGGGCGGCCCGGGTCTCCTGCCAGTCCTTCACCTGGATCAGCAGCTCCGGCGTGCGCTGGTTGGCGTCGGTGGCGCCGCGTCCGGTGATCGCGGGCGCCTTCAGCCAGGCTTCCCATGCCTGCCGGTAGGCGTCGCTGGACACGGCGCCCCACGAGTCGCGGTAGTGCGCGGAGCCGCGCACGATCCAGTCAGGGTCGGCGGCCTGCATGGCGCTGGCGGCGGCGATCCGCCGCGCAGCGTCGGGGCTGGTCGGGCCGAAGCGCTTGAGGTACTCGGTGCTCTGCCGCGGGTCGCGCGGGTCCATGCGGGTCCTGCTCACGTGTTGCTCTCCTCCCGTGTCTCGCGGACCATGCGGGCCGCGTCGTCGACGGTGATGGATGGGCGGCCGGCCCAGTCCGGCGCGACCTGGTAGCCGAGGGCGTCGAGGCGGCGGGCCAGGTGGTCGTCGGGCCAGCCGAGCTGGGCGGCCAGCTCGCCCACGGTCACGCGGTAGCCGCACGGCGCCGGGGTCGGCTGGGCGCTCACGTCGGGTCTCCCTGCTCGGCCGGCGGCGCTAGCCACGGGTACACCCGCCGATGGAACGCCACGAGCGCGGGGTCGAGCGCGTCGACGTCCGGGCGCTCCGGCGGCGGCGGCGCGGGCAGGCCACGGCCGCGCAGGGCGCTCCGCGCGTAGCGGTCCAGCTCCCAGCACGCCTGCGCCAGGCTGGTCAGCGTCTCGGCCTCGGCGGCGGTCGGCTCATAGGTGAATGCCTGTTGACGCTGCGCGGCCGTGGCATCGGGGTACTGGTGCTCGTACTCGGCTAGCTCCTCGGCGGTCAGCGTCCGCGCGATGGAGATGCCCAGCCGCCGCACAGCCAGCTCCCAGACCAGCGCGCCGACCGGGCCGAGGTAGGCCGGTGCCGGCGGCAGCGCGCCGGGCGCCGTGTCGGTGGTGGTGATCGCCTCGGCGGCCTCGCTGATCGCCGACGCCATCGGCTTGCGCTGCCCCTGACGTGTCATGTCGGAGTCTCCTCTCCGAGGTCGAGATGCAGCTCGCGCAGTAGCCGCGCCATCGCCAGCCGGCTGGAGCGGGCCACCTGGACGCCCGCATGCGGGACCGTGCGGCCGTAGCGGTCGGTCTGCCACTCGCCGGCCTCGGCCACGGCCTGCTCTGCCCGCTCGGCCCGGTCGGCCTCCCTGCAGGCGGCCTCCAGGGTTGTGACCCAGCCGGGCGTCACCTGGTAGGCGCCCGCGATCCGCGCCCACAGCGCATGCCCGGCCGGCCCGAGGTCGCCGGGCATGACCGGATCGGCGCCCGCCTCGGGCGCGGTCGAGGTCGAGGCGGCCAGCGCGGCGGCGCGGTCCTCGGCCACGCCGCAGGCGCCACGGCCGGCCAGGTGCCGGTCGAGCCGGCGGAAGCGCCCGGCGCAGTACGGGCACACCCGCTCGGGCCGTGGGCCGCTCATGGCATCCCCCAGGGTCGGTAGGACCATTGATGCGACCTTACGGCGGCGAAATCCCTGCTCGTCGCCGCTTCGCGGCCCACCGCGGCGTCCGGCCGCATTGGTCCCGGCTTTCCTAGTGCCCTGCTGCGGGTCGCGGTCGGGCATATCGTCCAGAGTTTCGCATAGGGGTGGGTCTGTCCGCGGTGTACGAGTCGACCGCAGGCGTCCTGTCGACCGTCGCCAGGCCAGCGTCGCCAGGCGAGCGCTGGCAGGTGCGGGCCGATAGGTGACCATCACCAGCACGGTCACCGTCATCGGTTCCCTCACCCCTGGCCCAGGTCGCGCCCCTTGATTTGACACCGCCATGGGGGGTTGGAAGAATCCCTTCCATGGGTACGCCTCGAATGACTCTCCACTCCTTGCGGGTCCTCAAGGTGTTCGCCAACGCCCCCCTTGAGGAGCACTACGGCTTGGAGCTTTGCCGCGCGGCAGAATTGCCGGGCGGCACCATTTATCCCATTCTCGCCAGATTCGAGCAGGCTGGCTGGCTCACAAGCACTTGGGAACAAATCGACCCTGTTGCTGCTGGCCGGCGACCTCGACGCCTCTACCGCCTGACCTCCTCAGGTGCCGAGCAGGCCCGGCAAGCGCTCAGCGAGGCGCAGCAGACCCTATTCCCATCCCCCGTTGCCGGGCCACGTCCCGAGCCTGCCTGAGGTGACCAGTTGACAAGTCGGGAGGCACCAGGCGGCGACCCCCCCAACGCCGCCGCACCCGCCCTAGCAGTGGATACAGCAGTGCGGGTGCAGATGCTGGAGGCGGCGCTCGCGCAGGAGCTGGCGCGAATGCACCAGCTCGCCGAACAGCTGGCGCGCGAGCATGCACGGGCCGAGAAGGTGGCGCATTCGCTGGAGCGAACGCAGAACCGGATCGCAGTGAAGGTCAGGGTGGCGGCACGCCAACTCTGGATCGATCGCGCAATGGATGCCAAACGGATCAGCGAGTTGGCAGGGCTGCTCAGGAAAATGCGGGAGCTGGAGCCGGAGTCGTACCGGGTCCAAGTGCAGGTCCAGACCTCGTCGCAGGCGTTGGAGCGAGCGCAGTCGCGCGTACAACAGTTGGAGCGGGCGTTGGCGTTGGCGATGGCGCAGGCGCGGACAGCCGCACGGGCGAGCGCGTTGGCGCGGGCGCCCAGGTTGAGGGCAATTGCGACCGCTCGATTCCTCTGGCGGTTGCTGCATGCCCGCCGGGGTCTATGGCACGGATTCGTCCGTAGCCTCACGCTCGGCATGGGCGTGGTCACGCTGCTGGTGTGGATGTTGCCGAGGGCGGATCGTGCTCGCTGGAGGCAGGACTCCTACTCCTGGCTGCAGGAGTTGAAGCACGAAGGGTCACCGCTGCTTGGCACCGCCATTCGGATCGCGCTTCGGATTCCCTGGCTGGCTCTGGTCCTGTGGACGCCACCGACGGGGCGGTGGCTGGCACGGCTGAAGCCGCTGTGGATCGGTCTCGGAGCGTCGGCTGCGACGTTCTTGGCTGGCTTTGCGGGGCTCGGCCAGTCACCAACCGACGGGCAGGTGAGGTCGCTTGTCGCTGCGGCGCTGCTTGCCGGTGCGGTGGCCGGGTCGCAGGCATACAAGGGGCGGCGATCCCGCAGGCGCAGACGTTAGCGTTGATGACGCGGGCTGCGCATGGGCGGCCGAGCGCTCATCGGGTAGGCTCCCACGTTCACGCGTTCTCGTGGTGGCGCCTCGGCTCTGGCCGGGGCGCTGCTGCGTTCAGGGCTGCTCTGGCGGGGTCGGCCTCAGGTCGATCCCTTGCGCGCGGAGAAGTTTTCGACCGCCCTCCCATCGCGCGCTCGGTCGGCGCCGAAAGCGATTTGCAGGCACCGAGCCGAGGCGCGTGTCTCAGCAGCACACCCGTTGTGTAGGCAAGGCAGCTCAACGGTGTTGGAGACGTCCCGCCGTCATTTTCCATCCGGCCTTGTCGGCAAGGCGCGCAACGGGGCTGCTGGCGCGTTGCTGGCGTGCCAGGTGGGCCAGGAAGATGACCTGCCGCGGTGCGCGGCCGAGCAGCCGCAGTCGGCCACTCGGATACACCCGGGCGACGCACACGTCAGCGGTGTGGTCACCCACGAGGGCGATGTACCAACGGCGGGCAAGCTCGACCGGGACGGCGGTCCAGTCGTCGGGAAGGCGCCGGGCGCGGGTTGCCGCCAAGGCGGCGCGGGCCATGAGATCCTCGGCCTTGGACGCCTCCCACGGCGGGTACGGTACGCTGCGGCTTCTCAATCCCCGCGCGGCGCCCTCGCTCGGAGAGCGCGGCCGGTTCACGGACCGTCCTCGATCTGCGGCCCCGCGTTCCGCTCGCTACGCCAGCGCGTGACCGCGTCGTCGATCTCGGCCGGGGTCGCTCCCGAGCGTTCCAGCTCACGCACCAGCGCCATGTACTCGTCCATCTGGGCGATCTGCCTTGAGCGCTCGGCCTCCAGCTCGGCGCGCGTCTTGCGCCGGGGGACGGCTCGACCGATGCGCCCGGCGCCGCGAGCGCTTGAGCGCGAGCGAGCGGCGCCGGGGCCGCGCGGCAGCGCGGAAGGTTCTTCTTCCTGGTTCACTTCCTGGTTCGGGGGGCCTGAGGCCCCGGTTCCCGGGATCTGAGGCCCCTGTTCGGGAATCTGAGGCCCCGGTTCATCGGTCCGCTGACGGACCTTTTTGCCGCCCTTCGGCTCCCGACGAACGGGGGCCTGAGGCCCCGGTTCGGGGATGACGATCTGGTAGCTGCGCCGATAGCCCGTGCCGCCCGACGTCGGGCCGCCGCGCTTCAGGTAGCCCTTGCGCTCCAGGCTGGCCAGCACCTTGACGACGTTCCGGCGCCACATGTTGCAGTCGGCCGCCAGCGTGTCGAGGCTCGGGTCGCAGCGGCCGGTCCTCGAGTTCCACCGCTCGGCCAGGTTGGTGATGACGCGGTACTCGGCCAACGCCCAATCACAGTCGGGATGCCGGCTGTACGCGACGACCTCCACGAGCAGGGCCTTGCCCACGGCGGCTTACCCGGCCTGCTGCTGCTCGACCTCGGCCGGCGCGGCGGCGGCCAGGGCCTCGGCGACCATTGCGGCGACCTTGGCGATCGTCTCCGGGTCGGTGATGGTCGGGCCGAGCCCTTGCGTGGCGCGGCTCCGAGCGGCTCGGGCGTGCGCCTCGTCGGCGGTCATGCGCGTGCGGGTCTGTCGTACCACGGTCCGTTGTCTCCCCCATGCCAGGGACGCTGGCCGCAAGGGAAACCAGCGTCCCGAAGGGACAAGGCGCTGAGGGGACAACGGACACGGGGGCGGCTCCAGGCGGTAACCGGCCAGGCGGTTACCGCCGAGCCTCAGAGGCACATCCCTGAGCCACGACGATCACAAAGCCGGCGCGATGGTAGCGAGCCCATCGCGCGACTACAAGAGCCGATCGGGGCCGCTGACCTGCGGATTTAGGACGGTCCCTGATCCAGGGGGCGCCAGCGCAGCGTCAGGTCCCGGTCGCCATCGAACCGGTAGCCGCGCCCGACGGGCCGGACCACGACCTGCTCCAGCGCGAACGCGACGACCGCGCGCTGCTGCTCCATCGACCAGCCCTGCCATGCGGCCTGGAGCGCGTCATAGCCCTCCGGCAGGTCGACCGGTAGCCGCTTGGGTGTGGCGGTGGTGATCTCCGCCTCGACCTCGTACAGCCGCGCGACCACGCGGCCGAGTGCCCGCTCCAGCTCGGCACGGTCGGGCAGGTGCAGGTCGGTGGCGGCGAGCCCGGCCTGGTCGACGGCCTCGAGCAGGTTGCCGAGCGCGGTCTCCTTGGTGCGGAGCGTCTCGTGCTCGTTCAGCAGCGCCTGGAGTCCGTTGCCGGCGGCTTTCGCGCCGAGTTGGCCGCGGAGCTGCGGCCCCATAGCGGGGTCGTCGTAGGCGGCCAGCACGAGGTCGCGCACGTAGTCCTCCAGCGGGTCGGCGAAGCGTGCGACCTTGCCGCAGCCGCCATGCTGTGACTCGCACCGGTAGGTCCGGCGGCCCTTCTGCTTGTGCGGGCGCAGCGGCCGGCCGCACGGCTTCCCGTCCTCGTAGGTGCCGCCGCAGACGGCCAGCCCACCGGACAGCAGATAGCTCCGGGGCAGCGGGCCACGGCCAAGACGGGCGCTCGGCGCGGGGTTGGCGAGCGCGAGCTGGAGCCGCTGGAACGTCTCCGGGTCGATGATCGCCTCCCACACGGCCGGGTAGGTTTTGCCCTTCCAGCGGCGCAGGCCAGCGATCCTCGGATTGGTGAGCAGCTCGCGGACCTCGCGGGCCTGCCAGCCGCCACCACCGGCCCGGGTGACGTGGCGGCGGTTCCAGTCGGAGGCGATCCCGGAGACGGTCGCGCCGCGCTCGACGGCGGCGGCGACCTGGCGGCGGATCTCGGCGGCCTCGGCCGGGTCCTGCACGAGCCGGCAGTCGGCCATCGGGCAGCGGTCGTCGTCGGTCCGGTCGCAGGCGTCGTCGTGGCGGTCGTGGAGCTTGACGCCGTCGATCTGGAAGCCGAACGGGCGCCACTTGCCGCCCCACCAGGCGCCCGCCTCGCCCAGCTCGTTGTGTTTGAGCTGGAGCCGCTCACCGCGTAGCTCGCTCTCGTACTGCGCGGACACGGCGAGGTCGTAGAGCTTGCGGCGGCCGGCGGCCGTGGTCAGGTCGAGCGTGCCGCCCACGTTGGCGACAGTGGTGCCGTGCTGGCGGGCCATCGCCACGATGGCGGAGGCGTCCTCGACGGTGCGTAGGAGCCGGTCGGCCTGCCAGGACACGACGGCGTCGACCTTGCCGGCGCGCACGTCGGCCAGCATCGCCTCGAACTCCTTGCGGTGCTTGGCTTTGACGGCGGACACGCCGTTGTCCACCCAGACCTTGCGGACGCGCCAGCCCTGCTGCTCGCAGAACGCGCGGCAGGGCGGCTCCTGGCGTTCGACGCCAAGGGTCTCGCGGCGGCCTCGGTGCTTGATCTTGCTGATGCGGACGTAGATGTCGGCGACGGTCTCGCCCATGCTGCTTGCCTCCGGGTGCGGCGGCCGTATCACCGGAGCCTAACAGAGATACGCGTAGTACGGGAGATCGCTCATGCGATCACCTCAGCCGACTGCCCGAAGCGCAGGATCACCCCGATGGTCACGATCGCCAGCGCCCAGCCCATCAACAGCAGCAGCGCCATGAACGGCACCAGGCCCGGGCCGAGGCTGAACAGCCCGAAGCCGTACAGCGCCAGCGCGACGGTGGCCATCAGCGCGACGTTGACGACCAGCTTCAGCGCTCCGAAGGCGACCACCCCGGTCAGGTACTCCGCGGCGGTGAGCGGCGCGACGAACACGTTCAGCAGGTTCCGGCTCCAGATGTCCTCGAGGAACGCCATCGACACCTCGGACTGGGAGCGGAACAGCACCTGCCACAGCAGCACCCCGCCGAGCAGCACGGCGACCACCGCGGGGACCTGGCGGGCCTGGAGGAACACCGAGAGGTAGCCCCAGATCAGCAGCTCGACGGTTGGCCAGTAGACGATCTCGAGCATCCTCGGCACGCTACGGCGCAGCACGTAGAAGTCGCGCAGCACCACCGCCAGCACTCGCCGCCGCCGCGCTGCCGCCGACGCCGGCGGCAGCGTCACCACGTCGAGACCGGCGAGGTCGGCCAGCGCACCGCCGCGCGAGGCCCCGAGCCCGCCCACCGCGCTCATCCCCGCGCCACCCGGCGGAGCCGGCTGTGGGCCAGGTCGTTGCCGAATAGCCGGACGAGCCACCGTCAGGAGTGACGAGGCCGAGCAGCATGTGCAGGGTGGTGGTCTTGCCGGCGCCGTTGGGGCCGAGGAGGCCGATGACCTGGCCCTCGCCGACCTCGAAGCTGACGTGGTCGACGGCTGTCACGGGGCCGAAGCGCTTGACCAGGCCTTGCGCTTCGAGGATTGCCATCCGCCGATCATGGCAGGCGCCGGGGACAGCCGCACCTGAGTTTCTGGTCAGAGGCCGTAGCGGTCCTTCATGGCCTCCTCGGTCGGGTCGATCTCGCGCATGCTCTTGGCGCGCAGCCGATCGTTGATCTCCTGAAGGTTCTCGCAGACCAGGCGCTTCTCGGTCTCGGTGATGCGGCCGCGGTGCGGCTCACCGGCGTGGTCGAGGGTGGTGTAGTCGACCTTCGCCCGGCGGGGAGCGGCCGGCTGGGCGCCGCCGCCGTCGGATCGGCTGGCCTTGCCGGGCCGCTGCCCCTGCTGGTCGATCAGCGCCTGGAACAGGACCGCCTTGATGTCGGTCCCGTCGGGCGCCAGCCGGCCGAAGTCCTCGAGGGTGACCGTGAGCCGCTCGCCACGGCGCGACCCGGGCGCGAAATACTCGAGCACCACCAGCTGGGTGGCAGCCTCCAGGTTCTTGATTTCGTCCGGGAGCACGTCGAGCGTGATGGGGCCCTGCTGGAAGTCGGGGTGCTGATGGACGATCAGCCGACCCAGCTCTTCCCCGGCGCCCTCGCGCCCGGAGATATCAGACACGTGAATGACCTTTGTTCCCATTAACCTACCTTCTCCAGCGATAAGGGGCCCGCAAATTGGGGTGCGCTGATCCTACTATCACGGCCCGACGAACGCGCGAACGGGCAGTCCAGGGCGATCTCCGGGACTCCCCGCGGATATTCCCGCCGGTCGCCCCGGGCCGCGGCCGCTTTTTGTCGGGCGGCTTTGCGGCTGATCAGGTGGCTACCGGGGCACGTAGCGCTCGGGCTCGCGGGTGAACGCGTGGAGGCAGTGCTCGCTGCAGAACCAGTAGCGCTGGCCGTCGTGGTCGGTGAAGAGCTCCGCGCCCGCCAGGGCGACGCTCATCCCGCAGACGAGGTCGACGGCCTGCTCGACCGGCGCCGAGGGCATGGCGGCGCGGCGGTGGCGCTGGAGGATCAGCTCGGCGAGCACCGCGACCGCGATCTCCTCCTGCGTCGACGGGCCGAGGTCCAGGCCGGCGGGGTTGGCCACGCGGTCCAGGTCGCCGTCGCCGACGCCGCGCGCGCGCAGCGCCTCGAACACCGTCGCGGCTCGCTTGCGGCTGGAGACCAGCCCCACGTAGCCGGCGCGGGTCCGCAGCGCGGCAGCCAGCGCCTCCTCGTCGTAGTGGCCCATGGTGGCCACCACCACCGCGTCGTCCGGACCGGCCGAATCCTGGTCCACCCGCTCCACCTCGGCGTCGGCGACCGGCGTGACGTCGTAGCCGAGCACCTCGGCCAGCCTGGCCAGCGTGCGGGCGACCGGGGACGCGCCGGCCACCACCAGCCGCGGCGCGACCCCGACGGGCTCCACGAAGACCTCCAGCCCACCACCGGACGGGCAGGTGCTGACCGCGGCCACCACCCCGGGCGGCTCGGCCACGACCGGCTCGTCCGCCATGGCCGCCTGCATCTCGGCGGGGGTGATGCGCACCAGCCGGGGAGAGCCCTCGGCCAGCGCGGCCAGCGCTTCCCTGATGACGATCGGCTCGGAGCAGGCGCCGCCGACCCAGCCCGAGAGCCGACCGTCCGGGGTCACCACCGCCTTGTCGCCGACCCGCGCGGACACCGGCGGGTCGACGCGGACCACGGTGGCGAGCGCGTGCGGCCCGGTCACCGCCACGGCCGCCTCATCCTCCCGCCCTCACACGAAGCCCTTCTCGTGCATGGCCGCCCAGACCTTGTCGCTGGTGACGGGCATGTCGATGTTGGTGATGCCCAGCGGCGCCAGCGCGTCGAGCACCGCGTTGACGTAGGCGGCCGGCGAACCCACGGTGGCGGACTCGCCGACGCCCTTGGCGCCGATGGGGTGGTGCGGCGACGGCGTCACCGTGGTGAAGGTCTCGAACCGCGGCGTCTCCCACGAGGTCGGCAGCAGGTAGTCGGTGAAGTTCGAGCCGATGCAGTTGCCCTCCTCGTCGAAGGTGATCAGCTGCATCGCGGCGATGCCGAAGCCCTCCGCGAGGCCGCCGTGGATCTGGCCCTCGACGATCATCGGGTTGATGCGCACGCCGCAGTCGTCGACGGCGACCATCTTGCGCGTCTTCCACTCCCCGGTGCCCTTGTCGAGGTCGACGACCACGCAGTAGGTGCCGAACGGGTAGGTCATGTTCGGCGGGTCGTAGTAGTGGACGCCCTCCAGGCCGGGCTCCATGCCCTCCGGCAGGTTCGTGTAGGCGGCGAAGGCGACGTCCTGGATGGTCTTGGCGCGGTCGGGGGCGCCCCTGACGGAGAAGCGTCCCTCCTCGTACTCGATGTCGTCCTCGCTGGCCTCCAGCAGGTGTGCGGCGAGCTTGGTGGCCTTTTCGCGCAGCTTGCGGGCGATCATCGCGGTGGCGGCGCCGCCGACGGGGGTCGAGCGGGAGGCGTAGGTGCCGAGCCCGTACGGGGTGTTATCGGTGTCGCCCTCGACGACCGTGATGTCGGAGGCCGGAATGCCCAGCTCGCCGGCGACGATCTGGGCGAAGGTCGTCTCGTGCCCCTGGCCCTGCGACTTCACGCCGAGCTTGAGGATCGCCTTGCCGGTGGGATGCACCCGCAGCTCGGCCGAGTCGAACATGCGCAGCCCGGCGATGTCGAAGTCGGCCCCGTGCCCGGCGCCGACCACCTCGGTGAAGCTGGCGATGCCGATGCCCATCAGCTCGCCCCGGTCCCACTTCTCCTTCTGCTCGCGCCGCAGCTCCTGGTAGCCGAGCTTCTCGAGCGCCAGGTCGAGCGCGCGCGGATAGTCGCCGGAATCGTAGATCCAGCCGACCGCCGAGCGGTAGGGGAACTGCTCGGGCTGGATGAAGTTGCGCCTGCGCAGCTCCGCGGGGTCCATGCCCAGCTCGGTGGCCGCCTTCTGCACCATCCGCTCGATCAGATAGGAGGCCTCGGTGACCCGGAACGAGCAGCGGTAGGCGATCCCGCCGGGCGCCTTGTTGGTGTAGGCGCCGTCGACCTCGCAGTATGCCGCCGGCACGTCGTAGGAGCCGGTGAAGATGTGGAACAGGCCGGCGGGGAACTTCGACGGCTGCGCCGCCGCGTTGAAGGCGCCGTGGTCGGCGATCACCTTGGAGCGCAGGCCCAGGATCTTGCCGTCGGCCGACAGCGCCATTTCGCCGGACATGTGGTAGTCGCGGGCGAAGCCGGTGGAGATCAGGTTCTCGGAGCGGTCCTCCACCCACTTGACCGGACGGCCGATCAGCAGCGACGCGGCGGTGGCCACCACGTAGCCGGGGTAGATCGGCACCTTGTTGCCGAAGCCGCCGCCGATGTCCGGCGAGATGATCCGGATGTTCTGCTCCGGCAGCCCGGCGACCAGCGCGAACAGCGTGCGATGGGCGTGGGGAGCCTGCGAGGTCATCCAGATGGTGGCCTTGCCCGTTGCGGGGTTGACGTCGGCCACGCAGCCGCAGGTCTCCAGCGGCGAGGGGTGGCAGCGCGGGTAGAAGGTGTCGAGGCTGACCACCCGGTCGGCCTGCGAGAAGGCCTGCTCGGTGGCCTCCTTGTCGCCCTGGGACCAGTGGAAGATGTGGTTGGAGGTCTGCTCGGGCTTGTCCTCGCGGATCAGCGGCGCGTCCGGTTCCAGCGCGCGGTGCGGATCGATCACCGGGGGCAGCGGGTCGTACTCGACGTCGATGAGCTCCAGCGCGTCGTGGGCGGTGTAGGGGGTCTCGGCGATCACCGCGGCGACCTCCTGGCCCTGGAACACCACCTTGTCCAGCGCCAGGACCGCCTGCGTGTCGGCCGACAGCGTGGGCATCCAGGCGAGGTTGTGCGCCGCCAGGTCCCGCCCGGTGACCACCGCCACCACGCCCTCCAGCGCCTGCGCCTGGCTGACGTCGATGCTGGTGATCCGCGCGTGCGCCAGCGGGCTCCGCAGGATCGCCATGTGGAGCATGCCTGGGAGCTGCACGTCGTCGACGTAGGTGCCCTTGCCACGGATGAAGCGGTCGTCCTCCTTGCGCCGCGGGGAGTGGCCGAGGCCGTGGATCGGGGTCTGGGTCTCGCTCATGTCTGGCTCCCGCTCTGCGCGGCGGCCGCCGCCTGCACGGCCCGCACGATGTTCATGTAACCGGTGCAGCGGCAGACGTTGCCGCTGAGCCCCCAGCGGACTTCTTCATCGCTGGGCTTGGGATTGCTGGCCAGCAGGGCCTTGGCGGTGAGCATCATGCCCGGCGTGCAGAAGCCGCACTGGAGCCCGTGCTCCTGCTTGAAGGCCGCCTGGATCGGGTCGAGGGCTCCTCCGTTCAGCAGGCCCTCGACCGTTTGCACCTCGCGGCCGTCGGCCTGCACGGCCAGGTAGGTGCACGACTTGATGGGCACGCCGTCCAGCAGCACGGTGCAGGCGCCGCAGCCGGAGGTGTCGCAGCCGATGTGGGTGCCGGTGAGCCGCAGCTCCTCGCGGAGGAAATGGACCAGCAGCAGCCTCGGTTCGACCTCGGCGCTGTGGTCGGCGCCGTTGACCTTGACGGTGATCCGCATGCGGCTACGCACCTCCGTGGTTGGCGGCCATGGCCGCGGCGTTCCGCAGGCCACGCTCGGTGAAGGTCCGGACGACGTTGCGCTTGTAGTCGGCCGTGCCGCGCAGGTCCGAGTCTGGAGAGGCCGCCTGGGCGGCCAGCTCGGCCGCGCCGCGGAAGGCCTCGTCGTCCGGCTCGGCGCCACGCAGCGCGTCCTCGGCGGCGGTGGCGGCCAGGTTGGTCGGCCCGACCGCGGTGAGGCCGATGCCCGCCTCGGCGATGCGACCGTCCTGCCCGAGGGTGAGCCGCACCGCCACGGCGGCGGTGGCGAAGTCGCCCACCTTGCGCTCCAGCTTGAGGTAGCTGCCCCCGGTGCGCTCGCGGATCGGCACCCGTAGGCCGGTGACCAGCTCGTCTGGCTCCAGGATCGTGGTGAAGGGGCCGGTGAACAGCTCGCGGACAGCGATGGCGCGCTCGCCCCGCCGTGAGCGGGCGAGCAGCTCGGCGCCCATGGCGATCATCACCGCGCCCCAGTCGCCCGACGGGTCGGCGTGGGCCAGTGAGCCGCAGAGCGTGCCGAGGTTGCGGACCAGCGGGTCCGAGATCTGCGGCGCGGCCGCCGCCATAGTCGGGTAGTGCTCGCGGAGCAGCGTCGACCGCTCGGCGTCCCGGTGCCGCACCAGCGGGCCGATCCGCAACCAGCCATTCTCCTCGGAGAGCGTGTCGAGGCTGGGCAGCCGGTTGATGTCGATCAGCACCTCCGGGGCGGCGAACCGCAGCTTGAGCAGGGGGATCAGGCTCTGGCCCCCAGCCAGCACCTTGGCGTCGTCACCGCGCTCGCCGAGCACGTCGAGTGCCTCCTCGACGCTCCGTGGCGCGAGGTAGTCGAACCGGGGAGGATACATACGACCTCCTCTGCCGCGGGAATGCGGCCGTGACGGGATGGTGCCTGTGCCGAACGGGTGCTTCCTGGGGGGTCCCTCCACGAGCGGACCGGTACCTCGAGCGTGACGTCAGCGGCAGTCAGAGCATCCTCCGCGGCGGTCAGGACGATGGTTGCGCGGGAAACAGGATTTCTCAACAGTTGCCAGAAGATTGAGCGTCTTTGACCGTTCGCGTTCTGGCACCTCCCTGCCTCTGGCGACGCAGCGCCCGAGGGCCCCGCTCGCGGAGCCCGGCGTGATGCCGGGGCCGCCCCACGGCGCCAGGCCGGCGTCCGAGCCCGGGTCAGCTGCGGCTGAAGAGGCGGCGGAAGAAGGTGACCAGCGCGGCCCACCAGGCCTTCAGCAGGCCGGCGATGGCGGTGAGCAGCAGACCCCCACCCTGGATCGGCTGGGAGGCTCGCGGCTCCGGGGCGGTCGTGCCTGGCGGCGGTGCCTGGGGCGGGGTGGCGGTGGTGCCCGCGGAGGGCAGCGGCGCGCCGGCGAGGCCGGCGCCGGCCTCGGCCCACGCTCCGGCGTCGGTCCCGGCCGAGGTGGCCGGCGCCCCGGCGCCCGCGCCCGTGGCCCCGGCGCTTGTCCCGGCGGCCTCGGCGGCCCCCGCGGCGGCCCTGGACTCCTCCTCGAGCGTTTCGCGCAGGCCCTGCGCGAACTGACCGAACAGCCTGGTCGACACGTCCTGGATGGCGCCGCGGCCGAACGAGGCCACCTTGCCGGTGAGCTGCACGTCCGCGGTGACCGCCATCCTGGTCGATGACGCCGACAGCGACTCGAGCTTCATTTCGACGCCCGCCCGCGCGGTGCCCCCGCCGCGCACGTCCTTGCCGCTGGCCGTGAGCCGCGCCGTGTGGCTCGCCTCGTCCATCTCGTCGAGCATCGCGCTGCCCTTGTACGACATGTTGATCGGCCCCAGCTTGACCCGGATGGTGCCCTCGTAGGTGCGCTCGTCGACCACGTTGGTGAGCTGCGCCCCCGGCATGCAGGGAGCGATCCTGGGCACGTCGGTGACCAGCGCCCACACACGGTCCAGCGGAGCGTCGACCTCGACATTCTGCTCGATCTTCACTGCCTGCCACCTCCAAGTGCGCCGTTGGGGGTTCCAGATTGTGCGGCAAGCCTGGCCAGCCCGTCCTCGTCGTCCACGTCGGCATCGTCGCCGAGCGCGCCCACCTCCACCGCGGTCACCCAATCGGGGTGGGCGGCCAGCAGCTCGCGTGCCCCGGCGTCCCCGCCGAGCTGGCCGAGCTCCGGCAGGACGGCCCGGTCGAACAGCTTGGGGTTGCCCTGGCGCCCGCCGTAGGAGGCGGTGACCACCGGGCCGGCGCCCGCCCGCCACGCCCCGACCAGTTCCGCGACCACCTTCGGCCCGACCAGCGGCTGGTCGCCGAGGCAGACGACCACCGCTTCCGCATCGCCCAGCGCGGCCACCGCGCGAGCCAGCACGTGGCCCATGCCCGCCTCGAACCCCTCGACCACCAGCGGCTCGGCGCCGTGGAGGTCGACGCGCTCCAGGACCCTACCGGCGTGCGCGCCGAGCGCGACCACCACCCGGTCGAGCGGCGCGGCCTCCAGGGCGCCGAGCACGTGCTCCAGCAGCGGGCGGCCGTCCAGCTCGGCGAGCTGCTTGGGGCGGCCCATCCGGGTGGACCGGCCCGCCGCGAGCACCAGGCCGACGACCGCCACGCCTACACCGTGCCCCGTTCCCGGAGGGTGTGGACCGGTTCCTTGCGGTCGGACAGGCGGCCGCCACGGCGCCCGTGCCTGGAGGCGATCACCTCGGCCATGATCGAGACGGCCGTCTCCTCCGGCGACTTGGCGCCGATGTCCAGGCCGATCGGTCCGTTGATCCTGGCCAGCTCGTCCTCGCCGTAGCCGTCCTGGCGCAGCCGCTCCAGGCGCTCGCCGTGCGCTCGGCGGCTGCCCATGGCGCCGATGTAGGCCACCTGGCTGCCGAGCAGGGCACGCAGGGTGGGGTCGTCGAAGCGCGGCTCGTGGGTCAGCACGCACGCGTAGGTCGAATCGTCCGGCGGGTTGGCTGCCAGGTACTCGTGCGGCCAGGCCACCACCACGTCGTCGGCGCTCGGGATGCGGTCCCGCGTGGCGAAGCGCTCGCGCGCGTCGACCACGATCACCCGGTAGCCGGTCTGGCTGGCGACCCTGGCCAGCGCCGCGGCGAAGTCCACGGCGCCGACGATCAGAAGCTTGGGCTGGGGCGCGAACACGTCGAAGAAGAGCTGCCTGCCGGCGATCTCGCGCACCGCCGATTCCTCGTCGGGCAGCAGCTGGCGGGCGGTCGTGGTGGCCGCCGCGTCGAGCGCGGCGTCGCCGAGCGAGCCTTCCGTCCCGCTGGGGGTCACCAGCAGCTTGGCGCCGACGTCCTGGCCATCGATCACGGTGACCAGCGCGCCGCGCCGGTCGGAGCGGATCAGCTCTCTGACCGACTCCCAGCGGACCGCGCCGGCCGCCTGGTCACCGGCGCCGTCCCGGGGCCGGCCGTCACCGTCGCTGGTCATGCCGGCCACCTCAGGGCACCGGCTCGATGAAGACGTCGATCACGCCTCCGCAGGCCAGGCCGACGCTCCAGACCATCTCGTCGGTGATGCCGTAGGTGACCAGCTTGGGAGGGTCGCCGGCGAGCACCTTGCCGGCCTCCTCGAGCACGGCCGCCTCGACGCAGCCGCCCGAGACGCTCCCGAGCCACCGCCCATCGTCGCTGATCGCCATCTTCGCCCCCGGAGGGCGTGGCGCGGACCCTTTGACCTTGGTGACCGTGGCGATCGCGACCCGGCGGCCATCGGCCTTCCACTCATCGATCGCGTTGAGCACCTCTCGCATGACGCACGCTCCTTGGCCAGCCCCGCTGGCTCCGCACGGCTGCTTGCGACCGGCGCGCTGGACGGTCGCTCCACCTCGGATCAAGAGTACCCGCGCGGACCCCGAGGGCGAATAGGGCGGGCCGCGGGGCGCCGCATGCGCACGTCGAGGGGGTGTGGACAACCGGTTTCTCTGCCGAGATGCCGGTGTTACTCTGCTCTCCGGCTTGGAATCTTAGTCGGCCAACGGAATCGGATGCAGCGGGGCATAGCCGATTCGGATGCCGTGCCTCGCAATCCTGGAAATCGGGGGCGACCGCCCCCGACGCCAAGGAGGTGGCCCTTTGCGGCACATCACTTGCACGGTCAACGGGGTCCGGCGGGAGGCCGACGTCGAGCCGCGCCAGCTCCTCGTCTACTTCCTCCGAGAAACGCTCGGGCTGACCGGAACCAACGTCGGCTGCGACACCTCGTCGTGCGGCGCCTGCACGGTCATGCTGGACGGCAGGTCGGTGAAGTCCTGCACCGTGCTGGCCGTGCAGGCCGACGGCAGCGAGATCCTCACCATCGAGGGCCTTGCCTCCAACGGCCAGCTCCACCCCATGCAGGAGGCCTTCCGCCAGAATCACGCCCTGCAGTGCGGCTTCTGCACGCCAGGGATGATCATGGCGGCGGTCGGCCTGGTCGAGACCGGCGCCAGCACCAGCGAAGAGGAGATCCGCCTCGGGCTGGAGGGCAACCTGTGCCGCTGTACCGGCTACCACAACATCGTCAAGGCGATCCAGAGCGCGGCCGCCACGATGCGCGCTCCGACCCAAGCCTGAGGAGGGTGAAGCATGGCGCAAGGTCCGCCCCCGGGCGAGGCCGCGGCTGAGGAGGGCGCCGTGGGCACACTGCAGGACACCTCCGTCGAGATGGGCAGCTACATCGGGTCGCGCATGCTCCGCAAGGAGGACGCCCCGCTGGTCACCGGCCAGGGCCGCTACGTCGACAACCTCGTGCTGCCCGGCATGCTGTTCGCTTCCATCGTCCGCAGCCCGATGGCGCACGCCCGCATCACCGGCGTCGACGTCTCCGCCGCCCTCCAGATGCCCGGCGTGGTCGCCGCCTACCGCGGCGCCGACCTGGCGTCCGACTGGTCGGCCAGCCTTCCCTGCGCCTGGCCGGTCGCGCCGGACACCAGGATCCCCAATCACTGGCCGGTCGCCCAGGACAAGGCCCGCCTGGTCGGCGACGCGGTTGCGGTGGTGGTCGCCGACACGCGCGCGCACGCGGTCGACGGCGCCGAGGCCGTCGACGTCGACTACGACCCGCTCCCCGCGGTGACCTCGATCGAGCAGGCGCTCGCCGACGGCGCGCCCGTCATCCACGAGGAGTTCGGCGACAACATCTGCTTCAAGGACCTGAAGATCGCCAGCGGCGACGTCGACAAGGTGTTCGCCGAGGCGCCGGTGACCGTGAAGCAGCGCTACTACCACCCCCGGCTGATCCCCAACGCCGTGGAGCCCCGCGGCGTGCTGGTGCAGCCGGTCCCGATCACGGGCGAGATGACCATGTGGTCGTCGAGCCAGATCCCGCACATCCTGCGGACGCTGCTCGCGCTCACGGTGGGCATCCCGGAGTCGAAGTTCCGGGTGATCGCCCCCGACGTCGGCGGCGCCTTCGGCTCCAAGCTCGACGTCTACGCGGAGGAGGCGATCTGCCTGGCCGTCGCGCGCAGGCTCGGCGTGCCGGTCAAGTGGATCGAGGAGCGCTCGGAGGCCTACCTGGCCACCATCCACGGGCGCGACGTCATCCAGGACATGGAGGTGGCGGCCACCGAGGACGGCAAGCTGCTCGGCGTGCGGGTCAAGGTGCTCTGCGACATGGGCGCCTACTGCCAGCTCGTCGCTCCGGGCATCCAGGTGCTCGGCGCGACCCTGTTCTCGGGCGTCTACCAGGCCGATGCGGCCTCCTTCGAGTGCACGGCGGTGTTCACCAACCGGACGCCGACCGACGCCTACCGCGGGGCGGGCCGCCCCGAGGCGACCTACGCGATCGAGCGGATGATGGACGCGCTCGCCTACCGGGTCGGCAAGGACCCGGCCGAGGTGCGGCGGATGAACTTCATCCCGAAGTTCTCCGAGCCCACGCCCAACGTCTTCGGCGCGATGTACGACTCGGGCGACTACGAGGCCGGCCTCGACAAGGCGCTCCAGCTCGCCGACTACGAGGGCCTGCGCCTCCAGCAGGCCGAGCGGCGCCGGCGCGGCGACGCCAGGCAGCTCGGCATCGGCCTGTCGACCTACATCGAGGCGTGCGGCAGCGCCCCGTCGCGTGGGTTCGGCGCGGTGAACTTCGGCGCCGGCGGCTGGGAAGCCGGCACCATCCGCTGCCTGCCCACCGGCAAGGTGGTCGCGGTCACCGGGACGTCCCCGCACGGGCAGGGCCACGAGACCTCCTGGTCGCAGATCGTCGCCGACGCGCTCGGGGTCAAGTTCGAGGACGTCGAGGTGCTGCACGGCGACACCACGATCTCGCCGCAGGGCCTGGACACCTACGGCAGCCGCAGCCTGGCCGCCGGCGGCGTCGCGCTCCAGAAGGCGGCCGACAAGGTCATCGCCAAGGCCAGGAAGATCGCCGCCCATGAGCTGGAGGTCGCCGAGGAGGACGTCGAGTTCGCCGACGGCGCGCTGCGCGTCCGCGGCGCGCCCGACAAGTCCAAGACGATCGGGGACATCGCCTTGTCGGCCTTCCTGGCCCACAACCTGCCCGACGGCGTCGAGCCCGGCCTCGAGGAGTCGGCCCTGTTCGACCCGGTGAACAACACCTTCCCGTCGGGCGCCCACATCTGCGTCGTCGAGGTGGACACCGACACCGGCTTGGTGCAGCTCGTCAAGTACGTCGCCGTCGACGACTGCGGCAACATCGTCAACCCGATGATCGCCGAGGGCATGATCCACGGCGGGGTCGCTCAGGGGATCGCCGAGGGGCTGTACGAGGAGGCCACCTACGACGAGGAGGGCAACCTGACCTCCGGCAACATGGGCGCCTACCGGGTCCCGTCGGCCGCGGAGTTCCCCTCGTTCATCACCGACTCCGTCGTGACCCCCTCCACCAGCAACGCGGGCGGGTGGAAGGGCGTCGGCGAGGCCGGCACCATCGGCGCCCCGCCCGCCGTCGTCAACGCGGTGGTCGACGCGCTCGCGCCGCTGGGCGTCACCAACATCGGCATGCCGGTGAGCCCCGAGCGGGTCTGGCGGACCATCCAGGATGCGAGAGCGGGCTCCGGCAGCCCCGCCACCGACCAAGGAGGCCAGGCGTGATCCCGGCATCGTTCGAGTACGAGGTCGCCACCTCGGCCGACCACGCGATCGAGCTGCTCGGCCGCTTCGGCGAGGACGCCAAGCTGCTCGCGGGCGGGCACTCGCTGCTGCCGATCATGAAGCTCCGCCTGTCAGCGCCGTCCGCGCTGGTCGACATCGGCCGCATCGGCGAGCTCGACTACATCCGCGACGGCGGCGACCACATCGCCATCGGCGCCATCACCTGCCACGAGGACGTGCACTTCAGCGAGCTGCTGCGGCGCGAGAACCCGCTGGTGGCCCACGCGGCGGGCGAGGTGGGCGATCCCCAGGTGCGGCACCGCGGCACGATCGGCGGCTCGATCTCGCACGGCGACCCGGCCTCCGACCTGCCGACCGTGATGCTCGCGCTGGACGCCACCTTCGTGGTGCGCGGCCCGAACGGCGAGCGCACGGTGGGGGCGGGGGACTTCTTCAAGAGCTTCTTCGTCACCGATCTGGGTGAACAGGAGATCCTGACCGAGGTCCGCGTCCCCAAGGTCCCCGGCGCGGGGTGGTCATACCAGAAGTTCCACCCCAGAGCGCAGGACTGGGCTATCGTGGGGGTCGCCGCGCTGGTCGACGAAGGCAACGGCCGGCCGGGCCGGACCTCGGTCGCGTTCACCAATATGGGCGAGACACCCGTGCGGGCCCGGGCGGTCGAGCAGGCGCTCGGCTCCGGTGCCGACGCGGCCACCGCGGCGGAGCAGGCACTGGAAGGGACCAGCCCGCCGAGCGATGCCCAGGCCAGCGTGGAGTACCGCAACCACCTGGCCAAGGTGCTCACCCGCCGGGCCGTCGAGGAGGCACGATCCCGCTGAAGGGAAGTAACCCCAGCCCGGTGACAATGGCACAGGCGCTCTTGGGGGGCCGTGGGGGGAGCTTGCTCCCCCCACATGGATCGAGGACCGCAGGCAGGAGGTCCACACCGACGCTGATGACGACCACGACGACCACGGAGGGCGCCTGCTGATGGGCGCCCTTCCTTTCGAATCGGTCGAAGAGTTGCAGGCGGTCCTCGGGCGCCACGCCTACCTTGCCGACCGCGGACTTGCCACCGCGGTCTGGCTCAGCCTGGCGCTCAACAAGCCACTGCTGCTGGAGGGCGAAGCCGGGGTCGGCAAGACCGAGGTCGCCAAGGTGCTCAGCGAGTTGCTCGACCGCCGGCTGGTGCGGCTGCAGTGCTACGAGGGCATCGACGCCAGCCAGGCGCTCTACGAGTGGGACTACTCGCGCCAGCTCATCGCCGTGCGCGCGGCGCAGTTGGGCGAGCACGAGGCGGACCTGTTCGGCCCGGACTTCCTGGTCGAGCGGCCGCTGCTGGCGGCGATCCGAGCCGGCTCGCGCGCGGTGCTGCTGATCGACGAGCTGGACCGCGCCGACGACGAGTTCGAGGCGTTCCTGCTCGAGGTGCTGAGCGAGTTCGCGGTGACGATTCCCGAGATCGGCCGGGTCGCGGCCGAGCAGCCGCCGGCGGTGATCATCACCTCCAACCGCACTCGCGAGCTCCACGACGCGCTCAAGCGCCGCTGCCTGTACCACTGGATCGACCATCCCACCGTCGAGCGGGAGGTCCAGATCGTCAGGGTCCGCGCGCCGGAGGTGCCGGAGGTGCTGGCCAGGCAGGTCGCGCGCGCGGTGTCCAGGCTCCGCGCCATGGACGTGGCCAAGCGGCCCGGCGTGGCCGAGACCATCGACTGGTCGCAGGCGCTGGCGTTCCTGGGCGCGGAGCGGCTCGAAGCGGACGCCGCCAGTGCCACGCTGGGCGCGCTCGTCAAGGACCACGAGGACCTCGAGCTGGTTCGCGCCAAGCTCGACGAGGTGCTGGAGCCCGAGTGATGCCCGTCCGCGGCGGCGCCGATCCAAACGGGGAGGCGGTGATGGCAGCCACGCTGGAGCTGCGCGGGATCGAACGGCTGGTCGGGTTCGGGAGGCTGCTCCGGTCACGGGGCCTGCCGGTGGGCACGGGCCGGATCCTGGCGTTCTGCCGCGCCGTGGCCGCGCTCGGCCGCTTCGACCGCGACAGCCTGTACCTGGCGGGGCGGCTCACCATGGTGGCCCGCAAGGAGGACTTCGGCGCCTACGACCAGGCGTTCCGGCAGTGGTTCCCGCGGGCCAGGGACCGCCTCATGGCCGAGCTGGCCGGCTGGCAGCCGGAGGCGCGCATCACCATCGAGCGGGAGATCGAGGTACTGGTCGGCGAGGCCCTGTCCGAGGAGGACGACTCCGCCGACGAGGGTGAAGACGGCGACGAGGAGGCGACCATCGGCCTGGTCGCCAGCGGCATCGAGATGCTGCGCGCCAAGTCCTTCGAGGACCTTTCCGAGACCGAGCGGCACGACGCCGACGTGGCCATCCGCCAGCTCGCGGTGATGCTGCCGATGCGGCGGGCCCGCCGCTACCGGGCGGCGTCGCGCGGGCGCCGCTTCGACCTGCGCCGCACCGTGCGCGCCTCGCTGCGGACGCAGGGCGAGCCGTTCCGCCGCGCCTGGCGGAACCGGCGCTCCAAGCGCCGCCCGCTGGTGCTGCTGCTCGACGTCTCCGGCTCGATGGGGTCCTATTCGCGCGCGCTGCTGCAATTCGGGTACGCGGCCGTTCGTGCCGGCCAGCGGGTCGAGGTGTTCGCCTTCGGTACCCGCCTGACCCGGTTGACCAGGGCGTTGCGGCGCAGCGAGCCGGACGTGGCGCTGCGGCAGGTGGCCGCCTCGGTGATCGACTGGGAGGGTGGGACGCGCATCGGCGCCTCCCTCAAGGAGCTGCTGGACCGGTACGGCCAGCAGGCGTGGATGCGCGGGTCGGTGGTGGTGCTCTGCTCGGACGGGCTGGAGCGTGGCGACCCGGTCCTGCTCGCCGCGCAGATGGCCAGGCTCGCCAGGGTCGCGCACCGGCTGGTGTGGGTGAACCCGCTCAAGGGCAGCCCGCGCTACCAGCCGCTGGCCCGGGGCATGGCCGCGGCGCTCCCGCACGTCGACTCGTTCCTGCCCGGCCACAACCTTCAGAGCCTGGAATCACTGTGCGAGGTGCTCTCCTCGTAGCGCCGCCCTCATGGAGGGCGTCGCCATCTGTAGGATGGACGCGCCGGGACCCGACGCGGCGGCCGGAAGGCCCAAGGAGCAGCGGGATGACGCAGCGGATCACTGTGGCGCTCACGGACTCGGCGTTGTCGCTGGACACCGCGTTCCATGCGGTGTGCCTGCCCGAATGCGGCGGGACCGCCCTGTTCGTCGGCACCACCCGCAACCACTCCCAGGGCCACGAGGTCGAGGTCCTCGAGTACGAGGCCTACGAGGAGCTGGCCGCCAAGGAGTTGGAGCGGGTCGCGCTGGCGGCCGTCGAGCGGCACGGGCTCGGCGCCGCCTACCTGGCCCACCGCCTGGGGGTCGTGCCGGTCGGCGAGGCCAGCGTGATCGTGGCCGCCTCGGCGGCGCACCGCGCCGAGGCGTTCGCCGGCTGCCGCGAGCTGATCGACGAGCTGAAGCGTCTGGTGCCGATCTGGAAGAAGGAACGGTGGGCCGGTGGTGGCCACTGGGTCGGGTCGCCGGAGTTCGAGGAGGTGCATGGTGGCGGAGCCTGACCGGGTCATGATCGACAGTTTCGGCCGTGTCGTCCGCGACATGCGTGTGTCGGTCACCGACCGCTGCAACTTTCGCTGCCTGTACTGCATGCCCGAGGACGGCCTGCCGTGGATCGGGGCCGGGGACATCCTGACCAGGGACGAGCTGATCCGCGCGCTGCGCGTGGCCATCGACCTGGGCGTGCACACGGTGCGGCTCACCGGCGGTGAGCCGACCCTGCGGCGCGACCTGGTCGACGTGGTCGCCGCCCTGGCGCCGCTCGGCGTCGAGCTGTCGCTGACCACCAACGGCTACCTCATGGACCGTCTGGCCGGCCCGCTCAGGGCCGCCGGCCTGCGGCGCGTCAACATCTCGGTCGACTCGCTGCGGCGCGACCGGTTCAAGCAGATCACCCGCCGCGACGGGCTGGAGCGCGTGCTGCGGGGGATCGACGCCAGCCTGGCGGCCGGGCTGGCCCCGGTGAAGATCAACTCGGTGGTGGTCCGCGGCTTCAACGACGACGAGGTCGTCCCGATGGCCCGCTGGGCCCGCGACCTCGGCGTCGAGCTGCGCTTCATCGAGTTCATGCCGCTGGACGCCCCCGGTGACTGGACCCGCGACCAGGTGGTCCCCGCCGGCGAGGTCCTCGCGCGGCTGGACCAGGAGCTCGGCCTGGAGGCGCCGGACGCCCGCGGCAGCGCCCCGGCCGAGCGCTACCGCTACCTGGACGGGAAGGGCGCCGTCGGCATCATCGCCTCGGTCACCCGCGCCTTCTGCGCCCAGTGCGACCGGGTGCGGCTCACGGCGGACGGCCAGGTCCGCACCTGCCTGTTCGCGACCACCGAATACGACCTGCGCACCGTCCTGCGTTCCGGCGCCGGCGACGAGGCGGTCGCCCGCTGCTACCTGGACGCGGTGGCGCGCAAGCAGTGGGGCCACCGGATCAACGAACCCGACTTCGTCCAACCCGCTCGCGGCATGTCCCAAATTGGTGGATGAGGTAATCAGGGGGATCGCTATGGCCGAAATCACCAGGTCGGAGAGCGAGTGGCGGGAGCAGCTCACACCTGAGCAGTACAAGGTCCTGCGGGAGGCGGGGACCGAGCCGCCGTTCAGCGGCAAGTACGTCCACGTCAAGGACGACGGGGTGTACCGCTGCGCCGCCTGCGGCGCCGAGCTGTTCAGCTCCGACACCAAGTTCGAGTCGGGCACCGGCTGGCCGAGCTTCACCGAACCGGTGGTGGCGGCCAGCGTGGAGCTCGTGGACGACTACAGCCACGGCATGCACCGCATCGAGGTCCGCTGCCGGCGCTGCGGCTCGCATCTCGGCCACGTCTTCCCCGACGGGCCAGCTCCGACCGGCCAGCGGTACTGCATCAACTCACTGGCTCTCGACCTCGACTCGCCTGCTGCCGATTCGTAGAGAAGGCGGGCGACTCGCAACCCACAGACCGTGCCCGCCCAACGGGTATAGGCTCCCCAGGCTTGGTTGGTCGCCGTCCAGCGCAAGCCGAGAGGAGGAGGGGCGGATGCAGGCAGATTGCACGTTCTGTCAGATCGTGTCGGGTGAGCTGCCGGCGGACTACGTCGACGAGGACGAACATACCGTCGCCTTCATGGACATCAACCCAGCGACACGCGGCCATCTGCTGGTGGTGTCACGCACGCACGTCCCGGACCTGATGAGCGCCAGCGAGGAGGAATGGGTGGCCGTGGCGGCCACCGCACGGCGCATGGCGCGCCTGGCGACCGGCGCGTTCAAGGCGGGCGGGGTCGACCTCGTGCAGGCCAACTCGGACGGGATGGCCGGGGCGCAGACCATCTTCCACCTGCACGTCCACGTGGTCCCTCGCTACCACGACGACCGCCTCGGCCAGTGGTGGCGGCAGGAGACCGCCGACCCGTCGGAGGTCACCGAGTCCGCTCGCATGCTGGTCGAGTTCGCCCGCCGCGACCCCGATCGCGAGCGCGAGCGACCGCCGGCCTGGGCATAGCGACCTTCCAGGACTCCGACCTTCGGGATATAGCAAGACAGCCAAGCGGTTTCTTCGCGCGGGCGCATAGTCCTTGGCGTCCCCTGTCGTTAGAGTGTCACGATCCGCCCGGTGGCGGACGTCTCGTCGTGGCAGGGTGGACCTTCCGGGTTTGGGCACCCCCTTGACCGGGATAGCTGAATGCGATAGGTGGCTCCGCATCGGTCTCGATCCCGATGCGAGCGCCACTCCAAGGGACCAGACACGGGACCGAAAGGAGCAGCCAGTGAATACCGGCTTGCTCGTCGCAATCATCGTTATCGTCGTCGTGGTGCTCGCGCTCGCGTGGATCCTCGGGCGCCAGATGCGCAGCGCGCGGCTCCGCAAGCAGTTCGGGCCTGAGTACGAGCGCGCGGTCAGCGACTCGGGTAACCGCCAGGCCGCCGAGCGCGACCTCGAAGACCGCAGGACGCGCCGCCAGAAGCTGGAGATCGTGCCGCTGGAGGTGCGGGCGCGCGACCGCTACCTGGAGCAGTGGCACCTCGTCCAGGCCCGGTTCGTCGACTCGCCGACGGAGGCGACCCGCTCGGCCGACCGGCTGATCAACGAGGTCATGCGTGAGCGCGGGTACCCGGTGGAGGACTTCGATCAGCGGGCCGCGGACATCTCGGTGGACCACCCGCAGGTGGTCGACGACTACCGCGCGGCGCACGCCGTGGCCGAGGCCAACGAGCGCTCTGAGGCGACCACCGAGGACCTCCGCCAGGCCCTGGTCCACTACCGCTCACTGTTCGAGGACCTGCTCGAGGTCGACGAGCCCGGCGAGCCCCCGGCCCGGGACGCCGACATGACACGCGACGCCGACACGAAGGCGGACGCGACCGCTGGCCGCGACGAGCCCACGACACCGGACGATGCTGGCACCAACGACGGGAGGCCGACGACGGCCTCGACGCCGCCGCAGCGGCGCACCACCGAGGAGGCGCGATGAACGAACGCTACCGCTATGGCTACGGCGACGAGCCTGGGGAGCGTGAACCCACGTCCTCGCGCCAGGGCTCGATGACCGACCAGCGGGCCGACGCCGACCAGGACGTAGCAGCGGGCGACGAGGAGGACGAGGACCGGCGGGCCGACCGCATCCGCGAGGCGGACTCGGAGACGCAGGCCGCGCGGACCGGGACCGCGGCCGGTGACGAGCCGGTCGAGCCTGCGGAGGCGCCGGTCTCCACCGCCTCCAGCTCGGTGTTCGAGGTCGAGGAGGAGGCCACCGGGGCGGCTCACACCCCGACCGGCGAGCCGGACCGGGCGGACACCGGGCCGCAGCGCGAGGCGGCCGGCGAGGCGCGAACCGCCGAGCCGGCGGGCGACGCCCAGGAGCGGCCGCCGATCGCGCTCGGCCCGCCCTCGCGAACCACCGACGAGGCCCCGGCCACCGCCACGCCAGCCGCCGACCTGGACGGCCAGCCGGCGGAGGCGCCGGCGGACGGTGAGCGGACCTCGATCTTCGAGACGGCGGGCACGGCGAAGCCGGAAGCGGCGACCCCGAGGACCGGGACGCCGACTGACGAGACCCCGGCCGCCGTGTCCACCGGCGTGGAGGCCCTGGAGCCGGACCAGGCGGGCCAGCGCCCGCAGGGAACCGAGACCGAGATGCTGGTACCCGGTTCCGGGCCGGCTCCGGTCGCCGCGCCGGTGGACCGCAGTGCGCTGCTGGGCTCGATCGACGCCGACGCCATCCGCGCCCGCTTCCTCGACATCCAGGCCGGCTTCGTGGACGAGCCGCGCCAGGCGGTCCAGGAGGCCGAGCGCTTCGTCGACGAGATGGTCCAGGACCTGGTGAAGGCCCTCGAGAACGAGCGGGCCAAGCTGAAGGGAGCCATCGAGGGAGGCTCCACCGAGGATCTGCGGATCGCCCTGCGCGGCTACCGCGCCTTCGTGGAGCGGCTCCTCAACCTGAGCATGTAGCGCGTGGCCCTGGGCCCGGGCCGAGTGGCCAGGGCCCCGGGCCCGGGCCAACGGCGGTCCGGGCCCAGGCCCCGCGGCTCACGCCAGTCGCGGGGCCAGGAACACCAGCAGGACGGCCGGGTCTGGACCGAGGTTCTTGAGCGCGTGCTTGGATCCGGCGGGCACCAGCACCGCCTCGTACTGGCCGATCTCGGCGGACTCGTCGTCCACACGGACCAGCACGCGCCCGGCCATGGCCACCATCACCTTGTCCGAGGCCTCGTGCACCAGCAGCAGTTGCTCCTGGTCGGGGTCCAGGCAGTACAGGTCCGTGATGGTCCGGTCGGTCTCGAACACCCGGTGCTTGGCCATCCGCCGCTGGTCGAACGCGATCATGTCGGCCAGCCTGCGGCGTTCCATACTGCCTGCCCCCTACGACGGTCGATGGGTCGCGCCCAGCCGGCGCGACCCCGCTGAGGCTACTACAGTCGGAAATCCCCCAATTGCCCGCCGTGGCGCGTCGCTCACCTGTAGGATCGCTCGATGATCCTGCCTGGCACGGCGTCGACCAGGCAGTCACCAGCGCTTCAGGTGGAGGAGCACATGGAGGTTGGACTTGGCACGGCCGAGGCGCTGAGCGCGCCGGCCGATCTGCTCGCCGTCGGGGTCTTCGCCGACCTCGAGCCCGGGCCCGGCGCGGAGCAGGCGCTGGAGGCGCTCGGCACGCCCCTGCGCCCGCTGATGGAGTCGCGCGGGTTCAGCAGCAAGACCGGCGAGGCGGTGGCCCTTCCAACGCTCGGCCGCCTGCCCGCCGCGACCCTGCTGCTGCTCGGCCTGGGCGACCGGTCGGCGGTCGACGCCGACACCCTGCGCCGCGCGACCGGGTCGCTGGTCCGCGAGGCGCGCGGTGCCAAGCACGCCGTCACCACGCTGGCCCAGGCCGGGCCGGGGGACCAGGCCGTCGCCGTGCGAGCGGTGACCGAGGCCGCGATCCTCGCCGGCTACCGCTTCGACAAGTACAAGGCCAGCTCCAACGGCAAGCGCCCGAGCCTGGAGCGCCTGGTCATCGTGACCGGCGATGGGGACGACGGCGCGCTGCGGGCCGCCGTGGCCGCCGGCCGCGTCCGCGCCGTGGCCACCAACCTGGCGCGCGACCTCTCCAACGAGCCGGCCAACAACCTCCACCCTGAGGACCTGGCCGCCGCGGCCGCCCGCGCGGTCGAGGGAAAGAGCGTCGCCATCTCGGTCAAGGACGAGCGCGACCTGGCGGCCGAGGGCTTCGGCGGGATCGTCGGCGTCGGCCAGGGCGCCAGCAACCCGCCGCGCCTGGTCGAGCTGCGCTACGAGCCGGAGGGAGCGCGCGGCCGGGTGGTGCTGGTCGGCAAGGGCATCACCTTCGACTCCGGCGGCCTGTCGCTGAAGCCGCCGGACGGCATGATCACCATGAAGACCGACATGTCCGGGGCCGCCGCCGTGCTCGCGGTGATGAGCGCGCTGGACGACCTCGGCGTCAGGGTGGCGGTCACCGGCTACCTGGCCACCGCCGAGAACATGCCGTCAGGCACGGCCACCCGCCCGGGCGACGTGCTGACCATGAAGAACGGCAAGACGGTCGAGGTGCTGAACACCGACGCCGAGGGGCGCCTGGTCATGGCCGACGCCCTGGCGCTCGGCTCGGCCGCCAAGCCGGACGCGATCGTGGACGTGGCCACGCTCACCGGCGCCTGCATGGTCGCGCTGGGCAAGCGCTACACCGGTGTGATGAGCAACCACGACGCCCTGGCGGCCGAGTTGCTGGAGGCGGCGGCCGAGGCCGGCGAGCGCGCCTGGCGGCTGCCCCTGCCCGAGGAGTACCGCAAAGACCTCGACAGCGAGGTGGCCGACCTCAAGAACGTGACCAGCGAACGCTACGGCGGCGCGCTGACCGCCGGCCTGTTCCTCCAGGAGTTCGTGGACGGGCGGCCGTGGGTGCACCTGGACATCGCCGGGCCGGCCCGCGCGGACTCCGACGACGGCTATCTCGCCAAGGGCTCGACCGGCGCCGCCGTGCGCACCCTGCTCTCATGGCTGGACAGGCGCGGCGCCGGTGACTAGATAATTCGAGTTAGGATCCGTCGGCCCTGTGCCGGGGGATTCTCACCAAAAACTCGCAGCCTAATGTGCCGAGAATTCCCCAAGGGACTGGCGGTCATGCAATGGCGCCCGGCGGCGCAGCTGGGGCCGTTCTGAAGGGTGAACGGCAGGGCGACCGATCGTGCGCATTGGTCTGGTTGCATGCGATTACAGTATTACGCGAACCGGCAGGAACGTAACTAGCACGAGTTTCCTTTTTCCATTTGGCGAAGGGAAACCGGTATCATCCGTCCTGACAGCCGCACGCCGATTTTCCCTTCCCTATCCGGCCCCACGAGAAGCCAGGCATATCGTGACTGGAGACCTGAGCGCCTTCTTGGCGACACATGGCGCAGAGCTCACGTACCTCCGCCGCCACCTGCACCAGCACCCAGAGCTCGGCCGCGCCGAGCGCGAGACCACCGCACTGGTCGCCCGCCGGCTGGAGGCGGTCGGCCTGCGTCCCCGCCTGCTGCCCACCAGCACCGGCCTCGTCTGCGACCTCGGCAGCGGCGACGGGCCCACGATCGCGCTGCGCGCCGACATCGACGCCCTGCCGCTCCACGACGAGAAGGACGTCCCCTACCGCTCGGCCGTCGCCGGGATCTGCCACGCCTGCGGGCACGACCTCCACACCACCATCCTGCTGGGCGCCGGCCTGGCGCTGGCCGAGCACGCCGACCAGCTGCGGGGGCGTGTCCGGCTGATATTCCAGCCCGCCGAGGAGAAGGTGCCCGGCGGCTCCCTGGACGTGCTCACCGCCGGTGAGCTGAACGACGTCAGCGCCATCTTCGCGCTGCACTGCGACCCCAAGATCGACGTGGGCGAGTTCGGCGTCCGGGTGGGCTCGATCACCGCGGCCTCCGACCTGATCGAGATCCGCCTGACCGGCCCCGGCGGGCACACCGCCAGGCCGCACCTGACCTCTGACCTGGTGTACGCGATCTCACGGGTGATCACCGACCTGCCCAGCGCGCTGTCCCGCGTTGTCGACCCGCGCTCGGTGCTGACAGTGAGCTTCGGCTGCGTGGAGTCGGGGTCGGTCCACAACGCCATCCCGACGCAGGCCGTGGCCCGCGGCACGGTGCGGGTGCTGGACCGCCACGCCTGGGGCGAGATGCCCAAGCTGATCGAGCGCATCCTCGAGGCCACCGTCGCGCCGCTCAACTGCAAGTGGGACATCGAGTACCAGCGCGGCGCGCCGCCGGTCGTCAACGACGAGGTCGCCACGGCGGTGATGGCCGAGGCCGCCCGGCGGGCGCTCGGCCCGGCGGCGGTGCTGGCCGCGCCGCAGAGCATGGGCGGCGAGGACTTCTCCTGGTACCTCGAGGAGATCCCCGGCTCCATGGCCCGCCTGGGGGTGCGCATCCCAGGCACCGACCTGGACCTGCACGCCGCGCTGTTCGACGCGGACGAGCGCGCCATCCCGGTCGGCGTGCGGATCATGGTGCAGACCGCGCTCGACGCGCTCGACTACTACGGCGATGTAGGCTGACCGGCATGAACGCTTCCACTGCCGATCAGGGTCCACAGGACCCCGATCTCGTCGACCTCCGGCTGGCGCTGGAGCTCGCCGACCTCGCCGACGTCGTCACCGTCGAGCACTTCCGGGCCGCCGACCTGGTGGTCGAGACCAAGCCCGACCTGACCCCGGTCTCCGAAGCGGACCGGGCGGTCGAGCAGCTGCTCCGCAAGCGCATCGGGGAGGAGCGGCCCGACCACGCGGTCCTCGGCGAGGAGTTCGGCATCGCCGGCGGCGATGGCTCCCAGGCCGCCACGCGCTGGATCATCGACCCGATCGACGGCACCAAGAACTACGTCCGCGGCATCCCGGTGTACGCCACGCTGATCGCGCTGGAGCGCGACGGCTGCCTGGTGGTCGGCGTGGTCTCCGCACCCGCCCTGGGCCGGCGATGGTGGGCCGCCAGGGGCGCCGGCGCGTTCGCCGACGGCGTGCCGCTGCGGGTCTCGAAGGTGGCGGCGGTCGAGGACGCACAGCTCGGCCACTCCAGCGTCTCGTCGTGGAGGCAGCACGGCCTGATGGAGCGCTTCCTCGAGCTGGAGCGGCGCTGCTGGCGCGGGCGTGGCTTCGGCGACTTCTGGACGCACATGATGGTCGCCGAGGGCGCCGTCGACGTGGCCGCCGAGCCGGAGGTCTCACTGTGGGACGTGGCGGCGGTCCAGGTGATCGTCGAGGAGGCGGGCGGCCGCTTCACCAATCTCGCCGGCGTGCCGCGCCCCGACGGCGGCAGCGCCGTCTCGACCAACGGCCTGCTCCACGACCAGGTCCTGGGGATCCTGCGAGCCGGATAATTTCAGGTGCCCGCAGGGCCCGCCGCGGCTAGCCTGGTGTCATGCCGAGCCCATCGATCCTCGCCCTGTACGCGGTCACCGCCGTCATCGTGCTGCTGATCCCGGGACCAGCGGTGCTCTACGTCGTGTCGCAGAGCCTGCGGCAGGGCCGGCGCGCCGGGATCGCCTCGGTCCTCGGCATCCACGCCGGCACGCTGGTCCAGGTGGTGGTCGCCGTGCTGGGCGGGTCCTACCTGCTGCTCAGCTCCGCGCTGACCTACAGCCTGGTCAAGTACCTCGGAGCCGCGTACCTCGTCTACCTGGGCGTACGCAAGCTGCTCGGACGGGACGAGCCGGCCGCCATCGAGGCGGGCGCCCAGCCGCGGAGCGCGGCGCGCCTGTTCTCCCATGGCATGCTCGTCAACGTGCTGAACCCGAAGCTGGCGCTGTTCTTCTTCGCCTTCCTGCCGCAGTTCGTCGATCCCTCGCGGGGGACCGTGCCCCTGCAGGTGGCCACCTTCGGGATCGTGTTCGTGCTGCTCGGCCTCTGCACCGACGCCAGCTACGCGCTGGTCGCCGGCACCGTGGGGCCCTGGCTGCGCGGGCACTCGCGCCTGCTCCGCGGAGAGCGCTACCTGGTCGGCACCACCTTCATCGGCCTCGGCGTGGCGGCCGCCCTCACCGGCGGCCGGCGAACACGCTGATGTCCACCGGCTTGCGGCCGCCGCGGTACCGGGTCAGCAGGACGGCGATCTGGTACTGGACGGCCCGCGCGGCCATCGGCTGGCTGGCGCTGGCGGCGATCCAGGTCGTCTGGCTGCTGCTGGCGCGCGACGGGGCTGGCTGGCACGTGGCGGCGCTCGTCGCCACCGGCGTGCTCGCGGTCGCGCACCTGGTGGTCATGCCGCGGTGGCGCTACCGCGTGCACCGCTGGGAGGCGACCCCCGAGGCGATGTACACCCAGTCCGGATGGTTCAACCAGGAGCGGCGGATCGCGCCGATCTCCCGCATCCAGACGGTCGACAGCGAGCGCGGGCCGCTGGAGCAGCTCTTCGGGCTCGCCAACGTCACCGTCACCACCGCGTCGGCGGCCGGGCCGCTGCGCATCCACGGCCTGGACCGTGACACCGCCCAGCAGCTGGTCGACGACCTGACCATCAGCGCGCAGGCGACCCGAGGCGACGCGACGTGACGGCCGACCCCTCGCCGGCCGGCGCCACGCGGGACGGGCAGGCCGCTCCACCGGACGCCGGGACGGCGGGCTGGCGGCGGCTGAACCCGCGCATGCTGCTGATCTACCCGGTCCAGGAGCTGCCACGGGCGCTGCCGGCGCTGTTCGGCCTGCTGGTCGCCGGCAGCAGCCGGGGCAACGGGCAGCTGTGGAGCCTGGTGGGGATCGCCATCGTGGTCGGCCTCGGTGCGTCGCGCTGGTTCACGACCACCTACAGGATCACCGCCGAGCAGATCCAGGTGCGCAGGGGGTTGCTGCGGCGGCGTCTGCTGACGGTGCCACGGGACCGCGTGCGCACCGTCGACGTCACCGCCCACCCACTTCACCGCCTGCTCGGACTGGCCAGGGTGACCGTGGGGACGGGGCAGTCCGACCGCGACCACGACGCCGGCATCAGGCTCGACGGCCTCACCGTCGCCGAAGCGGCCGGGTTGCGCGAGGAGCTCCTCCACCGTCGTGACACCGCGGGCGCGCCGCCGGCGCCAGTACCGGTGGCGCCGGCGGCGGTGAGCGCGCCGGCGGAGGTGGAGCTGGCGCACCTGCGCCCGGGGTGGATCAGATACGGCCCGTTCACGCTCTCCGGCGTGGTCACCCTCGGGCTGCTCGCCGGCTTCCTCTCGCAGATCGTCAACGAGGCGCACGTCGACCCCGGCCGCTTCGGCCTGCTGCGGGACCTGGTCGACCAGCTCGCCGGCGCCGCGTTGTGGCTGGCCATCCTCGAGGTGGTGGCGGCGGCCATGGTGATCGTGGCGGTCGCCTCCACGATCGGCTACGTGCTGGCGTTCTGGGGCTTCCGCCTGACCAGGCACAGCGGCGGCACGCTGCACGTGACCCGCGGGCTGGTGACGATCCGCGCGACCACCATCGAGGAGCGGCGGCTGCGCGGCGTCGAGGTCAGCGAGCCGCTGCTGCTGCGCGCCGTGGGAGGCGCGCGGTGCATCGCCATCGCCACCGGGCTGCGGGTCGGCCGTGGTGCCGAGCGCGGCGGCTCGCTGCTGCTGCCCCCTGCGCCCCGCTCCGAGGTCCTGCGGGTGGCGGCGGCGGTGGTCCGCCGGCGCGAGCCCGTCACGGCACCGCTCCGCGCGCACGGCCCGGCCGCGCGGCGGCGCCGCTACACGCGCGCGCTGCCGCTGTGCGCGCTGGCGGTCGCCGCCGCGGCGGCGCTGTGGTGGTGGGCGGGCCTGCCGGCGTGGGTGTGGCTGGGATCGCTGGCGCTGCTGCCCTGCGGCGCGCTGGCCGCGGCCGACCGCTACCGCAGCCTCGGGCACGCCGTGGTCGACGGCAGGCTGGTGAGTGCCGCGGGGTCGCTGGTGCGGCGCCGTCACGTGCTGGCCTGCGAGGGGATCATCGGCTGGAACCTGCGCCAGTCCTTCTTCCAGCGCAGGGCCGGGCTGGTCACGCTGACGGCGACCACCGCGGCCGGCCGGCAGGCCTATCACGTCCAGGACGTCACCGCCGCCGAGGCGCTGCGGGTCGCCGGCGAGGCCCTGCCCGACCTGCTCACCCCGTTCCTGGCGGCGGAGGCGCCGTAGGAAGGGACGGGCGGAGGCGCCGTAGGGAGGGACGGGCGGAGACGGCGCGGCGACGGAACGGCCGCCGCGGAGGGGCCGTGACGCGCCGCTCGGAAGGCGCCGCGGCGCCGGGAGCGCTAGGCTTTCGCCGTCCGCGGTGACGGCGTCCGCGGTGACAGGAGGTCTCCAGGTGCGTGGTCCGACAGGTGTGCTCACGGTGGTGCTGTTCGAGACCGCGCTTGGCAGCCTGGGGCTGCTGTGGCTGGCGCCGCTGTGGGGAGTGGTGCGCGCCGGTTTCTTCAAGCTGGTGGGCGCGACCGTGCTGGTGTGCGCCGGCCTGGCCTGGGTCACCAGCCGGGGCGAGCTGAGCCATGCGGGCGCGACCGGGCGCGGCGCCTCGCTCTGGCTGGCCGGGTTCACCCTGGCCGTGCTGCTCTGGCAGGTGCTCCTCTACGCAAGGCTGCCGGTCGCCCGCTGGGTGGGCATCGCCGCGGTCGTACCCGGCCTGGTGGCCGTGTGGCCGCTGTCGGTGCTGAGCGGCCGCACGGCACTCGGCGCGCTAGCGCTGCTGACCGGGGCGCTGTTCCTCGGCGCCACCGTCGACGGGCTGCTCCTCGGACACTGGTACCTGGTGGACCGGCGGCTCACCAACCGCCCGATCCTCGCGTTGGCCACCTGGTTCTTCGCGGGCGTGGCCGCCGCGCTCGTCTCCGCCGCCCTCGGCGGCGCACGCGGCGAGGTGGTGGACCGGTCGCTGTCGCCGCTGCTCGCCTTCCCCAACCTCACCGTCTACCTCGCGGTCGGGCTGGTGCTGCTGTGCGGCCTGCTGGCTTCGTTCATCAGGGCGCTGGTGCGGTCCAACTCCATCCAGGCCGCCACCGGCATGTTCTATCTGGCGGTGATCATGGCGCTGGCGGCCGAGTTCGCCGCCAAGGTGTACTTCTTCAGGACCTGATCAGCCTGGGGTCGAGGCGGGCGACCAGCTCGGCGCTGCCGGCCCACACCCAACCGGCGCCCGTGGCGACCATCAGGACGCCCTCGACCTGGGCGGCCGGCAGCATGGCGGTCACCCGGCTGGTGACGGGGTCGATGCGCAGGATCCCGGGCTTGCCGACCGCCCAGACCCCGCCGCTGCCGAATGCCAGCGCGGTGATGGCCCCCGTGGCGATGCGCGCCACCACCCGGAGGTTGGTCGGGTCGACGCGCAGCACCAAGCCCGCCAGCGGGTCGGCCAGCCACACCGACCCGGCACCCAGCGCGATCGTCTGCGTGAAGCCGAGCGGGCCGCCCGTGTCGACCGCGCCGATCGGGTGCCCGCGGGCGGCGTCGATCTCGAGAACCTGCCCGTTGGTCATGGCGATCCACACCGAGTCCCTCGTCGCCGCCACGTCGCTGGGCACGGTCGGCAGGGGCACCCTGGCCGTCACCCGGTTGCGACGGGGATCGATGCGCATCAGGATCCCGCCGCGCTGGCCGTCCTGCTGCTCTCCGGAGCTGACCCAGACCGCCGTATCGGTCGCGGCCACCCCGATGAAGCCCGCCAGCGACTCGCCGAGCGAGATCTTGGCCACGACCTTGTTGCTGGCCGGGTCGATCCGCCACACCGAGCCGGGGACGGCCACGGGCACCCAGACCGCGCCCGCGCCGAAGGCCACACCCGCCGGGCCCGAGTCCTCAGCCGCGATCGGGATGCTGGCCAGCACCCGGTCGTTCGACGGGTCCACGCGCGTCAGCCGCTCGCCGGACGCGATCCACAGCGAGCCGGCGCCGAACGCCAGCCCCTGCGCGAAGCCCTTGAGCCTGACGCTGCCGACCACCGCCGAGCGCTGCGGGTGACTGGTCGAGGTGGACACCGCGGTCGGCGCACTGGTCGGCGGCGAGGTCGGCGGTGGCGGCAGGGTGGTGGCGGCCGCGGCGGGCGGCCGCACCGGCCCGCCACGCCCGCCGATGCCCCGCGGGATCACCCAGAGGCTGCTGACCAGCACGGCGAGCACCACCAGACCATCGAGAACGTTCCTCGCGACCCAGCCTCGGGGCTTGCTGCGCATGTCCGGCCAGCCGGCCTAGCGGGGGGGCCCGCTGTCGCGGCGGACGAGCGACACGGCAAGGCCGTCGCCGATCGTGAGGATGGTCGAATCCAGGCGGTCGTCGTCGGCCACGCGCCTGGAGTACAGGCGCAGTGCCTCGGTGTCGCTGTCGGTGGCCTTGGGGTCGGCCACCCGCCCGGACCACAGCACGTTGTCGGCGAGGATGACCCCGCCCGGGCGCACCAGCCGCAGCGCGTGGTCGAGGTACTGCGGGTACTCGTCCTTGCGCGCGTCGATGAACGCCAGGTCGTAGCCACGGTCGCTGAGGCGCGGCAGCACGTCCAGCGCGCGCCCCAGGATCGCGCGGATCCGGTTGGAGACGCCCGCCTCCTCGTAGCTGGCCTTGGCGAGCCGCTGGTGCTCCGGGTCGGCTTCGATGGTCGTGAGCGTGGCCCGGGGCGGCAGGCCCCGCGCCAGCCAGATGCCCGAGTAGCCGGCACCAGAACCGATCTCCACCGCCGCCTGGGCGTCCGTCCATCGGGCCGCCACCCGCAGGAACGCGCCGGTGTCAGCCGACACCGGAGGCATGCCGCCCGCGGCTGCGCGCTCGCGGGCGTGGCGGAGGGCGTCGTCCTCCCCGGCGGTCAGGTCGCTCAGATAGGTGGCGATGGCGTTGGTCTGCACGACCGCGACTCCTTTGGCGGGGTCCTCGGGCTGCGTCTCGTCGGCGTCCAGCCTAACGTCGGCGAACCGGCGACGCAGGGCTGGCCGATTTGCACGGGTCAGGCTTAGTCTTGCATTCAGAGTACGGTTTCAGGGAGGCGGGAAGTTGTTCAACGTTGGGATCGGCGAGATCGCGGTCATCGTCCTCGTCTGCTTGATCGTGTTCGGTCCCGAGCGTCTCCCGCAGATGGCGCGGCAGATCGGCCGCTTTCTCGGGCAGTTGCGCCTGACCACCCAGAGCGCACTGGACCAGCTCAAGCAGGAGGCCGACCTCAAGGACATCAATCTTCCCGACCTTCGGGTCGGATCGCTGCGCACGCAGGCGCGCGACTACGTGCGCGAGCTGCTCGACATCGAGGGCCAGATGGCCGACCTGGCGCGCGAGCGCGAGGAGATCAAGGCGTCGCTGGAGGCCGGCGCCGAGCCCAACGGCTCCGCCGGCAACGGGTCCAGCGCCCACCCGCCCGCATCGGTCGGGCCCGGGCAGGACGCCGCCGCCAGCAAGCCCGCCCCGGTCGACCCCGACGCCACCTGAGGCTCCAGCCGGACCTGGCGCTCCGCACGCCCCGGCCGGCCCGGCGCTCCCCGCTCCCTCTCCGCGGGCGGCCGCCGGTCCCGCTCAGGTCAGCAGCGTGAGGCGCTTGCCGACCAGGCTCCGCGTCACCGGAGGCAGCGCGGCGGCGATCGCCAGCAGTTCCTTGGAGGCCGCGGCGTCCGGGTCGGACATCACCAGCGGCTTGCCGCTGTCGCCGCCCTCGCGCAGGCGCACGTCCAGCGGCACCCTGCCGAGCAGCTCGGTGCCGAGGTCGCGGGCCAGCTCCTCGCCGCCGCCCGAGCCGAAGATCTCGTGCCGCTCGTCGCAGCTCGGGCAGACGAAGTAGCTCATGTTCTCGATCACGCCGGCGATCTTCAGGCCGTTCTCCTGCCCGAACCGGCCGGCCAGGATGGCGACCCGCTCGGCGGCCTCCTGCGGGGTGGTGACCAGCACCATCTCGGAGCCCGGGAGCATCTGGGCCAGCGAGATCGAGACGTCGCCGGTGCCCGGCGGCAGGTCGAGCAGCACGTAGTCCAGGTCGCCCCAGTACACGTCGGCGAGGAACTGCTGGATGGCGCGGTGCAGCATCGGGCCGCGCCAGGCCACCGGGCGACCATCGGTGAAGAAGCCGATCGAGATGACCTTCACCCCGTTGGCCTCGAGCGGCATGATCATGCCGTTGAACCCGACCGGGCGGCCGCTGACGCCAAGCATCCGCGGCACCGAGAAGCCGTAGATGTCGCAGTCGACCACGGCGACGCGGTGCCCCTGAGCGGAGAGGGCCGCGGCCAGGTTGACGGTGACCGACGACTTGCCGACGCCGCCCTTGCCCGATGCGATCGCGAGCACGCGCGTGGCGGAGTCGTCGCCCCAGAAGGTGATCTTGCGCTGCTGCTGGGCGCCGGGCCCGCGCAGCTTGCCGACCAGCGCCTGGCGCTGCTCCTCGGTCATCGAGCCGAGCACCACCTCCACGCCGGTCACTCCCGGCAGCGGCGCGACCGCGGCGGTGACGTCCCGGTTCAGCCGGTCCTTCATCGGGCAGCCCGGGATGGTCAGCAGCACCTCGACCCGCACGGCGCCCGATCGGTCGATCTCGACGCTCTTCACCATCTCGAGCTCGGTGATCGGCCGGTGGATCTCCGGGTCCATCACCTGGCCGAGTGCGCTGTACACCTCTTCACGACTGACCATCGGGAACGTTCACCTCACAGGGCGCGGAGCGCCGGAGCAAGTCGGGGGGATACCCCTACACTTTCGCAGTGTAGCAACACGCATGGCGTCTCCCGAGAGAGGATTTCCTGCATGCCAGCCTACGACGCCATCGTCGTCGGCGCCGGTCCCAACGGGCTGGCGGCCGCCCTCCGCCTGGCCGAGGCGGGCTGGTCGGTGTGCCTGCTGGAGGCCGGCGAGGAGGTCGGCGGCGCGGCCCGCACGGTCGAATCCACGTTGCCGGGCTTCAAGCACGATTTCGGCGCCGCCTTCCTGCCGCTGGCCCAGGTCTCGCAGGCGTTCGCGGGCCGTGACCTGGGCGCCTACGGTCTGCGCCTGCTGCACGCGCCGCTGGCCGCCGCGCACCCCTTCCCGGGCAACCAGGCGGCCGCGCTCGCCCGTTCGGCCGACGAGACCGCCGCCTCGATCGACAAGCTGCACCACGGCGACGGCCAGGCCTGGATCGGCATCGACGACGACTACGGCGACCTGATCGAGTTGCTGCTCCGGGCGCAGATGGTGCGCTGGCCCCTCATGGAGGTCGCCGCGATGGCGCGACGCCTCGGCGGCGCGCAGCGGGCGGCCGAGTTCGTCCGCGTGCTGCTCCAGGGCGCGGACGTGGTCGCCCGCCGGTTCGAGTCCGAGCGGGCCAGAGCCTTCCTGGTGGCGCCGGCGATGCACGCCGACCTGGCACCGGAGGCGCCCGGCACCGCGGTCTACGCGCTGCTGCTGCACCTGCTCGGCCAGCGCCACGGCATGCCTGTCGCCGAGGGCGGCACCGGCGCGGTCAGCGCCGCGCTGGCCGGCAAGCTGCGCGACGCCGGCGGGGTGGTCCTCACCGGCCAGCGCGTCGAGCGGATCGTCGTCGCCGACGGCCGCGCCACCGCCGCCGAGGCCGGTGGCGAGCGGTTCGAGGCGCGCCGGGCGCTGATCGCCGCGTTGCACCCGGACCTGGTGGTCCGCATGGCGGGGCCCGACTCGTTCCCGCCGGCCGCGCTGGAACAGATCCGCCGCTTCCGGCTGGGGCTCGGCACCTTCAAGGTCGACTGGGCGCTGGACGGCCCGGTGCCGTGGTCGGCGGAGGAGTGCCGGCGGGCGGGCGTCGTGCACGTCGGCGACACCGTGCGGGCGATGAGCCGCGCCGCCTGGGAGGCCGCCCACGGGCTGCTGCCGGCCAGCCCGACGCTGATCCTCGGGCAGCCCACGCTGGCCGACCCCAGCAGGGCGCCGGCCGGCAAGCACGTCCTCTGGGGCTACGCGCACGCGCCGGCCGTCCCGGTGGGGGATGCGCTGCGGCCACGCGCCAGGGGCGACTGGCCCCGCTCCACCGAGTCGTTCCTGGAGCGGGTCGAGCAGGCCATCGAGGCGCATGCGCCCGGGTTCCGCGAGCTGGTGCTGGCACGGAGGGCCTGGACGCCGGCGGACCTGGAGTCGGCCGATCCGAACCTGCTCGGCGGCGACATCATCAACGGCTCGTTCGCCATCGACCAGCAGCTCGTGTTCCGGCCGGGGCCTGCCTGGTGGCGGTGGGGGAGCCCGGTGAAGGGGTTGTATCTCGCCAGCGCCGCCGTCCCGCCTGGCGGCGGCGTCCATGGAGCCTGCGGCGACCTCGCCGCGGCCCAGGCGCTCGCCGACCAGCGCCGACCCGTCCTGCTCACCGGTGCCGTCCTCGGCGCCGGCCTCCTCGCCACCCGCCGGGCCTTCCACTCGCGCCGGCGGTGACGGTGCCGGCGCGCGCGCCGCGACCGGTGCCGCCCCGGGCCGCGGTGTGGCGGCCGCAAAGGGGGGCCGCCGGTCCCGCCAGGCGCGAGGCCCCAGGGACGATCGGGCCCCGGTGGGAGGCCTGGAGCCTCCCACCCGAGCCCACCCCACTACGCTGGCGGGACCGGCGGCGGGTCAGGCCGTCAGGCCGAGCCGACGTCCTGCGGCCGGTCCGGGCCGAAGGTCACCGTCACCGTGCGCTCCTCGACCCCGCGGACGATGCCGAGCGCCAGGCTCTGGCCGCTCACCCGCTCCAGCGCCGAGTAGAGCTGGTCGGCGTCGGCGACCGTCTCGCCGTCGACACTCACGATCAGGTCGCCGGCCTGGACGCCCGCGCTGCTCGCCGGGCTGCCCTCCTCGACGACCCGGACCAGCAGGCCCTCGCGCTCCGGCAGGCCGACGGCGCGCCGCAGCTTCCTGGCGACGCCCGCCGGCGCGATGCCCACGCCCAGGCGCGGCCGCGCCGGCGACTCGCCCCTGGCGAGCGCGTCGATCCGCCGCCGCAGCTCCGCATCGGCCGGGAGGGCCAGGTAGAAGCCCTCGCCGAGGCGGTGCGTGTTGAGCCCCACGAGCTGCCCGGCGCGGTTGACCACCGGCCCGCCGGAGGAGCCGCGCGCCAGCGGCGCGGTGTGCTCGATCGAGCCGGCGATGCGCCGGCCGCGCGGGCCCCGGAAGGCGCGGTCCACCGCCGACACCAGCCCGGTGGTGATCCGCGGGCGCCCGCCTGGGTTGGCCAGCGCGAACACCACCGACCCGACCCCCACCGAGGAGGCCTCGTCCGCCCAGCTCACCGGCGTCGCGCCGCCGGTGTCGACCGCCACGACCGCCAGGTCGCCGTCGACGTCGGCGCCCTGCACCTGACCGACGACCGAGCGACCGTCCGCGAATACCACGGTGACCTCGTCACCGCGAAGATTGTGCGCGTTGGTGACCACGCGGCCGTCCGCCACCACCACGCCCGAGCCCCGACCCCATCCCCGGCCTATGCCGACGACGGCGCCGCCGACCTGGCCGGCGACCTGCCCGATCGCCTGCTCCAGCTCCTCGAGTGCGCTCATTGCTGCCCTCCTTGGGCGCCCGGGCGGCGAAGCCGCGCCGGAAACTGACTTGCAAGTAGCAAGCTACTAGCGGACCCGGAGGGACGCAAGCCGCTGTCGGCGTACGATGACGCCATGGCGGAGTCTCACCAGACCAGGATGCACGACGGGTCGCCCGGATCGCCGTTGCAGGAGGCGGTCGTGCGCGTGGGCGACCGCTGGACGCTGCTGATCGTGGAAGCGCTGCTGGAGGGGCCGCGCCGCTTCAACGACCTCACCGAGGAGCTGCCAGGGATCGCCTCCAACATCCTCTCGCAGCGCCTCAAGGAGCTGGAGCGCTGGGGGCTGGTGGTCGGCCAGCCCTACTCCGAGCGGCCACGGCGGTTCGCCTACCAGCTCAGCGCCGCGGGGCGGGAGCTTGCCGGAGCGCTGCGCCTGCTGGCCCAGTGGGGCGCCCAGCGGTCCGGGGACGGCGACGCCCTGCAGCACCTCCAGTGCGGGACGCAGCTCGAGACCCGCTGGTACTGCCCCACCTGCGCCCGCATCGTCGAGGACGACGAGGCGGGCGACCTCCGCTTCGCGTAGCCGCCTGCCGGGTTCGGGGGCCGGGCCTCGGCTGCACGCCGCTGCTGTCCGCTGGCCGGGCTGGCGGGCGCTGGCCGGGCTGCACGCCGCTGGCGGACGCCCCGGCATGGCGCGGGTCCGGCCCTCCAGCCTCTCGCGTCACAGGATGTCGACGGCGGGCTCCGAATCGAAGCGGCGATCCGGGCGGAGCGGGTTGGCGGTGGGGGCGAGCCTGCCGGTGAGCAGGTCGACCAGGCGCCTCGACCCCGCCGGGCCGGCCATCACCCCGCGGCCGCTGTAGCCCGTGTTGACCAGCAGCCCCTCCACCTCGGTCGGGCCGATCAGCGGCCGGTGGTCCGGCGTCATGGTGTAGTGGCCGGCCTGGAGCATCCACGGCGCCGACCACGCCGCCCAGACCTCACGCCAGAACGGCGTCACCCGGGCCGCCGAGACCGGGCTCGCCGGATCAAGCAGCTGGAAGGCGAAGCGGTGGTCGAGCGGGACGTCCTCGCTCGGCGGGCTCGGCGGCGTGCCCGGGTCGGCGAACAGCATGCTGGCGCCCCGGAAGGCGGGGCGCCAGTGCACCCCGGTGTCGTCGTCGATGGTCATCGGGGCGTCCGGCGGCACCTGCGGGACCTCGGGCATCACCAGCTTCTGCCGCCGCACGGCCGTCACCGGCAGCTCAACGCCGGCCAGTCGCGCCACCTCACCGGAGAACGGGCCGGCCGCCACCACCACCGCGCCGGCGGCCACGTCGCCGAGCGTGGTCCGGACCTCGACGACCCTGCCGCCGCGCAGCCGGAAGCCGACCACCTCGCAGCCCACGACCGCCTCCGCGCCCGACGCCGCCGCCAGTCCCATGGTGATCGCCTTCGGGTCGAGCAGGCCGTCCGCCGCCCGGAAGCGGGCCTGCACGACCTCGGGCGCCAGGAACGGGAACGCCCGCCGCGCCTGGCCGCCGTCCAGCAGGTCCACGTCGCCCACGCCCCAGCCGCGCTGCCGCTCGACCAGCCGGCGCTGCCGCGCCGCGCCCTCGGCGCTGGTGGTCGCCCACAGGTAGCCCTGCTGGCGGACGCCGGGATCGTGGTCGCGCTGGCCGGTGATCTCGGCGAAATGCAGGAACAGCTCGGCCGACTCGCGCACCAGCTCGAGCTGCTCCCGCGTCTCGAGCTGGAGCCGGAAGCCGCCGGCCGCCACCGCGGTGGTGAGCGAGCACAGCGCCGGCCGCCGCTCCAGCAGCAGCGGTCGCAGTCCAGCGCGGGCGGCGTGGAACGCCGTGGCCGCGCCCACGATCCCGCCGCCGACGACCACCACCTCCGCCGTCCGCGGCGGCGCCGCCAGGTACCGGATCGCCAAGGGGCCTCCTAAGCGGATGGGTCCGTTTCCCCAGGATGCGCCGGGTCGGGCGCACGGGCGAGGCCTTCCGCGCCAGCCAGCGCCGTGCCGCCCGCGCGGCCCAGGCCGTTCGTGCCGCTGGCCCGCGCCGCGCGCAGTCCGACGGCGTCGCGGACGCGCTCCATCACCGGGGCGGCGCGCGTGCGGGCCCGCTCGGCTCCGGCGGCCAGCACCCGGTCCAGCTCGGCAGGGTCGGCCAGCAGCGCCCGGTAGGCCACCCTGGCCGGGCCGAAGCCGGCTTCGAGCAGCCCGACCAGCTCCTCCTTGACCTCTCGGTAGGAGACGCCGCCCTCGAGGTAGCGGGAGCGCATCGAGGCCACGGCGCCCGGCTGTGCCAGGTGGCGGTAGCGCGCGAACAACCTGCAGGTGTCCGGGTCCTTGGGCGCCTCTGGAGGGCGCGAGTCCGTGACGATCCGGGCCACCAGCGCGCGCAGCTCGTCGACCTCGACGAAAATCGGCAGGGTGTTGCCGTAGCTCTTCGACATCTTGCGCCCGTCGAGCCCCGGGATGGTGGCGACCCGCTGGTCGATCAGCACCTCCGGCGAGACCAGCACGGGTCCCCGGACCGCGTTAAACGCAGCCGCGATCTCGCACGCGATCTCCACGTGCTGCTTCTGGTCGCGCCCCACCGGCACGACCTCAGCCCCGAGCGCCAGGATGTCGACAGCCATGAGCAGCGGGTAGGCGAACACGCCCGTGTTGACGCCGTGGTCGGCGGGCCTGCCGGCCGCCTGGTTGGCGCCGGCCGCCGCCTTGTAGGCGTGTGCGCGGTTGAGCAGCCCCTTGCCCGCGTGACAGGCCAGCACCCAGGTCAGCTCGAACACCTCGGGAACGTCCGACTGGCGGTAGAGCGTCATGCGCCGCGGGTCGACGCCGAGCGCCAGCCAGGTCGCGGCCAGCTCGTGCGTGTGGCGCCGCATCGCCTTGCCGTCACGCTGCGTGGTCAGCGCGTGCGCGTCCGCGATGAAGTAGAAGACCTCGTGGCGGCCGGCGAGGGCCAGCGCGGGCCGGATCATGCCGAGGTAATTGCCGAGATGCGGCCGGCCGCTCGACTGGATGCCGGTGACCGCCACCGGCCGATGCGTCTCCGGCGTGCGAGCCGGTGCCGGAGCTTGGGTTGGGGTTGCCTGCACGGCCGTCTCCTTCTCGATGCCGCCGCGAAAAGGAGGGAGCCGCCTGGTCCTTGGACGAAGGTATTGAGATAGCGGGTGTGCTCGTCAGCGGCCGGGGATGGCGAGGTCGGCCACGACCGGTGCCGGGGGTTGCAGGAGGTGGGTGAGCAGCTCGACGGGGTCGCGCGCCTGCTGGGTGGCGGTGCGCAGCACGCTGGCCAGGACCTGCCAGCTCTCAGCACCTTGCCAGCTGCGGTTGCCACCCCAGCTCTTGCGGGTGACGACCGCGGGGCGGATGGCCTGTTCGGCACGCCAGTTGGTGGCCTGCACTCCTGGTAGGCGCAGGAACGTGAACAGGTGGGGACGTTCGACGGCCAGGTGGTTGAGCAGCCGCCGGTTGGGTGGGTAGCGGGTGTTGCCGGCCACGAGCTTGTCGAGGGTCGCGGCCAGGCGGTCGGCCTCGGCGGCGAGGGTGGCCGCGTCGACCACGCCCGCGGCGTGGGCGTCGCGCAGCGCCAGTGCCTGTTGGAGGATGCGGCGCACCGCATGCGGGGTGCGGGCCTGGCCTTGGTCGGCGTCGGCCAGCAGCTCGCGGCAGCGTCTGAGCAGATGGGCCAGGCAGGTCTGGTGGGTCGCGGTGGTGAACGTTCGGTAGGGCGCCCAGCCGTCGCGTTCCAACACCCCAGGGTAGGCGGCGCCCAACACCACGGCGGCATCGTCGAAGCCGCGGCCGCAGGCGATCCGGTAGACGGTGAGCTGCTCGCCGACAAACGCCCAGAGCCAGGCCCGACGGCCGGCGACCCGCCAGCCGGTGTCGTCGGGCGCCACGACCGGGCTGGCCCGCACCCCCTCGATGAGCGCCTGGTAGGTCGGCTGGGCCCGGCGCGCAGCGCGAGCGACCGCCTGGGTCACCCCGCCGGCGGTGACGGTGATCCCCAGCTGGCCAAGCAGCCGGGCGACCTTGGCGGCCGCGATCCCCAGGCTCTTGGACAGCCACGCCGCCAGCGCCACCGCCCGAGGGCCAAGCTGGCAGCCCGCCGCGCCCAGCGCATCGGAGGTCTGCCCGGGGTGGCGGGGCTGGACCCGCCGGCCACACGAGCGGCAACGGCCGATCTGGAGGTTGTAGCGGATGCGGACCGGCCGCGGTGGGGGCAGCTCCTCGACATCCTGGGCCGCGACGCGCTCACAGACCAGCTCGCCGCCGCAGCCGGGACAGCCAGCCGGCAGCCCGACCACCACCACCCGGTCGACCTGCTCGGGTGGGGGTGGCTGCCGATGGCCGTGGCGGCCATGGGCCGCCCCCACCTTGCGACCCGGGCGGTTGGGGTTGGCGATGGGGGTGTCGCGTGAGAACGGGGCGGCCTGACGCTTGGCCGTGCGCCGCAACGCCTCGATGCACTCCCGCAGCCGCGCGATCCACTGGCGCGCCGCCCACGGCATCGGCATCGGCATCGGGTGCCTGACCTGCTGCAGATCCGCCCCTTCGGCCACCACCGACATCAGACAGGAAGGTTACAACCCCACCCAGCCGATCTCAAAACCCCGCTAACTCAATACCTCCCTTATTCACGGGACAGATCCAGGGTGGTGGGATACCGTTCGGCCCATGGACGTACCGATCTGATCCGCGTCGGATCTGGCGTTGTGGCGACGCCCACGGTGAGGTCGCTGCTGGCGATCGAGATGCTGTGCGGTCAAGCGAGCCTCGCCGCCGCCACCCGCAATGGTTCCAATTGGCAGCACACGCCGCAGGCGGTGCTCGACGCGGAGGGTACGCACATGGAGAACCTACGAACCGACCGCTTGAGTCTGCTCCTCGACCAGCTCGCCCGCGCCCGCGAGATCGCCCAGGTGCGGCTGACCGGGCTCGGCGACGAGGAATACCTGTGGGAGCCGGCGCCCGGCGCCTGGTCGATCCGGCGCCGCGGCCACGCCGCCTCGCCACGGCCGTACGGCCCTGGCGAATGGATGCTCGACAACGGCGCCTCGGGGATCCCAGCGGCCGAGTACGCCGAGATCGACCGGCAGGTCCGTGGCGGCATGACCGTGGCCAAAGTCGCTGCCGACTGGGGCGTGAGCAGCCAGCGGGTCGAGGAGATCCTCAACCGGGTCGGCCCGCCGCAGCCCGACCTGGCGCCGGTCACCACCATCGCCTGGCGGCTGGGGCACCTGCACTCCGACTTCGCTGGGCGCTGGGAATGGACCTTCGGCGCCCGGCAGCGGCAGCCTGACCTGCTGGTCGACTTCAGCCCCTCCGCCGCGGTGGCGCTGGAGCGGTTCTGGGCGCTGATGGACCGCTGGCACGCCAGCGTCGCGGCGATGACCCCCGAGCAGTTGGACACGCCCGGCTTCGGCCAGTACCCCAACGGCTCGGATCCCGACGAGCCTTTCGCCACCGTCCTGTGGGGGGCCAACCTCGAGTTCATCCACCACATGGCCGAGATCGCGCTCCTCCGCGACCTCTGGCGCGCCCGCTCCATGAGCCCCTGACAGTTTCAGGACGATCCGGGTCTTGCCAATGGGAAGATAGCTTCCTATTCTTAGGAGGTGCGACGCAAGCAGGGCACGCTGCTGCCCATCGAGCAGGCGATCCTGGCCGCCGGGATCAAGCTGCAGACATCCGGGACGCCCGAGTTCCACGGCTTCCGCATCGCCAAAGCGCTACGCGAGCACGCCGGCGGCGACGGCGGCGCGCGCCGGCTCACCGCGCACGGCACCCTCTACAAGGCCCTCGACCGGCTCGCCCAGGCTGGCCTGGTGACCAGCCGCTGGGAGGACGCCCTGGCCGCGGCCGAGGCGGGCCGGCCTCGGCGCCGCCTGTACACCGTGACCGCGCCCGGCGAGCGCGCGCTGGCCCGGGCACGCGCGCCGGCACCCGCACGCCAACCCGGCCGGTCGCCGGTATCGCGACCCGGCGTGGCGCCGCCATGAGCCGCCCGCCGAGCCGGTCGCAGACCGTCGCGGCACGGCTGACCCGCGGGTGGTGCGCCGCTACACCCGGCGGCTCCCCTTGCTGGTTCAAGCAGCCCGGCAGGCCGAGATCGACGCCGACCTGTGGGACCACCAGCGCGACGGCGCCGCCGCGTCTCGCCGACCCGCCGCCGTGGCGCTGGAGGTCGTCGGCCGCCTCATCGGTGGCATCCCGGCCGATTTGGCCTGGCGCCACGCCCAGCACCGAGGAGCACCGATGCCGATGGAGCCTGAGCTGCTCACCACCGCCGACGCCGCCCGCGTCCTGGGCCTCAGCCGCCACCAGGTCGTCGAGCTGACCACCTCGGTGCCCGACTTCCCCCTCCCCGCCTTCCCCGCCGCGGCCTCCGCCTCCGGCGGTGGCCACCGGTGGCCACGGACGCAGGTCGAGGCGTGGGCCGCCGCCCATCCCGACCGCGGCCCCCGCGATCCCGGCCCGCAGCTTCCCGAGGTCGGCTACCGCTCCCCGCAGGTCGGCAAGGTCCTCGACCACGCAACCGCCCAGGCGCGAGCGCGCCACCAGCCTTCGGTGGGGACCGGCGACCTGCTGGACGGCCCTGGTCCACCCCGACTGTCCCGGAGCCACGCGGGCGATGCTGGCGTCGTTCGGGACCACCCCGGCCTGCTCACGGCGCAGCTGCTGTTCACACTCCCGCAGCTCGGCGTTCTCGTCGGCCAGCAACACCAGCAGCCGCGCGATCCACTGGCGCGCCGCCCACGGCATCGGCATCGGCATCGGGTGCCTGACCCGCTGCAGATCCGCCCCTTCGGCCACCACCGACATCAGACACGAAGGTTACAACCCCACCCAGCCGATCTCAAAACCCCGTTAACTCAATACGGACGAAGAAGCCGCCTCTTCCCGAAGCGGCCGGTCCTTCCTGCCAGGTGCGCGCGGGCGCCGGGCCGCCTACGAGGGCGACCACCACCACCGGAACGCTCTGCACATGCGCATGTGACGACGCTAGGGGCCCGTGGCCGCCAGTGTCAACCCGCCACTGGTGTTGACGATCGAAACCTCGGGCCGGAACACTCGCCAGAGGCGTCGAGGGAGGAGCCGCCCGTGGAGCTGGGGTTCGCGCTGCCGCACTACGACTTCTCGTTTCCCGACTCGGGCCTGACTGAGGCCGGGGCCGGGACCGGGTCGGACCCCGCCGGGGCCGGGGCGGGCTCGGGGGTTGCCGGGGGCGCCGGGGCGAGAGGGCCCGCGGGTTCGGGCCCGGCCGGGACGGGAGGTCCCGCCAGCGGGTCGGTGACCTTCGAACGGGTCGCCGGCTACGCCGAGCGGGCCGAGGCTGCCGGCTTCGCCGAGCTGTGGGTCTCCGACCACTTCTGGTCCGACCTGTCGCGCTACGGCGGCCCAGCAGGCCGCCGGGGCACGCTGGAATGCTGGTCGACGCTGTCCGCCCTGGCGATACGGACCCGTCGCGTGCGGCTCGGCAGCCTGGTGCTGGCGGCGGGGTTCCGCCCGCCCGGGCTGCTCGCAAAGATGGCCGCCACCCTCGACCAGCTCTCCGGCGGCCGGCTCGACCTCGGGCTCGGCGCCGGCTGGTACGAGGAAGAGTTCCGAGCCAATGACCTGCCCTTCCCGCCTCCTGGAGAGCGGCTCGCCATGCTCGAAGAGTGCCTCGAGATCCTGCGCCGCATGCTCACCGGCTCGGGGACCCCGGCCTCCTTCCAGGGGCGTCACTACCGGATCGATAACGCCCCGGTGATCCCCGCACCGGTGCAGCGGCCGCGGCCGCCACTGTGGGTGGGCGGCTCCGGTAACCGGATGCTCGGCGTGATCGCCCGCGTCGCTGATGGCTGGAACGTCTGCTGGGCCATCACGCCGGAGCAGTACGACCAGCGGCTCGAGGTCCTCCGCGCCGCCTGCGCCCGCGCGGAGCGGCCCCTGGACGGGGTGCGCCGCTCGGTCGGCCTGGCCACGCTGATCGGCCGCGACGCCGACGACCTGGCCGAGCGCTGGCGTCGGCTGCAGGCCTGGGCTCCGGGTGGCGCGCTCGACAGCGTGAAGCTGGCGGACTGGGCCGTCCCCCGGCTGGTCGGCACCCCTGACCAGATCGTCGAGCAGCTCCAGGTCTGGCAGGAGCGAGGCGTGGAGCAGATGGTGTGCTCCTTCTCGAACGTGCCCTTCGCGATCTTCGAGGACGAGCAGCTCGAGCTGCTCGCTGAGCTGGTGCTGCCCCGGCTGGCATAGGCATGGACGGCTCCAGGGCGCAGGCTGCCGTCGCCAGCTCGGTCGAGCTGGTGCGGCCGCGGTGGCGAGGCCGGCTGCACCTCGCCGCCTTCGCCGCCTCGGTGCCGGCAGGCGTCGCTCTGTGCGCCGTGGCCGGCTCCAGCTCGGCCCGGATCGCCGCCGCGATCTACTCCTTGACCGTCTCCGGCGTGTTCGGGGTGAGTGCGGCCTTTCACCTGGTAGCCTGGTCTCCAGCCGGGCGCCGGCGGATGGACCGGCTCGACCGGGCCATGATCTACCTGCAGATCGCCGGCACCTATACGCCGGTCAGCCTGCTCGCGCTCGGACGCGGCCTGGCGATCGCCGTGCTCGCCTTCGTCTGGGCCGGAGCGGTCGCCGGCGCCGCGCTCGTCCTGTGGCGGGGCAACATCCGCGTCGTCGGGCTGGCCATCTACATGCTGCTCGGCTGGCCCTCGGTGGTGGTCGTGCCGTTCGCCCTGGGCCGTGTCCATCCGCTCGGCGTCGCCCTCCTGCTCACCGGCGGCGTCATCTACACCGCCGGGGCGATCATGCTGGTGTGCCGCTGGCCCGATCCCGATCCCGCCGTCTTCGGCTACCACGAGGTCTGGCACGTCCTCACCATCGTCGCCGGCGCCTGTCACTGGACAGTGATCTGGCTCCTCGTCCGCTCCGCATGAGGTCCACCGGAGGTTCGCGGTGGTCCCGATCCGACCGTCTCGCCCGGCGGCTCGGCCGAGATCTCTCTGAGGGATGTAGAGAACGCGCCGGCAGCTCCGACTGGTCTGTGACCAGCCGAACCCGTGGCAGACGACCATCCCAGGGAGGAACGACCATGCAACCCGCGAAGACGAACGCCCTGAAGGTGCCCGGCGCCAACCTGTACTACGAGGTCCGCGGCTCCGGCCCGTCCTGCTGCTGATCTGCGGCGGGGTCTACGACGCCGCCGGGTACACGGGTCTGGCCGAGCAGCTCGCCGACCGGTACACGGTGGTGACGTACGACCGGCGCGGCAACTCGCGCAGCCCTCTGGACGGGGAGCGGGAGCCCCAGCGGATCGAGGTCCATGGCGACGACGCGCACCGCGTGCTGTCGGCCGTCGGCGTCTCCGGGACGAACCCGCGTCTGTCTTCGGCAACAGCTCCGGCGCGATCATCGGCCTGGAACTGGCCGCCCGCCACCCCGAGCAGGTCCGCGTCCTGGTCGCCCACGAACCACCCCTGTTCGAATTGCTTTCGGATCGTGACCACTGGCGCACCGTCATCCAGAACGTGGAGAACACGTTCCTCGAGGAGGACCCCGGGCCCGCGGGTCAGGTCCTCGGCACCGCGTTGGCGATGCGCGGCGGCCAGCAGCAGGACGGTGGCGAGCCGGGGGAGGGCGATGCCGCCGATGGGCAGCAACGCATTCCGGGAGGCGGGAACGCACCGCGGGGGGAGCCCGACCCGGAGACGATGGAGATGATGGCGCGCCTGCAGAAGAACATGGAGTTCTTCATCGGCTACGAGGTGCCGCCGTTCGCCAAGTACTTCCCCGATTTCGCGGCCCTCCAGGCGTCCTCGGTGCGTGTCGTGGGGGCCGCGGGCGACGAGACGGAAGGCGAGCCGCCGCACCGCGCCGCCATCGCCGTGGCCGAACGACTGGGGACGCAGCCGGTGATGTTCCCCGGCGATCACGGCGGCTTCGGTATCCAGCCCGAAGCGTTCGCCGCCAAGCTCCGCGACATCCTTTCGAGTTCCTGACACGGCCGCCCGACGTCGACAACGGTGCCGCCGCGCCGACCTCAGCGCCTCGCGTGCTCGCGCCTGGGAGGCCGCGGCGTCCTCAGCGCCTGGCGTGCTCGCGCCCGGGCCCATGCTCCCGATGAACCTCACCAAGCGCGGATGCACCCGCAGGAGCGAGACGTCCGCGCGCCAGACGTTGTCGCTGGGACGGCTGGCAGCCTGACTCCTGCAGAGAGCTGGTGGCCCCCACCGGCATCGTGGCGATCACCACCAGCGCCGTGCCGCCAGGGCGGCTGCGGCCAGGACCGCGGATGCCCGTCCGCCTGGCCTCGACCACCAAGCCCACCCATCGTCGCCGGAACCCATCCGATCCCGCGATCGGTGCGTCCACGCATGCCGGAGGCGCCGTCGGAGCATCCCGGCGCAGGCGGCGCGGTCACGCGTGTCCGAACCCTCCGGTCAGAAGCGGATCGCCGCGAGGTCGACGTGGCGCTCGACCGTGACCGGCGCGTTGATGTCCACGGCGTCGGCCGCGAGGTCAACGCGTAGGCGGCGGACCGCTGCCTCCCAGGGAGCCTCCGGCACCTGCCAGGATTCCGACCAGACGCGCCGCTCCAGGATCTCCAGGTACTCCGCCCAGGTCTCGCGTTCGCGCCAGCTCACGGGCTCCAGCTCCTCGACGCGCCCGCCAAGCTCGACGAGGCTCGCGATCATCTCTTCGTCCCCGCGCACGCCGATCCGCTGGGTGCCCAGGCCCCATTCCGCGAGGATCCGCGCGTGGCGCTTGCGCGCCAGCCCGCGCGGCCCGTTGCCCTCGGACCGGTCCCAGAGACGCCGCGAGACCAGCAGCGTCCCGCCCGGCGCGAGCACGCGGCGCACCTCAGCGACCGCCTCGCGCCAGCCCGGGATCAGGTGGAGGACGTGGACCTCGACGACAGCATCGAACGATCCCGCCCGGAACGGCAGCCGCGTCGCGTCGCCGCGCAGCACCGCTGGCGCCTCCAGGCCCTCGTCCGCGGCCTTGGCCCGGTAGCGGTCGAGCATCGGCCCTGACAGGTCGATCCCGAAGACGCGCCGCCCACGGCGGTGCAGTGGCAGCGAGATCCTCCCCGTACCCACCCCGATCTCCAGAAGCCGACCCCCGGCATCCCCGGCGCCCGTGGCGCTCCCGACGGTGGTCGCGGCGGCCCCGGCGGCCCCGGCGGTGACCGCGCCCGCGGCGGCCCCGGCGGTGACCGCGGCCCTGCCGGTGATCGCGCCGCCGGCGGCGGTCTCGGCGCCCGTGGCCCGAGGCTCGGCCCCGATCCCGGCGGCGCGTTCGATCCGGTCGGCGATCCGCTCGCCCACCTCGGCGGGGAACCCCCGAGTCTGGTCGTAATAGTCGGCGGCGCGGTCGAAGGCGACCGAGCTGCTGCGTGGCGGCGTCGGCGCGGGGATCGTGCACCTCCGAGGTCGTTTGGCGAGGGCTCGGGACACCGGTAGCCTGGCTGGTGCAATGGAACCACAAGAGGTTTGCCTCAAGGTCCTCGCCGACGCGGCGCCAGAGCCGCTCCACTGGACGGTCGTGCTCGACCGCGCGCTCAAGGATCGCCTGCTCGACCCATTCACCGTGCGGGACGTGCGCGGCACGGTTGTGAAGACCCTCGCGGCCCTCGCCAAGGAGGGCCGCGTGGTCAAGCAGAGCACCGGGGTCTACCGGCTCCCCAACGGCGACTAGCGAGGACCACGGCCCACCGGGAGGCGTCCGACCGGTTCGCCTGACCCCTCCCGGTCAACCCGCAGGTCCGGCCCTTGGCCGCCGCCGGGCCCGCCGTCCGAGCTTCGGCCGTGGGTCTGCTGCCCTACCGCCGCTTGGTTGCGGTGGCGTTGTCGGCCTGGTGGATCGGGGTCACGTCGGCGCCCTGCTGGTCCTGCGCTCCGGTGTCGGCCCCGGTCGCGGGCATCCCGGCACTCGTGCCGCTGCCGGCCATGCTGCCGGAGCCGACGCCACTGTCGGCGACCATCCCAGAAGTGGTCGAGGTGCCGGCCGGCCGCTGGGGCCCGGCGGTCGCACGCATCTCGGCGACCTTGTCGCTGGCGGCGTTGGCTCGCTCCTTGAGCGCCTGGCGTGTCTCGTCGCCCTTCTTCGGGGCGGTGAGCCACCCGATCAGCATGCCGATGGCGGCGAGCCCGGCTCCGCCGTACATGAGGCGGCGCCGCCGCTTGCGAACGGTCTTCCGGTGGTGCTTGGCGCGCTCGGGGAACACCTTCTCGGTGGCCCGGCGGGTCAGCTCGGCGACCAGTTCGGGCTCCGGGAGCCGGCGCCCGACCGCATCGAGGGTCGCGCCACGGGCGCGTCGGCTCGCCCGCTTGCCGGCCACCATGCCCTTGCGGCCAGCCTCCTTGCCGAGCATCGCGGTCTTGCGCGTCGCCTCGGCGCCGGCCTCGGTGCCGCGGCGACCAGCCGACGTCATAGCTTTGGCGATCGCGTCCTTGGCGACCTCCAGGGCCTCGCCGAGCTCGTCGGTCACCTCGGCGACCTGGTTGCGCACCTCCTCGGTGCTCGGCAGGCGGCCGGCGATCGCTCGCCTGGCTTGGTTCCTTCTCATCCTTCGCCGCAACATGGGGCCTCCTTGACTGGCTTGCGCCGGTCGCTTCTGACTTGCTGCCCCTGCCTACCCTCTTAGTTGCCCTATTCCAACCGAGGGAAAACGGGCACTGATCATGCTTCGGCAGGAATCGCCGACGGGGTGAGTTCGACGAGTGTGCATTCCTTGCGCCAGCGATCGGCGGCCTCCTCGCCGTCGCGGAGGTTCAGCCGTCGCGGTAACAGGATCGGCACGAGCTTGTTGAACAGGGGATCGGAGGCTGGGATCACCCTTGCGCTGGCCTCCACCGTGGTGAGGAGCGACTGCAGGTCCTTGGACCTGGCCGACAGCAGGACCTGGCTGCTCTCGTCGAGCCCGCGGATGTGCTGCTCGGACCCGCCCGTGAGCACGTACACGCGGCCGTCGAGGCTGCCGTACCAGGCCGGCACCGCCTTGCCGCCGGTGCCGCCCGGCCCAGGCACCTCGATCCAGACGATCGTGCTCTTCTTCAGCACCTCGGCCAGCACGTCCGTCGGAGAGGCGGTCGCGTACGGCGGGTCCTCGTCCAGGACCGCGATCGGGACGCGGCCCACCTCGTCGCCCCCGATGAGGAACACCAGCTCGTGGTCGTCCGCGGAGTCGACGGTGACGCCGTGCAGGTCGTCGCTGAACAGGTCGATCTTGCTCGACCCGCGCAGAGTGATCGCCTGCTCGTCGCCGCGCCAGGCAACGTCCCCGTTCGGAGCGAGCAGAGCCATGGACTCCACGTACCAGCCGCCAGCTCCAGTGTAGGAGCGGCGCACCGTGAACGGCGCGACCCTGCCCTTGCCCCCACGGCCGACGAACACCGCCATGTCGTCTTCGGGCTGCAGGAGCCCGTCGGCGAGCAATTTGGCGTCGGCAACCAGCACGTCGGTCAGACGGACGTCCATCGGGCTCCTTTCGGATGCGGGGCGCTGTCATGGCCGCCCGGCGTTGCACGATCATAGTGAAGTTTGCCCGCCGCCTCCGGCGGACGGTCTGTTCCATCGAGGGAGGTCCTCAACTGGCCAGACAGCCCTCCGGCGAAGTCACCTATCGGCTCGCCAAGGAGGAGACCCAGCAGGTGCGCAGCTTCCTGGTGCGCGAATGGCCCGCGGCCGATCGGGCCATCTTCGGTGAGGACTGCGACTGGACCAGCCGACCGGTGGTGGTCGAGGCCCGAGCCGGAGACGAGATCGTCGGCGCCGTGCTGGGCGAGGTGATCGCCGGCATCGTCCGGCTCCACGACCTGCTCGTCGTCGAGGACTACCGGAACCGGGGCATCGGTGCTCACCTGGTCGAGACGTTCTGCGACCGCGCCGCCGCCCTTGGCGCGGCCCGCTGTTACCTGCGCTGCCCGGCCACTGAGCGGCATCGCCGCTTCTACGAGCGGCTCGGCTTCGCCCAGGTCGCCCGACTGCCTCGTTACTATCACGACCACGACTTCCTCGAATACCTTCGCGAGCCCCTCCTACGGGGCTGACCCAACCTCCGGAGCTGTTCTAACACCCGCCATCAGACGAAGCCACCGGTCGCGGAATTCTGTGGACAACCCATGCCCGCATCGCTGCATCCCTGGCGCCACGTCGGTCGACGACGAGCGCGGCCCCGACAACAAGCTGACCGACCGCACCGGGCTGGACGCGTGCCGTGTGCCACCAGTGGTGCCTCCGGCTGTGTTGGCGCCCGCGGTTCCGCGGCTTCTCTAGGATGTGCATGCATGTTGGTCTGACGGCGGCGGTGGGCTCGGCGTTCGGTGCTTCCGGTCCCGCCCGGCTGCTGCCCGGCGGTGAGGGGACGACCTGGCAGGTCGGTGACGTCGTGCTCAAACCGGCCGCGGATCCCCAAGGGGCGTCCTGGTGCGCCGAGCTCTTCGCCGGGCTGGAAGGCCCTGGCTTCAGGGTTCCCAGGCCACGCCGGACCGTCGCCGGCGCATGGCTGGCGGACGGATGGGCAGCGTGGGAACGCGTCGAAGGCGAGCCAGGCCCGGTGGAGCACTGGCCGGGGCTGATAGCCGCCAGCCGCGCGTTTCATGCCGCACTCGCCGACGTGCCGCACCCGGGTTGGCTGTGCGGCAGGCGCGACCGGTGGGCTGTGGCCGACCGGATCGCATGGGGAGAGGCGAGCGTGGTGGTGGCGCCTGGGCTCCAGGGGGCTCGTCGATGACCTGGTGGCGGCGCGCGCCCCGGTCGAGCTGCTCAGCCAGCTCGTGCACGGCGACCTCGCTGGGAATGTGTTGTTCGCGGACGGGCAGGCTCCGGCGGTGATCGACTTCAGCCCGTACTGGCGCCCGGCCGGATACGCCCTCGCGGTCGCGGCGGTGGACGTGCTCGTCTGGTCGGCGGCGCCGCCCTCGATCCTGGATGCTTTGGACAGCGAGGAGCGCCGCGACCAGTTGCTGCTCCGGGCGTTGCTCTACCCCGCCACCGGATGCTCCTCCTACCCTTGGCGCACCGTCCAAGGCGCTCAGGAGGTCGTCGGCGGATCTCACGACACCCGCCGACGCAACGCCTTGGCCCGGACGACATCCGGGTCTCGCGGGTCCAGCGGAAGGACCTCACGCCAGGGGCGCTCGCGCCGGGTCTTCGGTCTTTCGATGCGGATGCGCTTCATCTGTCATCACAGAGTGCCGGGCAGGGGTCGCCCCAGTCCCCGACGAGCTAGCGGGTGCGGCCGAACCGGGTCACCGCCACGGTGCCGAACACCGCGAGAATGCCCGCGCACCAGGCAAGGCTGAGCAGCACCCAGTAGGTGGTGGTGTGGCCGATTCCGGCCGCGTGGGTCCCGCCGAGCATGAGGCTGCGTACGGCATTGATCATGATCGTGACCGGCTGGTTGGCGGCGAATGCCTGCATCCAGCCCGGCATGGACTTGATCGGTACGAAGGCGCCAGACACGAACGAGAGAGGGACCACGATCAGCGTCGACAGGGCCTGGGCGGCTTGGGCGTTGCCGGCGCGGAGCCCGAGGCTGATGAAGAGCCAGCTGAAGGCGTAGATCACGGCCAGGATGACAGCGAAGGCCACGATCACTGCCGCCAGGTCGGCGTGGGTCCGGAAGCCGACGGCGAAGCCGAGCAGGGCGGTGACCGCCAAGCCCCAGACGTTGAGGGCCGTGTCGGCGAGTGCGCGGCCGGCCATGACCGCGGCTCGCGGTATCGGCAGCGAGCGCAGACGATCGTAGACACCTGACGAGGAGTCTTCGGCCACACCGGCCGGGACGTTCATTCCGTTCCACAGGACCGTCTGGGCCAGGAAACCGGGGACGAGGAAGTCGACGTAGTGGACGGAGCCGCCGGTGTCGATGGCGCCACCGAAGATGTACCGGAAGATGAGCAGGAATAATCCGGCCAGGACTGGTGGCATGACCAGCAGCTGCGGGGTGCGGGCGAACTGCAGGAGGGTTCGCCGGGCCGTCTGGGCGGTGGTGGTGAGGAAGCTGGCGCTGGCGTCTGGGGAGGGGGCTGGCGTGATGTGATCTGTCGCTGAGGTCAGGGTGGTCATCAAGGCTCCTACGGTCAGGCGGCGTCAACCGCTCGGGTCTCGCCGGTCGGCGGCGGCCACGGGCTCGGCTGACGGCCGGTGAGGGTGAGGAACACCTCGTCGAGCGACGGGCGACGCAATCCGATGTCCTCGACGGCGATGTGGCGCTCGTCGAGGAGGCGAACGACGGTGGCCAGCTGGTCGGCGCCGCGATCGGTGGTGATGGAGGCGGTCGAGGTGTCGAGGTCGAGGTGCGGGGCCTCGGCGGCAACAGACCGGAACACCTCCTCGACGGCGGGGAGGTCCCCGGCCGCTCGGGGTCGCACCGCGAGCACATCGCGGCCGGCGAGGGTCTTGAGCTGGTCGGGCGTGCCCGCCGCGATGACCTGGCCGTGATCGACGATCACGATGTGGCGGGCCAGTTGATCGGCTTCCTCGAGGTACTGGGTGGTGAGCAGGACATCGGTGCCGCCGGCGACGAGATTGCGGATCGAACCCCACAGCTCCATGCGGCTGCGCGGGTCCAGGCCGGTGGTCGGCTCGTCGAGCAACAGGAGCTTGGGGCCGCCGACCAGGCTGGCGCCGAGGTCCAGCCGCCGGCGCATTCCTCCCGAGTAGGTGCGTACCAAGCGGTCCCCGGCATCCGTGAGGTCCAGTGCCTCCAGGACGGCTCCCGCGGCCGACCGCGCGCTGCGGCGGTCGAGGCCGAAGAGGCGGCCGACGAACTGCAGGTTCTCCCGGCCGGTCATGGCCGGCTCGACAGAAGCTGACTGGCCGGCCAGGCCGATGAGCCGACGGACGCGGCGTGGCTGGGATCTGGCGTCGATGCCGGCAACCCACAGGTCGCCACTATCCGGACGCAGCAGCGTGGCAACTGCGCTGATGAAGGTCGTCTTGCCCGCCCCGTTCGGCCCGAGCAACGCGGTGACCTGACCGGGCTTGGCGACAAGGTCCAGACCGGTGAGGGCCTCGACATCGCCGAAACGCTTGGTGAGGCTTCGAGCCTCGACAACCGGGGTCATCATGCGGCTCTCTCTGCCCGTCGATAGGCGCCGAGGAACGCCAGAACAGACTCGACACATTTCGGGTTGCGTCGTGGCATGTCTTTGGTTCTCCTCTCTGCTTGTCACATTCGTCGCGTCTGAAGGTTCACCTCTATGAGCCCTGACGACGGGATGGTGTGACCGATGGAGACGACGGGATGGTGTGACCGATGGACGAGACCGAGTGGCTGGCCGAACGCTTCGAGCAGCACCGCCCCCGGCTGCGGGCGGTGGCCTATCGGATGCTCGGTTCGCTGGCCGAGGCCGACGACGCCGTCCAGGACGCCTGGCTGCGGCTGAGCCAATCCGACGCAGCCGAGATCGACAACCTCGGCGGATGGCTGACCACCGTCGTCGCCCGAGAGTGCCTGCACATGCTGCGCTCCCGCCGACACCGCCGGGAGGACTCCTTCGGCGCATATCTGCCCGACCCGGTCATCACCCCGGACGGGAACCTCGAACCGGAGCAGGAGGCGCTGCTGGCCGACTCGGTGGGCCTCGCCCTGCTCGTCGTGCTCGACTCCCTCACCCCGGCCGAGCGGCTGGCGTTCGTGCTGCACGACATGTTCGAGCTGCCCTTCGAGGAGATCGCCGGCATGGTGGGCCGCACCCCGACCGCCGCGCGACAGCTCGCCAGCCGGGCACGGCGCCGCGTGAAAGGCGCCGAGATCCCGGCGCCCGACCCGGATCTGACGCGTCAGCGGCGGGTGGTCGACGCTTTCTTCGCGGCGGCGCGGGCCGGCGACTTCGACACCCTCGTCCAGGTCCTCGACCCCGACGTCGTGCTGCGCGCCGACCTCGGCGCCGGCCGGCCGCCAGCCGTCATCCGCGGCGTGCGGGCAGTGGCCAAGCTGGCCCGCGCCCCACGCGGTGCCCAACTGCACCCCGCGCTGGTCAACGGCACGGTCGGAGCGGTGGTCACCATCGACGGGCGGCCGTTCTCCGTCATGGCCTTCACCGTCGTCAACGGCAAGATCGTCGAGATCGACGGTATCCGCGACCCCGACCGCGTCCGCCGGGTCGCGGCCGCCGTCCTCACCGAGACGTAGCGAGCACGCGGCCGTGCAGCGCCAGCGGCTTGGGGCCGGTGATCAGGTATCGGATCGAATATTTCTATGCCGCCCGGACCGCCTGCGCGGCTTGCCTCACCGACTCCCCCACCCCACCGAACGGCAGGGGTGGGCACCGCTTCTCCGGGGTTGCCTATCCCCGCCCGCCGTTCGAGATCACGGTGAGGGCGGCGTAGCTGGCACCGACGTCGTGGTCGTGCGGGGTGCCGTCCCTGTCGCTCCGCCTCTCGTCGTTCGTCACCCCTGCAGGGACGAGGTGAGTGCTGCGAGCAGCCTGGGCATCGCCTTGCCCCAGGAAGTCTCGGCCGCGAACCGGGTCATCTGCTCGCCGGTGATGTGAGCGGTGCGGTTGGTCACGAACCACAGCGGCTTGGGCCGGGGATGGAACGGGCCCCGACCCACGCTGCGCTCGACATGGTCCGGATCGAGCAGGAGCGCGTTGTGTACGATGCCGACGCCGCTCCCCACGTCGTAGATGTCGTGGCCGGGGAATGCTCCCCAGGTTCCACCGGGCATGGCGAAGACCGGGCCGACCCAGCAGTTGATCGCCACAGTGCCGTAGCGCAACCGGGCGACCGCGGCGTC
>WNGQ01000060.1_pt1 | contig 107964 bp, 115 predicted proteins | sample 5407661 | NCBI WGS metagenome assembly WNGQ01 (sample SAMN13153382, study PRJNA577476) | soil metagenome | isolation source: 60 cm soil or saprolite under Garry oak tree replicate 2 | place: USA:California | collected 2016-06-15 | reverse complement strand
GTGACGTTGACGCGGGATCTGGTGAGACGGCGACACCCCACCGGAGCAAGTCCAAGCAGGCGCGATGCGCCAGGTAGGACGCTCAGTCCAATGCCGTCAGAACAGAAGGGGGCGTACGGCGGTCACCTGGCCCTCTTCTGGCGGTCACGGGTCGAATCCTGCATATCGACCACCTCGAAAATCGACTGCCAGACGCCCCAGGCGTAGAGCCGCTATAAACATGGTTTGGCGACATTTTCCAGTACTCTCCTGCCGCCCCTGACGCCGTGCGGCTTGGGATTCGATAATCGCACAGCATCGATAATCGCACAAAAACCTTGATGCCACGGCCGCCCAACCTGACGCCGATGCATTGGGGGGTGCGTGCCTACACGCGGGCGACCGCGCTCGCCCTCGTGGCCATGGCGGTGTTCGCGGGACCCGCCTCCGCGACCGCCTACCAGTTCTTCGACGGCGTGAGCGATCCGCCGCCCAACTATCCCATCGGCGGCACCGGCATCGACGTCTTCGACAACCAGTGGGGAGCCCAATCGTTCGCCGCCAGCGCGGCATACGTCCTCGCGGAGGTAGACCTCTGGGCGTTCACCCACGGATCGACCACGAACACGTCGACGGTCGAGATTCGTCTCGACAGCGGCGGGAGCCCGGACATGACGACGCCGGCGCTGGCCAACGGGTCGGCGCGTGCCTCGTCCTCTTACGCCTGGGTCGCCTTCTCCCTGACGCCCCAGGTGCAGCTCAGCCGAGGGGCCGTCTACTGGGTCGTCCTCGAGAACTCCGCCGCCAGCGGGGGGACGGGCTGGAGCTGGTGGAACACGCGGAACGACACGTACATCGCACCCGGGGTGGGGGAACAGTCGAGCAGCCTGGGGGCGAAGTGGGGCCCCGCGAAAGGGGACTTCGAGCTCCGGACGTTCGGATACGCGCTGGTCGGAGTCGTCCTCGCCATGACGGCGGACCGGCTCGGCGTCCGGAGCGGCGACACCCTCACATACACGCTCTGGCTCAACAACTCCGGGACCGCGCCCGCCGGCGTGGTCTGGATCAACGACACCCTGCCCGCGTCCGTCGCGTACGCGTGGGACAACGCGACCGATCTCGGCGGCGTCAAGGTCGGTGACGCGAATTGGACCTTCTTGGGGCTGTCGCCCGGGCCCCACGCCTTCGTCCTTCGCGTCTCCGTGCAAGAGGCAGCCGCGCCCGGCGCCTTCCTGACGAACGTCGCGAGGCTCAACTACACGGATGCCGCGGGGGCATCGAGGCCCGGTTCGGCGGTCGCCGTCACGTCGATCGTGATTGCCGGCGGCGACGCGCCGTTCAATCTATGGATCCCGTTCGCCTTGGGACTGCTCTTCGGCATTCCCATGCTCGTCGGCCTCGTCGCGCGGCCCAAAGGCCGGGTCGAGGAGATCTTCCTCGTGAGCCACGGAGGGACGCTGATCAGCCATTTCTCCCGAACCATGAAGTCCCACACGGACCGGGACATCCTCGCCGCGATGCTGACCGCGGTCCAGAGTTTCATTCGAGATTCGTTCGACCCGCGGGAGAATGGCGGGCTGAAAGAGCTCGTCTTCGGCCGCCGCAAGATCCTCGTTCGGCAAGGCGTCCACACCTACCTCGCCGTCGTGATCGCAGGCCGGGCGACCGCGGGATTGTCCCGAAAGATGAAGACCACCCTGTTCCGGGTCGAGGACGCGTACCACGACGTGCTCGCCCGTTGGTCGGGGTACGTCGATGAGTTGGTCGGGGCCGACCGCATCCTGGCGGAGGCGCTCGTCGAAAGCCGCGGCACGGGGGCCCTCCGGAGGTCGCGCGGGCGCACCGGCGGCTAGGGAACGGGAGCGCTCGCCGGGAGCCAGTCCGCCGCCGGTCGGACGCGAAGGGCCGAACCGAGGTCTCCACGATGCAATTCCTATGAGCCCCGGCACGGTCGTCCGACCGGTGAAGCGCCTCGTCGACGAGTGCAGCTACCTGGTGGAGACCAAAGACGCGGCCGAACGAAGACCGGGGCCGCCAAAGGCCTTATCCAATGGCGGGCTTCCAGCGCCGAAACCATGAAGGCCAAGTTCTTCTACACGGGGATTCGCGTGAAGGACCTCGAGGCGTCCATGAAGTTCTACACGACCCTCCTCGGAATGAAGGTTCGCGGCCGAACCACGGTGGACGCGGCGAAGGGGACCGTCGTTGAACTCGTCTGCGAAGGAGAGGGCGGCAATACCCTCGAGCTGAACTACTACGATAAAGGCAGCTCGTTCGACACGAAGTACGAGGTCGGAGAGGAGCTAGACCACCTTGCGTTCGCGGTCAAAGACCTCGACGCCGCGCTCGCGGAGGCGAAGATGGCGGGCCATCCGGCGGTCCTCAAGATGCAGGAGCCCGGGAGCCGCTACGCATACATCCAGGACCCGAACGGGATCTGGATCGAGCTCGCTCAGTTCGGGTGAGGGCGGAACGGATTAGGTGCAATGTGCGTGAGCCCGGACGTCCGGATCACGACCGACCTCCTGCACTGCCCTCAGCCGGCGCGAAGAAGACAAGGGCCGTGAGTTCTTCCGCAATGCTGTGAAAGCGGTGTTCGACCCGCGCCGGGACGAAGATGACCGATCCGCGCTCGACGTCCCGATCCTCCGAATCCACTCGAATCCTGGCGCGCCCGCTCACGACGAAGTAGAGCTCGTCCTCCGTGTGAGGGGACTGCCGATCCTTCCCGCCTTTCGGGAGGACGTAGAGGCCGGCGCTCATCGTCGGGACGTGGAGGAACTCATGATAGGCTTTGCGCTCCCGCTGACGTCGCGCTTGCAACGCACCGACCTCGAACGCCTCCGTCAGATCCGCTCCTTGCGGCACACTGCCATCACTGGACCCGCCAATCCCGAGAACGGACATCGTTAAGTAGGATTAACCTCTTAGCGAAACTGTTTCGATGGCATCCGACCCGACGGACGAAGCGCGGCGACGGCACGACTCCCCCCCACCCGTCGAGTTCGTGCGGCCAGACGAAGAACAGGCACCGCTTTCGCCCCGGGACCAGCCGGCAGCGTGGGTGCCTCGTCCGGAGGACTACCGCCCGCCTGAGCAGTGGGCACCTCCGGCCCGTCCGCCGCCCGGACGCTCGAACCTGCCGAAGATCGCGGGCGTCCTCCTCGTCTTGGCCGGGGTCGTGGGCATGGCGGGCGCAATCTACAACGCCGTAACGTTGCCATCCGTCGCGGAGTACGCAGACTTCGTTAACAACAACACGCCGGAACTCGTCGCGGTGCTCCAGATCTGCGGCCTCGTCTCGATCTGGTCGCAGGCGCTTGCAATCCTCGGGGGCGTCATGGCGTTCAAGCGGATGAACTGGCGGCTCACCCTGGTGTGCGCGGTCTTCTCGCTCTTCACGCTTGGCATCTTCTATTTCGAGGCATCTGCAATCGGGTTGCTCGGCCTCATCGTGACCGTGCTCGCACGGCCATACTTCGTGACGTGAGCGAGACCGGCAGGAGGTCGCCGTCCGCGCCTCAGGCCTGGACCTCGTCTCGCCTTCGGATGATGAAGCGACACACCGGATCGCCCGCGACGACTCGGTGCGACGTCTCGACGTCGGCATGGAGCAGTTTCTGGAAAAGCTCGCGTTCGACCCCGCACGCGTCGGGATAGACTTCGGCCACCGCCATGATTGGGCAGTTGTGCTCCATCATCTCGATCGAGGTGCGGCCGGCCCGGCCGAGTTCCGCCATGTACCCGCCCTCGTCCCGGATCTTCACGAGCTCCTCGACCCGCCCCCGCAATGGGCCGTCGGGCATCCGATCGCGGTTCGCCTCGAGGACCTCCTGCGCGCGCTGCTTCAGCAGCCGTACCACCGCGTCGTGTCCGAGCCGATCCTCGATGAACTGCAGCGCGCACAGCGTCATGTGCGTGTACGCTTCCGGAAAGAGAGAGGTGGATCGAGCGCTGAGCCGAAAGTAGGCGCGGGGCCGTCCCCGACCGCCGGCCTTGAAGGACCGCTCGACGAGGCCCTTGTCCTCGAGCGCGGTAAGATGCTTCAACGTCGCCATCTTCGATATGCGCAACTCCTGCGAGAGATCCGTCAAGGAGACGGAGCCTTGGCGCTTCAGGGAGAGGAGGATCTGCCGCTTCGCCGACGAGAATCCGGCGTCAAGCGCGCCCACATCGACTTCGCTCGCAGGCCTCATCGCCGCAGAAAGTCGCCCCGAGATAATATACCTGATGATTTACAAAATAGACGTTGGCCGATGCCGACGGCGAGAGCACGGCCCCGGCGACCTCGGGCGGTCCCTCGCAAGATTCTTCCAATACCGGACGTTCGTCCCCTCCGATGCGCACGCGGGTGCTGGGCCGCACCGGGCTCCAAGTCTCCGAGATCGGCTTTGGCGCCTGGGCCGTCGGCGGGAATGCCCACGGAAATTCGTACGGTCCGACGGACGACGGCGAGTCCATCGCCGCAATCCGCCGAGCGATCGATCTCGGAGTGAACTTCTTCGACACCGCGGACGTCTACGGCTGGGGGCACAGCGAGGAGATCCTCGGACAGGCGCTCGAAGGCCGCCGGGACGAGGCCTTCCTCGCGACGAAGGTCGGAGGAGACTTCTACCACGGCGGCGTCCGCATGAACCTCGAGCCGGGGTACATCGCCTTCGCGCTCGAACGGTCCCTCCAGCGGCTGCGCACCGACCATGTCGACCTGTACCAGTTGCACAATCCGCCCGCCGAGATGATGGGGGACCCCGCGACCTACGAGACGCTCGACGCCCTGAAGGCGGAACACCGGATCCATCACTACGGCGTCTCGATCCACGAGCCGTACGAGGGCACGCTGTGTGTCGAGGCGGGGAAGCCGGACGTCCTGCAAGTCCCGTTCAGCCTCTTCCGACAGGAGTGGATCGACGAGCTGTTCGCCGAGGCCCGCAAGGCGGGCGTCGGGATCATCGCCCGAGAACCGCTCGGCAACGGATTCCTGACCGGGAAGATCGCGCCCGACGCCCGGTTTCCTCCCGGGGACATCCGTCATCACTGGCCGCCTTCGATGGTCGCAGGCCGTGCGATGGCGGCGGAGCGACTCCGGTTCCTCGAACGTCCCGACCGGACGATGGCCCAGGCCGCGGTACGGTTCGTCCTCGCCTTCCCGGAGGTCTCCGTCGCGATTCCCGGCGCCAAGACGCCGGCGCAGGTCGAAGAGAACGCGGCCGACGCGCCGCCCCTCACCGACGCCGAGATCCAGCGAGCGCGTGGGCTGCATGCGAAGGACTTCGGCCTCTGAGCCCGGGTCTGAAAGCTTTTAGCCAACCCTCCGCTTAGCCCTCCATGGGAGCGCACAGGCGGATGTGGGGCCGGGACGACCTCCTCGCCGAACTCAAGGGCCTTGGCCTTCTGCGCGACCGAGCGCTCGAACGTTCGTTCCTCCGGGTGCGGCAGGAGGATTTCCTGCCCGACGTGTTCGCCCCGCTTGCGTACTCGGACATGCCGCTGCCGATTCACGCCACACCGAGTCCGCCGACGATGCCGTCCCCGCGGTGCCTCATCGCGGCGCTCGATCTCCTCGAACCGGCGCCGGGCCAGCGCATCCTGATCGCCGGATGCCGCGGCGGGTACGTCGCGGGGCTCCTGGCGGAAATCGTCGGCGCCGAGATGATCGTGGTCGCCGAGTCCGATCCGGTGCGGCGCTCTCGAGCCGCCGATCGACTCCGGGACGCGGGGCTCGACCGGGTCCGCGTCGTTTCGACGCCCCCGGAGGAGCGGTTCGACCGAATCCTCGTGCTCGACGCGGCCTCCCCGCGGCAACTCGTCCCGAGGCTCGCCGATCCCGGGTTCCTGATCGCCCGAGGTCGCGGCGTGCACGATCTCGCGTTCGTCAAGCTCGTCCACAACGCGGGCGAGACGATGCAGATGACGTTCAACGAGGCGCCGTCGGCCGTGATCGCGGGAGGGCGTGACACCGAGCCGATGTCCGCGGTGGACTTCGGTCGGCTCTTCGCGGTCGAGGACCTCCTGGTCCACGCGTGGGAAGGTCGCGTGACGGGCCACTACGACCAACACTTCCGGGACATCGCGGACGAGACGTTCGCCGGGGGACCCCTCGACCTGAGCGCGTTCGACGCCCGCGAGGACCCGTGCAAGGACGCCGCGCGACGGGCGTTCCAGGCCGCCTACATCCTGCAGAGCGCAGGCGAGTTGGAGCGGGCCGCGGACGCGTACGAGCGCTCCATCCGGCTCGTCCCGTCGGCGGAGGCGCACACGTTCCACGGGTGGACGTTGAGTTTCATGGGCCGCTACGACGACGCGATCGAGGCGTGCAAGCGCGCGATCGAGGTCGACGCCGCGTTCGGCAATCCGTACAACGACATCGGCGCGTACCTGATCGAGATCGGCCGCCTCGACGACGCGATCCCGTGGCTCGAACGGGCGACCGCTGCGCCGCGCTACTGCTGCTACTTCTACGCCCACACGAACCTCGCGCGAATCTACTTGCAAAAGGGCATGCGCGAGAAGGCGCGGAAGTGCCTGCTCGAGGCGCTCCGCGTGAACCCGGAATACGAACCTGCCCAGGAGCTGCTGCGCCGCATCGACGGCCACGGCGGGTATCACGCCTGAGGGGCGAGGATCGCATCGCGAACGGCGAGAAACTCTCGGTGGGAGAGCGTCGCCTCCGGACCTCGAGATACGAGGATCTCTGCGCGGCCTTCCGCGGTCGTTAGGATCAGTTTGTCGGCGACGACCCGCGAACCCGAGGACGCGTCCGCAGGCCCGACAGCGTGGGTTACATCGCTTACCGACTTGCGTTCCATCTCTCTTTGGATAACGTATCCTTGGAATTCCTTGACGTTCCAAGCGCCGTGCACCTCGAGATGCGCTCGAAACTCGAGGATGCGCCGGTCCGTCACAAGGAGCGTTCCCCCTTGAACTGCGAGCAGCACAAGGGGCCATTCCTCATCGCCAAGGTGTTGACCGAACAACGATAGGCGGTACGGATCCCGCTTCGCCCCGCGACCGAGCCCGAGTATTGCCGTCCTCTCGAACGCGTCTGCCGCGCGCATCGCGCGACCGATGGGACCGCGGGAGATGAAGGTTCCTTCGGAGGTCCGTACGAAGAGCACCCTTAAGTTGGCCGTTCGATTGACTTGGGGCGACTGTGTCGACGACGAAGATGGGCGAGGCAAAGGACGCCCTGGAACGAGGGGACTTTGAGCGCGCGTTCCGCATCGTCGAAGAAGCGGTGGCCGCCGCGCCGGCCGACCCGGAGGCGCGTGAGCTCTACGCGGTCACACACCTCGCGAAGGCGATTCGGCTCTCCGACCGAGCCCGGGAGGCCAGGCGTCAGGAGTTGATCCGCCGCGCGATCGATTACGACGTCGAGTTCGAGGACACGGCAGACGTGTCTCGGATGTTCGACGAGGCCCTCGCCGGGATCGAGGATGTCTTGCGAGTGCAACCAGGGCACTGGAAGGCGCTCCTCCTGAAGGCGAGCCTGATGTTCCGGAGAGACCGAATGGCGGGACGTCCGGAGGCGCTCGAGATCCTCGCGAAACTCGCGGAGGCGGATCCGACGAACCGACAGGTGCCCTTCACGATCCGGAAGATCGAGCGACCGTGCGCCCGGTGCAAGGACACCGGTTTCTGTTCGTATTGCAGGGGCCGTGGGACAAAGCGATTCCTGCGTATGGAATCGAAATGCGAAAAGTGCTACGGCCGCGGCATCTGTCCTGCGTGCGGCGTCCTCTAGTCACTCGTCCTCGGCGTCCTCGAGGTCCGCGAGGGCGGTGTCCTTCCCTTCGATCCACTCCACGCGGTCCGCGTGGCCGAGCTCGCCGCAGGCGAGGCACTCCCACCCGAGCGCGTAGTCCTCGAACATCACGAGGCCTCGTTCCTCCTTCCCGCATTTCGAGCATGGGCCCGGCACGTACCCGCTAACCCGGAAGGCGCGGATGACGATCTCGCCCATCGCCCGACCCCGCACGCCTCATTTGTCCGGGGCGTCCTCGCCGGTCGGGTGGACGTACCAGTCCGGGACGCCCTCGTCGCCCCCGAGGTCGCACTTCGGGCAGACGTAGTCGAGGATCGGATAGTTGCCGTGCGAGTGTTGCACGAAGAAGATCTTCTCGGAGCCGCACTTCTCGCATTTCTGCGGCTCCCCACCGATGTTCTTCCGGCTGAACATCGAGCGTCCGAGACGACGGGCGACCATAAACTTGCCGGTGTCCGCAAGCTCTTTCGGACCGAGGCGCGATGGCCGTCCGTGTTCCTGCGGTTCTCCCGCTTCCGGTTCCGCGAGGGCAAGGAGTCGGACGGGATCGAGATCCTCCGGAGGCACACGGCCGCGATCCGGGCGGCCCCCGGCTGCCGGGACGCGTGGCTTGGGCAAGGGCAGCATCCCGCGACGGAATGCGTCGTGGTCGCCGTGTTCGACGACGAGGATGCCCTGCGCAAGCTTGAGGGGCGCCTACGGTCGGACCCGGTCCGAGGCGGCGATTTCTTCTCCCTCCTCTCGCTGACCACGCAGCCTCCGGAAGTCACGCAGTACGAGATCCGGTAGTCGGGACTCCGGGAGCTTTTTAGGGCGGTGTGCCAATGCCGACTCGGAGAGGCGATGGCGGTTTCCTTCGCGACGCTCGACCAGCGGCTGTCGCGCGACGTGCGTCAGCTGCACAACTATCTCTGGGACCCGCTGTGGACGGGGAACGAGGACCGGCTTCGGAAGGACCTGCTGCGGGGAGCCGCCTCGCTCGATGCATTCCTGAAAGCCGGGGGCCGCCTCCGCAAGCACGCGGCGACGCTCGCGAAGCCCTGGAGCCGGGAGCATCAGGGGAGCGCGCTATACGAACTGCTCGATGATGTGCTCGGGCTGACTGCGGCCACCGAGCTGGTCGGGAAGTCGAAGTTCCGGGCAGCCGTGGTGCGGGCGGAGGCGGTGATCGAGAGCACGAGCATCGGAGTCTGCTCGACCGCGAAGTGCTTCGAGATCGTCGAGGAATGGGAGGCGCGGAAGATCGATTTCGAGACGTACACCCGACGTCTCGCGGACGCCCTCGCGTCGAAACTCGTCCCGCAATCCGATCAGTTCCGGCGAGTCTTGAACGCCATCCATGACCTCGGATCCGAATGGGACGTGTCGGCATCGAAGACGGAACAAACGCTGGCGGCGCGGGCCGCGACCGAAGGTGCGGCGTGGTGCGTGATCCGCAGCATCGCGATCCGCACGATCCTCGGCGAGCCTCCAAAGGTACCTGAGAAGGACTTCGGGGACCTGCTGGAACGCATCGTCCACAGGTTGTAGACTGCCTTCCTCAGACTTTTGAACGGAGCTGGGGACGATACGACTTTGTGCCGTCGGGTAGCGCCGTTGCCGAGAAATCGCCGTAGAGGTAGGGATAGTCCCGAATGCAAGCCTCTGCGATCTGGTCGAAGACCATACGGATCTCGACTTCCGCGGATGGGTCCGTTCGCATCTCAATGACCCATCGGAGGGTTCGATGGTTGGCACTCCAGATCAGATTGGTTGCAAGTCCATCGGGGAGAATCCGCCGAAGCGCCGACGTGAGCCGCTTCTTGTGATCCATCGACAGCTTCTCCCACGGCACCTGCTTCTCAAGGTCACGGTACGCGCGTTCAGAATCCTCGACGGCTTTCTGAATGGCGCGACGCTGATCTTCGTTGAGCTCGTCGGGAATCCAGAACTTGATCTCGGGCGGACGGACGTACCGCAACGATTCCTGGCTGATGGCCGTCCCAACACGATGGCGGACGATCTCATGGCTGCACACGCGGCTCACGTGGAGGATGGCCCAATGCGTATACCCGTGCTCCAGGATCGATCCATCGCCTTTTATCATGATGTTCTTATAATAGTCGGCCGGATCTTCGCGAATCCGCGTTACATTCGGATTCAGACCCGGTTCGTACGATTCGTAGCAGATCCGTCCTGCGAATTCGATAAGCGCCTGGCCGTCTCGTCCACGAGACGCCAGGAATCGATCCTGGGCCTCCTGGCTGACGCCGATGCTCTCCATGGCCGCCCGCATAGCTTCCGGATTGACGACAGTCTCTCCAATTTTGATGACGACGGGTCTCACGGGCTTCAGGGAATCCTCCTCTTGGCGCCGTCTCCGGATGGCAACGCAATTTTGCAGATAAGGACTTCCGCGGGTCGAGTGAATCCGGTCAAAGCCACCGGAACAGGACCTTCCAGAACTCGGCCTTCTCGGCCTTCTTGCTGCCCGCGAGGACCGTCTGCAGGACGTGCTTCTTCTGCGCGTCCACGTTTTCATATCCCGCCGACATCGCGTCGTAGAGCGACAGCCGCTCGAGGATCGTCTTCTCGACGAGGATCGCCTGTCCCTCGCCGACGACCTCGTCCTTGAACTTCACGACGAGCCGGTTGCCCGGGACGAGGCCGAGTCGGTCGTGCTCCTGCGGCGACAGGTATGTCTGGTAAACGTACTGCTTCCGGAGTTTCTCCTCGGCGCCGGGATACGTGATGACGATCGTCTTCGGGGGGGCGGCGTTCGGAGGGATCATCGGACTCGTCCGCGGCCGAATCGACGAGCGGAGATGAATCTTTCTCCGTCACAAGGCCGCGAGGACCTCGTCGGTGTGGCCCTCGACCCGGACCTTCGGCCAGATCCGCGCGACCGTGCCGCGCTCGTCGACGAGGAACGTCGTCCGCTCGATGCCGAAGTACTCCCGTCCGTACAGGTTTTTCTCCTTCCAGACACCGTACGCCTCGGTCACGCGGCCGTCCACGTCGCTGAGCAGCGGGAAATTCAGGTGGTACTTGTCTTTGAACTTCACGTGGCTGTTGGAGTCGTCACGGCTCACCCCGAGGACGATCGCCCCTTTCGCCGTCACGCGGCCGAGGTTGTCGCGGAAGGAGCAGGCCTCCTTCGTGCACCCGGGCGTGTCGTCCTTGGGATAGAAGTACAGGACGACTTTCTTGCCGCGAAGGTCCTTCAGGGCGATCCGGCGCCCGTCGTCGGCCGACAATGCGAAATCCGGCGCGGGTTCGCCGACCGCGATCATCGATTCACCGGCGGTCTGCAGGCGTCGCCTCGATTTAACTTCACCGATTCGGCCGCGAGGCCCGGCGGTCGCGGAATGCGCGGGTTCCTCCCATATAGTATCAAGTTTGGGATTTCGGGTCGCATCCTTTATGTAAACGGACCCGGTTCGTTTTCGTTAGCCTCCCCAGCCGCAGGTGCCAAAGGGACACAATGCCTCGGAGCCCGACGTCTCGGAAGCCGGCGAGCGGCCTCAAGCCGGCCCTCAAATCGGCCATCGCCAGGGCGAAGCCGTCCAGAGGTCCCCCGCCGTCCGAGGCCGCGGCGTCCGCCCAGCAGGGCCTGCTCCAGCTCACGTTTGCCCGTCACGCCCACGGCTACGGGATCCTCGCGGCGGCGGCGTTCCTGCTCAACGCAATCTTGCTCCTGACCCTCGGCAGCCAGCCGCTCCCCCTCCCTCCGGGGGTCCAAGTCGACTTCGTGCTGTGGCTCCTCCCGGCCGTGGCGGGCGCCCTCGCGTCCTGGGACGCCGTCCGGCTGAAGCGGGAGCCGTACCGCCGACACTACGCGTCGGGACATTTCGCGATCTCAGCCGCCGGCATGATCCTCTTCTTCGTCGTCGCCCTCGCGATCATCCTCGAGATGCGCCAGAGCCTGCCGTCCTGGATCGTCCCTTGGATCTATCCCCTCGCTGTCGCGGGCGTTCCGCTCACGATCATCTCCATGGGGATGACGTGGCAAGGCCTGGGCATACGGAAAGTCGGGAGCTTCGTCTCGGCCCTCATCTTCCCGATCCTCACGGTGCTGCTCGTCATCGGCGGGTTCCGGATCGAACAGCCGACCGGGCCCGCCCTCCCGGCCGGGAACCTCCTCTTCATGATCACCTTCCTCACGGGGGCCGTGACGACGGAAATCGGAGGGTCCCTCCTGCACATCATCGCTTCCTCGACGTCGGTCTACCAGCGCGAGATCCTGAAGGCGGACAACACCAAAGTCGCGATGGTCCAGCAGGACTACCAGAAGAAGCGGGAGGCGCTCGACTACAAGGAACGGGCGCTCCGCGGACGAGAGGCTCACCTCGAGGCGTTGCAGCAAGAGCTCGAGGACCAGGCGAAAGACCTGAAGACGAAAATCTCGGACACGACGGGCCGCGAAGTCGCGATCGACAAGGCGACGAAGGACCTGCGCGACCTGGACCGCAAGGTCGCATCGACTCGAGCGGAAATCGAGGCGAAGGCCGAGGAGATGCGGCTCCGAGATTCCGATCAGTCGTCGCACAAATCCGAGCTCGAGAAGATTCGGCAGGCCCTGAACGCCCGCGAAGCCTCCCTCGCCGAGCGGGAGAAGGAGGTCAAACGCACGTCAATCGAAATCACCTCCCAGGTCCGGGGCGCCGAGACAAAGGTCAAGTCGATCGAGGAACGCGAGGCCCGCATCCAAGAGCTCGAGAAGTCGTTCGACTCCAAGCGAACGTCCATGATGAAGAAGGAGAAGGAGCTCGAGCTGAAGGACTCCGAATTGCGCCTGAAGCTCGAGCACGCGCAGGCCACCACCTCGTCCGGAGACGCGACCCGGATCCGGGAGCTGAAGGACTGGGAGACCAAGATCCTCGCCAAGGAGAAGGAGCTCGGGAAGCAGGAGGTCGAGCTGCGCACGATGGAGAGCCAGCTCCGCGAGCGCTACGAGAACGCGACCCGGATCGACAAGCAGGCCCAAGGGCAGCGCAAGATGTTCGAGGACCGCGAATCGGAGCTCGTTGCCCGCGAAAAGTCCATCTCGGACAAGGAAGCGGCCCTGCGTGGCCGGGCCGCGGAGATCCAGCGGCAGGGAGCGGCCGTCGAAGACGCCCAGCACGAGCTCGACGGCAAGACGAAGAAGTACGCCGAGTTGTTCAAGGACGCGAAGATGAAGGAGGCCGTGGCCGGGTCGAACGAGCAGGACATCCGCCGGCAGAAGGAGACCCTTGACTCGAGGGAACGGAAGCTCGCGGAGATGCAGGCGAACCTCCAATCCGAGATCAAGAGGTTGAACGAAGAGAACCGGAACCTCCTGGAGAAGTCGAAGGAGCTCGAGGAGCGGGAGTCCGACCTGCAGCTGCAGTCCTTGGAGCTCGAGACGAAGTCGCGCGAGGCGCGTGCGACGGGATCGACGCCCGGCATGCGGGACATGGGTCGCGACGCTCAGCTCGAGGAGTGGGAGCGCCGGCTGCGGGAACGCGAGGAAGAGTTCAAGCGCCGACTGTACCAGAAGGAAAAGGAGTTCGAGATGCGGGAAGGCGCCCTCAAGGCGCGCATCACGACGCCCGCCGGGGAAGCGGAAGCCGAGGAAGCGGTCGCGGTCGAGAAGAAGGCGGAACGCGTCAAGACCGGCACCCCGCGCCTCGATGATCTCCTGTACGGAGGCATCCCGTTCAACTCGAACGTCCTCTTCGTCGGCCCTGCGTTCGTGGGGAAGGAGGTCGCGCTCCTGAACTTCGTCGCGGAGGGCCTGAAGAAAGGCATCCCGGCGATCATCATCACGACGACGAAGCTCCCGATCGATGTCGCGAAGGACATCGCCCCGATCCTCCCGACGTTCGTCGAGTACGACCAGCTCGGTCTGGTGCGGTGGATCGATTGCACGTCACCGATGCAGGGCGGCAAGGCGGTTCGGGAGAAGAACGTCTGGCGGGTCAACGGCCCGACGGATTTCGACAACATCCACCAGATCGTGGACCAGCTCGATGAAGAGTTCAAGAAGAAGTACCCCTACTTCCGGCTCGCGTTCCTCACGCTGAGCTCGGCGATCACGCAGGCCGACGAGCGGGAGGCGATGAACTTCTTCCAACGGCTCGTGAACCGGCTGCGGCAGACGAAGGCGGTCTCCGTCATCACCGTGGAGCGCGGCATGCACACGGACCAGACGCTCGAAGCGCTCGAGCACACGGTCGACGGCGCGATCCACTTCAAGTCGGACAAGCAGAAGACGATGCTCCAGGTCGTCGGCCTGGGCGAGGTGCAGACGCACGACTGGGTCCCCTACAAGTTCACGAACAAGGCGATCATGATCGGGTCGTTCCAGCTCGAGCGGATCCGCTGACGACCGGTCACGCAAGCCTATTTCTCGGCACTCGCCAATCGCCCGGTCGGAGGAGGCGCTCATGGCCGAGGATTGCGCCGTGCATAAGCTCATCGCGGATGTCGCCCTGTTCGCCGGCGATCGGGTCCTGCTCGTCAAGTACCGCGACGTGCGGCGCTACGACGGTCAGCGGGGCTGGTTCCTCCCGGATGATTACCTGCGGTTCGCCGAGCATCCCGAAGAGGCCGCCCAGCGGATTGCCCGGGAACAGGCGGGACTCGACGTCGCCCGCGTCCGGCTTGTACGGATCGAGTCGTTCGGGGACCGCGCGTGGCACATGACGTTCCATTATCGGGCCGCCGTGAAGCGCGCCGCCGACGTGACGCCGGTGGGGAACGTGGCCGCCGCGGAATGGTTCAAACTCACGGACCTCCCGGATGTCGACGAGGTCGCCCATCACGGATGGGCGCTCGAGACGCTCAAGGCGATGCGCCCTGGGGTCCGCTGACGTCCGACGTCGACCGGAGCCGCTTCCCGAGGTGCTGTGCGAGCACGACCCCGGCGATGATCATCCCTCCGCCCGCGACAGTTCCCAGGGTCACGGGCTCCTGCAACAGCAAGACCCCACCGATCACGGCGACCAGAGTGCTCGCGTAGATGTAGGCGCCCGCGGACGCCGCAGGGATCCGGGCGAGGGCCCGGAACCAGATGCCGTATCCGACGAACGTCGGGAAGACGCCGAGGAAGGCCACCGCGGCCCACGCGTCGAGCCCCATCGAGCCCAAGTCGCGCACGAACGTCGGACCGAACGCGAGGACGAGGGGGAGCAGGAGGACCGTCGCGAGGAGCAGGGTCCACGCAACGAACGTGAAGGGTGGAAATCGGCGGAGATAGTTCTTGCCGAGGACCGCGTAGAGTGCGGAGAAAATCGCGGGCGGGACGACGATCAGGGCGCCTTCGGAGGCGCGGAATTCGTACGCGCTCTGCGGGGTCGCGAGCAGGATCATGACGCCGAGGCCCGCGAACGCCAGCGCGATCCCCAAGGCCTGGATCCTCCCGAGTCGCTCCTTCAACACGGGAATCGCGAGGAGCGCCATGAACGCTGGCGCGGAGGCGATGATCAGGGACGCGGTCCCGGCTGTCACGACTGGGTCCGTCTCCCCGAGGTTCAGGAAGAGGTGGTACCCGACGAAGCCGAGGAAGGCGAGCAAGATGAGCATCGGGAGGTCGGCGCGCGGGGGCGGCCGCCGGACATTGCCGCTCTTCACGAGGTAGGCGACGAACAGGACATCGGCGATGGCGAAGCGAAGGAACGTGAGCGTGACCCACGACATGGAGGCGAGCGCCGCTTTGATCGCGACGAACGCGAGGCCCCAGAACAAGACCAGGAGGATCATCGGGGCGTGGACGGTCCACCCCAGCCGATTCGTCGCCGGGACCGCCATGCGCGGACGAGGAGGGCGACCGATAAAAACGTGCGCCCATCCATCGCCGGTCGTTCACATCAGGTACACGGGAGGGAACTCGGGATCGGGTCCCTTGAAGAAGTTCGTCCCATCTCCCGCGCTGCCCGCGATGCGGCGGCTCAATTCCTTCTGGCCGCGCTCGAGCATCTCCGGGTTGTACGAGTACTGGATCCGCACGTAGTTCGTCGCGCCGACGGACGTCTTGCGGTTCAGGAACTTCCCGAAGTCCTTCCATCCGGGCGGCTGCCTCGAGAGGACGTTCGCCATCTCGACCGCGAACCGCCCTCCGATGAAGAACGCCTTCCACTCGTTCACGTTCCGCTCGTCGAGCCGTCCCTCGACGAGCCGCGACACGCCGTCCGCGTACGTCGGATTGATGTATTGCCGGAAGGCCTCGAGGTTGGCGAGCGCCTCCTCGATATTCCCGATGTCCTCTGGGTTCATGATCGGCTTCGGCGGCGGGTTGTACCAGGCCGCCTGGTACGGAGCGTACTTCGCGGCTCCGGCGGCGAGCTCCGACTCCGCCGCGGCTTTGTCGACGAGGAAGTGGATCCGGTTGTGCGCGAGAAGATAATCGAGGACGAGCGTCGTCTCGACCTTCTCGGCTACGTCGTCCACGTTCCGGTCCGCGTACTTCCCGAGGTCCCGCCAGATGATTCGGTGGTACTCTTCCTTCAGCGCTCGGAGCGCCGCTTCGCGGACGTAGATGCCCCAGCGGTCCGGGGCGAGGCGGAAGCTCGCATAGAACGCGACCGCCTCGGGGCCCAGCTTCAGCATCGCGGGGAGCGTCGCGGGATCCTTCGGGACCTCCGCCCGGTACGCCGAGAGCGCATCGGCGGTCAGCTCGAACGGACGTCCGCCCTCGAGCGAAGGCATCGTTCCATGGCCGGGGACGCGGACCGCCTTCGGGTCGCAGAACTCGGGATGGGCGGCGGCGAAGCCCGCGAGTTCCTCCATGCGGGCACGATAGTCCGCGCGGGCTTAAGCCCTTGGCCTCAATAGAGGAGACACTCGACCATGCGGCCTTCGACCTGCTTCGGCGCGAGCGGGTCGGGCGCGCGGAACCGAACGACGACCTGATCCGCTTCCGCGTCGACGGCCTCGACCGCTTTCGCGAGGGGTTCCGGGGCTCCGGCCAGGATCGATCGGACGTATGCCGCCACCTGGCCCGGATCCTGATCCCCCAACGTATGGCCTGCGGTCCGCCCGACGGCGTGCCATTCGTCCGCCGTGCCGACGACGGCCTCGTCGCCCTTTGCCCGCTCCGGATCGAGGTGGCGCTCTTCGAGGAAGTCGATGAAGTCCCGGCCCTCCCACCCGCAGGTTGGTAGGGCGACGGGGCACCGCGGATGGAATCGGCATCCCGCGGGGGGTCGGATCGCGTCCGGGATCTCCCCGTGCGGAAGCGATTCGGGGCGCGCTCGGCCCGGTTCGGGGACCGGCACGGCCGCGATCAGCGCCCGCGTGTAGGGATGCTTCGGGTCGCGAAAGATGTCGGCAGCGGCGCCGAGCTCCACGATCCGCCCGAGGTACATGATCGCGATTCGGTCGCAGAGGAACTTCGCGGTGGCCAGGTCGTGGGTGATGAAGAGGAGCGCGAGCTGGTAGCGGCGGCGAAGGTCGAGGAGCAGTTCGAGGATCCGGGCGCGGATCGACATGTCGAGCATCGCGACGGGTTCGTCCGCGACGAGCAGCGACGGGCGGAGGAGGATGGCGCGGGCGATCACGGCTCGCTGTTTCTGCCCTCCGCTCAGGTCCGCCGGATACTTCGTGAAGAGGTCCGCGGCCGGGGAGAGGCCCACTTCGGTCATGACGCGCAGGACATCGGGCTTCGCCTCGGCGGAATCGATCGAGGCGTGGATGAGCAGCGGATCCATGATCGACTGACCGATCGTCATCGCCGGGTTCAGCGCCGCATGCGGGTCCTGGAAGACGATCTGCATCCTCGGACGGAGAGGACGCAATGCGTCCTCCGGGAGATGCGTGATGTCCCGACCCTCGAAGACGACGCGACCGTCCGTCGGCTCGACGAGTCGGACCACGGCCCGGCCCGTCGTCGTCTTGCCACAGCCGCTCTCGCCGACGAGCCCCAGGATCTCTCCCGGCGACACATCGAACGAGATCCCGTCGACCGCGTGGACCCTCGGGCGCTCGTACTGGGCGGATTCCTGGGCGTCGCCCGCCGCGATCCGGCGAAGCACCGCCCGCCCCGCCGCTTGCATCACATTCAACTTGACCGGGAAGTGGACCTTGAGGGCCTCGACCTGGAGGAGGTCCTGCGTCATACGAAGTCCTTCCCGAAATGGCAGGCGGCGGGCTGGCCCGGCCGATACTCGACCATTGCCGGTTCTTCCCGAGTGCAGATGTCCTGGGCGTACGGACAGCGAGGGTGGAAGCGACAGCCGCTCGGAGGCGTGAGGAGGCTCGGCGGGAGTCCGTCGATCGAACGGAGCTCCTTCGTCGCCATCGAGATGGTGCTCGCGAGGAGCCCTTGCGTGTACGGATGGATCGGACGGCGGAAGATCGTCTCGACCGGGCCGACCTCGACGAACTGGCCCGCGTACATGACCGCGACGCGGTCGCACACCTCCGCGACGATTCCCAGGTTGTGCGTGATCAGGATGAGCGACATCGAATAGGCACGGCGGAGGTCGCGCAGGATGTCGAGGATCTGCGCCTCGACGATCACGTCGAGCGCCGTGGTCGGCTCGTCGGCGACGAGCAGCTTCGGGTTCAGGACGAGTGCGAGGGCGATCATGATCCGTTGGCGCATCCCGCCCGAGAACTCGTGCGGGTAGTGCTTGAGGCGGTTATCCGGAATCCCCATCGATCGGAGGACGTCCGCGGCACGCTCGGCCGCCTCGTCCGCCCTTACCTTGCGGTCGTGCGCGCGAATCGTCTCGACGAAGTGCTCGCGGATCGTCATGAGCGGGTCCAGGCGCGTCATAGGATCTTGGAAGATCAGCGCGAGCTCCTCGCCCCGAAGCCTGCGGAGTTCCGCCTCCGAAATCCCGACGAGGTCGCGTCCGCGGAGGGCCAGTCGACCCGTGACCTGCGTGCGCGGCGGCAAAAGGCCGAGGATCGATTTGCCGAGCGTCGACTTGCCGCATCCCGTCTCGCCGACGACCCCGAGCGTCTCCCCGGCGTGGAGGTCGAAAGAGACGCCGTCGACCGCATGGACTCGGCCCCGTTTCGTCGAATAGTAGACCCGGAGATCGCGGACCTCCAGGATGACGTCGCCCATCACCGCTCCCTCTTCATGAGCGGGTTCACGATGTCGTTCAGCCCCTCTCCGACGAAGCTGAGGCCGATCGTCAGGAGCAGGATGACGAACCCGGGGAAGAAAGACGACCACCAGATGCCATTGTCGATCCCGGAGGCGGCCGCGGAGAGATCCAGGCCCCAGTCCGGCGTCGGCGCCTCGACGCCGAGGCCGAGGTACGACAGGCCTGCGGCGGTGAGGATCGCATCCGCCGCGCTGATCGAGAAGATGACCGGGATCGCACCGATCACGTTGATCGCGATGTACTTGAAGATGATCCGCGACGGCTTCGCTCCCGCCGCGCGCGCCGCCTCGACGTACAACTCCTCGCGCGCGGAGAGGACTTGGCTCCGGGTCACGCGGAAGTACAGCGGGATGTAGATCACCGTGACGGCGAGACCGATGTTCAAGACGCCTTTCCCCAGGAGGACGGCGATGAGGCCGGCGAAGAGCAGGCCCGGAAACGAGTAGATCGAGTCCATCACGAGCACGAGGACCTTGTCGAATTTGCCGCCAAGATATCCGGAGTACAGCCCGAGCGGGAATCCGACGAGCAGCGCAATCGTGACGCCGATCGCCATGATTGCCAGGGAGGTCCGCGTGCCGAACAGCACGCGCGAGAACACGTCGCGGCCGACCGGGTCCGTGCCCATGAAGTGCCAGGAGCTGAGCCAGACGGCTTTCGCCCCGACGTAATCGAGGGTCACATTCCCGCTCGTGGCGGGATCCGACTCATGCGTGACGTTGAGGTTCAAGTTCGAGGTCGAGAGCTTCGCCGCGTCCCAGATCGTCAGGTTCGTCACGTCGAAGCCGACGAGCGTGCCGACGTCGCGGACGAGGTACTTCGGGGACCATGTGCGTCCCCCGTCGGCGCTCACGCGTACCCCGACGTACTGCCCGGGGTCCGTGCCGAACGGCGAGAGGAGGACCACGAAGCCGACGGACTGGACGGAATCGCGGAGGATCCGCATCGGAAAGGCGGTCGTGTTGAGGTACCCGCCGGTCGCCGCCGAGGTCGCGCCGACCCCGTCGGCCCGGATCGCATTCGAGACGTTCGCCCACTCGGTCGTGAAGACGTTCCACGCCTGGAACGACACGTTGCGGGCAATCGGCGCGTTCGTCCAGGGAGGCACGTCCTTCTCGTCGCAGAGGCAAATCGGATCGAACGGCGCGAAGAGCCCGGCCAGGAGCGCGACGAGGAGGAAGGCGATGATGATCCCGATCCCGATCCACGTCATCACGCCCGCGAGCGTGCGGCGTTCCTCGAACAGCGGGTGGACGATCCGTCCGATTACGGAGTGTCGGGGAAGCCAGTCGAGCGCGCCGCGCTTCGGCTCGGGGCTCGACATGGTCCTACAACCGGATTCGCGGATCGATGACCGCTCCGAGGATGTCGATGACGAGGCTCACGATCACGATGATCGTCGCGTACACGACGACGACGCCTTGGATCATCGTCATGTCCTTGTCCGTGATCGAGTTCAACAGCAGGACCCCGATCCCGTCGATCGAGAACGTCTTCTCCGTGAGGACGGCCCCCGCGAACAGGATCGCGAATTGGAGCCCAAGGACCGTGACGACCGGGACGAGCGCGTTCTTGAACGCGTGCTTGTACACGATCTGCCGCCTCGGCAAACCGCGCGCCCTCGCAGCATCCGTGAAATCGGCCATCATCGTGCGGATCATGTTCGCCCGAACCGACTTCGTGAAGAAGCCGCTGAGGACGAGCCCGAGCGTCAGCGAGGGCAGGATCAGGTGGGCGACCGCCTCCTGGAAGTGAGCGAGGTTCCCTTCGAGGAGGGAGTCGATCGTGTATAGCCCCGTTCGCTGGACCGGGAAGTCCGACCCCGTCCAGCGTCCGTGGGGCGGGAGCCACCGGAGCCATACCCCGAAGATGAGCTGGAGGACCAGGCCGAGCCAGAAGATCGGGATGACCCAGATGATCGTCCCGTAGAGCCGGAGCACGACGTCGACCCACGTGTCGCGCCGCGCGCCGGCCGTCACACCGGCGAGGACGCCCACAGTGGTCGCGACGAACATCGAGCCGATCGCGATCTCGATCGTCGCCGGGAGCCGCAATGCGATCTGGTCCCAGACGAGCTGACCCCGGAAGTTTTCGCCAATCGACCGGCCGAGTTGTCCCTGCAGCACGCCAGTCATGTATCTCCAGTACTGTACCCACGGTGGTTGATCGAGTCCCAGCGCGACCCGCGCCCGCTCGACGACGTCCGGCGGCGGAGTCCGCCCTCCCCAGAGCGCGAGGACGGGATCCCCCGGCAGAACGCGCAGGATCAGGAAGACGGCCGTGAGGAGGATCAGGAGCATCGGGATCGCGAGGAGGAACCGCGTGACGACGTACGCCGCAAGCGAGTGGCTCCCGGCCATGGCCGAACTCGACGGAAGGCGGTCAGACTAAAAGAAGGTTTAGAAGGAAAGGAAAGGAAAGGAAAGAGAAAGGGGCCAGGGACTCAGCGGTCCCTGGCAATCCACAATACCGGTTGCACGAACCCATACCCGAGCTGCGCCAGCAACGCGTTCGCCGCCGAGCAGTTGTGGTCTCCGTACGTCGACTGGAACACCGGCGAAGAGTAGGGCATCTGCGCGGGCACCATGCTGTACAGGGCCGATACCTGGCCGTTGAACACGACCTGGCTGACCTGCGCCCGGTCGACGCTGTACGCGATCGCCTGCCGGATCTTCTTGTCCGTGATCGTGTTGACGTTGAACACGATGTAGCGAATCTGCGGGCTCGCGCCGAGCTTCACGGTGATCCCGAGCGTGGACGCGCGACTCTGAAGGTCCGTGATGTCTTGCGGGTCCAGCGTCCGGAACACGACGTCCATGGCCTTCGTCTCGATGTCTTGCTTCAGGGCCGTCGAGGTGCTGCGGATGTTGATGGTCACCCGGTCTTCCACGGGAATCGACGCGATGCCGAAGCTCTGGTACAGGCCGGCGTTGTAGTAGGTCGGGTTCTTGTCCAGGACGACGAGCTGGTTCACCGTGTGCTGCGTCAGCTTGTACGGTCCGGTCCCGATCACGCTGCCGACGGTCGAGGGCTGCTCGCCCGTCTGGCTGTAGGTGTCGGGCACCGGCGCCGCCACCGAGAACGCCATGAGGTCGTTGAAGAACGACACGGCGCGTGGCAGGTGGAATCGGATGGTCACCGGATCGACGACCTCGATCACTCCCGGCGCGGAGTTGTTGTTGTTGGCTCCCCCGACCCGTCCGAGCGCGCCGACGTCGTAGAGAAGGAACGCAGCGGACCCGGGCAGGTCCAGACGAATCGCGCGGTTGAGCGAGTTCGCGACGACCTGGGCGGTCAGCGCGGTGCCGTCGTGGAACAGGACACCCGGCTTCAGGTGGTACGTGTACGTCAAGCCGTCCGCGGAGACGCCGCCGTTGGCCACGGTCGGGATTTCCGTTGCGAGGCCCGGCATCAGCTTCGCCGTCACCGGCTCGTAAACCAGGAGGGTGTCGAAGACCTGGTTGATGACTTCAATCGAGAAGAAGTCGTACGCCGATGCGGGATCCAGGGTGACGATCTTGTCGCTCGTCGACGCGTTGAGCTGCGTCGCGCCCGGCTTGTCGATGATGAACCACTTGAACGTCACCGGGTGGAGCTCGACGTGCGTCAGGCCGTTCACGTACGCGACCTGGGCGACGCCGCTGTACAGCGGGACGTACGGCACATCGGCCGCCAGGCCCCTCTGGATGGCAGTGAAGTTCGCCGCGCGGTACGCATCCGACGTGGTCGTCTGCTCGTTCGTGATCAGCTGGTTCATCGACGCGTTGTCGTAGAACGAGCCGAGCGACGCCGCGCCGGACGTCGAGAGGAACGGCGAGACATAGTCATCGGAGTCAAAGTAATCCGGATACCAACCGAGCAGGAATGCGGGCATCTGGCCCTGCGACCACCGCACCTTGTACTGCGCCCACGTGTCCGACTTCAGCGTCACGGAGACGAGGCCGCAGGACTCGATGCTGGACTTCAGCACGGTCGCGAGGCTTTCTTCTGTGGCCCCGTAGTGTCCGTCGTTGTTATACCAAAGTTCGAGCCCGTACTTGTTCACCGGTTTCGGCGCCGTCAGGATGACGTAGGCGGCCGAGCCCACGATCGCGATGGCGATAATCACGGCCACAAGGACGTAGACCATCCTACTTTTCGAAGGACGCGGCTCCGGCGTGCTCTGTTCCAAAGAACTCTCCTCCTCTGTCCTCCACCGCCCAATGTTCCGCAGTCAGGACACGGGCCAATCCGACTTCGCCTTCTTAATCGTTTCGAGCGGCGGGTTCGAGGGCCGTCCGAATCACGCGAAGTCTTCGAGGCGATGCGACGGGGCGGTGGCGGACCGCAGGCGGGCGAGCACGGACTCGACGCGGGCCCGGGAGAAATCGCGTTCGTCGCACAGGAACCGCAGGATACCCTCCGGGTTCGGACGCGGCGCGCGCAGCGACACGTCCGTAGCCACGGGCGGGTCGAGGAAGAAACGTCGGATCTCGTCGACGTTCGACGGCAGTTGCGTCCGCACGTCCGCCGTCGCGCGGTCCAACGAACCCCACTCGCGGATGCGCTTGACCGCGGTCTTCGGGCCAACGCCCTTCAATCCCTCGAAGAAGTCCGTCCCAACGAGGATCGCGACGTCAACGAGCTGCTCGCGCGTGAGTCCGAGCGACCGCAGGTTCTCGTCCAGGTCCAGCAGCTCCGGCGGGACCGCGCGCGATCGGCCTCGGCTCGGCAGGAACTCCGTCGAGGCGACCGCGAGGAACCGGACAAGGCGCGGCGCACCGAACAGGAGGCAATCGTAGTCCTTCGAGCTCGCGGCCCACACGTCCCCGCGCCGTGCGAGGAACGCCGCCTGCGCCTCTCCCTCGCTCGGCGCCTGGATCCAAGGGACGCCCAGGAAGGTGAGCAGCGTCTTCGCTTCCTCGACCATGGGGCGGGTGAGGCGGGACGTCATGACCGCCTTGGACCAAGCGGTCGCCAAGTCCCCCGAGGCGACGGCGGTCTCGTACTCCCGTTGGGACTTCTCGCGCGCCTCGCGTCGTCGGCGGATCTCCTCCCGTTTCAACTCCGGTGGGGGTCCGTCGAAGACGAACACGGGTCGGATGTCGTAGTCGACGAGGAGGCGCGTCGTGCGGAACATGAGGCCGTTCAGGTGGGATGTGATTCGACCGTGCGAATCCTGGAGCGGTTGGCCGTCGCGCGTCCGCATGATCGAGAGGAACTGGTAGAGTTCGAGGTTTCCGTCGACGGCGACGGTCCGGCCGCGGAGCCCTTCGAGCGATGTCGGATGCCGAATGACGATCGGCGTAAGGAGGACGCCCACGGCGGCCGCGCAATCGCTCCCTCGCGTTAATCGTTTCTCCGCCGGCCCGCTCACGTGGTCGGAAGAGCGAACGTCCAGGCGTCACGGCCCGTCGCGACCGCCTCGAGCCGTGCGAGCGCCTCGGCCTTCGGGAGGCTCAGGAACAGCTTTCCAACGTGCTTGCAAAAATCCTTCCGGGCCACGAGCTTTTCCCAGTCCGCGCAGTCGTGGACGATCGTCCGGTTGACCGGATCGATTTCGATGCGATACTCGCCGACGCGAGCGAGGACGACCTCACCATCCCTCGCGATCTCGACGTCCCGCGACTGGATCCGCTTCGCCCGATCCAGGCGACTCGGGTCCATGAAACGCCCGAGCGCCTCGTCGACGAATGCATCCTTCGGCACGTCGGCGCCGAAATCCTCCAACGTCAGGGAGCGGAGCCGCGCCTCCGACCGAGTGGCCTGCTTGCGGAACGTCTCGATCCGCGTGAGTGCGCGGGCGTGCTCCTGCGTCTGCACGCCGAGCATCCGCAAGATTTGCAGGCAGTTCTCCGGCGCGTAGCCGTGGAAGTGGTTGTTGAAGAACCCGAACGTCGTCTCGGCCTGGCCCGCGACCTGCTGGACGCGTGGCACCCACGTTTTGAGTTCCTCCTCCGAGTAGCGGTAGTTGTACCACGGGTCCGTGCCATGACCGTGCCACCGGACGTACGCCAGCCGCGCGGTCACGTGCAGGTCCGGCGGCAGAAGGGGTTCGTCGACGATTGTGTAGGCGACGCCCGTCGACCGCAGCAGGTCGAACGCCTCGAGCGCCATCCACGACTTGTTCCGCGGCTCGAGGGCGAACGTGAAGTCGCGAGGGAGCGCATCGAGGAAGCGGTGGATCGTCGACTCCTCGAATCGCAGGCGGGGCGGGAGCTGGAGCAGGAGGGGCCCGAGCTTGCCGGCGTCGAGCAGCGGCCGCATGAGCTCGCAGTAGACGAGGACGTCCTTGTCCGCGCCGCGGGCGACGTCCAGGAACCGGTCGTGTGTGACGGTCTGCGGGACTTTCGCCGCGAACACGAAGTCGTCCGGGGTGAAGCGCCCCCATCCTTGGACCATCCCCGGGGACGGCGACCGATAGAACGTCGAGTTGATCTCCGCGGTGTCGAACACGCGTGAGTACGCGCGGAGCTTCGACTCGGTCGCGTTGCGGTAGAATGGGCCGATCCACTCGTGGTAGTCCCAGCCGCTGCACCCGAACCGAAGCCGGACCATCGCCGCTACCGGAAGGCCGGCGCGATACATTATCGTATAGCCAGCGGCGTTCAGCCCGGGGCAGTTTCAGGGCCCTCTGCGGCGTCGGCTTAAGACCCTCCGATGCCTGCGGGCCGGCATGGGCGAGCGGTTCATCGGCGCGGGCGGTTGGGGATACTTCGCCGGTGGCCTCGAGTCGTATGCGCGCGCGTTCCGGTTCGTGGAGGTGAACGCGGGCTTCTATCGTCCCATCCCGGAAACGTTTGCGCGTCGTTGGCGGACCCGGGTACCGCCCGACTTCACGTTCGCCGTGAAGGCGTTCCGGGGTGTGAGCCATGTCGACGGCCTGCGGGGCACCGCGCCCGCGCGAGCCGCGTTCGCCCACGACGTCCGCATCGCGAAGATCCTCCGAGCCCCCTTCCTCATCCTCGAGACCCCTGCGAGCCTGCCCCTCGAGGCGCCTCAAGTGGCGGGCCTGCGGGACCTCGTCGGGCTCGCGGCGGGCGGCCTGCGGATCGGGCTGGAGGCCCGGGCCCATCGGTCCGGGCCCCTTCCGAACGCCGCACAGAAAGCGATGGAAGACCTGGGCGTGCTCGATGTCGTGGACCTTTCCCAATCGGCGGCCCGCGTCGCCAACGACACGGTCTATTCGCGTCTCTTCGGGCCCGGCCCGCACAATGTATACGAGTTCGACGACGACGAGCTGCGGGCGATCGACCGGGCGGGCCAGGACGCCGTCCAGGTCGCCTTCACCTTCCACGGGGTCCGGATGTACAAGGACGCGGCCCGCTTCGTGACGTTCAGACGGACCGGCTCGTTCCCCGCCGCGACCTCGGCCCGCGGCGTCGCCTCGCTCGACGAGGTGCTCCGGCCGGACGCGACGTTCCCGGCGACGCGCGAGGCGCTCCTCCGGGATCACGGCTGGAAAGTCGTCGACGCGGACGAGGGCACGCGCGTCCACGCGTCGCGGTTCCTCGGGGCGTTGTCCGATCGGACGTTCCGGAGCCTCGAGGAGGTGCTCGCCGAGGTCGACGAGTCGGCGGTCCTTGTGAAACGCGCCCCGGGGGGCGAAACGGCCTCTCAAACGACCCTCCATTGACCCCTGAGAATCTTGTAGTAGCGGATACTACAAAAGGGTTATCACTCCCCGCGAAATTAGCCAGGGACTAAGAGGTGTGCTAGAATGTCTCTCTGCGGCACTGACTATGCCATCGGCGCGGTCCGCAACATGTACCGCGAATCACGGCAGGACAACGCAATGGTCGTCATGCCCTCGAAGCTCCAGAAGGGGCTGCCCCGTCGGACCGGATCCCTGTGTCCGGAATGCCTGAAAGTCATCCCGGCGACGCTGTACATCGGCGACGGCGCGCTGAAGATGAAGAAGACGTGCAAGGAGCACGGCGAATTCGACGAGGTGTGCTGGTCGGATGCAGAGATGTACCTTCGTGCCGAGAACTGGGCCTTCGATGGCGTCGGGCTCGAGAACCCGCAGATCGTCGATGCGAAGGTCTGTCCGTACGAATGCGGCCTGTGCAACCTCCACTATTCCGCGACGTCGCTGTGCAACATCGACCTCACGAACCGGTGCAACCTGAAGTGCCCGATCTGCTTCGCCAACGCGAACGCGGCCGGGTACGTCTTCGAGCCGACGTTCGAGCAGATCGTGTACGAGTTCGCAGTCTTGCGCGCGCAGCGCCCGATCCCTGTCGCCGCGATCCAGTTCGCGGGCGGCGAGCCGACGATCTACCCGCAGTTCCCGGAGATCGTGAAGGCGGCCAAGGATATGGGATTCGCGCAGGTCCAGGTCGCCACGAACGGCATCCGGCTCGCGACCGAGGACGGGTTCCTCGACAAGGTCGCGGAGTCCGGGCTGAACACGATCTACCTGCAGTTCGACGGTCTCCGTGAGGAGAACTACATCAAGGCGCGCGGCCGGCCGCTGCTCGACATCAAGCTCAAGGTGATCGAGCGGGTCCGCGAGCGCAAGGCGCGCGGCGTCATCACGCCGACGATCTGCTTCGTGCCGACAATGGTCAACTCGTTCAACGACGACCAAGCCGGCGAGATCCTCAACTACGCGATCAAGAACCGCGATGTCGTGAAGGGCGTCAACTTCCAGCCGGTCAGCCTGACGGGCCGAATCCCCGAAGAGGACCGCCGGAAGCTGCGATACACGCTCTCCGACTTGGCGTACGACCTCGAGGAGCAGACGGGCTACCTGACGCGCGACGACTGGTACCCGGTGCCGTTCGTCTCCCCGATCTCGGAGCTCGTGAGCGTCCTGACGGACACCGCGAAGCCCTCGTTCACGTCCCACCCGGCGTGCGGCCTCGCGTCGTACTTGTTCCTCGAGACGGGCAAGGACCCCGTGCCGATCACGCGGTTCATTGACGTCGAGGGCCTCATGGAAGACCTCTGGCTCCTGGCGCAGGACACGAAGGACAAGAAGATCAAGTTCACGTCGAAGCTGAAGGCGCTCCAGCTCCTGAAGCGGCACTTCAAGCCCGAGGAGGCGCCCGAGGGAATGGGCCTCTCCAAGATGCTGAAGATCCTGAACCGGATGTTCACGAAGGGCGACAAGGCCGGTGCCGCGGAGTTCTCGTGGTCGACGATGTACGTGGGCGGGATGCACTTCCAGGACAACTACAACTACGACATCGAGCGCGTCAAGCGCTGTGTCATCCACTACGCCACGCCGGACGGCAAGGTCATCCCGTTCTGCGCGTACAACACCGGGCCGAACTTCCGCGAGGAGATCGAGAAGAAGTTCGCGGTGCCGATCGAGGAGTGGCGGTCGCGACATGCCTGAGACCGTCGTCGCGATCCGTCCCTCCGTCCGGGACAACGGCATCATGGCGATTGACGACATGCTCTGCATGCACTGCGGGGCCTGCGTCGGCACGTGCCCGACGAACGCGATCTTCCTGAACGAGGTCTACCTGACGTTCAACGAGGACTGCACGCAGTGCGGGATGTGCGTGAAGGTCTGCCCCGTCGGCGCGATCGACTACCCGCGTGGGCACAAGCTCCACACGATGAAGTAACCCCTCGGCGAGCGCCGCCGAGACCGGGAGTCCACCCTAGCCATGCGACGGCGCCGTTGGCCGGAGTGCCTAGTCCTTGAACCAGAATACGATTCGGATGTTTTCTGGGGGTCCCGGCAAACAGTATGAAACGATGTATTTCAGATAGGGCAAGACGCCCTCCAGGAAGTCGTTGACATCCAGCCTCAACTTCTGCTTCCACGCCACCTTCCGGAAGCGATCGGCCGGGCTGCCATCGTGCGCCCTAACCAAACCTAAGCGATGAGGCGGAGCAATTGATCGATTACCTCCGTCGAACCAAGCCTTGACCCTCGGGTCGTCGAGATCGATCACGGTTTCGTGGGGAACTTCCTGATCCCAGTCGAATTCGAGCAAGTCGCGGAGGGTGTGCCAACTGTGACTGTGGGTGTAGCCAGCCATCTTCGCAGCATCCTCCTTGACCTCGGGTGTCGCGCTCTGTGGCAATCCCTTCGGTTTGGACAGCGGATTGATCCGCATTCCCCACGTTCCGTTTCTCACTCCGGCGAGCGCGGCGAACAAGTGATAGTTTTTCGAGATTTCGAGGGGTCCGAGGTAGCCAGAGCGAGGTGGCGAGTCCTTCGGCGCGTACTCAAGGTGGCATATGCAAGTCGTACCCATACGAGGATGCCTATCGAAGCATGAAGTCTTAATTCTCTTGTCGCCGACGGGTCCTGAGGGTTAATCTGATATATCCCGTGCCGATGGAGAGTCCGGCAACCCGATGTCCTCGTACCAATACGATGTGGTGGTGGTCGGCGCAGGCCCCTCGGGCTCAATGACCGCGCGATACGCAGCGATGGGCGGCTGCCGCACGCTCCTCATCGAGAAGCGACAGGAGATCGGCTCGCCTGTGCGTTGCGGTGAAGGCCTCGCGAGGCACTTCGTCGAGGACACCAAGCTGCCGTTCGACCGCAAGTGGGTGGGCCGCGAGGTCAAAGGCGCGAAGATCTTCTCGCCGAACGGAACGGAGCTCACGATTGAGGAAGCCCACGCGGGGAACGAGGTTGGAATCGTCCTCGAGCGGGATGCGTTCGACAAGGCCGTGGCGAAGGAGGCCGCGAAGGCGGGCGCGGAGATCTGGCTCAAGACGACCGCCACGGCAGTCGTGAAGGACGACGGCTGGGTACGAGGGGTCCGCGCGAAGCGGCTCGAGGACGAGATGACGATCGAGGCGAAGTGCGTCGTCGCCGCGGACGGCTACGAAAGCCAGGTGGGCCGGTGGGCCGGCTTCAAGACGCTCTTGCGGGCCGGCGACATCACGGGCACGCTGCAGTACCGCCTGACGAACATCAGCGAGGGCCACGACTTCCCCGATTACTGCGAATTCTGGCTCGGGAAGTGCGCGCCCGCGGGGTACATCTGGGTGTTCCCGAAGGACGAGTCCACCGCGAACGTCGGGATCGGCGTCTCGCTCGACCGCCTCAAGAGCCGCATGGACATCAAGGGATTCCTAGACCGGTGGATTGCGCAAGACCCTCGGATGGAACACGCCCAGCCGCTCGACATGGTCACGGGCGGCGTGTCCACCGCGCCGCCGATCAAGAAGTCGGTCGGGAACGGAATCGCCCTGGTCGGCGACGCCGCTCGGATGATCGATCCGATTACGGGAGGCGGCATCGGCAACGGCATGCTGGCGGGCATGATCCTCGGTAACGTGCTCGCGAAGTGTCAGCAGTCGGGCGATTACAGCGAGGCCGCCCTGATGGAGTACGAGAAGGGCTGGCGGGCGAAGCTCGAAGAGAACCTGTACCGCAACTGGCTCGCGAAGAACAAGCTCGTGACCCTCGCCGACAAGGAGTTCGACGACATCATCGAGATCCTCGCGAAGGTCGGCGTGCACAAGCTGAGCGTCCGCGCGATCCTCAAGGTCCTCAAGGAGACGCGCCCGGAACTGGTCGCCAAGTTCGCCGAGTTCATCTGACCGCAGCCGGAGCCCTCTCGCAAGGAACCTTTCGATGGGTGCCGCGCACATACGGCGCTCGTCTTTCATCCCTGATAACCTCGTCACCGGGATTAAATAACGCGTGCGGCGGTCGTAAGCGTCTGTGAAGGTCGCCGATTGGCGGAAAGCGCGAGCCCTCCTCTGGGTCGGCATAACGGCCATCACACTCGCCCTCCTCTTCGTCCTTCACGGGGATTTGCAAATACCAGGCTTGCCCCGAGGCTCGCCCGCTTTCGTGGCGTCGCTCGAACCGTGGGTCTTCATCATTCCGCTTCTCATCGCGACGAAGGCGCTGCTCGTGGTTTTGCGGCCGGTCTTCCGCGCGGCCCTCAAAACCCACGTCCGATACGAAGCGGACATCTTCGCCCACTTCCAGCTCGTGTCCTACGCGGTCTGGGCGACCGTCATCGGCCTTGTCTTTCTCGTCATGATTGGCGGGGGCGCCCAGCAGTTTGGCTTCCTCGGCACCGCGTTCGTGTCCGCGGCGTTGATCTACGTCATGCAGGAGCCCCTGCTGAACCTGATGGGCTGGATCGTACTCGTCTCGATGGGCCTGTACAAGCTCGGCGACCGGATCGAGATGAACAACACGCGAGGCTACGTCGTCAACATCTCGCCGATGAACACGACCCTCCGTGAATTCGGCGGCATCCTGTACGGCGACACCTTCACCGGCCGCTACGTGACGATTCCGAACAGCCAGATCGTTAAGGGGAACGTGTTCAACTACACGAAAGACACGCCGTTCGTCTGGGACCAGCTCACGGTCAACGTGACGTACGAGAGCGATGTCAAGCTGGCGGAGAAGCTCATCTTCGAGGCCGCGGAGGAAGTCGTCGGCCCGATGATGCGGGAGAACCGCGTGCACCTCCGCGCGAAGTACGAGTTCGCGGACCTCGCCGATTACATGGCGGAGGAGCCGAAGGTCGGCTGGGCCCTCGGCGCATCTTCCATCGACATGAACCTCGTGTACTTCTGCCCCGTGTTCGCGAAAGGTTCGTACCGCACCCGCCTCGTCAAGCGGATCTACGAGAAGTTCATGGCCGAGCCCCGTGTGCAGTTCGCGTACCCGCACGTCCAGTACGTGCCTTCGGACGCGGAACGGGAGAAAGAAGCCGCGCGGACGAAGGAAAGAATGGCGGTCGCACGCTGAGATTCCCGGAGTCCACCGCATCCTTTAATAGACCTCTTCGTTCTCCGCGCCTCCATGGCGGCCTCGTTCCGTTCGCTCGCTTCGATCGGGAAGCGGGACGAGGGGAAGGAGGCGTCCCTCGGCGGCTGGGTCGAGGACGTGCGGAACCTCGGCGGGATCGCGTTCCTCATCGTCCGGCAGCGGGACGGGACGTTCCAGGTGACCGTCAAGAAGGCGGCGGATGAGGCTCTCTTCGACCGCGCCTCGAGGGTCGTTCGTGAGAGTGTGATCCTCGTCCGTGGGATGGTCCAGCCGAACCCCAAGGTCCGGAACGGATGGGAACTCGTGGCATCGTCCCTCGACAATTTGAGCCCCGCTTCGGCCCCTCTTCCTCTCCCGATCGCCGACAAGGTCAGCGCGGAGATCGACACCCGGTTCGACAACCGAGTCCTGGATCTGCGGAAGCCGGAACGGCGTGCGATCTTTCGCGTCCGCTCGATCGTCGCCCGCGCGCTGCGGAGCTTCCTGGATGGGCAAGGCTTCGTCGAGGTGCAGACGCCGAAGCTCGCCGGCGCCGGTGCCGAGGGAGGCGCCACGCTCTTTCGCACGGACTACTTCGGCCGGCCCGCGTACCTGAGCCAGAGCCCGCAGCTGTACAAGCAGATCCTCATGGCGACAGGCCTCGACCGCGTCTACGAGATCGCGCCGGCCTTCCGTGCGGAGCCCTCCGACACGGTCCGCCACGTGACGGAGTTCACGTCGTTCGACGGGGAGGTCGCGTGGATCGAACGCCAGGAGGACGTCCTGAGATTTCTGGAGGGCGCCGTGGATCACGCGATCGAAGCGGTGCGGAAGGAGGCCAAGGCCGAGCTCGAGATGCTCCACGCGAGTCCGAAGCGGCCAAAGCTTCCGCTCCGGCGGCTGCCGTACCCGGAAGCGCTCGAAATCCTCCGGGGCAAGGGAAAGCACGTGCGCGATGGCGACGACATCGACACGGAGGGAGAGAAGATGCTCGGGCACGCGCTCGCCGAACAAGGCCACGATCTGTTCTTCATCACCGAGTATCCGAGCGCCATCAAGCCGTTCTACGTTATGACGAAGGAGGACGAGCCGGAGTACTCGGAGTCCTTCGACCTCGAATACAAGGGGGACGAGATGGCTTCCGGCGGACAGAGGGAGCACCGCCACGACCCGCTCGTCACGCGGATGAAGGAGAAGGGATTGAACCCGGAGAGCTTCGAGTTCTACCTGAAGGCGTTCCGCTACGGGATGCCGCCGCACGGCGGATGGGGCTTCGGCCTCGACCGGTTCGTCCAGAAGCTGCTCGACCTCCCGAACATCCGTGAGGCAATCCTCTTCCCCCGGGACCGCGGACGGCTCGTTCCCTGAGCCCGCCCCCGTCGGGTGGAGAAGACTTTTCTAGTCCGCTCGACGTTTCACCGCTGCGTCTCGGTGGGAGGTCCATGAAAGAGTTCAAGGTTTTCGTGGCGGACAAGACCGGAGAGCTGGCGCGAGTGACGGAAGCCCTCGCCGGGGCCGCGGTCAACATCCGGGCGATCGCGAGCGAGTCCAAACACGAGTCGTCGTTCCTGCGCGTCGTGACGGGAGACGTGCAGACGACGGAACGGGCCTTGACGACTGCGGGGCTGAAGTACGAGCTGAACGACATCCTGAACCTCGAGCTGCTCGATCGGCCGGGCGAGCTTGCGAAGGTCGCGCGACGACTCGCGCGCGCAGGCATCAACGTCCAGTCGATCTACATCCTCGGATCGAAGAACGGGCGGACCGAGATCGCCCTCGTCGTGGACAACCCGGAGCGGGCGAAGACGACTCTGAAGTAGAACGAACCGAAACTTTCGCATACCTCTGTCGAGACAGTTCATATTCGGCCACAGTATTGTGAGCCGTGAAACCGAACAACATGGGCCCCATGGCACCTGAGCGTCGCCTCGCGGGCCCTTGGAACAAGCGCGTGAGTGACGAGGACGTCGTCGCGGCCTACGTGCACACGGGTTCTGTTTGGAAGGCTGCGAAGCGCCTAGGGCTCGCCGGGCAGAGCGTCCATGAGCGGCTACGCCGATTGAACTTCGCCCTCGCCCATGAGAAGTGGACCAGCCAACAGCTGAGGGAGGCGGTTTCGTTGGCGAGACAGGGAGAAACGCTTTCGGAGATTGCGGCTCGCATCAATCGGACGTACGCGGCGGTGGCGCTGAAACTCTCGCGCCTCGGCGTCCGGTCGCGGCGAAACGATTGGCGGCGCAAACCGAAACGCGGCGGTTTGATGACGAAGGCGAAGGTCGCGGAGTTAGCGCGGTTGCTCGAAAACGGATCGACGAGTGTTCGCCGTCTGGCGAGGAAAGAGGGAGTGGGGATCACCCCCTGGTCGACGCGTTACAATTCCACGAGCCGAAGCGCTGGTGGCGATACGTCGTCCGTTCCTCCCGACTCGGGGTTGTTGTGTGCCCGGGATGTCGTTCGCGGTTCCTTCCGCTGACGAAGAAACAGCGCTTTTGCACGGTTCGCTGCCGCGAAACCAATCGCCGTGACAGGGCATACTTCGGCGGCCGCCGGATGGAGGCAATCGGACTCCGCGAAGGAGTCTGCCAGTTGTGTCATCGCAAGTTTGAGAAGTGGCTAGCGGCACACCACGTTCTCGGCAAGGAAAACGACCCGGACAACGAGGCGCTCATCGCGTTATGTCGGGGCTGTCACGACGTGCTCACGCGGCTCTCAGCGAAGCCGTGGGTGGAACGGCCCGAGTTCGTCGCCGATTTGATTGCCCTCGCCTTGGCAAGACGGGGGAGAAACAACGCTTTCGTCCCGGTCGAGATCGAGGATTGGACTCCGGACGAAATCCGGGATTACCTGGGCTCGCTTCTCCCCCCTACAGCGTCGACGGCCCATGTCCCCATCGCGGGGCGCCGAGGGAGGTTGGTTTCCCGATCAATGCAGCCAGCCGTCCCTAGGCGTGTTCGGCGACCTCCCGGATAGATTTAAGAGGGGGCCATTATAATAATGGGGGGCAAATACATCGCAGCCTCCAGGGGATTGCACTCGATGAGCGGCAGCGTGACGAAGGGAAACAGACTCCAGGTTATGGCCCGGCGCGAACTCGAGAAGCAAGGTTATCTGGTACATACGGCTGTTCGCAGTGCCCAGAAACGCGGACCGATCTGGATCAGTCAGACGACGGACATATTCAACGCATTCGATCTCATCGCGACGCGGATCGAGCCTCCGCAGCCTCTCAGGTTCGTCCAGGTGACCACGATTTCCCATGTCGGGGAGCGAATCCGGAAGGTCGATCCGGTCCCCATCAACCCTGGAATTGCTAGCGTCGAAATCTGGGCATACGTCGGTGGGCAGAAGCGGCTAGACCGACGCTACAAGAACCAGAAGGTGTGGCTTCTGCGAAACTATTTCCAGATTTATTTCAAGACCCGGAACTGGGAGCCGGACGCGCTCGATCGCGTGCCCATTGGAGAGGCGGCGCTCGTCCCGAAGCGCGAGGTTCAGGCGATCCGCGTTCCTCAGGTCCTCCCAGCCGTGGTGCAATCCTCGCGAAAGAACCCCCTGCGGAAGCGACGGATACCGCGACCGTCCCCGCACGCGACGTGAGGATCCGAGTCCGCTTCGGGACCGCTTCGACGCGATACCCTTTCTCCAGATGAGCCGGCGGCAGAGAGCCCGCGGCCCGACTTATCAATCTCGATAATGCGGTACGTCTCTCGGGCCAAGCCTTTTCTACGGTCAGTCCAATCAGGTCCCACTCGGCGGGGGTTCCGTCGGGATCTTCGAGGAGGGGAATGGAATGTCGAATCGACGCATTGTACCTTATGTGCTAGCGATCGGACTGCTAGTTTTCCTGCTCGCGCCGATGACTTTCAGCGCGAATGCGGACCGCGGCAGCACGAAGCCGGCGAGCTCCGATACGCCGGAGTACGCCGTGATCCAGTTCACGGACCCGGCGGTGTCCACGTATAACGGAGGCATTCCCGGCTACCTGAAGACGAAGCCGGACGCCGGCAAGCACCTGAATGCGCACGATCCGGCGCCGCAGGCGTATGCGAACTTCCTCGCGAACTCGCACGCGAACTTCCGGGCCTGGATGCATTCGAACGTCGCGCAAGTCGAGGTCCTCGCAGAGTACTCGTACGTCCTCAACGGCATGGCGGTCCAGCTGAACGGCGTCGCCCCGGACACCCTGAAGGGAGGGCCCGGCGTGAACGACGTCGTCACGGATTGGCTCTACAAACCCTCGATGGACGTCTCGTTGCCGTTGATCCACGCGCCCGCGGTCTGGGCCGGCCTGGGGGTCGACCTCTCCGGGACGCCGGATTACGGCGATCTCGCCGCGATCAAGGTCGGCGTGGTCGACACGGGCATCCTCGACACGCATCCGTTCATCTCGAGCTGCCGCGCGAGCAACCCCGTCGTACACCGAGGGCTCTTCTTCAGTGGCCTTCCGTTCGGAACGGCGATCGTGGCCGACCACGGGACGCACGTCGCCGGGACAATCGGCGGCTGCAAGATCGAAGGCCCTGTCAAGGTGGGAGACACGATGCTCGACCTTGCGCCCGCGGGGGCGAACACGATGGGCTTCCTCAGCGGCGTCGCGCCCGGTGTGACCCTGTACGACTACGACGTCTTCCCCGGGATGGGGGTCGGCTTCTACCAGAAGGGCGGGAGCGCCTTCAGCCATGACATCCTCGAGGCGGTCGAGCTGGCGGTCATCGACGGGATGGACGTCATTAACCTGAGCATCGGAGGCGGAGTCCAAGGTCCGCACGACCTCCTCGCGGACGCCCTCAACGCAGCGGTCGATGCGGGCGTCGTGGCGGCGGTTGCAGCGGGCAACTCGGGACCCGGCACGATGACGATCGAATCGCCCGGATCCGCGGCGAACGTGATCACGGCCGGCGCGAGCACCGACCCGCACTACATGGGCATCACGGTGACGCTCGGCGGCTCGACGATCGGCGCGGCGATCGGCCAGTTCAAGAACTACGATCCCGCGGTCACCGCGCACCTCGCGGTCGCGACGCCCGCGCAGGGCTGCACGGCGATCACGAACGACGTCAGCGGCAAGATCGCGGTCATCGACCGCGGCGTGTGCACGTTCGGTACGAAGATCCAGAACGCGCAGGACGCAGGCGCGGTCGGCGTGCTCATCATCAACAACGTCGCTGGGGATCCGACCGCAATGGGGGCCGATGGAATCCACAACCCGACGATCCCGGCGGCGATGGTCTCCAACCCGGACGGCGCGACCCTCAAGGCGAACGACGGAGCGGAGGTCACCGTGGATGGCACGACGATCGTCGAGGTCGTGACGTCGAACGCAGACTTCCTCGCCGGCTTCTCAAGCCGCGGTCCGACGCCGTACACGTTCTTGATTAAGCCGGACATCACGGCGCCCGGCGTCAACGTGCTCTCGAGCGTCTTCAACGCGATCTACGAACCGGAGTACGCGTTCTTCTCCGGCACGTCGATGGCGACGCCGCACACGGCGGGTTCCGCGGCGCTCCTCCTGGCGGCCCATCCCGGCTGGTCGCCCCAGCAGGTGAAGTCGGCGCTTGTCAACACCGCGGATCGTCCGGTGAAGAATTCGGCTCTGCCCGGCAATCCGCTGTCGAGTCCGCTCTCGCGGGGAGGGGGCCGGATTAACGTCGCGTCCGCGGACGGTACGCCCGCAACCTTGTCTCCGTCATCCGTGAGCTTCGGCGTGTCGACCGGCGGAAAACCCGTGAACGGCGCGATGTCTGTCGTCTTCCGTGACGAGACCGGCGGCGGGTTGACGTGCGCCCTGAGCGTAATACAGGTCCAGGGCGGGACGAAATGGGTCACTGTGAGCCCCGCGAGTCTGAGTATCGCGGCAGGGGGCGCGGCCACGGCCACGGTGACGCTGAGCGGCGGCCAGACGATTCCGTCGGGCTTCTTCTACGGGGACGTCGTCGCGGTGTGCGGCGGCACGACCTTGCGCGCGCCTTGGTTCGTCGGGGTGCAACGCTCGAACGGCGGCCTGAACGGAAGCTTCAACGGCGGCCTCTCGGACGATGAAGCGATCCCGGCCGATCTGGTCGCCCAGATGACCGGCATTGAACCGTACCTCTAGGAACGCAGAACGGCGGTCCCTCCGGGGGCCGCCCCCTTCATTTCTTCAGCGCGTTGACGTCGAGCACTACGGGGGCGAGACCGGGGGTTCCATCGGAGACAGCTCTTCCGGAGCCGCCTCATGTTCCGGCTTCGGTTCGGCGCTCGACGCTTCTTGCGGGTGATCGGAGGGTTCTTCCGTTCCGGAAGAGGGCTGACCTTCCTCCTCTTCCTCGTCCTTCCGCCGCTTCCACCAGAGGAAGAACAGGAGGAGCCCCGCCGCCACCGCCACGATGATGGCGATCAGCCACCATGGGAACGCGCTGGGGACGAAGGCGAAAGTCACGCTTGCAGTCTGAACGTTCCCCGCCCGGTCGTAGGCCCGCACCGTGACCGTGTGGTCGCCGGCCGCGAGGTCGCCGAACGTGGCGGACGGGGTCACACCGGTGCTCTGGAACGCTCCTCCGTCGACGCTCACCTCGAAGTGGTCGAGCCCGGAGAGCGAGTCGGACGCGTCCCAGTTGACCGTCGCCGACCCTTCGAGCGTCGCGCCGGACGACGGGGAGGTGACCGTGAGCGTTGGGGCGGTCGTATCGATCGTCATCGAGGCGTCCGCGGTCGCGGGGGGGGCCTCCGCATTCCCCGCGCGGTCGACCGCGATCGTGTAGAATTCGTAGTAGCCGTCTCCCGCGGCAAAGGTCACGTCGAACGGGATCGATCGCGTGATCCATTGCCCGAGCGGGTCGGAGGGGGTCGTGTATAGCGTGAAGTTCCCGGACGTCCCGAGCCGGTACCAGAGTTCCGCATAGGCCACGCCGCTCGCGTTCGCGTTGTCTTGCGCGGTGTACGCGATCGTCGCAGGCAAGGCGTTGGTCAGGGCCGGCAAGCTCGAAACGCTCGAGGTGGGCGGGGTGCTCTCCGAGCCCGTCAAAACGACATCGTCGACGTAGGCGCCCTCGAAGCCGTGATTGGCGGAGTCGCTGTGGAAGCGGATGATCAGGCGCTCGACGTCCGTGGGCACCGCCACCGACGCCAGGTCGAATTTGTTGCCGGTGCCGCCCGTGTTGTTGAAGATCGCGAACTGCGTGCCGCCCGCCTCGTACCACGCCTGGATCCAGTCGCCGCCGCCGCTCTCGGTGTGCGAGTAATAGTAGAAGGAGAGCGTGAGGCTCACAAACCCGTTCGCGCTCAGGTTGACGATCAAGTCCGCCTGCATCTCGTCGTCGTACAGGTGGACGTCCGAGTTGTTCTGGCCGCCGACCGATTGGGTTCCCACCTGTGCGCACCACGCGCTGAAGTTGCCGCCGTGGACCCGGTAGTTCGAGATGCCCCAGTAGTCGAGGCCCGCGAGCGGGTTCGTGTCCCGGACCTCCCAGGCCGGAGAGATCTGCCCGCTCTCGAAGTCCTCGCTGAAGACGATGGCAGTGCCCGCCGAGACGCGCGGTGGCACCGCGATCAGCGCCAAGCCGGCGAGGAGCAGCACGGTGATCGCGATCGCGAGCGGACGAATTCGACGGGGGCGGTCCATGGAGGGCCTCGAGTCCTGGTTTCATCCTTCCCGGTCTAAAGGCGTTATGGACCCGGTATCACGGCTGATTTCGTCGCCTCGAGGCGAAACGTATCGCCGGGCGCTTGCGTTTCAGCACTCATAGGGGTCGTCACGACAGGCGTCGGCTGACCCTCTTGTCATCATGAACGCGGCCACACCATCGCGGGGGTTCTAGAAAATCGTTGTCGGCCCGCGGTCGCAGCGAATGTTAACCTTGTTTAAGGTTGACTCGGATCGCGCTAGAGGCCGTATCTCGTGGGCCGCCGCAAGGACTCGATCGGACTCGGATTTTGTTTCATGGAGTAGAATCTCACGGCAAGTTTCTTAACGTGATAACAATCTTGGGCGCGCGCCATGGAGGTCCCTCCCGGTCGAGTGGAACGAATCGCCGACGGGGGGGCCGCGGCGATCCGGTCGATCCTCGAGGAGCTCCGGGCGATGAAGTTCAACGGGCTCCTCAAGACGTCCGTCTTCCGAGGCGACGTGCCCTCCGAGGGGGTGCTCGTCCTCCGGGACGGCGACGGCGTCCTCGCGGAGCACCGATCGAGCGTGGACCTCGCCGGCCGACCCGCGGTGCCGGAGATCCTCAAGGACGCGACGAGTTCGAGGGCCCAACTCGAGGTGCGCACCTACGACTACGGCCACTCCTCGATCAGCATCGAGCAGCTGCAGCGTAGCTACCCCGACGCCTCCGTGGACGGCATCGGCGACGCGGACGCGCTCCTCACGCGGGTCGCCGCGGAGGAGGTCGCCGAGCACGAGGCGTCCACCCGGGATCTCGATGTCCGACGGGATCAGGAGAAGAGTCTCATCGAGCGGGAAGAGGAGCTCTACCGCCGGAAGTGGGAGCTGGAGCAGGAGTCCCAACGAAGCGGGCTGAGGCAGCGGGAACTCGACGCTCTGCGCTCCGAGCTTGCCGCGGTCAAGGAGGCGAGCGCGTTGATCATGCAGAGGCTCGAAGCGCGCAACGCGTCCGAATCGGTCGAGGTCGAGTCCCAGAAGAAGCTCCTCGCGATGGAATCGAGCAGGGCAAGGGCCGAGCTCGAGGCCCAGAGGAAGGGTCTCGCGGATCGGGAGTCACGGGCCGCATCCATCGAACGGGAGCTCGCGGTCCGAGAGACCGCCTTGCACGATCGGGAGGCTGCACTCGATTCACGCGACGGTTCCTTCGATCGCGAACGGAAACAGGCGAACGAGCTCTACGGCAGCCTCCAGGAGGAGACCGGGAAGATCACGGAGGCCCGCAAGATGTTCGACGCGCGCCTGGCGGAGGCGGAGCAACGGGAGCGGGAGCTGAACCTTCGGGAGCAGTCGTCCCGCGAGTGGGAAGGGAAACTCCGCGAGCATGACGCGTCCCTCACGAAGCGGGAGGCCGCGCTCGTCGACCGCGAGAAGACGGTCGCGAACCGGATCAGAGACCTCGACGGCCAAGCGGCGAAACTGCGCGCAGAGGCGACGAAAGTCGACAAGCACGCGGAGGCGGTCGAGGCGGAAGACGCGGGCCTCGACGACCGCCGCGACGAACTCGGGCGGGCGACGAAGCGGATGCAGCAAGTCGCGAGGGACCTCACGACGAGAGATCGAAAAGTCGCCGCCGAGGAGCGGGAGGCGCGCGAGCGACAGGTGGACGTTCGACGCCGGCAGCGGGAGATCGCGGCGCACGCCAAGGAGCTCGAGCGGCGCGAACGACAGATCGCCCAGGTCGAGGAGGACCTCTCCGCCAACCGCAACCGCCTCAAAGATCAGGCCCTCAAGCTTCTCCGCGCCGAGCGCGCGGCGCAGGAGCGCTTGCGTTCGATTGATTCCATCGAGCGCGACCTCGCGAAACGGGAGGCCGCGGTGAAACGGCGGGAGGCAGCCCTGACGAAAGGTGAGAGATCCTCGGAGGCCACGGCGGCGAAGCTCGTCGAACGCTCCGATACGCTCGAGGTCGCCGAGGCGGATCTCCGATCCCAGCGCACGGCGATGGAGCAGGAAGCACACGTCAACCGTTCCGAACTCGAGCGGCGCGAACGGGACGTTGCGGGGAAGGAGCGCGCCCTCGCCGTGGAATCCGACTCCCTGGAATCCCTCCGCGCCACGCTCGAAGAACAGGAGACGGCTTTCTTGTCGGACCTCCAGGACATCGAGTCGCGCAAAGCCGCGTTGGAAAAGGCCGAGGCCGACATCGAGCAGGACAAGGCGAAACTCGAGAAGCGGGATGATGCGATCGCGAGGCGCGAGGCGAAGGCGAACGAGGATCAGCGGAGGAAGCTCGCGACAATCGACGCACGCGAGGCGGAGATCGAGGAACTCGCGGCGGCTGCACAAGCGAGCGAGCAGACGCTCAAGCGACGGGCCGCCGAACTGGACAATCAGGAGGCGGCGCTCCAGGAACGGGAGACGCGCCTGGGCGCCGAGGCGAAGCGTCGCGAGGCGGCCGCTGCGGCACAGCGCAAGGCGCTCGAGGATCGGGGAGCGAAGCTCGCCGAGCAACGGGATCGACTCAACGCCGACCGGGCGACGGCGACGGTGGCTCGCTCGGAACTGAAGGCGCGCGAGGCGAAGGCGAAGGAGCGGGAGGCAGGCGCGGCGAAGGCCGAGGCGGAACTCGAACGACGGAAGCGGGAGATCTTGCGGATCAAGGAAGGGCTGAAGCGCATCCGGTAGCCGGGGGGACTGGACATGGGCGGCATCATCACACTCACGACGGATTTCGGACTCGGCGAGTACGTTGGGGCGATGAAGGGAGCGATCCTCTCCGTCGACGCCGACCTGACAATCGTGGACCTCGACCACAACGTCCGGCCGCACGACATCCGGCACGGCGCATACGTGCTGTATTGCGCGGTGCCCTACTACCCGTTCGCGGCGCACGTGGGCGTGGTCGACCCGGGCGTCGGGACGAAGCGTCGGAGCATCGTGTGCGTCTGCGAAGGCGCGTACCTCGTGGGCCCGGACAACGGGCTCCTCGTGCCCGCGGCCCGACGCCTCGGGCTAAAGGAGGTCCGCGAACTCACGAACCGCAAGCTCGGACGCCCCGAGCTCTCGGACACCTTCCACGGCCGTGACCTGTTCGCCCCCGCGGCGGCACACCTCATGACGGGCACGAAGGTGAAGGACGTCGGCCCGGTCGTGTCCGACTTCGTGGACCTAGACTTCGGGCAGCCCAAGAAGCACAAAGGGGGATTCGAGGGCGTCGTGATCACGTACGACCGCTTCGGGAACGTCGTGACGAACATCCCGCGATCCCTCGCCGAGGCGGCGTGGTCGTTCGGCGACCGCCTCCACGTGACCATCGGCGGGTACGAACTCACCGTCCCGTTCGTGCGCAGCTACGGCCTCGTGGCCCCGGGGGAGTTCCTGGCAACGCTGTCCTCGAGCGGATTCCTCGAGATCTCGCGACGCGAAGCGAACGCCGCAAACCAGTTCGAGGCCACGCCGGCCATGCCCATCAGCGCGACGAAAGCCTGAGCGAACCACGGCGCGACATCGTGCCGGGCTCCTCTGAGGCCCTCCAGCAAAGACATATCTAGGGAGGGGTCCTTCCGCGCCGCGGAATGGATGCACGCCGGATCCTACTCGTGATTTTCGATGGGCTCGGCGACCGCCCGCTCACCGAGCTCGGGCACAAGACGCCCCTCGAGGCCGCGCGTAAACCGAACCTCGATTGGTTCGCGGCGAACGGGGTGAATGGGCTCGTCGATCCAATCGCGCCGGGCGTCCCCGCCGGAAGCGACACAAGCCATCTCGCGCTCTTCGGCTACGATCCGCGCGAGGTGTACACGGGCCGCGGCCCGTTCGAAGCCGCCGGCGTGGGGATCGACCTCGAACCGGGCGACATCGCCTTCCGGGGCAACTTCGCCACGGTCGACGAAAAGATGCGGATCACGGATCGCCGCGCGGGACGAATCCACGAGGGCACCGCGAAACTGGCGGACGCGCTCGACGGCATGAAGCTCGGACGGGTCAAGGTGATGTTCCGCGCCGGCACGGAGCACCGTGCGGCGCTGGTCCTCCGGGGCCGGGGGCTCTCGCCGAAGGTCACGGACACGGACCCGCACGCCATCGGCGAGGAAGTCCGACAGGCAGAACCGCTCGAGTCTGCCGCGAAGGCGACGGCGAAGGCGGTCAACGCATTCACGAAGCAGGCCCACAAGATCCTCAAGGACCATCCGGTGAACCGTTCTCGCCTGGCGAAAGGCGAGCCCCCCGCGAACGCCATCGTCCTGCGCGGTGCCGGCGTGTACCCGGATCTCCCCCCGATTCCGGAGCGACTCCACGTCAAAGCGGCGGGCATCGCGGGCGTCGCCCTCATCCGCGGGATGTTCCGCGCCTGTGGAATCGAGGTCCTCGACGTCAAGGGGGCCACGGGGGGCCTCGACACGGACATGGTTGCGAAAGCGGACGCCGCGCTCGCGGCGCTCGAGTCCCACGACCTCGTCGTGCTCCACGTGAAGGCGCCGGACCTGTGCGGCCACGACGGGCAGGCGTCCGAGAAGATCCACGTGATCGAGCGGCTCGATGCGATGATGGGCCACCTGAAGCCGACGCTCCCCGCCGACGTCGTCGTCGCGATGACCGCCGACCATTCGACGCCCGTCGCGGCGAAAGACCACTCGGGCGACCCGGTGCCCCTCACGCTGTTCGGCGAGGGCGTGCGCGTGGACGCGGTGGTCGCCTTCGACGAGCGGAGCGCGGCCCAGGGCGCGCTCGGCCGCCTCCGCGGGCAGGACGTCATGAACCTCCTCGTCGACCTCGCCGGCCGCGCGGAGAAGTTCGGCGCGTGAGCGGGCTATCAAAGCCTATATACCTTGAGGAGTTTGCGGCCGAGAAGCCGGAGGAGGACGCGATCGGGTGGCCCAGGTGGACCTGAGTTGGGTGATCCCCCTCGCGATCGTGGCGGGCCTCGGGTTCGCCGGGATCCTCGCGCGCGACGTCCTGCGTCGCGACACCGGCTCCGATCGCATGCGGGAAATCGCGGACGCGATCCGACAGGGCGCCCGAGCCTTCCTCCGGCGGCAATACAAGGCCATTGCAATCATCGCGGGACCCCTCGCGATCGTCTTCGCGGCGGCCATCTTCGCGCAGAAAGCCGTGAGCGGCGCGAACGACGCGGCGGAACTCGGCCTCAAGACCGCCGGGGCTTTCGCCCTCGGCGCAACCCTGTCCGCGCTGTCCGGTTACATCGGCATGCAGATCGCGATCCGCTCGAACGTCCGTTCCGCGGCCGGATCGTTGAGGTCCTTCAATGAAGCGCTCGTCGTGGCCCTCCGGGGCGGAGCCGTCTCCGGCCTCTCGATCGTTGCCCTCTCCCTCGCGGGCGTGTCTCTCCTGTACTATGGATATGGAGCGGGGATTCCTCCGACCGAACCCGACCAACAGAAGCTCATCCTTTCGATCGTCGGGTTTGGGTTCGGTGCCAGCCTGGTCGCGCTGTTCGCGCAACTCGGCGGAGGGATTTACACCAAGGCCGCGGACGTGGGCGCCGATCTCGTTGGCAAGGTCGAAGCGGGCATCCCGGAAGACGATCCTCGAAACCCGGCGGTCGTCGCGGACCTCGTCGGGGACAACGTGGGCGATTGCGCGGGGCGCGGCGCGGACCTGTTCGAGTCGACCGCGGCGGAAAACATCGGGGCGATGGTCCTCGGGGTCCTGCTCTTCCCGCTCTTCGGAGTACCGGGAATCATCTTCCCCCTCGTGGCGCGCGGGTTCGGGGTGCTCGCGTGCGTCGTCGGCGTCTACGTCGTGAAGGCGCACGAGGACGAATCGCCGATGGCCGCGCTGAACCGCGGCTACCTCGTTGCGACGGTCCTCGCGGCGATCCTGTTCGGCGTGGCGGCATGGGCGATGCTGCAGCCGCCTGCCTCGAGCGGCGCGGACTCCCTGACATGGATTCGGTACTGGGCGTGCGGGATCGCGGGCATGATCACCGCGTTCCTGTACGTCTGGATTACGCAATACTACACGGAGGCGAAGTACCGCCCCGTCAAGGAGATCGCCCGGGCCTCCGAGACGGGTCCGGCGACGAACATCATCGCCGGTTTCTCGGTCGGACTCGAGGCGACGTGGTTGCCCATCATCGTCGTCTCGGGGGCGCTTCTCATCTCGTATGCCCTCGGACAGTCGACCGGCATCAGCGACGGTGGCCTGTACGGCACCGCGATCGCGACGATGGGGATGCTCTCGACGGCGGCGTACATCCTCGCGATGGACACCTTCGGACCGATCGTCGACAATGGCGCGGGAATCATCGAGATGTCCGGCATGTCCGAGGAGGCGCGTCGGAACATGGACAAGCTCGACGCCGCGGGCAACACGACGAAGGCCCTCACGAAGGGCTATGCGGTCGGCAGCGCCGCACTCGCCGCCTTCCTCCTGTTCAACGCCTACCTCAAGGAGGTCGGGACCACAAGCGTGGATCTCGTCCACCCCGAGACGTTCATCGGGGGGATGATCGGGGCCGCGCTGGTCTTCCTGTTCAGCGCCTACGCGATCCGCGCGGTGGGACGCGCGGCGTGGGCGATCATCAAGGACGTGCGCGACCAGTTCCACGAGAACCCCGGCATCATGGCCGGGACCTCGAAGCCGGACTATGCGCGGTCCGTCGACATCGTGACGCGAAGCGCCCTGAGGGAGATGGTCGTCCCCGGCCTCCTCGCGGTAGCCACGCCCGTGGCGGTCGGGCTGTTCTTCCGATTCGTCTTTGTGAGTCCCGGCCTCGGGAAAGGCGAGGCGCTCGGCGGGACGCTGATGGTCGGCACGATCGCGGGTATCCTGATGGCCCTTGTCCTGAACACGGGCGGCGGCGCGTGGGACAACGCGAAGAAGTACATCGAGGCGGGGAATCTCGGCGGCAAGGGCAGCCCGACGCACAAAGCCGCCGTCGTGGGCGACACGGTCGGCGATCCATTCAAAGACACCGCAGGCCCGTCGCTGCATATCCTCGTCAAACTCCTGTCCACGATCACGCTCGTGATTGCGCCCCTCCTAGTGTGAGATGCGGGCCTTCGTCGCGAGGCCAAATCCTATATAGAGGGACCAACTTCGCATCGCGGCCAATTTTATGTATCAACGGGTCCAGCGGGAGGACACCGTCCGGATCCCGCCAGAACGCCTCGGCGAGGACATCGACACGGTCGCGCGGGAACTCACGCGCACGACCCTGGAAGGGAAGATCGGCGCCGACAAGACGCTCACCCTCGTCGCGAGCAACATCGAGCGAGTCGGCGAGGGCCGCATCGTCCACGGGGACGGCGCGGTCTATCAGCGGGTGCGGTATGACGCCCTCGTCTTCGCCCCGGCCCTCCAAGAGATCGTCGAGGGCACCGTCGTCGAGATTCTGAAGTTCGGCGCCTTCATCCGGTTCGGGCCGCTCGACGGGCTGCTGCACATCTCGCAGGTCATGGACGACCGCGTGGACGTCGATGAGGAAGGCCAGCGGCTCATCGGGAAGGACACGAAACGCGACCTGCGGATCGGCGACAAGGTCCGCACGCGGATCGTCGCGGTCTCGCTGAACGAACGCGCCCCGCGCGAGTCGAAGATCGGCCTGACGATGCGCCAGCCGGCCTTGGGCAAGCTCGACTGGATCGAGGAGGACCGCGCCCGGGCGGAAGGCCGCGTGCGGAAGAAGAGGGGCTGAGCCATGGTCGTCAAGATTCCGAAGGCGTGCAAGAACTGCGGACACGTGACCGACGAGGACAAGTGCCCGTTGTGCGGCGGCGAGACGTCGCGCGACTGGCAGGGCTATGTGATCATCGTCGACCACCCGCGCTCCGAAATCGCGAAGAAGATGGGCATTCATGTCAACGGGAAGTTCGCCCTCCGCGTTCGATGAATTCGCGAATGGGACGCTCCGGCTTCCAGAATCGCTCCGCGACTTCCTCCGATGGCCGATGGGCCCGCTCGTGCACGGTCCCGACATCCTGCCGGCGATCGGCCGAGCCTCGCCCGTCGTCACGGTGGGCGACTTCTGCACACTCGACCTCGTCGCCCGCGGCCGCACGCCCGACGTGTGCGTCGTCGACTTCAAGACGAAACGCCAGGAAGACCCGGAGCTGAGGGAGGCGCTGCAGCGGGTCGGCTCGCGCGCCTTGCGCGTCGTCAACCCCGCGGGTACGATCTCCGGAGACGCCTGGGGCGTCCTGTCCGAAGCCTTTAAATCGAAGGAGCGGGTACGCGTCGAAGTCCGGGGCGAAGAGGACCTCCTCACCCTCGTCTGCCTCGCCCTCGCGCCCGAATCGGCCGCCGTGTTGTACGGCATGCCATCGCAGGGCGTCGTGGTCGTCCGGGCGGACTCGACGGCGAAGGGGAAGGTCCTCGACATCTTGCGACGGATGGAACGGTAGCGATGGAACTCCAGGTCCTCACGAAGAAGGACAACCCGCACCTGAAGCGGGTCGAGGTGACGTTCAAGGCGATCCACAAGGCGGAGCCCACGCCGACGCGGGACGCGCTCCGGGCCTTCCTCGCGAGGGAACTCAAGGCGACGAACGATATCGTCGTGATCGACTCCCAGGCCTCGACCTTCGGCCGGTACGAGACCCACGGCTACGCGAAGGTCTACAAGTCCAAGGAGGAGGCGCTCTCCGTCGAGCGGAAGCACATCCTCGTCCGGAACAAGCTCATCGAGCCCGAGATCAAGGAGAAAGCCGCTCCGAAGCCCGAGAAACCGGCGCCCGCCCCGAGAGCCGAGAAGGCCGCGGCCCCGCCGAAAGCCGAGGCCCCGAAGGCGGAAGGGAAGGCCGAAGCCAAGCCCGAGGCGAAGCCGGAACCGAAGCACGAGAAGGCCGCGGCGAAGGAGGAGAGGAAGCCCGCCGACAAGAAGGACGAGAAGAAAGAGGAGAAGAAGGCGGAGCCCAAGGCGGAGAAGAAGACTGAGTCCAAGAAGAAGGAGGGCAAGTGATGGCCGAGGCGAAGAAGGAGAAAGGCACGGCAGGCCTCAAGCGGAAGTTCTACAAGATCGACGGCAACCGCATCACCCGGGAGCGGCAGAATTGCCCGAAGTGCGGAGCCGGGGTCTTCCTCGCAAAGCACGCGGACCGCCTATCGTGCGGCCGATGCGGATACACCGAGTTCGCGAAAAAGTGACCCTTGCTTACCATTTCACTTTTCGATAACTGTCCAATCGCCCTTATGTGGGGGTGGGTTGCAGGGGGGTCCTATGAAGCTCCTCGCGGCCGTGCTCCTCGGCGTCGGTATGGTGGCGCTGGCGGGTTCGTCGGGCTTTGCAACCGCGTCGTCGATGGCCCCACGTCCTTCGGCGGTCTCTCTATGGCTCAACTACAGCGACCCCGCGAGCGACGTCGTGAAGCTTTGGACGGTCAACATGACGCCCGTCCTGGGGACGAACGGAAGCTGGATCTTCAGCGTGAACCCAATCAGCGTGAACATCCGCTGGCTCCGATCCGCGAACGAATCGGCGGACGTCAACTTGACGGTTGAGACGGTCGGAGCCATCGCGAATCTTGACAACACGTCGTACGAGTTCCGGCTGTTCACCCGCGCCGACAACACGAGCCATTACATCGTGACGTACACGAATGGGACGACGGTGCTGACGTCCAACGCGACCGGTTTCACCCCCGTGGACATTAGCGGAAACAGCTTCATCACGGCCGCAGGATCGAATCCTACGTTGAAGAATGCGCTTCACATCGCGGTCGCCAAGTCGCTGCTCGGGGCGATCACGTCGTGGAACATCGACGGGACCGCGACCCAACGGGGGACGACGTACTCGTATCGTGATTTCGGCTGGGAGCTGCCCGGGAATCCGGGATCCACTCCGACTCCTCCCACAAATCCCGGCGTCCTTCCGAGTTGGATTTGGCTCGCGATTGTCCCGGTGGTCCTCGCCATCGTCGTCGCGATCATTCTGATGACCCGGCGCAAGAAGCCGGCTCCACCGCCACAACAGTAAACCGCGGACCAAAGCCGTTTCGGACGCGACCGGCGGCTGGTCTACTCGTTTCTCGTTTCTTCAGTCCAAAGAAAGGCTTAATGCAAAGAGCCCCTTCGGCGCGTCAGGGCCTGTAGTCTAGCTTGGATAGGACAGAGGCCTCCGGAGCCTCTGACCGGGGTTCGAATCCCCGCAGGCCCGTTTCACTTGGGAGTACGGCCCGTCCCATCCTGCGGAAACGTACAAGTACGCAGGGGTCGTGGAGCGCTCGGGGCGCGTACCTTTGAAAATCGGAGTCTTGGGAACCGGCGCGGTCGGACGGGCGGTTGGCGGCAAACTCATGGAGCTCGGCCACGACGTGGTGTTCGGCACGCGCGATGTGGCGAAGACGATGGCCGACACGAAGCCGGACTACATGGGGAATCCGCCGTTCAGCGTGTGGATCAAGTCGCATCCGAAGGCGAAGCTCGGGCCATTTGCGGATGCCTCCGCACACGGTGAAGTCCTTGTCAACGCCACGGCGGGAGCGGCCTCCCTCAAGGCGCTGAACGCCGCAGGGGAGCGGAATCTCGCCGGCAAGGTCCTGATCGACATCTCGAACGCGCTCGACTTCTCGAAGGGGATGCCCCCTTCGCTGATCGTGTGCAACACGGATTCGCTCGGCGAGCAGATCCAACGGACCTTCCCCAAGGCCAGGGTCGTCAAGACCCTGAACACGATGACCAACATGGTCATGGTCAGTCCGGACTCCGTGGCGAAAGGCGACCACGATGTCTTCGTGAGCGGCAATGACGCCGGCGCGAAGGCCAAGGTGACGGAGATCCTCCGGAGCTTCGGGTGGAAGCGCGTGATCGATCTCGGGGACATCACGACGGCCCGCGGGGCCGAGATGGTCCTGCCGATCTGGGTCCAGTTGATGGGCGCGATGAAGACGCCCATGTTCAATTTCAAGATTGCAGGATAGTCCGCTCGCGGGACTTGGAGGCCCGACCCGAAGGGTGGGTGCGGCCAGGGTCCTCTGGCAGCAGAACCCAAACGCCCCACGGACGTAGCCAGCGAGACGACTCCGACCTGTGACGGACCGGCCGTCGGGAGGCCAGGCCCCTAGCCGAAACCTTAAGGCCTCCCGCGGAGGTCCATCCGCATGGAGAAGCTGGACAAGGCGGCACTCCGCGAGAGGCTCTCGCCTCAGCAGTACGACGTCTGCATCAACAAGGGAACCGAGCGACCTTTCACGGGCGAATACTGGGACAACCACGAGCCGGGCGTCTACGCGTGCGTCGTCTGCGGACAAGCGCTCTTTGCCTCGAAGACCAAATTCGACTCCGGGACGGGCTGGCCGAGTTTCTGGGAGCCGGTCAAGAAGGAAAACGTTCGGGAAAAGGAGGACCGCAGCTTGTTCATGCGACGGCTCGAGGTCGAGTGCTCCAACTGCGGTTCCCACCTCGGTCACGTATTCGACGATGGGCCCAAGCCCACAGGGCTGAGGTACTGCATCAACTCCGCCTCCTTGAAGTTCCAACGAGGATAGACCCGGTACTCTCGAGTCATTCTCGCCCGTGCGCCGATCAGCTGCTTTTCGTGTCAACAACGCAGAAGAGGTTGCCGTCCGGGTCGGCGAGGACCACGAAATCGTCCCCGGGTTCGGGATGCCGGAAGACGGTCGCGCCGAGGTCGAGCAATCGCTTGACCTCTCCTTCTTGGTCCTCCGTGTACAGGTCGAAGTGCAATCGGTTCCGGTAGGGTTCCATCCCATCGATGGATACGTTAGGCCCTTTTCCTGCCGGGTCTTTCAAGATTACGAACGGGTCTTCTGGAGTGGGCGGCCGCGGCGCCACGTAACCGAGGGCCTCCCGCCAGAACGTCATCATGCGAGCGAAGTCTTTGACATCGATCACGATGGACCCGATGCGCACCCTGTCCTTCGCCATGATGCCATGACCCGAGGATTAGGCGATAAACGTTTCCTCTCGGTCCTCGACCGGGGCTGGAAGATAGCGGAATGCTTTATGGCGCGCCCACGGTTGAGGTCGACGATGCCTGCGCAACCGAGCCGTCAACTTGTCGTCACGATGTTCGTGTCCCTCGACGGCGTCGTCGAGTCGCCGGAGAAGTGGTCCTTTCCCTTCTGGAACGAGGAGATCGGGAAGTTCAAGCAGAATGAGACGTTCGCCTCCGACGCGCTCCTGCTGGGACGCGTGACGTACGAGGGCTTCGCCGCCGCGTGGCCCGGGAGAAAGGACCCCGAGGGCTTTGCGGATCGGTTCAACAGCATGCCCAAGTACGTCGCCTCGACGACCCTCAAGAAACTGGGGTGGAACAACTCACAACTGATTCACGGCGACGTCCTCCGCGAGGTCGCCAAACTGAAGCGGAAGCCGGGCCAGGACATCGTAATCCACGGCTCGCCCGGCCTCGTCCGATCGCTGATGCCTCACGGCCTGATCGACGAGTACCGGCTGCTCGTCTACCCGATCATCCTGGGGAAGGGGAAGCGCCTGTTCGACGAAGGGAGCGCCGCGAACCTCCGGCTCGCTGAATCCCAGGTCTTCGACACAGGCGTCGTGAAGCTGATTTACCGGCCGGCCGACAAGTCGCCCGACGCCGCCCGTGCTAGGCCGAACCCGGCGAAGCGTGCGCGCGGCGAGACGCCGCGGCACGCCATCGATCCCCGCGACTACGCGGACGTCGGCCGCTGACGCGGGCGCGCGGAAGCGACGGTAGCCACCGGAGGACTGCCCGAATGGCTGCCCGTCATCCCCCGCTCACGCCTTCGCGATGAGTTCCTCGAGGCGGTCCCAAGTCTCCCTCGCCCCGGCCTCCATCCCGGACCCGACCATGCCCTCGAGGGCCTCGAGGGAGTCGAACTGGGACGTGACGGTCAGCCGGGTCTTCCGACCGAGATCCTCGAACGTCGCGGTGTCCAGGACGATGTGGCCCGGCGCCCCCTCGAACTCGAACGTGGAGACGAGCCGTTCCGGCGGGACAATTTCGCGGTACACGCCGTTGAACGCGAACTCGGTGCCGTCCGGGTCGCGGCTGATGTACCGCCAGACGCCGCCCGGTCGCACGTCCATCCTCTCCACGGTCGTGGAGTACCTCCGCGGCCCCCACCACACCGGGATGAGTTTCGGGTCCGTGTACGCCCGGAAGAGGCGCTCCCGGGGGACGTCAAAGACGCGAGACATGGTGACACGCCGCCTCGCCCGGTCCGTGACGAACTCCGTCCCGGAGGACGTTTCCGATAGGGTGGCGGCGAGCTTCTCGAGGGACTCCGTCCAGCCCTGCACCGCCCCCTCGCGGTCCGGCCCCGCAGGGAACCCCGCGTGGCGCAGCGTCATCTTCGTCTTCCCGCCGAGGTCCTCGAACGTCACGGTGAGGAGCAGCTCGGGCGGGAAGTCCGCGGCGAAACCGTAGTGGGACGCCCGGACGACATTGCCCTCCGCGTCCGCGAAGCTGTCCGTCGCGACAATCTTCTCCGTCGGGACGATCTCCCGGTAGACGCCCGTGCCCCAGTAGTCCTTCCCGTCGGGCGAGCGCATGCAGTAGAGGTATTTGCCCCCGACGCGGAAGTCGGTCCTCCAGACCGGAGCCGTGAAGCCTTTCGGGCCCCACCAGCGTTTGGCCTGCTCCGGCTCCGTCCACGCCTTCCACACGCGCTCGCGGGGCGCATCGAACACCCGCTCGATCACGAGCTCATTCGCCTTCGCCTTGCCCTTCACCTGTTTCTGTGTTCCAGTCTTAGTCGGCATCGTACTACCCCCGGGTCTTTCGAGACTTGGATTTCTTGGGTCTGTCTTCGACGAATTCGGCCAACCGGTCGAAGCGGTCTTCCCAGAGCACGCGGTATCGCGTCAGCCAGCCGAACGCCGCGCTCAGCGGAGCCGCATCGATCTGGATGCGGTGCACGCGCCCCTCGGGCTCGATCTCGATCAGGCCGGCGTCTTCGAGGACGCGCAGGTGCCTCGAAATCGCAGGCAGGCTCACCCGGTGGGGTTCCGCGATCTCGCCCACGATGGCGTCGCCACCGGAAATCTGCTCGAGGATCGCCCTTCGAATCGGGTGGGCCAACGCCGCGAAGATCGTGTCCAAGTCCGTTTCTACCGCCCGTCGGTTAACCATCTGGTTAAGTGATAGCGAGACGGATATTTAACAATTTGGTTAATGGTCCGTGCTTTCGGTTGATGGGCTCGCTCGGACGAGTCCGAGGTTCCTGTCTCGAGAACGCCTCAGGACGCGCTTCGTTCACTCCTTAATAGGCGGATCCAGGTAACCGCTCGCGAAGTACGGCATCGTCGCAATGAGATCGTACATCACGTGGTGTCCAGCCGGCGCATATTCGATACTCGTCACGGCGACCCACCCGTCTACCGTCAGGAGCGAATCTCCTTTCTGGAGTTCCGTCACGGGGAGCCAGCCGACGTCTCCTGCGGCCGTCATCACCCAGAGCGTTTGCCGATCGTTCGCATCCACTCGGAGGGGGATTCCTGCCTCCGTGTTGATGACGAGCATGTTCGTCGTATCGACGACCGTAATCGACTCCACCACTGATACGGTGAACGTCCCTGTCGAGGTGTTGTATCCAAGAAGTCGGTCCCCGATCTGAATGCTCTGGACCGGCACGAGAGAGCCGTCTTCCATCGTGATGAGCGTACCGTACGCTACGCTGCCTCCACCGCCTCCTCCCGCGGAAGTAATGTGCAGGGCGATGGTCGTTGCGCTTACGAGCCCGCCACCTGCGCCCGTCACGGTCACTGTGTAGTCCGCGGCCGCCGCGTCGTTCGCGTTGATCGTCACGGTCACGGAGCCGGATGAACCGGGGTCCAGAGTGACGTTCGAGGCGCTGAGGGACGCGGTCGGGCCGGATCCCGAAACGGATGTGCTCAGGAGGACGGTTCCCGAGAAACCGCCGAAGCTCGCGACGTCCACGCGCGAGGTATCGAAGGACCCTTGAACGATCGAGAGCGCGGACGGCTCGGCAAACATTACGATGTCTCTCACCCGCATGGAGCCGATTGCGGTGGACCACGCACCCGTGCGGTTGAACTGGCCAGCGACCCAGACGGTCGTCGGATCCGAGGGGTCAGTGCCCGCGCCAAAATAGTCTCCGAACCTCGTGTCCAAGTCGGACGCCTGTCCAGCGTAGAGCGTCGCGGGCGGCTTCAGACTGTTCGCGGGATCGCCGACGGCCTGCCCCGTCACAGCGACGCTCGGATATTCCGTCGGGGAGGAGAATCCGAAGACGACCGCAAGGTTGCCCTGGCCGTCGATCGCCATTGCAGGGTAGAAGTAGTACTTTCCTGCAGCCCCGAACTCGATCTGCTGGGCCACGCTATATTTCCCGGCAGTGTTGAACTGGAGAAGCCGGAGACAGCTTCGCTGCGCGGTGTCTCCGGCGGGCGTGCAACCGACGTGCTGGCTCACCCACAGCCGGTTCCCGTACCAGTCTGCGTCCTGAATCTCGTACGTCTGGCTCTCGGTGTCGAGACGCGTCGACGGGTCCGGCTGTTCCGCTTGGGGAGGGGTCGTGAGGGCCTGGATCGAGACGCTCGAGCGGCTCACGGACACGCCGCGGCCAACGCCGGGGACTCCGGTGACGGCGTAAATCTGCAGTTTGCTTTGGGACCGCAGGTAGTCTGCGGCCATGTACAGCGTCGCCGTCGACGAGGACGACTGGGCAGGGGTCATCATGTGAATCGAGTTGTCGGGACCGAACCGCTCGATTGCAGGAGTCGCGCGGCCCTCGAGGACATGGGCCTTGTTGAGCACCCAATACTCGACGCCGGCGTAGGCCTGATAGGTGAAATTTCCGATGACCTCCCGCGTCCATGTGTTCGACGAGACGACGATCTTGTCATCGCTGAAACCGAGGTGAGGCTGGTCGGGCAGCTCGGCGTTCGAACGGCTCGAGTTGAGGATGTACTGGTACCACGATCCTGTGGGATCCGAGCTCGCAGACGCGGAGAACGCGACCTTCCCGATCGGGTAGAGTCCCGCGGCGGCGTAGAATCGGCCGCTCCCCGCGTCGTACATCACCCTCGGGTCGAACGCGGTCGCGTTCGTCCCAAAGAAATCCTGGAGCGACAGCAGCACCTGTCGCGTGCCGTCCTTTGAGTACACGGCGAACGCGTAGTTGACCATCTCAACCAGCTGAACGGGTCCGGCCGCGAGTTGCACGTCCGGCGGGTGCGGTCTCCCGCTCTCCAGCTGATTCAGTCCTTCGAAGGCCGTGCGGACGCTTGGTGAAGGCGACCCGGCGAGCGATGACACGCGGACTTCGGCCGGGATGACCTTCATGGCCGAGTCCGGGGCGGTCGCGTCCGTGGCTACCGCCAGCGTCCACCCGAGGGCCACCATGACGAACACCGCGGCCGCAGCGGTTCTTCGACGGCGACGAGTCCACTCAGTCTGACATATCGGCGTCAATTTCGACCTCCCCGCCTGCCACCTGAATGACCGAACGTATGCTAAAATAATCGTTACGCAGGACTTGCCGGAATGAGGAGCTATAAGAAGGAGGGCCGTGGTGCCGAAGGCCGAATTCGGACCGTCCGAAAGGACGCGCGTTCCCGTGCCGATCCCGGAGAGAATGAAATGTGCCGGAACATAAGGACGCTCTTCAACTTCGACCCGCCCGCGAACGACCAGGAAGTCCGCGAGGCCTCGCTCCAGTTCGTCCGGAAGGTATCCGGATTCAGCAAGCCTTCGCGCGCCAACGATGATGTGTTCGATCGTGCCGTCGTTGACGTCGCGGCAGCCGTCCGGAACCTGCTGGACTCCCTTGTGACCGGCTCGGAGCCGCGGAATCGGGAGGTCGAAGCGGCACGCGCTCACGCGCGGGCCACGAAACGATTTGGCGCATCTTGAGGGCCGACCAGCTCAGGCCTCGCCTTAATGAGGAACGAATCGATGCCGTTTGCCGTGCCCCGTCGCGAGCGGGGTGCTTGGCTTGCGGACCCCGCACAACCGGCGGCGCGGTACCGCTATCTTGTAGAGGTCGAGGGCCGATCGCCGGAGTCGGCGGAGGCCCGCGCCGCGCGCCGCCAGATCCCAACGCGCGGATGGGCTGCAGAGATCCTCGACGAACAGGATCCGCGCGGCTTCTGGAAGACCCGGGAGAGCCTGTATCGGCCCAAGTACGTCGCGACGAACTGGCGGCTGCTCGCCCTCGCCGACCTCGGCCTCACCGTCCGCCATCCGAAGGTCCGCCGCGCGGTGGATCTCATGCTCGAGGACTACGGCGGGTCCGACGGACCCTTCTGCCGAACGGGTGGCGAGCCCCATTTCTGTTTCGTCGGAAACACCGCCCGGATGATGATCTCCTTCGGCCTCGAGGAGGATCGCCGGGTGCGAGCGTCGCTCGACTGGCTGGCCGACCAACAACTCGAAGACGGCGGCTGGGACTGCTTCGGCCGCACGAAAGGGACGCTCGACTGTTGGGAGGCCTTGGCCGCGTACGCGGCGCTCGGTCGTCGGCGCTGGACCCGCAAGTGGAAGCACGCGGCCGAATGCGGGGCCGAGTTCTACCTCGAGCGAGGGCTGCTGCGCGAAGGCCGTCAACGCTATACATCATGGGAGCGGCTGCACTATCCGGTCCATTACTACTACGACGTCTTGGTCGGTCTGGAGACGCTCGCCCATCTCGGATACGGGGACGATTCCAAGACAAAGCCGGCGCGGGAGCTACTCCGCCGGAAGATGCGGCACGATGGAACGTGGACGATGGACGCCGTCCATCCAGACATCGCTCGAGGGGCGAACTACCACCGCGAACCGAGCCAGCGGTTCGTCCTCGAACGGGTCAACGCGCAGAGCAAGTGGATCACGTTGCGGGCCCTCTACGCGCTCGGGGACGCCACGTAGGCGCCCCCGGAAAAGGTCGGGCCGAGGTACCGGAGGCCGGAATCGACCATGATCGTCGCGGCCGTCGCCTCCGGTCCGTGGCGCGTCAGGGTCGGACTCGGGCTCCGCAGTTCATGCAGAACATGGCCGCGGCGGGCACGGCGACCCCGCAGGAGGGACAGTTCCCTCCAGGGACCGTCGACGGAGGCGCCGGCGGCGGGGGATTCGACGGAGCGTACGCGGGGCCCGGCCACGCCCACGCCGACGGCGCGGGGACGGCCCGGTACAGCTGCGCGAGGCCGGCATCGAGCCGCTGCCGCGTCTTCGCGTAGACGGAGAGGAATATCACGTACCCGATCAGGGCGAGGCCCGGCGGAAGGAACACGCCACCGATTAGGAGCGAGAACAGGCGCGCAGCCTCCTCCGACGTGACGGAAGACGGGTTCGCCGCGACGTCGAGGACGCGGACCGTCACATATCCGACCGCGGCGATGCCGATGATGCCGAGCGCCGGGATGAGGAAACTCGCGATGTCGGCCCACCGCCGCGTCTCGGGAGGCTGGAGGGATCGCACCATGAAGCGATACATCTGGGCCTTCGAGCCCACGCCAGCGGTCCAGAAGATCGTCACGAGCAACGGCACGAAGACGGTCGACTGCACGCTTCCAGCTCCTGTCAAGAGCGACGTGCCCCCGATGAGCAGGTACACGACGAGGATCGCCGCGAGCGTGGAGAGCGTCGTGCCGATCCACTTGAAGAGGACGCCGAGACCCGCGTTTCGCGCGTGGTCCGGCCCGTATTCGTTCGCCCCGTGGTGCATCCGGATGACGGACATCAGGGCGACGATGAAGTTGATCACGAAGACGATCACGAGCCCGCACGCGGCGGAGCCGATGACCGCGGCCGCCGCGATCGCGGCGCGCGGATCCGACGTCGTCAGGAGGATCGACGCGATCCCGACCGTCAGCGCAAACGCGCCGAAGATGATGTCGAGGATCAGGTTGACGTAGTACGTCTGCACGCCGCGGAGCGTGTCCGGCTTCACGACGACGGACGGCCAATACGGCACGGGGGGTCCGGCGGGCGACGGGAGCGGTGAGGCCACGTCCGCACACCGGGTCGAGGCGCAATAAACGTATCGACCGAGTTCCGAGAAATCCTACCCACGGGCGATCGGATCGAGCGGAAGGACGAATCGGATCCGGGAGCGCGGCCCGTCGACCGTGATCCGCACGCGTCCGCGATCCAAGGGCTCGGCGGCCGGGTGGAGGTCGTCCCGCTCCAGCAGGCCGAGGAAGCGATCGAGGCGGGCGCCGGTCCGCTCGTGGCATTCCCGCTCGAACGCGCGCCACGGCTTCGTCAAGGAGACGCGGGGTACGGCGTGCTGATCGAACCGGACGGCGCCGATGGCGTCGAGCCGCCGGAGCCGCACCGTGAGGGCCGGAATCGCGAGGCGGGCCGCTTCGGCAATCGGGTCGGCTCGGGTCGTCCGCCGTGGGACGAGCGCGAGGAGAATCGCGCGGTCGATCGGGTCCTCCCACGCGACCAAGAACCGCTCGGATGTCCGAGGATACATGCCGGAAGCAAAGAGGGCGGCGCGCCCACCATATCGGCGGCGTTCGAGGAATCCTTGGTCCACGAGTCGTTCCACATGGTACCGGAGCGACGGGAGGGGCTGGAGCAGCAGGCGGGACGCGGACCGCAGGTGCAAGCCCGGGTACGCGGCGGCGGCAAGCAGGACCTCGAGCCGGCGGGGGTGCAGGAGCCAGCTGCGCCCTCCACGGCGAGCGGGCGGAGTCATCGGGACGTCTTGCACGTCGAGGATCGCCCGGATCTTGCGGGCGATGCCGGATGGAACGGCCACGAGACGTGAATGCAATGGATGCCACAAGAGGTTTCGCCGCTCAGCGGGTGCCCGGCGGCGGCCCGCCCCCGCGTTCCTTCGCGGCGGCCTGGACGACCTCGAGGGCGGCGGGGGCCAGCTCGTACTCCCCGAGCTCCCGTAGCGGGATGAAGCGGGCGTTCTCCGCGTCCGTCGCCGGGAACGGCTGTCCGCTCACGTAGTCGCACAGGACGTCGATCAGGACGTAGTGCCAGCGCACGGTGGACCGGTCCCTCTCGATGTAATCGCTCACGCCGAACACCTTCCGCGGTCGCACGAGGACGTTCGTCTCCTCGCGCGTCTCGCGGACCGCCGCCGCCTCGACCGTCTCGCCGACTTCGAGGACGCCACCCGGGATGCTCCACAGCCCCTTGTTCGGTTCGGTTCCCCGCTTCACCAGGAGGACCTCTTCGCCGCGGAAGACGAGGGCGCCGACGGCGGGTACGGGTTCCTTCGGGAATTCCGTCGATGCGGGCACGGCATCCCGGAAGCGCCGAGCCCGCCTTAAGCCTGCGAGGCCGGAATCGCGAGACGCCCCGCATCCAACGGGACGAAGTCGTCAAACGTCCGCTGATAGAGGACGTGCTTGAGGACCTCGCTCACGCGGACGTACCGCTCCATCGGGATGTCCAGCCGAGTCCGGAGATGGGAAAGGGTCTGGGCCATCGTGTCGAAGACGGCAGGGCGGCGGCGAAGGGCCTCCCGCACATGCTCCCGGACATTCCAGACGCCAATCGGCATGATGTATCCGGGATGCGTCTCGCGGAGGATGACCGTCGCGGCCTGCCGGCGCTCTCGGATCAACGCCTCCCCCACCGCGAGGCGCGCGGCATAGTAGCAGCCGCCGATGCTCGCGTACGTCGTGCGGCCTTCGAAGCCTTCGTGGTCCCCGAACATCACGACCTCGCGCCCGAGGGGGTTCCACAGAGTGTTCGGATACCACGCCTCGATCAGCTCGTACCGCCACGGCCGCGGGATCATCACGACGAGGAATCGGTCGTCGTATCCGACCGCCTCGTACACGCGGATTTCGTTGATCAGCGGCGACGCCTTGACGTGTTCACGGAGGGTCTTCCCGATCGTGTCGTCGACGGCCGTGATCGACCACCGCGTCGGCACGAAGCGGCGATCCTTCCCGATGCCGAACGCGCCGACGCTGAACGCCCGCTGGATCTTGGAGACCGGGACGCGGCGGTCGAAGAGTTCGAGGACCGCGTCCCTCGCCTTCAGATCCGTGTCGGAGTATGCGCGGTCGAGGACCGAATCCACTTTCAGCGTGCCGACATCGAGGCGCTTCAGCGGTGCGGACGGCCCGAACGGTTGCACGTTGTCGTCCAGGATGACGCGACCGTGCGGCTTGCGGCTGAAGCCCGCCTCGACCTCCGCGGGCGACGTTGCGAGGGCGAGTTCCCGCGTCGAATCGACGAGGCGGCCGCCCCGCTCGACGTCCCTCACGTGGACCCGATGCATGCCCCGCACAAGCTGCGACCGGAACCGGACGATGTCGTCCATCGGAAGGCCGACCCACTCTTCCGGCGAATCGAGGATCCGCGTGTCGCCGTGGACCGGCGGCACGAGGGGTCCGACGAACACCTTCGGATAGCCGAAGCGCCCGACGAAGACGCCGGGCGGGGAGGAGCCGTCCAAGTCCACTCGGTCGATCATCGGGGCGGTCTTCATCATGGAATCCCATCGGACCATGATCGGGCAACGCGACTTGCCGCAGAGCAGCTTCGCGCCGCGGCAGGAGATGCAGAGGCCGCTCGCGATCGCCGCCCGTGTATCCGCATCGAACAGCGCGCCGAACTGCTGCGGCGGCGGCTGCATCGGGAGCGTCAGCATGGCACGGAACCGAGTCCGAAAAGCCTTTAAGAAGGTGCCGACCGGGTCCGCGAATCGCACCACGCGAAGGATTATCCGTGATGCGAAACGTTCCCGGGCCGTGAAGCCGGATTCGCCGCTCGCGCTCGGGACGGAAGACCGCATCCTCCTCTACCTCTCCGACTTCCGCAACACGGAGGAGCGGTACGTCCTACCGCAGGCGCTCACCCAGAAGGGAATCGCCTTCGCGGCCGGCGTGCAGCGCAAGCATCTGTCGCGCTACCTCGACGAGATGGTCCGCGACGGCTTGCTCGTCGAGACGAAAGCGCACATCGAGGGCGAGAAGCAGCGCATGCTCGCGTACTACCTCGCGCCTCGGGGGTGGGAGCGGGCGATGGGGATCAAGGAGCGGATTTCGGCCGTCCGCGTGCCGATCAAGATTGCCGGGGTCACGAAGGAGATGACCTTGGCGGAGATCGACGGCGCGACGTCCGTCCACCTAACGCTCTCCGACATCGTGCGCGAGGCGATGAACGTCGACGAGCTCGATCTCGAGGACCTCGAGGGCATCGACGACCGCCGCAAGCGCGCGATGGACGAGCGCGTGAAGCGACTCGAGGAGTACACCCGCGCCGTCATGACCGCGTGGAAGGACGGCCGCGTGACGGCGACGGAGCGCCTGCTCGTCGAGCAGCTGCGGGACAACCTCGGGATCTCGAGGGAAGAACAGGAACGGATCGAGAGCCAAGTGCTGGAAGAGGTCCTCGAGAATCGGACGGGCATCTACCGGGCGGTCGCCGTCGAGGCCCTCGAAGGCGGCCCGATCTCGGACGAAGAACGGGACCTCCTCGAAGCGTTGCGGAAGAAGCTCGGCCTTTCGTCCCACGACATTCGGGAAATCGAAAGGGCACTGACGAAAGCTCCCTAACGGGCGACGAACAGGCGGTACTTCTGCGTCGGGTCGGAGATCTCCATCTCGATCCGCTTCGCGATGAGCTTCTCCGGATGGTGGACGCTCGCGACGCGTTGCTCGAGGTCCTGGAACGACTGGAAGGGGCCCTTCTTCCGCTCCTCGAGGATCGCCCACATCGTCTTCTTGCCGAGGCCGGGCAGGAGCTCGAGCATGTGGAAGCGGGTCGTGATCGCCTGCGCGCGGTTGAAGAAGTCGACGAACTTCGCCTCCTTCTCCTTGACCGTCTCCTGGATCACGAACGGCAGCTCCTTCTGCGCGGCCGTCGTGAGCTCCTCGTGGCCCACGCGCCTCTTGACGTGCAGGACCTCGGCCCGCTGGTCGACCTCCTTGCCGATGTACACCCGCTGTCCGATCGACAAGGCGACGCCTTCCTTCGGCACGAGCTCGAACAGCTTGAACTCGTCCACGCCGAGCGCGTACGCGAGCGGCTCGCGGTGGAACTTCGACTGGTCCGGATGACCTTGCGGTAAGTAGTCGAGGATGCGGGCGTAATCTTCCATGCGACTCGCCTCGTCAGCGGTACTTCCCCACAATCTCGAGGACTTTCTCCGCATCCTCTTTCGAAAGGGCGAATCGTTCCTTCGCGAAGATCGCCCGGACGTCGTCCATGTGGGTCGGCATCAGGTCGACGATCTTCACCGCGTTGAAGGGCGACATCATGGGGATCTCCATGAGCTCCTTCATGATCGGGGGGACCTTGTCCGCCAGCACCCGGGCGAAAAGAGACGCGTGGGAGAGGGAGTACTGCTGCTCCGGGTTCAGCTCGCTGCGGGCCGCCTTCTCCTTGTCAAGGATGACCTTCAGCTCGGCCAGGGAGACGAACACTTCCTCCATGATCCCCCTCCTACGCCCGCCTCAGGTGCTCGGGCCGGACCACGGCCTGCTTGATCTTGCCGCCGAACCTCACGTCGACGAGGAACGAGCCGCCGCGCCGCCCGACGACGGTGCCCGTCATCCCGTGGAAGCGGTGGTGCGGCCAGCCGCGCTGGACGCTCGAGTCGATGACGATCGTCACGCGTTCGCCATCTACGAAGGTTTGGAAGGACCGCGTGATCGGGGAGAGCCCGCGATCGCGGGGGCTGCGGCGGAACTTCTGCCGCGTCTTCTCCATGATCCCTTTCGAGGCCTTCACCATCGGCTCACCGGTCGTCGAGGACGTCCAAGACGTCGAGCTCGATCACCTCGCAGGCCACCCCCAGCCGTCCCGCGAGGGACGGCGACGTCCGTCCGCGGTCCCCGTGGACCCACTCCTTGATGTAGGTCCCCGCCTCCGCCGTCACGCGGATCTCCGCGCGGTCTCCGTCGACCCGGACGACCTCGGCCGCCAAGATGCGTCGATGCCGCGTGGTATCCGCACGCCGGTGAACGACCCGTTCGGGGGTCTGTTGGGCGATCGGCTCCGGCACCAAAACTGGCAGGGCCCCTTTAAGCTTTGCTTCCCCGACGGGAGGGACCGTCCGGAAGAGCACGCGGTACGTCTTCGCCGCGCGATCCTCCTTCAACCCGACGACGTCGGCGCCGCGCGCGGGACCGAGCCCGTCGACCTCGACCATGCCTGACGCGTTGATGCGGGCGACCGCCGACGCGACGTCGAGGTGACGGCGGCGGGGCTCCTTGATCTCGAGGATGAACGGGCGGCCCCGTCCGAGCATCCGGGCGTCGACGTCTTCGCGGCCCATCCCGTGCAGCGCGTGGCCCGTGCCGCCGGACTCCCGCATGACCTCCGCGGCGATCGTCTCCTCGACGCTCGTCGGGTACATCTTGCCGGTCCCGCCGCACCGCGCGCATCCCTTGCCCATGCAGCGCCGGCACGGCCAGCGGGTCTGCGGCACGCCCCGGGCGAGCTTCCGGTAGCGGCCCCGCAGATACAGCGGGTTCACCTGCAAGTCCACGTGGTCGAAGGCGGGATCGAGGACCGCGACGATGTCGGGCGCGGCCAGGTCCGGCTCCTTGCCGACCGCCTCGCAGACGCGCTTCCCGACTTCGCGGTTCACCTCCGCCTTCAGCGGCTCCGGCGCGGGGAGCGCGAGGTCGGACCACAGCGACTCCTCCCGGGCCGAGACCTCCGGATCGATTCGCGAGCCGACGCGGAAGGTGTCGTACTCCCAGGGCTCGAGCTTTCGCGCGACGAGGTCTGCGAGGGCGTCGTAGCGGTCCGTCAGCCCCGCGCACACCCAGCACGGCCCCGCCGCGTGGCCTGCCACATCCCGGATCGCTCGGCCCCGCTCCTCGTTCGTATGCCCGTGGCCGACCTTGCCGAAGAGGCGGCCGAGGCAGGCGTCGCACAGCGTCCGCTCGCCGAGCTTCGACCAATCGACCGCGCGTCCGGAGGCGAGGACCTCGTCCACGGGCCTCCGCAAAGGCCGGGCGGCTTAAAGGCTCACGCCAGCAGGAACACGCTCACGAGGAGGTTGAGGAGGACGATCGCCGTCACCGCGACGTACGTCCGGTCGCGATCCTCGGCGAACGAGAGGAAACTCAGCACGACGCGGGCCACGGGGGTGAAGATCATCAGCAGGATCCCGAGGTTCAGGTAGCCCGCCGGGGTGAAGCGGACCAGCTCGGGGACGAGGTTCCGCACGGCGATCGAGTTCGGCCCGATGTCGGGTCCGCCGAGCCCTCGCAGGACGAAGGCGAACAGGATGAAGGAGACCGAGACGACGACGCCGCCCCGGAGGACGTGGTAGATGAGGCGGTTCGTGTCCTCGACCTCTGCGACGACCGCCCGACGCAACGCCCCGATGCGATGCTGGACGGCCTTCAGGCCGGCGCGCGGATGCATCATAAGTTCACACGATCCCTGCCGCCCGGATCGCCATGAGGATGCCGATCACCGCGAGGAAGATCGAGAAGACGAAGCGGACCCGCTGGGCCTTCGACCGGATCAGGACGCGGGTGCCGAGGTTCGAGCCGCTGAAGACGCCGACGATCACCATCGCGGCGAAGTTCGGGTTCACCCATCCCTGGGAGTAGTAGATGAACGCGCTCGCCGCCGCCGTGACGCCGATCATGAAGTTGCTCGTCGCGACCGCGGCCTTCATCGGCACGCGCATGAGCATGTTCATCGCGGGGACCTTGATGAAGCCGCCTCCGACGCCGAGGAGGCCGGAGAACAGGCCCGCCGTGGCGCTGATGCCAAAGCCCGCGACCGGACGGTCGACCCGGTAGCGGTAGACGCCCTGGTCTTCCTGATCGAAGTACACGCTCCCCAGGCCCAGACGGCTCGCGAGGGGAGACTCCTCGCCCGCCTGGTATGCCCGGTCCTTCGCGGTCTCGCGGGTGCGCGCCATCGCCGCCGCCGCGTACACCACGACGGCCGCGAAGACGCCGAACAGGTAGGGACCCGGAAGCAAGAGGCCGGCGACCGCGCCGACGATCGCGCCGAGGGTCGTGGCGACCTCCAGGAACATCGCCAGCCGCAGGTTCGTGAGGTGGTCCCGCACGTACACGGACGCGGCGCCGCACGACGTCGCGATGACACCGATCAGGCTCGTGGCGATCGCGACCTTGATGTCGATCTGCAAGGCGAGGGTCATGAACGGGACCAGGAAGACGCCCCCGCCGATCCCGAGAAACGAGCCGGCGACCCCCGCCAGGAACGCGGCGAGGGCGAGGAGCAGCAGCACATCGATCGGCGACATGCGGCGACGGCTAGCGGAAAGTACGATAAATGCCTTTGCCGCGCACCCGTCACCGCGACAACACGATCTCGATGCTGCTCACGCTCGTCGCGCGGCCTTCTTCCGACGTGACCTTCTCGGTCGCGATGCGCACATCGCGGACGCGCGCCTCCGGGACGAAGCGGCCGCGGACGATCTCCGCGACGTCGACCGCGCGGGAGATCGACCGTCCGCGCGCCTTCACGACGACGTCCCGCGAACCCCCGTTGAAGTGGGTGACGACCGCGAGCACGTAGTTCATCGTCGGCTTCTTCCCGATGTAGACGATGCCGGCCTCGGCCACGGAACGCTCCCGAGGGGCGCCATCCGAGCGCCGCGTATTAATCCTCTGCGGGCGCGCGGGATGCGAAAGGTTTTAGCGTCGACCCTCCATCGAGACGGGCGAGCATGGCACGGGACCGCGACTCCGGCTTCCACTCGGCGGCCGGCCTGATCCGCTACTTCGACCAAGAGGACGAGAAGGCGCTTAAAATCCCGCCCTGGGTCGTCGTCGCGCTGACCATCGGCCTCGCGGCGATCGTCCTGTACATCACTTATCAGTGGCCGATTTCCTGAGGCGTCGAGCCCCGGGCCAAGCACGCGTTCCAGAGGCCCTGAGCCTCACCGATATTGCGCGCAGCGGGGGCAGTACCATCGCTGGTATTGCGGGTACCAGGTCATCGGACTCCCGCAGACGGGACACGGGGCTGCCGGGGGATACGCGGCTCCCGGATACGGACCGAAGCCGACCGGATAGCCGCCGCCGATTGGATGGTTGCCGCGGACGACGAGGTAGATGACCGTCACGATCACGAGCCCGAGGAGCCCGCCGAAGACGCTCGCGAGGACGAGGAGGACAACCCAGACCGTTCCGTCCATCCTTCGGCTCTGGGCATCTCGATACATCCAGATGGCGACCAGGACGACCAAGACGAGGGTGATCAGACAGACTGCGATCAGGAGGCCGAGGACCCCGCCCGACAGGCCGGGCGTAACCTGAAACGTCCCGAACATCCGTCCGGGAGAAGCGCCCGCGTTCTATTTCTCCGTTGCGAGGACCGGCCCACGAAGGTCAGGGGTGGTCACGGTCGCGTTGCCGTGGGCTTGCGGCTCGTGCTGTCCGTGTTCGCCCCGTGCACGGGCGTGTTGCTCACGCTGTCCTTGTACCCGCAGTGCTCGCACTCGATCCACACGCGGACGGACAGGTACTGCCAGTTCCACGTGAGCTTGCCGCAATTCGGGCAGACTTCCGGGTGGGAGGGCCGCATTACCGATCGGCGATGAGCCCTCCGTACTTGAGGTTGTTGGGCTCCGTATCCGACTCAGTACGGGCGGGGTGCGAGCGTCACTCGAGCGCGGATTCGCTCGCCGCGTCGCTCCGCCTCGATCTCGATCGCGTCGCCGATCACCCGCTCTCGCAGCGCGTCGACGAGGTCGCCGATCCCGCTCAGAGCCCGACCGCCCAGGGTTGTGATCACGTCTCCGACCTGGAGGCCGGCCGCTTCCGCCGGGGACCCGGTCGTGATCTCTGCGAGGAACACGCCGCTCCGGCTCGTGATTCCGTAGTACGCGGCGAGGCGGCGGCTCACGTCGTACCCGGCGACGCCGAGCCACGGCCGCTGCACGTGCCCGTGCTCCAGGATCTGGCGGGCGACGCCGAGCGCCGCGTTGATCGGGATCGCGAAGCCGATGCCTTCCGCGAACGGGATCGTCGCGGTGTTAATTGCGACGACGCGGCCGCGCAAGTCCACGAGCGGCCCGCCGCTGTTCCCCGGGTTCACGGCGGCGTCCGTCTGGATGACGGGCAACCCGTCCCCGGGCCAGCGGGTCAGGCTCCTCCGGAGGGAGCTGACCACGCCCGACGTGACGGTCGGCCCGCCGGGCAGCCCGAGCGGATTGCCGATCGCAAGGACGGGTTGGCCCACCTTGAGTTCGTCCGAATTCGCGAAATCCGCCGGCCGGAAGTCCTTCCCGTCCACGCGGACGACCGCGACGTCGGTCTCCTCGTCCCCGCCGACGACCGTGCCGCTGAGGACCCGTCCGTCGTTGAAGGCGACGATCACCTTGTCCGCGCCTTCGATCACGTGGTGGGTCGTGAGGATGTGCCCCTGGTCGTCGAGGATCACGCCCGAGCCGATGCCCCGCCGAGGCCACGGACCGAACGGCGGCCCGTACGGGCCTCGCGCCGTGCTCACGTTGACCGTGCTCTCTCCCGCCCGCTCCACCGCCCCGATGTACGCATTCTGCAAATCTGCCAACATGGGCCTCCCATCGCCTCGGCGGCGTATGTTGAGCGGGTTTCCCGCGGCGTGGTCACACGTCGCGCGTGCGGCGGAACACGTGCCGGTCGAGGCTCCCGGGCGCGATGTAGAACGGGATGAGGAGCGCGTAGAGCCCGATGCTGATCGCCGTGCTCACGAACGAAAACGCGATGGCGATGGTGCACACGACCGGCGCGATCACGATCCGACGCTTCGCCGCCCGGATCAGGGAGTCCGGCGTCGACGCCGGGACGAGCCGCCGTCCCGAGGTGGCGTACCACCAGTGCAGGTAGCCCGCCCCGCCGATGAGGATGAGGACGAGCCCGTAGACCTGGACCGCCACCGGTGCGGTCCAGTAGCGGCTCATCAGCGACGTGGAGAAGGGCACGAACGCGACGAGCATGAGGAAGAGGATGTTGATCCACAGGAGGGTGCGGTCCGCATTGTGGATCACCCGGAACTGGGCGTGATGCGCGACCCAGTAGATGCCGAGGACCACGAAGCTGATCGCGTAGATGACGAAGCGAGGCAGGAGGCCGACGAGTTCGCCGGGGAGGACCACGGACGGATCTTGGGTCGGCAGGACCTCGGGCACGGTGAGGTTGAAGGCGAGGAGCGTCATCGCAATCGCGAACACGCCGTCCGCGAGGGTCTCGATCCGCGCCGGACTCATCGTCCCTTGCGTCGGTGCTGGGGCGCTGGACGACAGGATGCATCGCCCCTAGGCCCAGAACGCCTCGAAGGCCGCCGGGTCGTCGTTGAAGAGCCGCGCCTCGACGATTCGCCCATTCTCGATCCGCATGAGGAGGAGGTAACTGCCCTCGAACGTCCGATCACCACGCTTCGCCGTCGCGTTCGCCAGGGCCACGGCGTGCATGTCGCTCGCCAGGATGTCGACGAGCTCCGCGCGGAAGGTGCCCCCGCTCAGCTCTGCGAGCCTCTCGAAGTACGCGAAGATCGCGGCGTGGCCTCGGTGCTCGCCGGATATCGGCGTCGAACCGGGCACGTACCACACGGCGTCCTCGGCAATCAGCTTCTTGAGCCTCTCGCCGTCCTTCTCGTCGAAGGCGTCGTAGAGATGATTGACCAGCGTCGCGTTCGGGTGTTCGAACATGGGAGGTCCCTCACTCGCGACCGATCCGCCGAATGCCGGCATCCCCGAAAGACCCTTCCATCAGGCCCGGCCTCACGTTCTCGAAGATCGCGAGCTCGTTCCCACTCGGATCCTTGAAGAGCAAACACGGTCCCGGAGGGATCTCAAACGATCGGCCTTCGGACTTCCAACCGCGGGAGCGCAACTGCTTCGCGGTCGCCTTGAGGTCCCCCACCTCGAAGATCGGCAGGACCGACGGCGGGCGGCGGTGGTCCGCGAGGATGTACTGCGCCCCCTCGCACAGCCGCACGGACGCCACCTTCGCACCGAACTCATGGTAGTTCCAGAGGAGCGTACCCCCGAGGACTTTCGTGTAGTATTCGAGGTCCCGATCGAGGTCGCCGGTGCCGACGTACAGGTAGGCGAGCTTGTCGAAAGGAGCGGCCATCACCTCGGGGACAAGTCGGCGGGGGCGATGAGCCTTGCGGGCACGGGACAGAATTTATTGCACACGGCGAGCTCGCCCTCCGCATGGCCAAGGCCATCCAACCCGAGGATCTCGCCGCCTACTCGATGCTCTCCGAACCGAGCCTCGCGCCGGACGGGACGTTCGCCGCCATCTCGGTGCATCGCGCCCGCCTGGACAAGGACGAATACGAGGGCAACATCTGGATCGTCCCGTTCGACGGGAAGGCCCCGAGGCGGCTCACGACCAGCGGCAAGGACGGCGCCCCGAAAGTCTCCCCCGATGGGGAGCGGATCCTGTTCACGTCGAAGCGGGGCCTACGAAAGGAGGACAAGGGCAACGCGCTCTACGTGATCCCCGCAAGCGGCCGGACGGCGAAGCTCGTGCTCCGCCGGAAGCAGGGCATCGAAGGCGCCGCCTGGTCGCCGGACGGCAAGCGCGTGCTCTTCCTCTCGAATGTCGGGGAGGACGATGAGGACGTCCGCACGATCCGCCGCATCAACTTCTGGTTCAACGACAAGGGCTTCATCTACAATCTCCGCAAGCACGTCTTCATCCTGAACCTCGCGACGAAGGCCGTCAAGCAGGTCACGAAGGGCGAGTTCGACGTCACGAAGGCCGCATGGTCGCACGACGGAAAGCGCATCGCGTACCTCGCGCAGACGGAGGATTTGCGGCCGTATCTCCAGGACCTCTTCGTCCTCGAGGTGGTCTCCGGGAAGATGACCCAATTGACGAAGCACACGATGGAGATCGCGAGTGTCGCCTGGTCCCCGGACGACCGGCGCCTCGTCCTCCGCGGGGACGACCTGCCGCGGGGATTCGCCTCGCACGAACACCTATGGGTGCTCAGCGCGAAAGGCGGCACGCCGAAGCGTCTCGATTCGATGGATCGGAACGCCTCAAACAGCCTCAATTGCGACGTCCGCATGGGCGGCATGAACCCCGACCCAAAGTGGGTCGGTGACCGCATCTACTTCGTCGCGGCGGAGGGCGGCGGCGTGCACCTCTACGCGCTCGACGTGGCGAGCCATCGCACGACCCTCGTCGTCGGCGGCGAACGAAGCATCGAGGCGTTTCAGGCCAACGACCGCGCTCTGATCTTCACCGGTATGGAAGCGATGTCTCTCCCCGAGCTGTACCGGTTCGAGAGCGAGCCGCGGAAACTGACATCGTTCAACGAGAAGGCCCGGTCCAAGTTGGCGATCCGGACCGCGGAGCCATTCACCTTCCGCGCGAGCGACGGAGTCGACGTGGAGGGATGGATCCTCCGACCATCGCGGCGCGGCAAGGTCCCCACCATCCTCTATGTGCACGGCGGGCCCAAGACCGCGTTCGGTTACAGCTACCTCCACGAGTTCCAGGTCTTCGCCGCCAAGGGATACGCGGTCCTGTTCACGAATCCGCGCGGCAGCGACGGATATTCGGAGGCGTTCGCGGACCTCCGCAAGCACTACGGCGAACGGGACTACCAGGATCTCATGGAGGCCGTCGACTACGCAATCCCCCACTATCCGTTCGTCGACGCGAAGCGGCTCGCGGTCGCCGGGGGTTCCTACGGCGGCTTCATGACGAACTGGGTCGTGACCCACACGGACCGCTTCAAAGCGGCGGTCACGGACCGCTCGATCTCGAGCTGGTGGACCTTCTGGGGGACGAGCGACATCGGGCCGTACTTCGGGCGCGACCAGACGGGCGTGGACCCGTGGGACGACGAAGAGACCACGCTGGCGAAATCGCCGCTTCGGTACGTCAAGAACGTGACGACGCCTCTCCTCCTCGTCCACTCCCTCGAGGACCTGCGTTGCTGGCACGTCGAGGCGATCCAGTTCTTCACTGCCCTCAAGTACTACGGGAAGGAGGCTGAGATGGTCCTGTTCCCAAAGGAGAACCACGATCTCTCGCGGGCTGGAAAGCCAAAGCACCGAATCGCGCGGCTGAACGCGTACCTGCGGTGGTTCGACGGGCATCTCCGATGACCCGACGGGGGTCTCCTACGGTGAGATCGCGGGGTACCTTGGCCTGAATAAGTCCACGGTCGCGCGTTTCTCTAGGGTGCCCGGTTAGGGTGCAAGCGGGGGAGTGGCCCATTCTTCATTATCAAGCGGGTCTGAACGCGCTCTCCGACCGCAAATCCTCTTATTGGCCCAGGGCTCCATGACGCCTGTAGGGGAAGCTCGAGATGCAACCGGCCGGGCCGCCGCTTCAGCAGGAAAACCCATATTCGCAGGGGCAACAGCATCCGGTCCCGCCTCCTCCGCAATGACTGAGCAATAGGTAAGGTGCCCGCCATCATGGGCGGGGTTGCCCCTTAACTTGCTGATAGACGAGATGTTGTAGAAGGTGTTCAATTCGGAGAAGAATCTGAAGCTCGCTTCCCCCGAGTGACCCGGTGCCCGCGAGTTTGATCCCGCAAATCGGACATGTCTCCGCCATTCATCTCACTCCGTTCTGCCCTATATCTCGCTCAGGAAAATAAAGGAGAGGGGGCCGGGCCTCACGGCCCGGCATGAGGGGACAGAGCTCGGAGATCGCATTTTCTGACATGATTCTGCGGTTTGCCGATTTCCCCCAAGGTGCATTTCGCGTATGGGTGGAGCGCCCAGGGCAGGATTTGAACCTGCGAGGGGTAACCCAGCGGTTTTCGAGACCGCCGCCCTACCGGGCTAGGCGACCTGGGCAACCGTTCATCCTGAAAACGAGGGTTCGGATAAGTGTTCCGACCCCTGAGGCGCCGGGAGGAACGCTTAAGGCCGGCGCCGCCCTCGGCTCGCTAATGCAGATCCTCACAGAGCTTTTCCCTCGGCGTACGGAGGCCACCGTGGCCCTGGAGCCGGGGGCGACCGGCGGAGATCTTCTGAGGGCCCTCCGACTGCCGCCGGACGCCCACCTTCTGGTCCGCGGCGACGTGCCGATCCCCATCGACGAACCGCTCCACGATGGCGAGCGGATTCGCGTGATCGGCGTCGTCTCGGGTGGATGAGCTCGATGCACGCGACACTCGTCCTCGTCCGCCACGGCGAGATCGTGCGCCCCCTCGACACATCCAACTTCGACCGAGCTCCGCTGTCCAATCGAGGCCGCCGACAGATCGAAGCGCTCACGGCGGCATGGCCCACCGCACCACCGACGCGAATCTACACGAGCCCCTTGCGCCGGAGCATCGAGACCGCGATCGTCCTCTCCGAAACATTTCACGTCCCGATTCTGAAACGGCCGTGTCTGAAGGAATGGGCCCCGGACGAGTCCGGGATCTCGCAACCGGAGTACAAGGCGCTCGAGACCCGCGCCTGGGCGGACCTCGATTACCTGCCGCCCTCGAAAGAATCCCTCGGCATGGCCGTGACCCGCGCGAGGAAGTGCCTCGAGGCGATCGGCTCCGACAACCCCGGCCGGGTTGTCGCGGTGTCAGGTCACGGCACCCTGTTCTCCCTCGCCATCTCAGAACTCAAGGGCGACCGCCCGTCGGAGACCTACAAGGACTCCATCTGGTTCGGGTCCACGGCGATCATCGAAGCGGGCTCCGGCCTGCGGCTCGTCCGGGATTTCACGCGAATCGGCGTAGCGGTGCCGTGACCCGAGGGTCGATGCCAAACCCTTTAAAGGGGCACCTCTCTCAGCAGAACCCGCATGCCCTCCGATGAGGACGAGATGCTCCGAGCGATGGGCTTGCAGCTTATCGATGATCTCTTCGCGGACATCCCTGCCGCCGTCCGCATCCCGAAGATCGACCTCCCGGACGGCCTCCCGGAACTGACCGTCGTCCGGCACGTGACCTCGCTCCTGTCCGCGAACCGCACGATGGCCGAGATGCCGACGTTCCTCGGCGGCGGGCTGTACGACCACTTCGTCCCCGCGAGCGTCCGCGCAATCACGTCGCGGTCCGAGTTCTACACGGCGTACACGCCGTACCAGCCCGAGGTGAGCCAAGGGCTCCTTCAGGCGCTCTGGGAGTACCAGAGCCTGATCTGCGAACTCACCGGGATGGACGCGGCGAACACGTCGATGTACGACGCGTCGACCGCGCTCGGGGAAGCGGCGCGGATGGCCCACCGCATCCATGGCGGAAACGTGTTCCTGGTCCCGCGGGCGTTGCGGCACAACCGCAAGGCCGTCCTCGCGAACTACCTGAACGGCACGGGCGTCGAGGCGCGCGAAGTCGACTACGATCGGGGGACCGGCATGCTCGACCTCGGGAAGCTCGAGGCGGCGCTCTCCCCCGCCGTCTGCGGCGTGTACGTGGAGAACCCGAACTTCCTCGGTCGATTCGAGGAGCAGCTCGCGGAGATCCGCGCCCTCACCGGAGCCGTGTTCGTCGTCGGCGTCAATCCGATCGCGCAGGCGGTCGTGAGGCCTCCCGGGGACTTCGGCGCGGACATCGTGATCGGAGAGGGCCAGTCCCTCGGCACTCCGGTGAATTGCGGCGGTCCGCTCCTCGGGATCTTCGCGTGCCGCCAGGAGCACGTGCGGAAGATGCCCGGCCGGGTAATCGGCCTCACGCGCGACGTGAAAGGCCACCGCGCGTTCTGCATGACCCTCCAGACCCGGGAGCAGCACATCCGACGGGAGAAGGCGATGTCGAACATCTGCACGAACGAGTCCCTCCTCGCGGTCGCGGCGGCCACGTTCCTCGCGGTCCAAGGGGCGAACGGGCTCCGACGGCTCGCGGCGGAGAACATCCGGCGGGCGAAGGAGCTCGCGGCGTCGATCGACAAGATCCCCGGCTTCACGGCCCCGGTCTTCAGCGGGGCGCACTTCAACGATTTCGTCGTGCGGTGCAAGGGCGACTACTCGGCCGTCCACCGGGGCCTCCTGGCCCGCGGCGTCCACGGAGGCATGCCGCTCGCCCGGCAACTCCCCGAGCTGAGCGACGCGGCGCTGTTCGCGACGACGGAACGGCAGAAGGCGGACGACGTGAACCGCCTGCTCCGCGCCCTGGAGGCGGTCGCATGAGCTTCCGCCAAGCCTATTGGGACGAGCCTCTCCTCCTCGAGAAGCGATCCGCGCCGGACGAGGCGGTCGACCTCACGGACCTCGTGCCGCCGAAGCTCCGCCGGGACCGGCTCGGCATTCCGAACCTCCCCGAACACGAGGTCGTGCGGCATTTCACGCGGCTCTCCCAAATGAATTTCGGGATCGACACGGGCTTCTACCCGCTCGGCTCGTGCACGATGAAGTTCAACCCGAAGTTCACGGAAGAGCTCGCGGCCCTCCCGGCGGTCGCGCGCATCCATCCGGACCAGGACGAGACGACGATGCAGGGGGCACTGCGGCTGCTCTATGAACTCCAGGACATGCTCGCGCGGATCGCGGGCATGGACGCGGTCACCGTCCAGCCCGCCGCCGGCGCGCAAGGGGAGCACACGGGCCTCCTCCTCGCGCAGGCGTACCACCACGACCGCGGGGAGGAGCGGCATCAGGTCATCCTGCCAGACACGGCGCACGGGACGAACTTCGCGTCCGCCGGGATGCTCGGGTTCGAGATCGTCGAGATCCCCTCGAAGGACGGCCGCGTCGACCTGAAGGCGCTCGAGGCCGCATCGGGCGAGAAGACCCTCGCGTTCATGCTCACGAACCCGAACACGCTCGGCATCTTCGAGGAGCACGTGCTCGACATCGCGGAGGTCGTGCACGACGCGGGCGGCCTGCTCTATTACGACGGCGCGAACTTCAACGCGATCCTGGGCCGAACTTCGCCGGGCAAGATGAACTTCGACATCGTGCACTTCAACCTGCACAAGACGTTCACGACCCCGCACGGCGGCGGGGGACCCGGCGCGGGTCCCGTCGGGGTGCGGAGGCCGCTCGAGCCGTTCCTCCCGGTGCCGGTCATCGGCCTCGACGGCCGCGGCTATCATTTGAACTACGACCGTCCGAAATCGATCGGGAAGGTCCGCGCTTGGTACGGCAACTTCGCCCTCCTCGTGCGCGCGTACGCGTACATCCTGCGGATGGGTGGGAACGGACTGCGGGAGGTGTCGGACCACGCGGTCCTGAACGCGAACTACGTGCGGCATCGGCTGCAAGGCGTCCTCGACGTGCCGTTCGGGGGGTTGCGGAAGCACGAGTTCGTGGCGAGTGCCGCGAAGCTCGGATCGCGAGGCGTGCGGACCGTCGACCTCGCGAAGCGCCTCATGGACTTCGGATACCATCCGCCGACCGTGTACTTCCCGCATCTCGTCGAGGAGGCATTGATGATCGAGCCGACGGAGACCGAGACGAAGGAGACGCTTGACGGCTTCGTCGACGCGCTCACGAAGATCGTCGGCGAGAGCCCCGATATCCTGCATGGCGCGCCGCACAACACCGCGGTCGCGCGCGTCGACGAGGTGCAGGCGGCGCGCGAGCCGGTCCTCAGCTGGCGGACGGCGAAGGCGCGCAAGTCGACGTGACTAGAGCTCGAGGTCGTCGCGGTCCAAGCTGCTCAGCAGGACGAACGCCCAGTCGAGCTTTCGTTGTTTCATCCGACGGTCGAGGTCCTTTTCGTTCGGACGTTCGAAGTCGAATCCGACGAGGTGGATCCGCCGGGCGCCGAAGTGGTCCGCGAGGAAGACCGCCCGGTCGCCGTCCGTGAAACCGCCGAAGTTTCGAAGGCCGCCGACGGGCCGCGACTGGGTGGTCGCGACCGCCGCACCGGAGAATCGAGGGGCCCATTCTCGCACGGCGGGCCCGTTGTCCCCGTGGGCGTGGACCACCGCGACGGTCCCTTCCTGATTCGCTTTGAGCTGGTCCGCGACGTTCCCGTCGAGATCCGTGACCAAGACCGACGGGAGTCTCCCGGAGGCGAGGGCGATCGAGGTGGCCTCGTCCGCCGCCAGGAGGACGCCCCGCGTATCCCCGATCTCGGCCTCGAGGTTCGGACCGTTCCCCGCGACGGTCACCTCCTTGCCTCGAATGAGGCGTCGCAGATCGGCGTCCGACGCGCGGGTGCCCGCCAAGATCCGGTCCAGCTCCGCCGCGACGGCCTCGTCGTCGGCCCGCGAGAAGCCGAAGTCCTTCAGGATCTGGACGTAGAACGGCTCCCACGCCTCGAAGTCCATCGATATCCCGGCGCGACTATCCGTCCTCGACGGGCTCCTTCGGACCCTCGCGGCTGCGGTACGAGAGGCCCGTAACCCCGACGAGGGTGACCGCCAGGCCGATGCTCAGGTAGATCAGCGGCAGGGAGGCGGCGGGGTTGTACCCGGCGAAGATCGTCTGCAGGATCTGCGTCATCCCCAGGACGAGGAGGCCCAGCGCCACGAACGACACCGCGACGGCGAGGGCGTGGCGCGGCGCCCGGCGGTGCTTCAGGTAGGCGCTGATCACCTTCCCGCCCTCGAAGGCCAACGCGCCGATGACGAAGAACCAGATCGACCCGAAGACGAAGGTGAGGAACATCGCCACGTACGAGGTCTCTCCCGATCGGGCCGCGAGATCGGCGCCGAAGAACACCCCGACCAAAATCAGGATGAGCGCGGACACGTTGAAGAAAATCGATAGCTCCCCGGAGGCGACGGAATCCCGCACGCGTTCGTAGTACCTGCCGCTCTTCTCGAAGAAATCACGGAGGCTGCTGAAGGGCAGCGAGATCAGGATCAGATAGAGGCCCGCGAGGATCAGCGCCAAGCCCGAGGCCGCGTACGGCAGGGCGAGGTAGATCGCCCCGAACAGCAGCAGGACGAAGCCCAAGGGGGCCACGATCTTCCGCCGCACCCTCGGATTCTTCAGTTGCCGGCCGATCGTGTAGTAGAGCGACTCCGCCGTGGGCGTCTGCCGAACGTACACGCGCCGCACGTGGTCCACCCGGATCCGGGAGCTGATGATCGGGGAGAACGCCTCGTCCTCCGCGCCGTCGGACACGAGGAAGACGCGCTCGGGCCGGACGTCCCGCAGGATCTGGTCGAGCTGGCGGGTCAGCGCGATATCGGACACCGTGCCGACGTGCACATCGCCGCAGATCGTCGCGATCTCGGCGTCCGGATTCTCCTTCCGGTAACCGTCGTAGATGGAGATCGCGCTGAAGAGCGCGTTGACGTCCGAATCCTCGGGGTCGGCGATGCCGAGTCGCATCGCCGCGGCCAGATTGGCGTCGCGACCGACGATCGGACCCTGGATCCCTGTCTTCGCCCCGATGTCGTCATCCCGATCCACGCAGAGGACGAGGGTCTTCATGAGCGTCCCGCCTACCCATCCGTGGATATATCAAACTTGTCGGATGATTAGTAAACCCGCGTGCTTAGAACAGTCCTAGACCTTCCTCGATCCGTCCGAGCTCGATGGAGGTGGTCCGGGAGCCGACGACCGCGCCGTGCGCGTTCGCGATCATGCACGCGCCGACCTGCGCCGCACCGTAATTGGCGGTCGTGATCTGGACGGGGACTTTGAGGGTGGACTTCAGGAGCTCCATCTCGCCCGGCCGCGCATGCGGGTGGCAGAGCACGCCCTTGTTCGTCGCGACGGCGACGGAGCCGACCGTCTTGATCCCCGCAATCGTCCCTCGGACGGTCGGCACCCCGAGCGTCTCCTGGATGAACGCGACCGCCTCGTCATCGTAGCTCGGATGGACGACGGCGCCGTAGTCGTTCGAGAGGACGTTGTTGCCCACCGCGCTCAACCGGTGCGGGAGCGGATACACCGCGTCGCCGATCGCCTCGAGCTCCGCCTCCTCGATGAACGGCGAGGCGAGGATCCCCTTCGAGTTCATTGCGACGAGCGAGCCGACGACGGTCGAGTGGGCGACGGACGTGACGACGTGCGTCGTCTGCAAGGCCTCGTCCATGTGGCGGATCGCGGACTTCGGGACGTCGGGGGCCACCAAGAGCAGCTCGTCGTTCGCCGCGCAGAAGACTCCGATATAGGGATTCCCTGCGACTTCGAGCCGCCGTAGCAAATAGGTCCCTCAATCCTCCGGCAGGCTCACGACGGCGGAACCGTCCTCGAACTTGATCGCCTTGATGCGGATGCGACGCGGCGGGTGCTCGCGGCCGCGCTTCCAGAGGTATTCGTTCAGCACGTCGTCGATGAAGATGCGGTCGGGCTTGAGGTGCCGCTGCACATGCTCCCGGATCGCCTTGATCGCTCGGGGCGTGCGCTTCGTCCGGGAGGCGGCCCAGGCGGCACGGAGGGGCACGACCATGATGCGTTCCTCTTCCTGTTCCGCCATGGGATCACGCCTTCAGCTTGTTGCGTCGCCAGGAGCGGCGCTTCGGGTGGCGGGTGAAGTTCCGCTTCGTCCGCTGGATCACCCAGGCGGGCACCCGGCGGTTCGACTTGATCTTCTTGAGCAGACGCAGCTTCTTCGCGTACGGTTTGTTGCGGGCCATCGTCAGCGCCTCTCGATCTTGATCTCCCGCTTCCGCGGGATGACGCGCTCGAGGATCTGCCGCAACGTCGCGTCGTCGATCATGCGCTGCACGCGACCGCTCTGGGCGAGCGCGATGAGCTGGTTCTCGATGCTCTCCTTCAGCTCCGGGTACGCGAGCTCGATGCGGCCGAGGCGCTCCCGCGCCTCCGGCGTCAGGATCTGCCGCAGGACCTGTTGTCGCTGGGCCTGGACCTGCTCGCGGTACTGCTGGTCCGCCGAAGCCTGGACCTGAGCCTGCTGCAGCTCCTGCAACTTCCTCCGGCGGATCGCGTCGAGCTCGTCGTCGTCCAGTGCCATCGGTCAGGGGCCTCCGAGGTACTTCGCGAGCTCCGGCCGCGTCACGGCCAGCTCTTTCAGGATGTCGTGGGAGAGCGCGTCGAGGAGCTTTCGGCCTTGCGGGCTGATCGAGCGGCCCCGCTTGTCCGTCTTCGCGAGGAGGCCCATCGACTCGAGCTGCTGCATCGCCTCCCGCGCGATCGACCGGGATCCCCGCCGCGGATGGTACGGCGCGGAGCCGTCGTCCCGGCGTCCGCCGAACTCCGCCGCGAGGCGCGTCGTGCCGACGGGCCCTCGGAGGTAGACCTTCCTCAGGACGGCCGCGACCCGCCGGTACCACCAGTCGCCCTGGGTCGGCGCCTTCTCCGTGTGCACGCCCGTGCGGGCGAACGCCGCCCATTCCGGCGGCTTGATCTTGCCCTCCTTCTGCAGGTGGTCCTTCAGCCGCTCGATCAACAGGGCGGGGGGCACGTCGTACGCGGTCGTCATCGTCGACACTCGGCCGATTCGAGCTTCATAAATCAAAGTCGTATATGAAGGCTTGCGTGCTCCCACCGGAGGAAATCACCGGGAGGGCGGACCGCGTTTCGGCGTAGGTCGGCGATGTGCGCGGGGCCCCGAAAGGAAGCGCCGCATCTCCGTCGTGGGCTCGAATCCCTCCCTGCGGTAGATCGGCTCGCCGAACCGCGACGCGTGGAGCAGCATCACGCCGACTCCGCGGGCGTTCGCCCAGCTCACGGCCGCCCGGACGATGCGGGTCGCATGCCCCTTGCCTCGGTGGCTAGGCTCGGTGAACATCGACAGGAGATACGCCGCGCGGGTGCCTTTCCAATGCGGCCTCGGCTGGACGGACATCACCCAAACACAGCCGCTCGCCACCGAGGTGTCGCCTTCGTCGACGATGAAACCGACGAGCCGCCCGGAGCGGATGCGCGCCCTCGCCCACCGTCGGTAGACGCGGTCCGCGGCGTCCAAGGAGTGCACGGGCATCTCGGCGACCTCCTCCCACATCCCGCGTCGGTGTCGCACGAGGAGGTCCAGATCCTTCAGCGTAGCTCGACGGACGCGTACGCGAGGCACGTCCAGAGATTACCGCGATGGGCTTACTCTTTGCGCGCCCTCTCTCTCCCCGGCGTCGTCTGTTTTCTCGAAATCTTTGTATCCTCGCGCCCGCTCCCGTGGCGGAGGGATTTCGTTGAACAGCTCGCCAATCCCGCCGGCACCCGCCTCGGCGCCTTGGACCGCCCCGCAATGGCCGCCTCCGTCGTGGCCGCCACCGGCGTATCCGGCCCATCGCCCCTTGCAGATCAATTGGGTCGTGCTGATCGGGGCCGTCCTGGTCTTGCTCGGCTACCTCCTGTACGTCATCAGCGACGCGTTGTTCCTCGGCCTCCCGGCGAACCCGACGTACGGCCAGTTCGTCGGTGTGTACTCGATCTTCTTGGCGGGAGAGGCGCTCGCGGGCGTCGGTTTCTTCCTGGCCCTGCTCGGCCTCGCCGTCCGCCGCTAGGCGGGGCGCGGAACCTTCATCCGGACCCGGGGTCCTTCCGCCGGCGTGACCTCGGAGCCGCAGATCCTCGTCGGCGTGACCGGTGCATCCGGCGTGGCGTACGCCCGTCGGTTGATCGAGGTCCTCGGCGACCGCGTGGACGTCATCGTGACGCGTGATGCGCAGGCCGTCATCGAGGTCGAAGCGGGGCTGTCTCTCAAGGAGTTCGTCGCGGGAGCCCGGACGCTCTACCGAGGGGACGACCTCGCGGCCGGACCCGCGTCCGGGTCGCATCCCTTCCGCGCCCTCGTCGTCGTGCCGTGCAGCGGCACGACCCTCGCGAAGATCGCCACGGGCATCGCGGACAACCTCGTCACGCGGGCCGCGGCCGTCGCGATGAAAGAGCGGAGGACGCTCGTCCTCGTGCCGCGGGAGACGCCCCTCGGCGCCGTGACGCTGGAGAACATGCTCAAGCTCGCGCGCCTCGGGGTCGTGATCCTCCCCGCCTCTCCGGGGTTCTACGGCAAGCCGAGCCGGGTCGACGATCTCATCGATTTCGTGGTCGCGCGCATCCTCGACCACCTCGGCGTCGAGCACGCGTTGGGCCCGCGGTGGTCCGGCCCTCCGGACGTCTGAGTTCACATCTGGGCCGAGAGGTCCATGTACTCGTCGAACTCCGCGCGAAGCCGCCGGAGATCCGGGTCCGCGAGGACGCGCGGGGAGACGCGCCCGATCACCGTCACGCCGTGGACGAACGCCATGTCGTTCGCCTTCCGGAGGAATCGGATCACGTCGCCCATCGACGCTTCCGAGATGATTCGATCCAGGCCGTCGTACAGGATCACGCCGCCCTTGCCCTGCCGCGCGAGCGGTAGGATCGCCTTCAGCCCCGCGGGATCGAGCTTTCGCGGATCGATCGCGTTCGTCGCCTGCGACGACACTTGGAGGAACTGGACGTCCTTGTTGCCGAACTCGAGCCGGAGCCGGTCCGGGGCCGCGGGCGAGAGGCAGAGGGACGGCTTCCCCTCCTTCGTGAGGTCCTGCATCCAGGCGAACGCGATCGCGGGATTGCTCGCGACGATCAGGTACCGCTTCCCCTCGTCCAGGTGGCGGAGACGGCCGCCGCAGCGCTCGCACGTGACCGTGCGAGGATCGGCCCCCTCGGGGATCACCTGCAACTCCCCGCACGACTCGCAGCGCATCGAGACGACCTTCTTCTCGCGGACGACCTCGATGGCGATCGGCTTGCGGCAGTTCGAACAGCGCATGAGGCCGGCGGCGCAGCTCAGGTGGTACACCGCGCCGCACGTGCAGTTGTACGTCTTGTCGCCCTCGAGCACCTCCCGCAGGCAGTGGGTGCAGTGGGCGACAGCGGCGGCGGGCTCGGGCGGCGGCGGGGCTTCCTCGCGACTCCGAAGGACCGGCGTCTCGCCGACGACGGGCGGCGGCGCCTCCTCGAGCTTCTGTCGGTAGTACGCCCGCGTGACGAATCCGACGAGGAGGGTGAGGGTCAGGGAGAGGAACCAGTACGCCGGCCCCGAGACGAAAATCCGGAGGCCGATCACCCCGAGCGCCGTCGGGACGAAGTAGAAGAGGATCAGGACGCCAATCGCGACCCGGCCGAGGTTGTGCAGCCACTTCACCTTGTGCACTGCAGGCCGATAGACGCTCGGATGGGCCTCGCGGTAGCGGTCGTAGGCGCCGTCTTGGAGACGCGAGATGGCGTACGACGCCACGAGCATGATGCCGAACAGGATCTGCGGGTTCTCCGTGACGTCGAACGTGCGGAAGCGAATCGAGTCGGCCGGTAGCGCGGCCGCATCCCATCCGGACGTGTACCAGAGGATCTCTCCTCCGGGGGTGCGGACGAGCTGAAAGCTCCCCGTCCGGATGTTCGGCGCGGAGAAACTCAGGGTTCCGACGACATAATGCGCGTCGCTCTGGACGACCTCGCCTGAATAGAGAGACGGTGCGTTGATCGAAAAATCGCGAACATAGAAACCGGGCGCGACGCCGGAGCCGTCGGATACGAAATGGAACCGGAAGCGGACCTTCGTCCCTACCTGTCCGAATGTCGAGAGGTCGAGAGACACGTTCTGCCAACTCCCTCCAGTGGAGGTGAGGTCGCGCATCATCGTCCAGCCGACGAACGCGGGGTCCGTCGCCGCCTCGAGAAGAAGTCGGTCACCCGGGCCCGCGATCTGGCCACGGTAGGAGAAATTCAGCCAAGCCGCGGTCGCAAAGCGTAGGTCGAAGCCAGGCGCGAGCGGCGCGAGGATCGGATCCATGAATGTGCGCATCGCGGCATCCTCGCCGTCGTCATAGAAACCCGTCGTATCGTTTCCCGCCCATAAGGCCGTGCGTCCATCAATGGTCACGATGTGCCAGCCATCCTCGGCCAGCAGAGGCAGAGCGGACGAGGTGTCGTTCCTGTCCATGACCTGCGCCTGTGCCTGGGCGAACGAGAAGACCTTGTGAAGGGCGTCCGCGTAGGCGCGCGTGGGAAGGCGGAAGATCCGGTCCGTCGTCGGAACGAAGCCGTTGAACAAGAAACGAATCTGGAGGTTCTCCGTTGAGTTCGCGTTCGTCCCGAGGATTCCCGCGGTGCTACGATTGAACCCGACGACGGGATCTTTGTCGATGAGGTCGAAACGGTCCAAGTGCACGTACCCGACATCCGTTCCCACGCCTCCCTGTGCCAAACCCTCGAGCTCGTTTTCGAGCCGGTCCGTGTACGCGAGTCCCTCGGCCGCCTCGATCCGGCCATCTGGGACACTACTCGTGGCAGCGCCCCCATATGTGAAGCCCCGGGGAATCTGAGGATATTCGTCGAACATGTGAAGAATTTTGTTGCGGAGTTCCACGGCTTTGCCTTCTGTGAGGGTCCAAGTGACATGACCGCCCCCGGTCGGTTCCGATAGGCCGAACAGCTCGTAGTCCGACGATACGACCATGTGCCCGGCGGCGCCCTGCCCGATTGCCGGAGGGAGGAGCGTCCAGAACAAGAGGAGCGAGGCCACGAGGGCCAAGCCTCCCGGTCGCACGGAGCCCATGGACCGCGAAGGAAAGCTGCCGTCAGGATAAAGGCTTGTGTCGCTCGGCCGGTACCCGCACACCCGGCCATTCGAAAAGATAAAATGGCGCTCGCGGGTATCGCGGAGACGTGGTTCCGCAAGACTTGTCGAAGCTCCTCCCCGGAGGCGTCGACCTGGAGGCGGAATTCGAGCGGGCCACGAGGACCCTCGAGTCGATCGGACTGTCGGGATACGAGGCGCGGGGCTACATCGCGCTCGTGGCCCATGGCTACGGGAGCGCGGAGACGATCGCGGAGACCGCGCACATCCCGAGGACGTCCGCGTACAAGGTCTTGCAGAGCCTCTGCCAGAAAGGATTCGCGATCTCGACCCGCGGCCGCCCGACGATCTTCAAGCCGGAAGCGCCCGGCAAGGTCAAGGGCCGGGTGATCGATCACCTGGAGGAGACGTTCAGCAAGCTCGACCTCCTCCACGAAGTCCTGCGGTCGAAGGGCGAGCCCCAGCTCGTCTACACGATCGTCACGAAGCCGCGCGTCCTCGAGAAGATCGGCGAGCTCATCGACCAGTCGATGGAGACGGTCATCGTGTCGACGCCGACGTTCTCGGAGATCCGGGAGAATGTCGGCAAGAAGATCGAGCAGTCGATCGCGCGCGGCATCCGCTTCACGATCATCACGGAGCCGGGGCAGAAGATCCCGGAGGGAGCGTCGTCCGTCCACCGGAAGGGACTCATCGCGACGGACGTAATCGTCGACGGCGCGTCCGCCCTCATCGCCTCGCCCGATCTGTCCGCGTGCGGCTATACGGACAACGCCTCGTTGTCGAAGCATCTGGAGAACTTCCTCGAGATCATCATGAACCTGAAGGAGTGATGCCACACGTGGTCACCTCGTCGCGCTCCTTCGACCTCATCGTGATCGGTGCAGGACCGGCCGGGGGCTACCTCGCCGGGAAAGTGGCGAAGGCCGGATACGAGGTCGCCCTCGTCGAAGAGCACCGCGAGATCGGGGAACCCATCCAGTGCGGCGGCCTCGTGACGCCCCGGGTCTTCGAGTATGTCGACTGCAAGGAGACGATCATCGGGGCGGTCCACGGGGCGGAGCTGTACTCGCCTTCGGGCCGCAAGCTCGTCATCGACGGGCGCGATACGGAAGCCGTCGTCGTGCAACGGGCGATGTTCGATCGCGCGATCGCGACCGACGCGGTCCGGAAAGGGGCGCACACGTTCCTCGGAGCGCAGGCGCAAGCCGCGAGGCGCGACGATGGCGGCGTCGAGGTCGTGATCGACCAGGACGGGGAGCCCAGGAAACTCCGTTGCAAGATCCTCGTCGGCGCGGACGGTGTACGCTCGAATGTGGCGAAGTGGTTCAACATCTTGCGGCCGAAGAAGATCATCCCGGGGTTCGAGGTGGAGATGACGGGCGTGCGTGGCGACCCCGGCTTCGTGAAGCTTTTCATCGGGAACGAGATCGCCCCCGGATTCTTCGGCTGGATCATCCCGAGCGGGGACACGGCGCGCGTCGGCCTCTGCGTCGGCCAGGGCAATGCGTTCGCATACCTGGAGAGGATGCTCACTCGACCCGAAGTCCGTCAGTACACGAAGGGAGCCCAGCCGATCCTGTACATCGCGGGCGGGATCCCGCTGGGGTTCCCGCGGCGCACCTACGCGGACAACGTCCTGGTGGTAGGCGATGCCGCATGCCAGGCGAAGGCGGTGTCCGGCGGGGGCATCTTCACCGCGCTGACGTGCTCGGAGTTCGCGGCGCAGACGGCGCTCCAGGCGCTCGAAACGAGGGATTACTCCTCGCGGATGATGCATCGCTACCATCGGGCGTGGACGAAGTCCATCGGCAAGGAACTGCGCAAGGATTTGGCGATCCACGAGAGCTTCTCCAAGCTGAACGATGACCAATTTGAGGAGCTATTCGACATCTTCGACAACCCGGCGATGATCGAGCTCATCGAGCGCAAGGGCGATATCGACTTCCCGTCGAAGGTCGGCTGGGCGCTCATCAAAGAGGAACCCCGCCTCCTGAAATACGTTGGGAAGGCGCTGCGGGCGATGATCGTCCGAAACGTCGGCCTCTGATCGATCCGGACCTCGATCTCGTGGTCAAATCGTGTGCCACTGGCCTTCCTGAGGCAGGAGGACCTCGCGCCCTTCGAGCGCGTCCGCCAGGATCTGGCGGTTTTCGCCGTGCATCAGCACGACACGCTGCGGATCGCAGCCCTCGATGAACCGGACGAGGTCATCGTGGCCCGCATGCGCGCTGAAGTCGAACTTCTGCCACTCGCACTTGATGTCGACCGTGACGCCGTAGAGGTCAATCACGCCCTCGTCGATGAGGCGCCGCCCGTTCGTGCCTTCGACCTGATAGCCCGTTAGGAGGACCGCACTCCGCGGATCCTCACGAATCTCTTCGAGGTACCGCAAGACCGGTCCGCCGTCGAGCATGCCGCTCGTCGTCACGATCACCTCGCCCCGCAACGCCAGCTGCGCGTCCCGGGGCCCTCGCACGACACGCACGCGGTTCATCGCCTTCCGGAGCGCCTTGACGGATCGCACGTACTCGGGGTTCTCGACGTAAATCGAGTTGACCTTCTTCCCCATGCCGTCGAGCCAGACCTCGTGGTGCGCCTTCGAGAGCGTCAGCAAGATGTCCTGCGTCCGGCCGACCGCGAACGAAGGCACGAGGGCGAGGCCGCCGCGGTTGACGACCTGCTCGATCTTCCTCAGAAACGCGTGCTCCGACTTGAGCCGCTCCGGGTGCTGACGCCCGGCGTACGTGGACTCGATGAACAGCGTGTCGCACTTCACGGGCCGAGCGCCCCAGACCAGGTCCGTCGTGAGTGTGTGCAGGTCCCCGGTGAAGAGCGTGGTCTCGGTGCCGTTCACCTCGTACATCGTCGCGCCGGGGATGTGCCCCGCCGGATGCGCCGTGACCTCGAGGTCGCCGATGTCCACGTTGTCTCCGAAGTCGACGGTCTTGAAGCGCCGCCGGGCGGTACGGAGGTCGCCGTCGTCGAACGGCGCGTCGAAGCCTTCCGCGTCCGCGATCTTGAGGCTGTCTTGCAACAGGAGGTCCGCGACGTCGGCGGTGGGCGGCGTCAGCACGACGTCGAGGTCCTGGCGGCGGGTGACCCAGGGGATCATGCCCGTGTGGTCTAGGTGCGCGTGGCTGACGAACATCCCGTCGACGGGAGGCGCTGGAATCGGATACTGCGGAGGATCTCGCGGGAGCAAGCCGTAGTCGAACAGGAGGGAAATCGGTCCTTTCTTGAGGACCATCCCGAGGCGGCCCACCTCGGAGGCTCCGCCGAGGAATTGAAAGTCCATCGTTCCCGTTTCGATACTTCGGGCCTCTATATGATACTGGCGCTGCCCCGCACGAAGAGCGGCTGGCAGCGGATCGCCCGCGCCATCCGCCGACGACCGAGGAGGACCATCGAAAGCTCGAGGAGGCGGTCGCTCCCGAAGAAGCGGTCCGCGAGGTGCTTGATCCGCACGCCCTGAGCGAGCGGACCCCCGACGGCGGAACGCCAGCGCGCCTCGTACGCGTCGAGGGGCGTGCCGTCGAGGAGATGATCGGCCGCCGTGTTCCCGGCGATCCGCCCGGCGATCATCGCCACGTTGTTCCCGCCGCCGTTCGTGGCCATGACCATCCCCGCGGCATCGCCGACGAGCATCGCATTGCCCGCGACCGTCCGCGGTGGCGGTCCCTGGACCGGCACGAAGCCACCCGTCGCCTTGCCCGGTTCGAGCTCGTGATCGGCGGTGAACTTGTCGAAGAGCGCACGGAGGTTGCCGCGGAAATGCTCCCACGTGCCCAGGCCGACGTTCGCGCAGCCGGCTTTCGGGATGATCCAGGCGTACCCGCCGGGCGCGAGGTTCCCGAAGAACATGTCCGTCGCGGTGCCGAAATCGCCCTCCGCGGTCGCGCTCATGGCGGGCGCCGAGACGGGCCACTCGAGGCCGACGGACTTCGCCACGGTCGAGCGCGGGCCGTCCGAGCCGACGATGACGTTCGCGTGCAGGACGCCATGGTTCGTGTCGACCTCGTGCCCATGGACCCGGAGGACGGTCGTCTCCGTCGCGACCTCGGCGCCCTCCGCCGCGGCCTGCGCGGCGATCCCCTGGTCCATCTTGTCCCGGCGCACGGTGAAGCCGCGGAACGGGATGTCGTAGCGGCGTCCCGCGGGAGACCAGATGCGGATCACGGGGGTGTCGACCTCCCGCACGCGGTACGGGACCTCCATGAGGTCCTCCAAGTCCGACACGGTCGGGAAGATCGCCCGGACCTCGTCGTCCTGCGCGACGTATTCGCCGCACTGCACCGGCACCCCGATCTCCTTGCGCTTGTCGACCAAGAGCACCTTGAGGCCTCGTCGAGCGGCGTACCGCGCCGCCGTGCCACCGGCGGGGCCGGCGCCGACGACGATCACGTCGTATCGGGTCGGCATCGCGGCGCCCCCTCAGGCGTCGCGCGACAGCACGTAGTCCACGAGGCGGTCCATGTTCGCCTTCGCGTCGCTGTCCGGGATCGGGTCGAGGGCTTTCCGCGCGAGCTGGGCGTACGTCAGCGCCTCCGCACGGGCCTTCTCGACCGCGCCAGAGTCGCGCAGCAGCGCGAGGCCCCTCTGGACCTCGGCCTCCTGTTTGCGCCGCTTGCGGATTAGCCGGGCGAGCGCCGGCACGTCGATCCGGCTGCCATCGTTCAGGGCGTGGATCGCGACGAGGGTCACATTCCCTTCCCGGAGGTCCGTGCCCGGGCGCTTTCCGAGCACCACGGCGTCGCCGACCACGTCCAGGATGTCATCGACGATCTGGAACGCAATCCCGAGGTTCAGGCCGTAGTCGCCGACCGCGTCAACGTCTTCGAGGCGGGCCCCGGCGATGAGGCCCGCGATCTTCGCGCCGGCCATCATCGGCAGTGCGGTCTTGCGGAGGATGATATCGAGGGACTCGTCCCGGGTCAGGTCCGTGTCGTACGCGTGGCGTTGCTGCCGGATTTCGCCCTCAGCGAGCGCGGCGCACGCCTGGGCGGTCAGCTCGACGATGTCCGCGTCGAACTTCCCGCCGATGCCGAACGCCTTGGCGAAGAGGAAGTCGCCCGTCACGAGGGCGTTCTGCAGACCGAACTTCCGGTACGCCGCCGGCCGGCCGCGGCGCATCTCCCCACCGTCGTTGATATCGTCGTGGATGAGCGTCGCGCTGTGGATCATCTCGAGAGCCGCGGCGAGGTCGATCGCCTGGGAGGCATCCGGGCCGCCGAGGGCTTGGAACGCAAGGAGCGTGACGGTCGGCCGGATCCGCTTGCCGCCCGCCTCGATCACGTACGAGGCGATGTCATGCAGAAGCGGCTCTTCAGAGACGATGCTCTCGCGGATCCGCGCCTCGACCAAGGCCAGTTCCTTGGCCACGCCAAAATCGTGCGAACCCGTCATCGGGGACGTCCCAATTCGTGCTATCGAATCGGGTTATATAACCGTTTCCTGGGTACAAGGTGATTCTTCGGAGCCCGGCGAACGGATGGAGGGCGGGGTCCACCGGCCGACCGAACGCGGCGTGCGGGTCGGTCGTCAGGTACCGCGGATGCCCTCGTCCGCCACCGTCATAACCGCCCGGACCGGGACGCTGCCGTTGCTCGCGACGCGCTTGATCGTCGGCGCGATCGCCTCGAGGAACGTGTGGATCATGTCATCCCGGTTGCCGATCCAGTCGGCCATCATGACGACGGGCATCATGATCGTCATGAATGGGTAGACGAGGTTCTCGTCGTGCACGTCCGTCGTCGCGAGGCGGATCCCCTTCGACGTGAGGTCGGCGATGCGTCGGAGGTGCGCGTCGTAGTCCTCGATTGTCAGATGCGGGTTGTAGTTCTTCAGGGACGTCAGGTCGCGGAGTTCCTTCTCCCGCATCGCGATGAGCGAGAGGTTCGCGATCCCGTTCCGGAGGTCTTGGTGGATGCTCGACACGTGGTCCATCAGGATCACGGCGGCGTCGTAGTAGTACCAGCCCGCGAGGAAGTTCTTCATCTTCCGCAGGTCGTACACCTGGTCCGTGAAGGCCATGTCGATCAGGTTGTGGCCGCTCGCGACGCTCACGTGCCCGCCGAGCTTCTCCCACCAGTTCATCGCGTCGTCCGGGGCGTAGAAGCTCTCCGAGATCTTCTCCATCCGGCCGACCGAGAAGTTCGGCTCTTTCTGGAACATCGTGAGGGCCTGGCTCAGGGCGACCCGCTCGTTCATGACTTCCAGCTGATAGAAGTAGTCGGCCCCGTGGGGGGAGTGGTTCCAGAGGATGTTGAACCCCCGGGTGATGTTGTTGATCAAGTCGAACAACGGGATCTGGTCCTGGCGCAGCATCGTCACCAGTCGCTTCATGAACGACGTCGAATCGAAGTCCGGGTCGAACATCGAGCTGAGGACCATGTGGTGCAGGTCTTTCGCCTCAAGGTACGAGTAGGCCCCCTTGTCGATCAGATCGTCCAGGATGCCGATCACGCATTCGCGGTAGACCTTCGCGGTAATCGACTTCGAGACGTTCTCCCGCGGCATGTGAGCACTGTACTGCTCCGTCATCATCGTCGCGCCCGCCGCGAAGCGGAGGGTCTGCAGGTAGTTCCACACCTCGCCCTGGTCTTCCCAGAATGCACCCGGCGGGATGTTCGGCGGACGGAGGGGAACGCCGCCCGCTGTCGCGTTCTCCCGGAGCTCCTTCAAGGTGGCGTGGACGTTCGTGATATGGTCCCGCAGGTAGCTCTTGTCGAAGCCGAAGTCGTGGAACTCGAAGAGGCCCTCGGCGTACCCGCCGAGGCGCAGGACCGTGCGGGACAATAGGTCCAAGTCTTCCCGGTTGATCCCGAGCGGAGCGACTGGTTGGAGTGTCACCGAATTCAGAAGAGTTGTTCGCGACAGGTGATATGAACCACCCCCTGTTGGTTCTCCGCTACGATTCTTAATCTTGAGAACACCGGGCGCGTGGAATCGGGTCGGATAACAGCCTGGGACCGCTTAAATAGCCTGCGGGACGCGTATTGGTGCAGCATCGAAACGGGTGACCAGCCCTGGCCGGCAGCGCAAGCATCGTCTCGTACCTGAGCGCCGCGAGCGCGCTATTCCTCTCCATCCTGATCATCGTCGCGATCGTACGGCAGAAGACGCACCGGGTGTTCCAGAAGCACGTCCTGTTGTTCGCGATCTCGCTATTGGTATGCGCGATCATCTCGAACGTCCTGATCACGATCTACGTCACCGAACCGGGACAGCAGTCCCCGTCGTTCCAAGACGGCATCGTCCTGTCGAAGCGGGTCCAGGCTGCGTTCGACTACCTGTTCGCGATCGCGATCGGCGCGTTCATCGTCGTCGCGACGACGCCGACAATCAGCTCGCGGAAGGACTTCGCGCACTACATGACGGACGAGTTCCCCAATTCGTACGTGTTCTATGTGTTCATCATGTTCATCACGATCGTCACGATCCTCGTCTCCCCCGTTACCGTGATCTCGACGAACCCGACCGTGATCTCGTTCGAACCGTATTTCCTGTTCATCAACGGCTTCGCGGTCGCGACCCTGATCCTCTACGGTCCGTACCGGTTCGTCACCTACCTCCGGAAGACGAAACCCGGGCAAGAGGTGCGGCGGGACACGTTCCTGATCATCTTCGGGATCTCCGGCTTCGCGGTCGGCGAACTGCTGTTCGAGATCCTCCTCCCGAACAACGGGATCGACCTGCGGGCTCCCGGCTTCATCGTCGAGATGGCGCTCGTCGGGTTGATCGCCTTCGGCGTCCGCGAGAAGTCGTTCCTGCAGGAGTTGATCGTGCCGGAGGCGGAGGCGAACCTGCTCACGAAGCCGACGTACCAGCTGGACCGAGGGTACACGTACGCCGTCCTCGAGCGGGACGCCGGCCAGGCCTTCGAGATCTTCAAGGACTCCGTGACGCACGGGGCGCAAGGCCTGTGCATCACCCGCCGTTCGCCGAAGTCCGTCATGACGGAGTACGGGCTCGAGAAGACGCCCGTCCTCTGGCTGAGCCGCGTCGCGACGGAGAAGAACGCCGTCCGGCCATCGCCCCCGGAGAAGGTCGCGATGGCGGTCGAACACTTCATCGAGGTGAGCGAGAACAGCATCGTCCTCCTCGATGGGTTCGAGTACCTCGTGTCGCACAACGACTTCGGCTCGGTCCTCGCCCTCCTGCACGACCTCAACGAATCCGTGGCGATGCGAGAGGCGATCCTCCTCGTGCCATTCGACCCGACGGCGTTCGGGGAACGCGAGATCGCGCTCATCCGACGCGAGCTGCGGCTCCTCGGGCCGATGGCGGAGGAGTTCGGACCCGCCACGAAGATCTCGCCTTGAACCAGAGACCAAAGGCTTTTATCAGCCGGTCCGCGTGGACTTTCTCATGGAGGATCCGGAACTCGAGGCGATCCGCGCGAAGAAGCTACGAGAGCTCCTGGCGGCGGCCGCGCCAAAGCCTGCAACGCCGGCGTGGAGCGGTCCGATCTTCCTGACGGACGCGACGTTTGACGCCGAGGTCCGCAAGCCCGGATTGTTGCTCGTCGACTTCTGGGCAGAATGGTGCGGGCCGTGCCATCAGGTGGCTCCGATCCTGGAGGAAATCGCGAAGGCTCGCGCGGGCCGCTTGCGCCTCGGGAAGCTGAACGTGGATGAGAGCCCGCAAACGCCGGCTCGCTTCCAGATCGAATCGATCCCCACGATGCTCCTCTTCAAGGACGGGAAGTTCGTGGACGGTCTCGTGGGCGCACTACCGCGCCCGCAGATCGAAGCCTTCGTCGACCGCTGGACGTGAAGACTCGCGGGCCTCGCCGAATTGAGGCCGGACTCACTGCGCGAGCGGACCCGTCGGGCGCGGTTTCGCTTCTTTCAGCTGCGGCCGGAGGTTCCCAACAATCGTCCGGAACGCCTTCGCGGCCTCGGAGTCCGGATGCTCGATGACGAACGGCTTGCCGGCGTCTCCGCCGATCACGATCCGCGGGTCGAGCGGGATGCGACCGAGGAACGTCAGGCCCAGCTCCTTCGCGGCGGCCTCGCCGCCCCCGACCTTGAAGATGTCCGTCGGCTTGCCGCAGTGCGGACACACGAATCCGCTCATGTTCTCGATGACCCCGAGGATGTCCATCTTCACGGCCTTCGCGAAACCGATCGACTTGCGAACGTCGAGGAGGGACACCTCCTGCGGCGTCGTCACGACGACCGCCCCGTCCGCGTCGGGGATCTCCTGCGCGACGCTGAGCGGCTCGTCGCTCGTCCCCGGCGGCAGGTCGATCACGAGGTAGTCGAGGTCACCCCACTCCGTGTCGGAGAGCATCTGCTTCAAGGCCTTGATTTTCAGCGGCCCGCGCCAGACGACGGCGGTGTCGCGCTCGATGAGTTGGGCCATCGAGATCACGCGCACGCCGGCCGGGCCGACCGTGGGTTCGAGCCCCGTCTCGGTCGCTTTCACCTGGGCGTCTTCCACGCCCATGATCTTCGCGACGTCCGGACCCGTGACGTCCGCGTCGACGAGTCCTGCGGGGCCTTCTTCGGCGAGGACGCAGGCGAGGTTGGCGGCAACGGTCGTCTTGCCCACGCCAACATGCGCTGGGCCATCTTCATGCGCTCGCGCATCGCCGCCATGATGTGTGGCGGAATCTGGGCGGTCTCGAGTTCTTCGGCCACGGTTTCACCGGGAGAGATGCAGAGTCAGATTCGCGCGGGTATTAAACGTTGCGGAACTACGTCTCGGCAGCCTTTGCCATCAGACCAGCGAGCGTCCGGACCTCGAGGAGGAAGGTCTCCACGGACGGATCGTTCGGGAGCTTCGCGAAGAAATCCGCAAACGAATCGACGGCCGCGAAGCTCGCCTCGCGGTCGAACGCCCGCGCCCGGTTCCACAGCGGGTCGTCCGTGCGGATCAGGCGGTGCCGCACGAGGTTTCCGAGGGCGAAGCCGTTGGTCACCGCAAGCCCGACGTTCTGCCAGCGGTCCCGGCCCCGCATCTCCGCGTTGCCGTCGACCCATCCCGCAAAGAAGCGGTACGCCCGGTCCCCGCCGTCCGAGGCGAACACGAGGAACGCGAGGTCGTCGGCATAGATGTCTTGGATGTGGTTGAACGCGCCGGAGAACGCGCCCTCCGCCGCCCGTGGAATCCGCACCTCGCGGCCCATCTTCCGGTAGACGTCCGGATCGTGCGAGGGATGGTGGGCTTCCGTGCGGAGCATGTGGCCCATCTCATGCGCCAGGAGGCCATCGAGCGTCCCCGATTGCACCGCGCGGACGGATACGAAAAGCGTGTGGCGGTCTCCCAGGGACTTCGAGGCGCCCATGATCGGCATCGAGACGATCTCGGCGGAGACGGGCGACCGGAGACGCAGGCCTTCTTCTCCGTAGCGGCGCTCGACCGCTTCGAACGCTTCCTTGACCTTCCGAGTCCCGCCTCGGCCGGCCTTGTCGACGATCGCGATGAGCACGATTCTCGGAACCGTCCGTTTGGGAAAAAGCTTGGCGCGTTTCGGAAGAGTGCGCGACGCCCACTCGATTCGTGCGCGTCTCGTCGCTCCGACCAAAGGTTTAAGCGACTTCGCTCTCCTCATCGGCCCGTCCCTTCAGGTGTACCCATGGTCGCGACGAAGAAACGCGCGCGCTCGAAGGACGTCAAGGTGCCGACGCCGCAAGAGGTGGAGGACAACCTCCGGCGGGCGAACCTCCCGAAGGAGCAGTCCGCGAAGTACCATCCATACTACCAGGGCAAGATCGAGATCGTCCCGCGGGTCCCAGTGCGCTCGTTCAACGACTTTGCGATCTGGTACACTCCCGGCGTCGCACAGCCATGCCTCGACATCAAGGCGGATCCCGAGAAAGTCTGGACTCTGACGAACAAGTGGAACCAGGTCGCCATCGTCACCGACGGAACGCGAGTCCTCGGCCTCGGCGACATCGGCCCGGAAGCGGGCTTGCCCGTGATGGAAGGCAAGTCACTGCTCTTCAAGTACCTCGGGGGCGTCGATGCGTTCCCCCTGCCCCTGGCGACGAAGGACCCGGAGAAGATCATCGAGACGGTCAAGTTGATCACTCCCTCGTTTGGCGGCGTGAACCTCGAGGACATCGCGCAACCGAAGTGCTTCGCCATCCTCGACCGCCTCCGGAAGGAGTGCGAGATCGCGGTCTGGCATGACGACCAGCAGGGCACCGCGACGATCAACGTGGCCGGGGTCATCAACGCCCTGAAGGTCGTCGGCAAGGCGATGGCCGACGTCACGATCACCCTCGTCGGCGCGGGCGCGTCGAACATCCGGACCGCAAAGCTCCTCGTCGAGGCCGGCGCGAAACCGGGCCACCTCGTCCTCGTGGACTCGAAAGGGATCGTCGGGCGTCATCGCGCCGACATCGAGGCCGCCGCGGCCGATTACCGGGAGAAATGGGAACTCGCCCAAACGTCGAACGCGGAGGGCCGCCAGGGCGGCATCCCGGAGGCGATGGCCGACGCCGACGTCGTGATCGCGGCCTCGAAGCCCGGACCCGGCGTCATCCTGAAGGAATGGGTCGCATCGATGGCGGACGACTCGATCCTCTTTGCCATCGCGAACCCCGTGCCGGAGATCTGGCCGTGGGAGGCGGCGGAAGCCGGCGCGCGCGTGATCGCGACGGGCCGCAGCGACTTCCCGAATCAGGTGAACAACAGCCTCGGATTCCCGGGAATCTTCCGTGGCACGCTCGACGTGCGGGCTCGGACCATCACCGACGAGATGTGCATCGCCGCGGCGGAGGAGCTCGCGAGGGTCCAGGAGGAACGCGGGCTGGACGAGGAGCACATCGTGCCCACCATGGAGGAGATCGACGTCTTCGCGCGCGAGGCCGCGGCCGTCGGCCGGAAGGCAATCGACCAGGGCATCGCCCGAGTCAAGAAGAGCCGCGACGAGCTGCTCGAAGGCGCCCTCGCATTGATCCGCCGGGCCCGCGAGGAGACGCAGTTCCTGATGCAGGACGGGTTCATCCGGCCGCCGCCTCCTTAAGGCACGCCCGCGGTGGGTTTATCGTCCGGGCGCGTCATCGCTAGACCATGGGCTCGGTGGAGGAGGTGAAGCGCCGCCACGAGGCCTCGCTGATGAAGATCCGCGGGGTCGTCGGGGTCGGGATCGGCCGGTATCCGGATGGCCGGGATTGCATCCGCGTCTACGTCGAGAAGGACCACCCCCGGATCCTCGCGGCGATCCCGCGCGACCTCGACCAGGTGCCCGTCGAGGTGGTCGTCGCGGGCCCCTTCAAGGCGCTGTGAGGCGGTCCATGGACGCGAAGGATGCCAAGCTCGTCTGCGAGTCCCGGTTCCTCGGGCTCGAGCGGGAGGGCATGACGCCGGACGTGCACCCGGACGTCGTCGGCGTCGGCATCGGCCACCGAACGGTGCGGGGCTTCCCGACGGAAGGACTCGCGCTCAAGGTCTACGTGCGGCAGAAGATCCACCCCCTCCTCGTGAAGGACGGCCGGACGATCCCGGACGAGATCGAAGGCGTCCCGACGGACATCGAGGAGGCGGGCGAGTTCTCGATCTGGCGGCCGATCCCTCCGATCTACCAGCGGAAGGTCCGTCCGGCGATGGGCGGCCTCTCGATCGGCCACTATGCCATCACCGCCGGCACGCTGTCGTGCCTCGTGAAGGACGCGGGGGAGACGTTCATCCTGTCGAACAATCACGTCCTCGCGAACGAGAACCGCGGTGTCGAAGGGGATCCGATCCTCCAGCCCGGCGCCTTCGACGGCGGCAAGCCGGATCGGGACGTGATCGGTCGGCTCGACACGTACGTCGCCGTGGACCCGGAAGGGCCGAACCTCGCGGACGCCGCGATCGCGGCGCCGTTCGACGTGCACGACGTGACCCCGGACATCTTGAACATCGGCCGATTGCGGGGGACCCGCGAGCCGACGCTCGACGAGAAGGTGATGAAGAGCGGCCGCACGACGCGCCTCACGAGTGGGACGGTGGTGGACGCGAGCGCCACGCTCCGCGTGGGCTACGCGACGGGGGCGTACGTCTTCACGGACCAGATGATCATCAAGGGCGAGCGCGGAACGTTCAGCGCGGGCGGAGACTCCGGGAGCACGATCGTCGGGTACGACGGCCGGGCCGTCGGGCTGCTGTTCGCCGGATCGCCGTTCTTCACCGTGGCGAACAAGATGCCGAACGTCGAGAAGGCCCTCGACGTGAAGGTCGTCTAGACGGCCTCTCCCTAGAATGCACTCCCGAGTTTCGAGGCCGAGGGAAACCTTCCACTCAATTGGGTGGAATCGTCGACCACTTCGCGAGCGTGGCCTGCGGCGCCGCGTGCTCCTTCAGGCTGGAGAGCCGCACGCCGATGAGGCGCACCTTCCGGTCGGGCGCGAGGACCTCCTTGAGCATCATCTGGCTCAGGATCAAGATTGGCTCCAGGTCCGTCGTGTGGATCTTTAGGCTGCGCGAGCGGGTGTGCGTCTCGAAGTTCGAGTAGCGCGCCTTGAGCGTGACCGTCCGGTAGGCGTACTTCTCGAGGAGGAGCTGCTCGTGGAGCGATCTCGCGAGTGCCTCCAACTCCGGCCAGACCGCGCCGTACGTGTCGAGGTCCTTCGCGAAGGTGGTCTCCGTGCTGATCGACTCCGGCGGCCCGGTCGGCTCGACCACCTCGCCCGCGTCGCGACCGAGGGCGACGTCGTAGACGTACTCCCCGAACGCACCGAGGAGCTCGACGAGGTCTTGGCGGTTCGTCCGCTGGACATCGCCGATCGATTCCAGCCCGAGCTCCTTCAGCCGCTCCGCGGTCTTCGGGCCAACGCCCGAAATCTTGCGGACCGGGATCGGTGCGAGGAACTCGACGACGTCGTCGGGCGAAACGACCGTGAGGCCGTCGGGCTTATCAAAGTCCGACGCGATTTTCGCGAGCGCCTTCGTTGGCGCGATGCCGATTGAGCAGGACAGCCGATGTTCCCTCCGGATCGCGGCCTTGATGTCCCGTGCGATCCCCTGAGCGCGGGAGAAGTTCCCGTCGCACCGGTTCGTGACGTCGAGGTAGCCCTCCTCGATCCCGCTCGGCTCGAGGCGGTCCGCGAAGCCGCGGAGGGTCGCCATGATTTCGCCGCTCACCCGGCCGTACAGCTCGAAGTGCGGCGGCACGAAGATGGCCTCGGGACACCGGCGGAGCGCCTCCACGCAGGACATCGCGGACCGCAAGCCGTAGCGCCGGGCCTCGTAGCTTGCGGTGAGGACGACGCCGCGCGGATGCTTGCGAGGATCCGCGCCGACGACGATGGGCTTGCCCTCCAGCTCCGGGTTCTCGCGGATCTCGACGGCGGCGTAGAACGCGTCCATGTCCACGTGCAACACGACGCGCGATCCGGCGGACGCCGAAGCCATGGCCCTTCCTCATGGACGGGTCCCGGGATAAAATCCTTCGCCGGGGGGAAGCGCGAATCCAGCGCCTAGAACCCGAAGAACCCGCGGGCGGCGTCCGTGAGGTAGCCGAGGAAGAACGCCGCGAGGATCGCGGTCAGCATGACAATCGCGAGGGCGATGAACACTGCCGCGTCGATGGACCGCGGCGCGGTGAACTTCGCCGCACCCGCCTCCGGCTCGAGGATGTACATGTACCAAATCACGCGCGCGTAATAGTACAGGGACAGCGCGCTGTTCAGGACGCCGGACACCGCAAGGGCGAGGTACCACTGGTTGAACGCCGCCGCGTTGACGGCGCTCGAGAAGAGGACGAACTTCGAGAAGAATCCTCCGAGGGGCGGGATGCCCGCGAGGCTCAGGAGGAACACGAGCATCGCGAACGCGAGGAACGGCATCCTCCGGCTCAGGCCCTTGTACGCCTCGATGTCGTCCGGGATGCCGCGGGACTCGGTGCCCGCGACGACGAGGAAGGACCCCGCCTTCATCGCCGCATAGACGAAGACGTGGAGCATGCCGCCGACGAGGCCGTACACCGCCACGTTCGCGGCGTTGTCCAGGGGAGAGGTGGATTGGACGGCGACCGCGCCGACCGCGAGCGCAATGAGGATGTACCCGGCCTGCGCGATGCTCGAGTACGCGAGCATGCGCTTGATGGACCGCTGCGGGATCGCCACGACGTTCCCCACGGTCTGCGTCACAATCGCGAGGACCGCGAGGGTCGCGACCCAGTCGACTTGGACGTTCAACAGGCCGATCAGGAACACCCGGAACAGGGCGACGATCCCGACGTTCTTCGACGCCGACGTGAGCAGGACGCTGATCGTCGTCGGTGCGCCTTGGTAGACGTCGGGCGCCCACATGTGGAACGGGACGACGGCGACCTTGAACCCGAATCCGGCGATGAGGAAGACGAGGGCGATGATCAGAGGGGGCTCGATCGCCGGGTGGACCGTCAGGTCCAGGTGGGTCCTCAACAACGCCAGATCCGTCGTCGAAGGAATCGAGGTCGTGCCCGCGATCCCGTAAATAAGCGAGATGCCGAACAGCACGACGCCGGAACTCACCGCGCCGATGATGAAGAACTTGACCGCCGCCTCCGTCGCCTGCTTGTCCCGCTTGCGGTACGCCACGAGCGCGAAGGTGCTCAGGCTCGACGTCTCGAACGCCAGGAAGAGCACGAACAGGTCCGTCGCGGCGGCGGTGAACATCATGCCGACGATCGCGAGGAGCATGAGCGCATAGTATTCGCCCTGGTGCGGCTCCTCCTTCCGCACGAAGCCGCGCGAGGCCAGGACCGCGAGGAACGCCACGAACTCGAACATCACCTGGAAGAACAGCGCGAATCGGTCGACGTTCATCTTGAGCTCGGCGGAGAAATCGCCCTCGGCGCCGACGGGCGAAGGCCACAGGGACACCCGCAGCGCCGTCGTGATCCCGAGGCCCATCATGTCGAGCGTGATGAACATCGCGAGGCCAGTCCCGACCAGGGCGAGGGCCCACAACGCCTCGGGTCGGCGTCGCCATGCGAACCCGAGGACGGCGGAGGCGAGCGCCGTGGTCACGAGGATCGCCTCCGGGAGGAAGACGGCGTAGCTGGACACGTCAGAGCCCTCCGAGGATGCCGCTCGCCCACGACGAGAGGAGGCCCAGGAGGAGCACCGGCACGATGCCGAACAGCGCGAACGACGCCACGAGGACCGCCAGCGGCGCGACCTCGAACCGTTCCAAGTCCTTCGCGGACTCCCACTTCGGGTTCAGGGGCCCGAAGATCGAGCGCTGCATCGCCCAGATGAAGTACGCCGCCGTCAGGATGACCGTGAGGATCGGGATGAAGACCCACAGCCCGAAGGCGGCGTAGACTCCGAGGAAGACGGAGAACTCCGCCACGAACCCGACGAGGCCGGGGAGGCCGAGGGACGCCATGAAGGAGATCATCATGAACGCCGCCATGCGCGGCACCTTCTTCGCGATTCCTCCGAGCTCGGAGATGTTCCGCGTGCCGAGGGAGTGGCCGAGCGAGCCCGCGACCATGAACAGCGCGGCGGCGACGAGGCCGTGGGCGAACATCTGGAAGATCGCCCCCGTGAAGCCGAGCACGGCACCGGATTTCAGCCCGACCTGGGTGTAGCCGTACACTCCGGCGGCGATCCCGAGGGTCACGAACCCCATGTGGCTGACGCTCGAGAACGCGACCATGCGCTTGAGGTCGTCCTGCGCGAGGCACACGACGGCGCCGTATAAGATCGAGATTACCCCGACCGCGGCGAGAAGCCAGTACAGCTCGACCGCGGTCTGCGGGAGCATCTGGACGTTGAAGCGGATGAGCCCGTACCCGCCGAGCTTCAGGAGGATGCCGGCCAGGATGACGGACCCGCCGGTCGGGGCCTCGACGTGGGCGTCAGGAAGCCAGGTGTGCAACGGCCACGTCGGCAGCTTCGTGCCGAACGCGACGAGCAGGCCGACGAAAATCAAGTCGCCGATCGATCCGATCGGGATCGGCGTCGTCGCGATGAGCGTCGTCATGTCGAAGGTGTGCGGGCTCGAGTAGAAGTAGAACGCGAATACGGCGAGGAGGAGCGGCACCGACGCGAGGAAGGTGTACATGAAGAACTTGATCGCCGCGTACTTCCTGCGCGGCCCACCCCAGACCGCGATGATGAGGTACATCGGCACGAGGCCGACCTCCCAGAAGATCAGGAACTGGAACAGGTCGAGTGACAGGAAGACCCCGCTCACGGTCGTCTCCATGAACAGGAACATCGCGAAGAACGCGGGGACGCGGTGGTGCTCGCCCCACGAGACGGCGAGGGCGAGCGGCGTCAGGAGGGCGTTCAGGAAGATGAGGACGACGGACAGCTCGTCCGCCGCGAGGAAGTAATGGACGCCGACCGTTGGCACCCAGTCGTACCGCTCGGCGGCGTAGTACACGTGGCCCCCAATCGCGACAGAGGCGAGGGAGAACCAATCCGGACGCAGGAATCCGATCAGGAGGATCGTCGCTAGGCCGAGGACCACGAGGGAGATCGCCAACGAGACGCCCCGCGCGGCCCGATCCGACCGCGTGGCGTACGCCAGGAGCGCGCCGATCGACGGGAGGAAGACGATGAGCGTGAGGATCGGGAAGTCGATCAGCATGTCACACGGCTCCGAGCCACGGGAAGGAGGCGCTCGTGTACGCGTTGATCAGGCCGAGGAACGGGATCGGGAAGAAGCCGACGACGAACACGAGGGCCACCAGCACGACGTAGGAGACGCGCTCCCAGGGCAGGAGGTCGTGCGGCTTCCCGAGTTTCTCCGGGACGTCGCCGAGCAGGATTCGTTGCATCGTGTAGACGTAGTACGCGGCCGTCACGACGATCGACAGGAGCGGAATGATGATGAGCCGACGCATCGGATCCAGATTCTGGGATCCGTACGCACCCACGAAGACCATGAACTCCGACCAGAAGGAGTTCAGGCCGGGCAGCCCGAGCGATGCGAAGAAGCCAATCGCGAGGACGAGCGAGAACTGCGGCATGGCTTTGGCGAGACCCTGCAGCTCCGGGATTTCGCGCGTGCCGGTGCTGTGCTTGACGGACCCGGCCAGCATGAACAGGATCGCGGTAATGATGCCGTGGTTGAACAGCTGGAAGATCGCACCTTGCACGCCAATCACGGTCAGGCTCGAGGCCCCGAGCAGGACGAACCCCATGTGGCCGACGGAGCTGTATGCGATCAGCCGCTTGAGGTCCGTCTGCGCGAGGCACACGAAAGCGGCGTAGACCATGGAGACGGTCCCGAGAATCGCGAGGAGCCACCAAAGTTCCTTCGTCGCGTCGGGGAACATGCCGAGATCGATCCGGAAGAGCCCGTAGCCGCCCATCTTCAGCAGGACTCCCGCCAGGAGGACGGACCCGCCCGTCGGCGCCTCGACGTGGGCGTCGGGCAGCCAGGTGTGAAACGGCACGGAAGGCAGCTTCACGATGAAGCCGAACAGGAAGGCGGCGAACACCGGCAGCTGCGCACCGAGCGTTAGGTACGGCACCGCGCCGCCCATCACGTGGCGCAACGCGCCGTGCAGGAAGACGGTCATGTCGAACGTCGGCGCGCTGACGCCCGTCACGGCGAAGTTCACGTCCCGGCTGTAGAACCAGTACAGCGAGAAGATCGAGAGGAGCATGATGACGAATCCGACGTGCGTGAAGATGAGGAACTTCAGCGCCGCATACCGCCGGTTCGACCCGCCCCAGATCCCGATCAGGAAGAACATCGGGAGCAGGACGAGTTCCCAGAACACCACGAAGAGGACGAAGTCCAGAGACTCGAACACTCCGACCAGCGCCATCTCGAGGAAGAGGAAGAGCCCGAAGAACGCCCGGGGCCGGTGCTCTTCGTCCCAGTGGAACACGATCGCGAGGGTCGTGAGGAGCGCCGTGAGCCAGATCAGCGGGACGCTGAGCCCGTCGACGCCGACGATGTAGTTGAGCCCGAACTGCGCCCACCACCCCTGCCGCTCGACGTAGAACAGCGGTACGTAGGGCGCGCCGGACAGCGCGGAACTCGCAGGCACCTCCGCGACCGGTGGGCCGATCAACCCGGCCCAATTCGGCTGGATGAGCGCCGCGAGGAGCAGCGACGCAACGGCGAGCTCGACGAGGCTGAATCCGAGGGCGGTGAGCTTCGCGATGCGTTGCGTCGCGCCAATCCCCCAGCCGACGCCCGCGCCGACCGCGGGGATGAGCAGCAGGAGGGTGAGGACGTACGACACGCTCATCGACCCCCGAAGAGCCGCAAGAACACGCCCGCGTAGATGATCGCCGCGACCACGACGATGCCCACGACGATGACCCAGGCGTAGCTCTGCACCTGTCCCGTCTGCCGCGTGCGGAGGCGCCAGCTCGTCCGGACCGTCTCGAGGCTCACCGCGTTCACGGCGCCGTCGATCACCCGACGGTCGAACGCATCCGCGCCGCGTGCGGTCGCGATGCCGCCTCGGCCGACCGCGTTCACGATTCCGTCGATCACCTTGCGGTCGAACCAGTCGAGCCCCCGCGCAGCTCCATACACGACGGTCCGGCCGAACGCATCGTACGCATCATCGATCCAGTACCGCTTCGTGAGCATCTCGTGCACGAACGCTCCGGAGGGGGAGGCGGTGAAGCGCTCGGCGGGAATCCGCTTCGTCGCGTAGACGGCCCAGGCGAGCGCGAGGCCGAGGACCGCGACGCCCATCGAGAGCGCCTCGAGGACGTAGTCTTGAAGTGGTACGCCGAGCAGCGGGTAGCCGGCTTTCGGCGACTCGAAGAAGACGAGGTTTGCGAAGCCTTGCATCGGGTACGCCAGGAGGCCGGACGCGAGGGCGAACCCCGCGAGGATCATGAGCGGGACCGTCATGACGCGCGCCGATTCGTGCGGATGCCCGTGGCCGCGGTACTCCCCGCGGAAGGTCATGAACCAGAGGCGGAAGATGTAGAAGGCGGTCAGGAACGCGGTGACGACGCCGAACGCGTAGAGCAGGTAGAAGCCGGGTTGCTCCGCGCCCGCCTCGAACGTCACCGAGAGGATCTCGCCCTTGCTGAAGAACCCGCTGAACGGGACGATGCCCGCGAGGGCGAGGGCGCCGAAGAGCATCGTCTTCGACGTGATCGGGAGGTGATGCGAGAGCCCGCCCATCTCCCGCATGTCGTTCGTGTGCACGGCGTGGATGACGCTGCCGGCGCCGAGGAAGAGGAGCGCCTTGAAGAACGCGTGGTTGAACAGGTGGTAGAGTGCCGCGCTGTAGCCCGCGGAGTTCACCGGCTCACCGCGGACCGACTCCGCCGCCATGAGGTACGCGCCGGCCCCGAGGCCAAGGAACATGTACGCGAGTTGGGAGATCGTCGAGAAGGCGAGGACGCGCTTGATGTCGACGTTGACCACCGCCATCGTCGCCGCGAACAGCGCGGTGAAGCCGCCGATTGCGGCGATGACGAGGATCGCGGTGAAGGGCGGCTCGACGCTGGGGGCGAGCGGCACGAGGAAGATGAACGCCCGGGCGGTGAGGTAGACGCCTGCCTTGACCATCGTCGCCGCGTGGATGAGCGCGCTCACCGTCGTCGGGCCTTCCATCGCATCCGGCAACCAGGCATGGAGCGGGAACTGCGCCGACTTGCCGACGGCGCCGCCGAAGAGGAGCAGCGGGATGATCGTCAGGAGCTGCGGCGTGAGGGTACTCGGATAGAGGGTCGCGATCCGTGTGCGGATGCTGTCGAACGTCAGCGTCCCGAAGACGTTCCAGATCACGATCACGCCGATCAGAAAGAGGACGTCGCCCACGCGCGTGACGAGGAACGCCTTCTTCGCCGCCGCGGCGGCCTCGGGCTTGTGGTACCAGAAGCCGATCAGGAGGTACGAACAGAGACCCATGATCTCCCAGAAGATCAACAGCTGGAGGAAGTTGTCCGCGCTCACAGTCCCGAGCATGCCCGTCGCGAACAGGCTGACTTCGGCGTAGTAGCGCGCCCGGCCCTCGTCCTCGTGCATGTAGCCCAGCGAGTACACGAAGATCAGGAGGCACAGGAACGACACGAGGACGAGCATCAGCGCGCTCAGGTTGTCGATGAGCAGGGCGATCCGGATGTCGGCGCCGGATGCGCCAGGAATCCAGATGTATCCGTCGAGAGTCTCCGCGGGAAAGCCACCGCCGAGGCCGCCTTGCATCAGCACCTGGAGGAAAATGTACAGGGAGAGGACGAAGGACCCCGCCATCGCCCCCACGACGACATGGCCCCCGCGTTCGGGCAGCCGCCGGCCGACAAGGCCGACGAGGACGAACGCCCCGAGGGGCAGCAGGAGGATGAACCAAGCGAGCCACGCGTTCTCGATCATCCGTCACCACTTGAGGAACCGGACCTTGTCGAGCTCGATCGTCCCGTGGGTCTGGTAGATTGAGAGGAAGATCGCGAGTCCGACCGCCGCGTCGGCCGCCGCCACGGCGATCCCCAGCAGGGCGAACACCTGGCCGCTCGGGTCCCCGCTGTACGACGAGAACGCGACGAAATTCAGAATCGAGGCGTTCAGGATGATCTCGATCGACATGAGGACGATGATCGCGTTGCGGCGAGCGAGGACCCCGTACAGGCCGATGCAGAAGAGCATCGCCGAGAGCAGCAACTCGTATTCGAGCGGGATCACGGCCCCACCTTCCCCGGCTCGTCCATCTTCGCGAGGTAGACCCCGCCGATCATCGCCGCGCCGAGCAGGATCGCGATGAGGAGGACCGTGATCGCGTACGCGTTGAAGAGTGTGTTCGCGATGCCGTTCGACGACGTCGCGTTCGGATCGTACACGGGAATCGGCGTGGGCGTGTCGGGCCAGCTCACGTTTCCCACGAAGGACAGGGCCATCACGAGGAACAGGGCGCCCGTCGCGAGGACGACCAGGACCTGGCGCGCGTTCACGTCCCGCCCTCCGGCTCCGCCGCCTCGTCCATGATCTTGCGGCGCGTGAGCATGATGCCGAAGACGAACAGGACGGGCACCGAGCCCGCGTACACGAGGATCTGGATCAGGAAGACGAACTCGCTCAGGAACAGGAGGTAGATCGCCCCGATCGTGATGAGGGTCATCGCGAGCCAGAACGCCGCCCGGACGAGGCGCTTGTTGGTCACGACGAGGATCGAGCCGATCACCTCGAACGCGCTCAGGACGAAGAACGCGATGAGCTCCCAGTCAACGGCCGTCGCATCCCTCCCGGTGACCGGCGTCCGCGGAGCCCGTCATGGCCCTCACCCCAAGACCCGGAATCCCGCCGCGATCAGGATCGCGAGGAGTGAGTACGGAATGAGGCGCTTCCAGCCGATGTTCAGGATCTGATCGATCCGCACGCGGGGCACGGACCACGAGAGCACGACGAAGAACGCGGACAGCGCGTAGATCCGCAGGACGAACCAGAACTCCTCCGGGAAGATCGGGATCGGGATGCTCCCCACGAAGACGGTGGCGAAGACGGGACCGCTCCATCCTCCCAGGTAGAGGATCGAGATGAGGGCGGATGCGGCGAGCATCCGAAGCCACTTGAAGGCGAAGACGATGCCGAAGCGCATCCCGCTGTACTCCGTCGTCCAGCCCTCGACGAGTTCGGCCTCCGCCTCGGGGATGTCGAACGGGACCCGCTCCATCTCGGCGATCATCGCCACGGTGAAGACGAGGAAGCCGAGGACCTGCGGACCGAAGACGTACCACGCCGGGATCGGGAGCGTCGTGCCGCCGAGGACGATCGGCCGGTCCTGCTGCCCTACAATCACGACCGGGTTGAGTGAGCCCGTGAAGAACACGAGCGCGATGACCGCGAGGACCGCGGGAATGGAATAGGCGAGGAGCATCGCCGCGGCGCGGAGCCCGCCGACGAGGGTGTACTTGTTGTTCGCGGACCAGCCGGCGATCAGGATCCCGAGCGGCGCGAGCGAGAACGCCGCGAGGATGAACAGGATGCCCAGGTCCAGATTCGCGACGTAGAACCCGCTGCTCCACGGCAGGACGGCGAAGGCCATCAAGGTGGACGACGCGATGAGGACGGGCGAGATGTGGAACATCGCCGAGTCCGCGTTCCGCGGCGTGATGTTCTCCTTCTGGATGAGCTTGATCCCGTCCGCGAGATTCTGCAGGTAGCCGGTCCCCCGGTGGGTCGGCCTCCGGGTGCGGTTGAAGGGCCAGAACGGCAGAGACCACACGGAGATCATGATGCCGTAGCGGTCCTGGAGGCGGCTGTACAGCTTCCGCTCGACCCACATGATCGTGAAGAGATTGATCACCGTGACCCAGAGGACCACGACGGTGACGACGATGAGCCACGTGATCAGGGTGATGACGAAATCCGTGCCGATGAAATCCCCGAGTCCCGCGAGGGGCGGGATCGGCCCGGCGAGCGCGTAGATGATCTGTTGCACGACCCAGATGATCGCGGCCGTCAGGACCTTGCAGAGCCCGAACAGGTCCGGGACGAGCGGGGCACTCACTTGTCCATCTCCCCGACGCATACGTCAACGGATCCGAGAATCGCGACGACATCGGCGAGCTTGTTCCCGTGGAGCAACGTCGGGGTCGCGGCCATCGTGCAGAACACGGGACTGCGGATCTTGACCCGGTACGGCCGATCGTCCCCGTCCCCGATGACGTAGAAGAGGGCTTCGCCGCGGGAGTCCTCCGTCTTGGCGTAGCCCTCGCCTTCGGCGCGGCGCGGGGGCTTCACCCGATACGGACCCGTCTTCGGCATCTTCTTCAGGGCTTGCAGGACGATCTGGCACGACTCCCGCAACTCGTTGAAGCGGCACACGAACCGGGCGTACGAGTCCCCCGCACCGCCATCGTGCCAGACCTGAGGCTCGAAGTCGATCTCCCCGTACGTCTCGTAGGGGTCGAGGCGACGGAGGTCGACGTCCACGCCGCACGCCCGCAGGTTCGGACCCGTAACGCCCCAGTTGATCGCCTCCTCGACGGTGATCTTTCCGACGCCTTCCGTCCGCATCCGGAAGACCTTCGATTCCTGGAAGATCGCCTGGTACTCATTCTCGAGCTTCTCCAGGAAGTGCTCGATGCTCCGCCGGCACATCGCCTCGAAGTTCTCCGGCAGATCGTTCCGGACCCCGCCGACGCGGGGGAAGTTCTGGTTCATCCGCGCGCCCGACATCAGCTGGATCAGGTCGAGGAAGAGCTCGCGCTCCCGGAGGGCCCACAGGAGGCCCGTGAGCAGGCCGAGGTCGGGCCCGTAGGAGGCGAGCCACATCAGGTGGGAGGCGATCCGCTGCAGCTCGAGCGAGATGACGCGGATCCATTGGCCTCGCTCCGGCGTCTCGATCCCCATCATCTTCTCGACGGCGAGGCAGTACGCGTGGGACCAGGTGATCGAGGACACGTAACAGAGGCGGTCCGTCAGCACGACGTTCTTCTGGAACTCCCGGACCTCCATGATCTTCTCGTAGCCGCGGTGCAGGTACCCGATCTCCGGCTTCGCGTCGACGATCGTCTCGCCGTCGACCTTCACCTTCATGTTCCAGAGCCCGTGGGTCATGGGGTGCTGCGGCCCCATGTTGATCCAGAACTCCGGCATCACTTCCCTCCGCGGAGCTTGCGCCGGCTGATGTACTGGCGGTCCACCTCCTGGGCGAACTCCTTGCGGAGCGGATGGAACTTGAAGTCCTCCGGGAGGAGGATCCGGACGAGGTTCGGATGGCCTTCGTACTCGACGCCCATGAGGTCCCACGCCTCCCGCTCGGGGTAGTCCGCGGCGTGCCAGAGGCCCGTGAGCGAGGCGATCTTCGGGTCGTCGTAGGGGATCTGTGCGTTCACCTGGACCATGCAGCCGTTGTAGTAGTTCTCGATGTGGTAGATGCTCTCGAAGTGATCCTTCCAGTCGACCGCCGTGATGCACGAGAGGTGCTCGAACCCGAGCGTGTTCTTC
>WNGQ01000043.1_pt1 | contig 109435 bp, 93 predicted proteins | sample 5407661 | NCBI WGS metagenome assembly WNGQ01 (sample SAMN13153382, study PRJNA577476) | soil metagenome | isolation source: 60 cm soil or saprolite under Garry oak tree replicate 2 | place: USA:California | collected 2016-06-15 | reverse complement strand
CTCTCGTTCACGCGGAATGATGCTATTCTGCGCCACGCGGGCGAGGCCACAGGGGTGATCAACAACTATCGCAACCTGAGCCTTACGCAGAAGAACCAACTCATCACGTTCCTTAACTCGCTGTAAACGCGGTTGCAGTAACTTTTTTCGGCGAGGTACTGGAGTCCAGTGCCTCGCCTGTTTTATTCTTGTCAGTAAAGCATTTATCTTTCTCCGGGGAGCCAATTATGGGCCGTAGGGTGTTTTCGGTGTTGGCGTGTCTAGGCACCGCCGTGATTTTGATAGGACTGTTGAGCTGCGGGAAACCGAGTCCTCCTATGGAGAAGCCTATTCCTCTGGCTACTCCCCAGGCACAGAAGCCGCCAGAGCCTATGCCCAAGCTGCCGCCGCCGACCATGGCGGATGTGGAGAGCGCCGTGCGCCGCATTTTTGGCGATGATCTGGTCCTGGAACATGGAACCAGCCCATCGTTCATCGTCGGCGATTTTAACGGTGACAGTTTCGAGGACGTGGCGGTAATTGTCCGCTCGGCACCGGGGAAACTGGATGAACTTAACAGCGAACTGGCCAACTGGACCATCCAGGACGCGGACAAGTTCTTTGTGGCTCCGTCCGGCAAGCGCGTGGTCAAGGCACCCACGATTGGTCCGGCGAAAATAAGCGAAGGTGAGCAGGTCCTCGCCTTCATCCATGGACACGGTCCCCAGGGATGGCGCAACTCTGATGCCCGGCAGGCCTACCTCGTGAAACATGCGGCCGCAACTTTTCTGGGCACAGCCCCTTCCGTCAGCCAGCAGGCCATCCGCGCCATGCATCTGCCGCTGGAAACCGATATCATCAAAGAGGTTCGCAACAAAAAGAAGGGCTTCCTGTTCTGGACCGGAGGCGCCTACGCCTGGCACCCCGATGAAAAATGACGCTGAAGGGCAAGGGATGCAGGCTGTGCGCTGTGCCCTCTAGCTGTGCTAGGGAGTCGAGTGGCAATACTTGATGGTTTCGCGCGCATAGTCAAGCAGCTTGCCCTCGCTTTGTTTTTGCAGCAGGTTATCGAGGGGCTTGGCGTGGGCGTCGGCGTCGGGATTGGTCTTCAAGATTGCGGCATACGCTTTCAGCACGCCTTCTAATCCGCCAACATTCTCAGCCAGGTGGTCCGAGGTAGGGTGCTCGATCAAGAATGCCGCGGTGGAAAGCATCATCTGGGTGGTGATTTCCGTTCGGAATTTGTACCTTGGCGTGCGCAAACCCGCCAGCAGCTGCATGCACATGCGGATGCGGACGTCGGGGTTTTCAACCACCCACTGCTTGGCCCATTCGCGCTCTGGAAAAAGCGCCTTGTCCAGCGGCGCGGCCTCTAACTTACGAGCAATGGTGACCACACGCTGACGCTCCTCGGGAGTCGTAGAGCCGAGTCCGGACGCCATAGGCGCAGTGGCGATCATGAGCACAGCAAACATAAGATACGAAGTTGGAAAATGTTTTAGCATCAATAGCTCCATACCGCGCCAACATTTTACTCCAAGCGGGGCCGGAACTGACAGTCCATCCGCCACCGACTGTGGCTGAGATGGACGCGGCGTTTCATCGTATTTTGGGGGGCTCTCTCATCGTGGAGCGTAAGGTCCATGCTGGACGGAGAATCCTGGAAATAGACCTTCTCGCGGTGCCCGGTGCGCTTTTATCGCCGGTTCCGCGAGTCTCTTTAGTAATCCCTGCGGGTGACGAAAGGACATCTACCTATGACCTCATGCGTTCCGGGTGGGTATAAACTTATGATGGACGGTGGCAGGGGTCTGTTGGCCCCAGTACTCCCCAATGGCATCAGCAGTCGACACAAAATTAGTTTCACCCGCGCATTATTCTTCGACGTCTACGCCTGTACTTGACGTTTTTCGCCCTCTTCCGCGCCAGCCCAAGGACAATCTGGGCGCGGGAGAATATTTTCTTATCAGCAGCCTGGTGATTCTGGCGCTGCTTGGACTGCCGGCTCCTCGTGGGGTGATGGATGTCATCTCTTCTTATGGAAGCGCGTGGGCGTTCTGGGCGGCGATCCTGATTGTTCCTTTGATGGGGCTGGGCGTGGCTTCTGCCGCGCATGAGGCTGGCCATCTTTGCGTAGGCCTGTTTGCCGGTTTCCGGCTGGTGCAGATCAAACTTGGTCCATGGCGGTTTGGAAAACAAGCAAGCGGGCAGGAACCCCAGTGGGGAGAAGTGCTGCCGCTCGGTCTTACCGTGCTGGAGCCGCGCACAACACAGAACAAGAATTTACAGCGCAGGCTGCTTTTGGTGCTTCTGGGAGGCCCGCTGGGAAACATCTCTCTTGCGCTGCTTCTTGAGGCTTCACTGCACTTTACCCGGTCGCAGTTCCTTGTGGCTTTCGGCGTGCACGGGTTCGCGGCGTTTTCCATGTTGCTGGGAATCGCCTCCCTGCTGCCGGACGTCAACAGCCGCGGCAATTTTTCTGACGGAGCGCGCCTCCTCATGCTCCTGAAAAATAATGCCCAGGCGGAACGATGGGTGTCCATTATCCAGATGCAGAGTACGCTCAACCAGGGGCAGTCTCTGCGGGACGGGGACCAGGCCGCTGTGATTCACTCGACCACGATCGATGACGATTCACGCGATGCCGTCGTTGCCCATTGGCTCGCCTATCTGTGGGCAGTGGATCGCCAGGACATTACGCTGGCAACAAAATATCTTGAAGACGTGCTGGAGTCTCTTGGTTTTGCTCCGGCCGGACTGCGCGACCAGATTTTTCTGGAAGCCGCAAAGTTTCAGGCATGGTTTCGCGATAATCCCACCAAGGCCCGGTTCTGGGTCCGCCAGATACGGAGCCGCAAAATCCCGAGCCCGCAGCAAACGCAACTCGATATCGCCCTGCTGTGGGCGGAGGGCAAACTCTTTGACGCCTGGGAACAGATGGAAGGTTATTTCCGTGTGCTGCGTGAATTACCGGCCTCTCCTGGCCGCGACCTGGCGGAAAAGAACGCCATCGAATGGAAACGGCAGATGGAGTCGCGTATGCTCACCCGGGCGTGGAGAAGCATGTATTCGCTGGCCCAGGAAATGCAGCCTTCGGCATTAGAAGCTTCCCTCTCGCTGAGCGAATAACGCACTTGCGGCCTCGTGTTAGTATCCTTTTGTGGCCGCTTCCAGGAAATTGCAGCGGGGAGGACGTGTAAAATCACGGCCACGCCAAAGCGCCACCCATCTGGTGGTAATCACCGGGATGTCAGGTTCCGGCAAAGCCTCAGTGCTGAAAGCCTTTGAGGACCTGGATTACTACTGCGTCGACAACCTGCCCATCGATCTGATCCCTCGTTTTGCTGATCTGGCCAAACAGTCCGCGGAAATCGAGAAAGCAGCTCTGGTGGCTGACATACGCGAAGGCGGACAGCTCAAACGCCTGCCTGCGATCATTCAATCCCTGAAAAAGCAGCTCAAGACCACGGTGGTCTTTCTGGAAGCGTCGGATGAGTCGCTGGTGCGTCGTTTCAGTGAGACCCGCAGGCCGCATCCGCTGGGCAAGGACTCCACCGTCAAGAATGCGCTGAAGAAAGAACGTCGATTGCTTCAGCCCATCCGCGCCCTGGCGGACATGGTGGTAGACACTTCACGCTTCAACGTGCATGAGTTGCGGTCGCACATTACCTCAAAATTTACCGCCGGTAACACGGACAAAGACATTCTGGTCTCCATTGTGAGTTTTGGTTACAAGGCGGGAGTGCCCAACGATGCCGACCTGCTCTTCGACGTGCGTTTTCTGCCCAATCCGCATTTCATTCCCGCGTTTCGTCCGTATACCGGACGCCATCCGCAGGTGGCCAAGTACATCCGCTCTTTTCCGCAGACGCAGGAGTTTATTGACCGCATCTCCGCTTTGTTGATCTACCTGCTCCCGCATTACGTGAGGGAGGGGAAGAGCTACCTGACCATCGGCTTTGGTTGTACGGGTGGACAGCATCGGTCTGTGCTCATCGGCGAAGAAGTGAAAAAGCGCCTGGCTCGCGGCGGATACAAGGTCAAGGTCGTCCATCGCGATGCCCCTAAGTGATCAACAATACTTTGCCTTTGCCCGGGTGCGCTGTCCCGATTCGGCCATGCTTCGATAGAATAAGGGGGATGTTTTTGCCAGCCATGGATGTCTTATGCGGCAACTGACCCGGTTGCTGGGATACATCCGCCCATACCTGGCGCCATTTTTTGCTTCCGTGGTCCTGATGGCCGTGGTCGGCGCGATGGAGGCTTTCCGCGTCCTTCTGGTGGCCCCCATCTTTGACAAAGTCCTCCACCCCGCCGCAACGGCCAACAACATAGAGTTGTTCCCGATCCCAGGCACTTCGCGTTTCGTGTATTTACAGCAGTTCGTGCCCAGCCATTTCCACAATGTGCTGGGCGTGGTTGCCGCAGCCCTGATAGGGGCCAGCCTGATCAAGGGCGTTTGTGATTACCTGGGTACGTACCTGGTGAACTACGCCGGATTCGGGCTCATCACCGATCTGCGCAACCGGTTGTATCGGAGCATCCTGCATCGTTCGGTGGGGTTCTTTTCCCGCTATTCCACCGGCACTCTGGTCTCCACGGTGATCAATGACGTTGAGAAAGTGCAAACTGCGCTCTCCGCCGTGATGGCGGAGTTTCTCCAGCAGTTCTTCACTTTGATCTTTACCGCGATGGCAGCGGTGGTTTTGGGAGGCCGGCTGGCCTGGATCCTGGTGTTGTTTGTGCCGTTTGTGATTTTTTCCGCCGGCCGGATCGGCAGGAAGGTACGCAGCACCACGCGCAAGGGGCAGGACAAACTGGCGGACATCCAGAATATTCTGCACGAGTCGATTGCCGGCAACCGCATTGTAAAGGCCTTTACCATGGAGCGCTGGGAAAGCCAACGGTTTTTCGAAGCAGCCAGGAACCTCTTCAAGGCCAACATGCGGTCGGTGCGCGCGCAGGCGCTCAGCTCTCCGCTCATGGACATCATTGGCTATGTCGCGATTGCCCTGTTGATCGTGATCGGGCGCAACCAGATCAAGAGTGATGAGACAATGTCCGCCGGCCGTTTCGTGGGTTTCATCATCGCGGTGTTCAAGCTTTACGATCCAGTCCGCAAGTTCGCGCTCTTTAACAACAGCTTTCAGCAGGCCCTGGGCGCATCGCAGGAGATCTTCCGCTTCATGGATGAAGAAGAGGAAATCAAGGAAAAGCCCGGCGCTGCTGCGTTGCCCCCCTTCCGTGAGAGCGTGCGTTTTGAGGATGTCAGCTTTTCCTATGGCGGTGAGAACGGGCAGGAGGCGTGCATTCTGCGCAACATCAACCTGGAGACGCGGGCCGGAGAGATCATCGCCATTGTCGGTTCCAGCGGAGCAGGGAAGAGCACGCTGGTCCAGCTTATCCCTCGTTTTTTTGATGTGACCGCGGGGACCATCAAACTCGACGGCCATGATGTCCGCGACGTGACCTTGAACTCGCTGCGCGCGCAGATCGGTATTGTCACCCAGGAAACCATTCTCTTTAACGATACCGTGCGCAACAACATCGCCTACGGTCAGCCGAACGTTACGCTGGACGCCGTCGTCGAAGCCGCCAAGGTTGCGCTTGCCCATGACTTTATCCAGAAGCTGCCGGAGAGCTATGACACCATCATCGGTGAAAAAGGGTTGCGCCTCTCCGGAGGAGAGCGCCAGCGCATCGCCATTGCCCGCGCGCTGCTGAAGAACGCCCCCATCCTGATTTTGGACGAAGCCACCTCTGCGTTGGACAACGAGTCCGAAGCGCTGGTCCAGGCTGCGTTGCACAATCTGATTGCCGGACGCACTGTCTTTGTGATCGCCCACAGGCTGACCACCATCCGGCGCGTAGACCGTATTGTGGTCCTGGAGAACGGCCACATTACGGATTCCGGCACGCATGAGGACCTGCTGACCCGCCTGGGTACGTATCGCAAACTATATGAATTGCAGTTTATGGATTTAGAGGCCAAAATGGGTGACGACGCAACGGGAGTCGCCGCGCGTGAGCCGCAGATCAGAGGCTAAATAAATTAACCAATGTCTATCCGCTCCATGACAGGATTCGCACAAGTAAAGTCCCAGGCCAGTGACGGGACCTCATTCACGCTGTCTTTGAAGTCCGTGAACCATCGTTTTCTTGATCTCCAACTTCGTCTGCCCATGGAACTGGATGAGTTGGAGATGAAGATCCGGCGCATTCTGAAAGAGCGTCTGGCCCGCGGACACGTTGACGTTACCTTGACCGTGGAGCGACGCGCCGCTGAAGGCATTGCCTTCAACCGTGAACTGGTGGGCGGTTATCTCGCGGCCTTCCGCAAAGCGGCCAGCGAGTTCGGCGCCGGCGGCGAGCCTGACTTGAACGCCGTATTTCGCATGCCCGGCGCGTTGGGGGGCAATACACCGCTGGATGGAAACTTTGAAACAGCAGCCTTGGCCGTACTGGAAAAGGCGATAGAAAAACTGAATCTCATGCGCGAGCAGGATGGGCGCGGCATGGAGGCCGAGCTTCGCCGCCGTCTCAATGCACTGGAGGAAGCCACGGGAGAAGTTTCCAAACTTCGTGCCGCCGTTTCCCGCGCTTACATGGAGAAGGTGCACGCACGCATGCAGGAGCTGCTGGAGAACATAGACCAGGACCGCATCCTCCAGGAGGCGGCCATCCTGGCCGAGCGCAGTGACATTCAGGAAGAGCTGGTCCGCCTGCACACGCACATCGAACATTTCCGCAAGGTGCTCGACCAGGGTGGGGAAACCGGCAAGAAACTCGACTTCCTCTTACAGGAGCTGAATCGCGAGGCGAATACGCTGCTTTCCAAGACCTCCGGCGTGGCTGGTGAAGGACTGAGAATTACCGAACTGGGCCTGCAGATGAAGGCGGAAATCGAAAAGTGCCGCGAACAGGTGCAGAACCTGGAATGAGCGGCATCCTTTACATTATCTCCGCGCCGTCCGGTTCGGGAAAATCGACGCTGGTGAATGAGATGCGTAAGTTCGTCTCGCACCTGGAGTTTTCCATCTCTTACACCACGCGCGACCCGCGTGGCAGCGAGCAGAATGGCCGTGAATACCGCTTTATCTCCCGCGAAGAGTTTGAAGCCATGATCCGGAACGATGAGTTTCTGGAGTATGCCCAGGTCTTCGGCAATTACTATGGGACCACCAAGTCTGTATTGCAAGACGCCGGCCGGCGCGGCAATGATCTGCTGCTCGACATCGATGTTCAGGGTGAGCGCCAGGTGAAAGCGAAAATGCCGGACGCCGTGAGTATTTTTGTACTGCCGCCCAGCCGCTCTGAACTTGAGTCCCGTTTGCGCAAGCGCAGCATGAGCGAAAACGTGCATTCTGAGGAAGTGATCCGCCGCCGGCTGGCCACCGCCAGAAGAGAGATTGAGAACTACGTGAATTACGACTATATTCTGATTAACGATCGCCTGGAACAATCGGTGGACCGGTTGCAGGCCATCGTTTTAGGCGAGCGCATCCGGCGTGCGCGGAACCCCACATCGCCGGAAGAAAAGCGGTTTTTGAAAACGGCGGAAGAGTGTCTGAAGTCGCGAATGGAAGCCGAGATCAGGGACATACTTGCTTCCTTCGACGATTCCTCTCCCGACGAAACGCAGAGGTGAACGAGTCATGAAGCTGAAAGAAGGATTCGACAGTAATTATCGCTATGTTCTGGTGGCCGCGCGCCGCGCCCGCCAGCTCTCAAGCGGAGCGCCGCCGCTGGTCAATACCAACACCAGCAAGACCTGCAAGATCGCGCAGGAAGAGATTGAGGCGGGCAAGATCCAGTACATCAAGACCAATGGCGCGCCTGCATCTCCAGTTGAAGAGCAGGACAAGAACAAGTAGTGACCAGCGTTCACTTTGGAATCTCTTGTCTGGCAATTGGTCGTGGCCCGGCGACCCCAGGCACAGTCGGCATCATTGTCAGGGCCTTGATTCGCTGATTTATAGCGCGCGGCGGGGTCATCAATTCCGTGACTACCGCGCACAGCCACTCCCGGACTACAATCTTCCTATGAAGGTCGCTCTTGGCGTTTCCGGCGGAATTGCCGCTTATAAGGCGGCGGAACTGGTGCGGCTGCTTCAGGACCGCGGTATCCGCGTGCAGGTTGTGATGACCCGCGCAGCCCAGGAGTTTGTGCGTCCACTTACCTTCGCCGCGCTCAGCGGAGAGAAGGTCATCACCGAGCTTTTTGGCGCCGGAGCGGAGCAATCAAATATCGATTCCGCGGTGGAGCACGTTGGCGTGGCCCAGACGATTGATGCCCTGGTGGTCGCGCCCGCCACAGCTGACGTGATCGCTAAATTCGCCCACGGCGAGGCGAATGATTTCCTTACTACTTTGTTTGTAGCCACCACCGCGCCCGTGGTCGTTGCGCCCGCTATGAACGTGAACATGTGGGAGAACGCCGCCACCCAGTCGAACATACAGACGCTGAAAGAGCGCGGCGTACGCGTGGTTGAGCCAGACAGCGGTTACCTCGCCTGCGGCATGGTCGGCCCCGGAAGGCTGGCTGCAAATGAGACGATCGTCTCCGCCGTGATGGAGGCTCTGGGTGCGGCACAGGACCTGGCTGGGGAAACCATCCTTGTCACGGCCGGGCCGACGCGTGAGCCTATCGATCCGGTGCGCTATCTGGGTAATCGTTCCAGCGGAAGGATGGGTTACGCGCTGGCTGAAGCAGCGCTGCGCCGTGGTGCGAAAGTAATCCTGATCAGCGGGCCGACTCAACTCAAGCCTCCCGGCGTTGCTGAAGTAGTTCAGGTGCGGACAGCAGCCGAGATGCGCACCGCAGTGATGGAACATCTTGACCGCGCTACCGTCGTGATCAAAGCCGCTGCCGTCGCCGACTTTACCGTGCGCAATGCCGCCGGCCAGAAGATCAAGCGCAAAGGTCCAATGACACTGGAACTGGAACCCACCCCAGACATCCTGGCGGAGGTCGGCGCGAAGAAAGGGAGCAGAATCGTTGTGGGCTTTGCCGCGGAAACGCAAGATGCTCTGGAGAACGCACGCAAAAAACTGGAGAGCAAGTCGCTCGACGCCATCGTGCTCAATGACGTCTCCCGTCCGGGCATTGGTTTTGACTCCGAGCGCAACGCCGTCACCATCATCACCCACGCCGCGACTGAAAACGTCCCCGAGACCAGCAAATGGGAAGTCGCGCACCGGGTGTTGGATGCTGTGGTGAAGTTGAAAGCAGAACGAGCGGCAGGAAGACCATCGACAACGCGATAATCGGGCTTACAGAACTAAACTTTCTCTTCTCCGTCGAAAACATACCGCAGCGACAGGGAAAAGCCAGGGAACAAGGTGTCTTCTTTCAACGGCTCCGGTTCTTGCACGCGGCGAACCCCTGAGGCAGAGTGTATTTCCACCAGGCGCAGCCCAGGATAGACCAGCCACACAAGCCGAGAACCGGCGCGAAGATACTGCTGCGTCTTTTTGGCCATGTCCTGCGCAGTGTTACTGGGAGAGATAACTTCGACAGCCAAGGCGGGAGCACCGTCAATCGGGGAACGGTCAAGGTCGATCTTCTTCAAGTGCTCTGCCGTCACAAAGGCCACGTCCGGATTGCGCACGGTTTCGGAGGCCAGGCGGAAATCCATTTCTTCAAGGACAATCCCCAGATGGCTGGATTCAACAAACTGCATCAATTTCATCGCGATGCGCTGTCGAACCAGGTTGTGCCTCGCGGCTGGCGATGCTTCCATCAGAAGTTCCCCCTCATCGAGCTCGTAGTGGGTCCCCTCCCGCTCCGGCAGGTCTTGAAATTCCTCAAACGTAAGCTTGGTGATCGAGCCCATTTTTGCCTCTCTACAGTGGACCTTGTTAGCTACTATTAGAAGCCGACAAAGGCACAAAGACAAGAGAGAAAAGTCGCCCCGCCACCGGGGTTCTGTTTACTTTATGCCTGCCAACATTTACCTTGACCGTTGATGTCTAACAAACTTGATCCCTTCGCCCAAAAACACCTCACTGCCCGTGTGAACTACTATCGTGAGATGGGTATATACGATTTTTATCGCCGTCCAGTCGAAGAACGACCTGAACTGGTGTTACAGACAGCCGCCGACGCTGCGCCTGAAGCCGAGGCCTCTCTTCCGTCGCCACTTTCCACGGTTCAGGACAAACCGGCCGCGTTGAAGATTATCCGCGAAGACATCGGTGACTGTACCCGCTGCCGTCTTCATAAAGGCCGCACCAAGCTGGTTTTCGGTGTGGGCAATGTGAATGCCGACATCATGTTTGTTGGTGAAGGCCCCGGGGCCGACGAAGACGCTCAAGGCGAACCTTTCGTGGGCCGCGCCGGACAACTGCTCAACAACATGATCTCCGCCATGGGCATCAAGCGAGAGGAAGTTTACATAGCCAATATTGTCAAGTGCCGTCCACCCGGCAACCGCACGCCCGAAAAAGATGAATGCGATACCTGTTCACCTTTCCTGATGCGGCAGATTGAAGTGGTTCAACCGAAAGTCATTGTGGCGCTGGGGGCGGTGGCGGCCAAAAACCTTCTGGCCATCAATGACAGCATGGCCAACCTGCGTGGCCGCTGGTATGACTTCAGGAAATGCAAACTGCTGGTGACGTACCATCCGGCCTACCTGTTACGCGACCCACGGCAGAAAAAAGAGGCCTGGAAGGACCTGCAGATGGTGATGAAGTACCTGGGATTAAAAGGGCCGGCAAAATCGGTGCAGGAATAGCTGTTCCATCGCAGCAGGGTTGTGGAAGGCAGCCAGCGAAGAATGTTCCATTCGCAATCGCTTGCGGAGAGCATTCCATGATCGCCAGCCGCCTGTACGCGCGCACGATCCTAGATCGATCCCATGCTATCACTTTTGGCTATGATGTCAAATAATGTCATAGTCAATGACTATGAATGACATCGTCCTGGAGTCTTCTGGTTTGGTTGCGTCTTTTTGAGTTGCAGATACGGGTCGAAGCCGGATTTCCAAATTTCTGCGGACACGTATCGAGCCGACCGCCACTAGCATTTCGGAGCACAAGGCCATCTTCCCGTACAATCTCCCTTACCGCCGATGCCCACATTCTGTGATGTCGCCCTGCCGGTCCCGTTGGACATGGCATTCACCTACAAGGTTGGCGACCGCCAGCCTATCGTCGGCGGCCGCGTGCTGGTGCCTTTCCGCAATGAGCGCCTCTCCGGTGTGGTGACCGCGCTGCATGACCGTCCGCCTTCCATGCAGGCCAAGACTGTGCTTCAGGTGCTTGACTCGGAGCCGGTCCTGGATGCAACGGTGATGAAGCTGGGCCAATGGATCGGTCATTATTACCTGGCGCCGATTGGCGACGTCTTTCGCACCATGCTGCCGCTGGCGGCGGAGATTAAGAAGGCCAAGATCTATCACATCACGGAGGCCGGATACGAAGCGTTGCATGCCTCGGCCACCATCGGCTCGTCTCGGCGATCGCGACAGGACATCGATACGCAGATGGTGGAGTACGCCGTGCTGGACTATCTGTCGATGTCGGACGATGCGCTGGAAGGTACCATCCGCTCCGCCACCGGAGCCACGCGCCAGGTGCTGGACCTGTTGTTGCGCAAAAAATGGATTGCCCGTGAAGATGCTTCTTCCGCCCGCGACGCGCGGCGCACGGTTCAGTTTGCCGTGCTCAAAGAGACAAGTGGCAAACTGAATGCCAACCAGCAGAAGATTATTTCTTTCCTACAGCAGGAAGGCGGACGGGCGTCGGTGGAACAGATCCGCACGTTACAAATTCCGCGCACGACCCTGCAAACGCTGGTCAAGCGGGGAATTATCGAGATAGTGGAAGAGGCGGCGGAATTCAACGTCAGCAGCATGAAGAAGCGCGGGCCTTCGCATCTGGATTTCATCTTCAACGCGGAACAGCAAGCTGCCCTGGAGTCGATCCAGAAGTCGGTGGAAGCCAAAACTTTTTCCGTTTCGTTGCTTCACGGTGTGACCGGATCCGGCAAGACCGCTGTGTATCTGGCGGCCATGCAGTCGGTGCTGGAGTCCGGACGCTCCGCGGTTCTGCTGGTCCCGGAGATCGGGCTCACGCCGGCCGCTGCCGCCAATCTGCATCAGGTCTTTGGCGACCAGGTCGCCATCCTGCATTCCGCGCTCTCCGGCGATGAACGCGCTGAGCAATGGCATCGTATTCGCAATGGGGAAGCGCGCATTGTTGTGGGCACGCGCTCGGCCGTCTTTGCTCCGGTTTCCAACCTGGCGCTGATCGTGGTGGATGAAGAGCATGACAGCTCGTACAAACAGGAAGAGACGCCTCGATATCATGGCCGCGATGTGGCGGTGATGCGCGGCAAGCTAAGTGGCGCGGCGGTGGTGCTGGCGTCGGCTACGCCGTCGGTTGAGTCCTATTACAACGCGACAACCGGGAAGTACCGGCTTATCGAGCTGCGAGAGCGCGTAGAGCGCCGGCCTCTGCCTGAGGTCGAGTTGGTGGACATGAAGTTCGAATTCCAGCGCGCCGGAGAAGACCAGATATTCTCCGCGCAACTCGTACGGGAAGTTACGGAGCGTCTGGATCGCGGGGAGCAGGCCATGGTCCTGCTGAACCGCCGCGGATATTCCTCCACCGTGCTTTGCCGGTCGTGCGGTGAGGTCCTGCAATGCAAGAACTGTTCCATTGCCATGACCTTCCATAAGGGCGCGCACCGGATGGAGTGCCACTATTGTGGATACAAACAAGCTGTTCCCAAGCGATGTCTGGCATGTGACAGCGAGCATATTTACTTTCTCGGTACTGGCTCAGAAAAAGTTGAGGAACGGTTGCACGCTGCTTTTCCGCAGGCGCGCATCGGGCGTTTGGACCGTGACACGGTACGCAACCGCCACGACTTTGAGCACATGCTCAACCAGTTCCATGCCGGTGAGATCAACCTGCTGGTGGGCACGCAGATGATCGCCAAGGGCCATGACGTGCATGGGGTAACGCTGGTGGGCGTGGTGGGCGCCGACTTCGCGTTGAGCTTTCCCGATTTCCGCGCCGCCGAGCGCACATTCCAATTGCTCACACAGGTGGCCGGTCGCGCCGGACGCGGAGAGACGCCGGGCAAGGTCGTGCTTCAGACCTATCATCCCGAGCACTACGCCATTCAGTTCGCACAGAAGCATGATTATCTTGGCTTCTACGAAAAAGAAGTCCGCTTCCGCAAATGGATGCACTATCCTCCTTTCAGTGCGCTGGCCAACGTGCTGGTGCGCAGCGATAAGCTTGACCAGACGCTCAAATGGACCGGCCAGCTCGGCAAATGGTTTGAGTCCACGCGGAACGAAGGCCTGCGCGTGCTGGGACCATCGGTTGCGCCCATCATGCGCCTGAAACGCGACTATCGTTATCACTTCATCTTGAAGGCAGCAAGCCGGGAAAAGCTCAACGCGGCGCTGCGCAACATGATCGCCTTCGCCGACCAGGAAAAAATTCCCCGCACAAATGTGATCGTCGATGTGGATGCGCTGTCTCTACTTTGACCGATGCATCCGTTCCTGCCGCCATTTATCGAGCATTTCAGAAAGACTGGCGCCGTCTTCTTTTTTATGGCTTTGAAAAGGAGAAGGTATTACCGTCAGAATCAGCATCAGAAGAGCAAAGGCAGCCAGTACCCATCGCTTCTTACCGATCCCTGGTGACAGCGGAACGTCAGGGCGACTGCCGCCGGTCATGCGCAGAATGACTGCCCAAAAGAGCCAGCCGGCCCATAGAAACCAGCTCAGCGGTAGCAGAATGAGAATCGCCAGCCAGGAAACAGGCCGGTGCAACCGCGGATGAAGGGCAAAGACCATGTGCCCGCCGTCGAGTTGTCCGCCGGGAATCAGGTTCAGCGCGGTCGCAAACATTCCGAACCAGGCGGCGATCGCGACCGGGTGAAGATAGAGTTTGGTTACATCAAACTGCGCTGCTGCGCCATGACTTCCCATGGCCGCCAGAAGCCAATGCCCCAGTTTGAAAATCAAAGGCAAGCCAAGAACGAATTCTGAGTTCATGGTGTCCACAGTCAAAGGTTTGGAAACCAGAAGTCCGTAGAAAAGTACAGGGACAGCCACTACAAAGCCGGCAATCGGCCCGGCGATGCCGATGTCGAAAAGATCGGCCCGGCTGCGGATCGGAGACGCAATGCGGATGAAGGCCCCAAACGTTCCAATCAGCGTGGGAGCGGGTATAAAAAACGGTAGCGTGGCATAGACGCGTCTGCGTACGCACAGAACATAGTGTCCGAACTCATGCGCGGTCAGGATGCCCAGCAGGCACGCGGAGTAGGGAATCCCCAGGGAGAGTTGGCGCCAGTCTTTTAAGATCCAACTCCAGGGCCAGAAGGCATCGTTCTCCGGACCGCTAAACGCGGGCAGGTTGTTGTCAAAGTTATATTGCATCCCTGCGCCGATGCAGAGGGTGGTGAAGATGGTGGCCAGGAAGAGCAGGGCATGCAGCCAATATCGCCGGCGCGGCGGAGGGATGACTACGACCCTGATCTCCTGGCGGTCAGGGTCAAAAATCTGGTACTCCAACGGAGGAGGCTGGTGGTCCGGCATGACAACGATGGGCCCTGGCTAACGCGCTCAGTCGATGGACTGCAATTCCTTCCCTGGCTTGAACCGTACGGCTTTTCCAGGAGGAATGTTGACCTCGGCTCCGGTGCGCGGGTTACGTCCAATGCCGGTCTTGCGCGGGCGGACGTTGAACACCCCGAATCCGCGCAGCTCAATGCGCTCACCCTGGGCCAAGGACTTCTTCATGCTTTCAAAAACCGTTTCTACGGCCAGCTCGGCTTTCGTCTTGGTAATACCGGTTTTGTTGACCACTTCGTTGATGATATCGAGCTTAATCACTGTCAGCTCTCCTCAAAGTTCTTACAAAGGGCGTAACTTGTAGATGCTATTGGACTTTTACGTATATTGTCAATGGAGCAGTTTCGCCTATAAGATGACTTCTTTGTTCCGGACGAAAATCCCCGCAGAAAAACCTAAGGACCTTCATGGCAATCAAGAGTGACCGCTGGATACGCAGGATGGCGCAAGAGCATGGAATGATCAATCCTTTCAACGATCGCCAGGTGCGCGAAGGCGTGATTTCCTATGGCGTTTCCTCCTACGGATACGACCTGCGCGTGGCCGATGAGTTCAAGCTTTTTACCAACGTGAACTCCGCCATTGTCGATCCCAAGAACTTCGATGAGCGGTCTTTTGTGAGCGTCCAGGCTGCCTCCGTTCTGATCCCGCCCAACTCTTTTGCCCTGGCGCGCTCGGTGGAGTACTTCAAAATCCCGCGCGACGTCCTGACCATCTGTGTGGGTAAATCCACCTATGCCCGCTGCGGCATCATTGTGAACGTTACGCCGTTCGAGCCCGAATGGGAAGGCTTTGTAACCCTGGAGATCTCCAACAGCACTCCGCTCCCCGCCAAGATCTATTCCAATGAAGGACTCTGCCAGATCCTGTTCTTCCAGGGCGACGAGCCGTGCGAAACCAGCTACAAAGACAAAGCCGGTAAGTATCAGAAACAGACGGGGATTGTGCTGCCGAAGTTGTAGGATTTTTCTCCCTGACGCACGAGGACTGGGATCTTCATTGGCCTGCAGTCGACAATCTTTGGCAATCCTCAAATTCTGGCAATGGGCGCCCCCCTCCCCCCTTGATCCCAATAAACAAAGACTTTAGATGCAAGCATCCCAAGGGGATCCCAATGGGCTGGGGTGCACCCCTAGGGTGAGACAGATAGTTCATCCCCAAAGAGGCGGTTGTAATGCCCGCGCTAGCGGTTCTGCGAGACCAGTAAGCACCAGTGCGCGGACCGGATTTTTACTTTCAGTACAATACCCATATTCCAGCCGCTTCGAGCAGAACGGCTTTCTGTTTTTCAAAGAGCCTTGCTGATTTCGTCCCATGTGGGCAACAAGCATCCTAGCTGATTTCGGAAGGCGAATCAATAGCGAAATACGGGCCGCGCTAGCCATGAACCGTTCGTATCGTCATTTGTAGCGTCTGGCGAAGTCATCTGTTCAAGGGATGGGTCTTAAACGGAACCGGTTTACGGTGGTCAAGTCTGCTGGTCCGCGCGGGCGACGCTGTCTCCGCACATGATTCTCAAGTCCTGGTCTAGTCTGGCTTTAACCGTCACCCTGGCCGGGAGAAACTCGGCCTTGCCCGTGTACGGGTTCCGCCCTATGCGCGCTTTTCGGAAGTTCTTGGCGATGACTCCAATTCCGGGGATCGTAAATACTTTGTGGGCGTTTGTTTCTTTTACTGCCGATTCGGCTAGCTCCCGCAGGACTGCATCGGCAGCCTCTTGAGGTATGTTACATCTGGTGGAAAGGTATGCCGTGAGCGTGGGCCTCTCCATGCGGCCTTTCGGCTCGGTGGCCTCCGTTTCATTGATCTGGCCGTGCTCCTCATGCGTCGCCTCAATGGAAGCGTTCCTGCGTGGATTGATGGATGCTATGTTGTGGGAAAACTCCAATCGCTGCCGCCCCTTAACAAACTCATCAACGTGGGCTGAGAACAACTTCAGCTCATCGTCCGAGGCGCTCCCGGCATCCAGCGAGGCATCTCCCAGTTCAGTCACGATGATGCTCAAAACCTGATTCAAGTAGTGGCCCGTATTCACCAGCATTTGCAGCACATTCGCCAGGCGATCCCCGGCTGCCGAGTTCCTCATGACCTTTGCGAATGCTTCGGTGTTCTCCTCGCCAACCAATTGCTCAATGACCTTCAGCCTGCCGGACAAGTCATCGATTATAGCCATGCTCCCTTCGACGGGAATTGGATGGACGGGAGGGCCCGATTCCCCGTCCGTCCGCTCTCCTGGGCTTCTTTGAAAGTCATCGTCTCCGCAAAGCTTTCTTACATTGCTGTCGAGGAGAAGGCGTACTGTGGTCTGGGCGGGAATCATGATAGGTTCTCCGTTTTGTGGGTTCTCTCCCAGGATCGGTTCTCTGACCGCTTTGACGATTCTTCCAATGCCCGGAATCTGGAACACATTGCACGCATTCGTTTCCAGCACGGCAACTTCAAGCAACTTCCTGAAGACAGAGCCGGCAGATTCTGGCGATATTCCGCATTTGGCAGCAAGGTGCGCCGGCAGTCTGTCCTTGTCGATGCAATTTCGAAGCTGGGCCTCCTCTCGCTGATTTGCCGCGCCGTACATTCTCTTGGCAGCCTGAAAGTACATCTCGCCGCGCGCACCCATCGGAGTTCTCAGTCTCACTTCCTCTTTAAATCGGCCTTCGGCGTAGCCCTTGATCATGTGCGCTAGTCCTATCGTTTCATCACTGGTGGCGCTCCCGTCCTTAGAAAGATCGATCGCTTCGATCATCGTTGCCAGAAAGCTTGCCCAGGGATCCTGCGGTGAGGAACTCTGCAGGACTTTCGCAATTGCCACCGTCGTCTCCTTGCCCACGATGTGCTTAACGAAATCGAGTTTATTGCGTAGATCCTTCGTCATTTTGACTCGACGCGCTCAATCTTCGTGGGTTGAAGCACCATATAAAAATAATCCGGAGGCACCTGAATGTGACGTCCTGCCTTATCCCGGGTGTTTCTCTGGTCAAAGGAGCGAAACCTCAAAGCTCCGGTGAGCCGCACCTGCTGGTGCAAAAGCCGCGTCCATGTCGTGGGATAAGAATAGACTCCGTGGGCGGCATCTCGTGAAGGACATAAAGCAAAACATGGTTGGGCATGCCGCCCAGAAGAAGTCCTTCTTTTCCGTCTCCAAGGCGTCCACGTAGAATGACGGTATGTCCCACCTGTGATCTGAACTTGCTGGCATCGGCTCCCGTGAGATCGATCGGTTTATCCGCTGACTGAGGAACAGCGACGGCAGCAGCCAACCAAGCGAAAATAATCAGATAAATTTTCATATGCACAACGCCTTCCAAAAAGCAGGTATTTACAACAGGCTTTGGAGGAAAACTCACATATGGAATCGAACTTTGATGGTAGTTTCCACCTCGACAGGGCTCCCTTCTATCACGTATGGACGGTAACGCCATTGTTCGACGGCGCCCTTAGCGGCTTCGATCAACATTGGATGGCCTGAGACCGCTTTGAGATTGTGGATCAGTCCATCTTTGCCGATGGTGGCCTGGAGGATAACGTCGCCCTGAACGTGTCCCTGTTGCGCCGCGAATGGATACACCGGCTGGACATCGTGTAGCTTGAGACCTTCCGCCACGCCCGAAGAAACTCGAAGCCGTTGGTGAAGATTTCCGCTGGGTCTTTCACTGGACGTGCTTTCACCGGATGTGCCGCCGGCCCCGCCCGGCGATGCCGACGCATTTGCGGATGAATCCGGCGAGGTCGTGACGTCAGTGACTTTATTCTTAAAGGCAAAGTCGAAGGGCATCTTCGTGTTTACCTTGGCCGGCTTCCCGTCGCGGATGTAGGGCTTGAACTTCCACTTCTTCATCGCTTCCTGCGCCGCCCGGGCCAGGTCCGGATCTCCACTAAGAATATCGGCGCTCTCGACATCACCCGTTTCAGAGATGAGCAGATGAATCAAGACTTTTCCCTGCACGCCTTTATTCGCCGCCTCCATGGGATAACTCGGTTTGGGAGCTTTGATGACGATGAGTTCGGTTGAATCCCCCGGGCTGGCAGGTGAAGCCGTGGCCGCAGGCGACGGCGATGGGGCGGGCTGCTGCTCTCCATTTTGCGCATGGGCCGGGAAAAATGCGCTGAGCAAAATGGTGAACGCGAACATCCTTGCGAGATAAGCTTGGGCCATGGGGAGATTCTATCGCTGGATGCGCCATCGCTGCCAGCGAGAATGTGTACCATCGCCGCCTTCGGCGGTGGGTTCTTCGCAGTGCCATTTCGACGCCGAAAGACGGAGAAATCTGCTCCGCTTGCAGGGTGTTGAAGCATCTCTCTTTTGGCGCAACGGAGTCGATCTCTCACCGGGTTCAAGATGACACCTGTGTCAACCAGGGCCCGTTCTTTCAAGTCGACGAGCTGTGCGAAACCGGCTATAAAGACATACAGAGGCAGACGGGATTGTATTGCCGAAGCTGTGACTGATCATCCTAGATTTTTTAGCGAATACGCAGCGAAATTGGTGGGATAATAGTTTGGTGACGGGCGAATGTAAAGCAAATTTACGCAAAACTCAAAACTAGGAGATCGACCACAAGTGACGCCACGAAGAATATCGTCTCCCCAATTGGAATTGGGAGTCCGACATGAGAATGGATCGATACACCCGCTGACTCCCAATGGAGGATTGCAGCTTCATTATGAACACCCGCATGGCAGCCTCTGCTATGGGGACTCCATCACATGGCTGAGGAGTTTGGAAACAGAGACGGCGGACTTGGTTTTTGCCGATCCGCCCTATAACCTCAAAAAAGCTGAGTGGGACAATTTTGCAAGCCATGAACATTACGTAGAATGGTCCCGGGAGTGGTTGGAGCAGGCTGCAAGGGTTTTAAAGAAAACGGGAACGCTCTACGTATGTGGCTTCTCTGAGATTCTGGCTGATGTTAAAGTAGCCGCAATGCCCTTTTTTAAGGGCTGCCGCTGGATTGTTTGGCATTATAAGAATAAGGCCAATTTGGGGAGCGATTGGGGAAGGTCGCATGAGAGTATTGTGCACTTTCGCAAAAGCAAGGATTTTACTTTCAATATTGACGAAATACGGATTCCATACGGCGCGCACACATTGCGTTATCCTAGCCATCCTCAAGCCGAAACCAGCAACTTCGGAAAGAACGGCAACGGGAAAGAGCGCGAGAATTGGATTCCTAACCCAAGAGGAGCCAAACCAAAGGACGTATTGGATATACCGACCACTTGCAATGGTATGGAAGAGAAAACGCCACATCCGACTCAGAAGCCTGAAGAGCTGCTTCGCAAGTTTGTGTTGGCATCGTCTAACCCAGGGGACCTTGTTATTGATCCATTCTCAGGTTCGGGTACAACATTAGTCGTAGCGGAACAATTGGGCCGGAAATGGGCAGGCTGCGACTGCAGCAAAGAACACAACGAATGGGCGATCGAGCGCCTAGAAAAAGTTGTTCGGCGTTCCGTTGAGGACTGGCTTCGGTTTGACACCGAAACAGCGCAAAGGCGGGAAAGCATCCGATGACTTTGGACGACTTGGTTGGGACCGCTTCAAAAAAAGAGGCCTTCACCGAGCTGCAACATTATGTGGATTTCTGCAAGGCATTCTTGGCGTTCATTGCAACTCCCGGGGCCATTCAGGCAGAGATTGTTTCGCAGAATGAAAACCATTACAAATTTATCCAGTTCAAGAATGCCGGATACTGCGTTTCGCGACCCCTCAACTCAAAGCTGCTTTATACCACCAAAGAGGCACAAGAAAGGCTCACTCAATTCCTGAAGACGATATCCAATATTAAAGCCATGGATACTCCTCTTAACCGAGAGATTGTCAATCGTTCGATATATACCATTCAACAGTCGATTGGGGCGTGTTTAGACGCATTGCCCGCGGGCCAGTCGAATACTGCGAGGAAAATAAACGGGGATTTATTCGAACGATTGATCCGGCTTCTGCTAGTTGAAGTAGGGATCGAATGCACATCCGGCGTTGTTAATGTGCCGGTTCAAGTAGATGAAGTGGCTGAGTTCTCTATGAGCTACCAACACGACCTAATAATCAAATCAGAGTCTCTCGTTAAGATTATCGGATCTGTTAAAACGAGCAGCAAGGACCGGATAGACAAGATTTTTATTGATAAGTTCTTGTTAGCGAGGCTTACTGGAAAAAAACGTCCCGCATGTCGCCATTTTTTTGAATGACGTCCAAAGAAAAGGGAAGAGCCCAAAATACGGCGTAAACTCAACTTTCTTGGCCGGCCACTTCAAGGCATACACGGTTAAGTTAAACCCATTAGATGGCGTGTACTATTTCGACATCCGCCCAAACATGCTCACTGAGCCAATATTAAAAACCCAGATACGGACATTCGATTATTTTTTGTTTTCTGAGCTTTGGAGTCTTCTTAAACGCAACGAAGCGGTGGTTGCTACGGTTGAGTCCAAAGTTGATGAGAATCCCTAATCCAGCCGATTTGAAGATACAAATAGCATTTAACGCCGGCCCATCTCTTCGATTCTTTGCTTACCAGACAAGCATCAAGGCGCTCCCCCAGCGTACTTTCAAGAAAATGGGCACTGCGACCTTACGACAATCCAGCGCCGTCTGGCGCGTCGCGAAGTTAGCCCAGCACGTTCCGAGGCGCGTAATATGCGCCGAAGGGTAAGCGCTGGGGTAAGCAAAGAAAGAGATTCTTCCTAGGCGCCGCAGGCCCGCGCGCAGCGTAGCGGAGTGCGATTAATAATTCTGTGCCGCCCCCTCCGGGGCTTGTCTTCTTTGATCCAGCTAACCCAGGGCTCACGCCACTGGGCTACGCTCTTTCGCCCTGCGGGGCTTGAGAAATGTTTCAGTCTAGAATTCTCCATCACTGTGGATTTTTTCTTGACGAATTATCTATCGGTACCATTGGTGTTGTATGCATGCTTATTCCACGCGGGAGGCGGCAAAGAAGCTTGGCATTACTCATGCCGCGCTTAGTCGCTATATTTCGTCTGGGGACCTCGCCTTCAACGGCCACCGCGGGCGGAATGACGATTCACCTGTGGACTGAAAAAATATCGAACACGTCCGCCAACTCCTGCCTAAGATCGCCAACGGCCGGAAACCCGTTATCAGAAGCTAAGGGGAAAACCAAAAGCACAGGAGTGCCTGTGCCACACAAGCAGGACAAACCAGAATCGAAAAAAACTAAGAGCTAAGAGCTAAGAGCCAAAGAGCCAAAAGCTAAAAGCCAAAAGCTAAGAGCTAAAAGCTAAAAAAATCCCTTGTTCTTCTTTGCATCTCTGTGTTCTCTGTGGGCGACAACCTTAAGCTGCCACATCGTTCGTCGTTGGGGAACGCAATGCCCGTTGCCACTCGATCAGCCCCGTGATGCACATCACCAGAAAAACCGCATAAAGCACCGACGTCAGATACAAGTGTTTATAGAGATAGAGCCCGATGACCAGCACGTCGCCGGTGATCCAGAACCACCAGTTTTCCACTACCTTGCGGGACATCATGTATTGCGCGGTGAGGAACAGGGCCGTGGTCAGGCCGTCGGCCAGCGGGACGGTACTGGGAGTGTAACGATGGAGAAGCCAGTACAGCATTCCGGTCGCGACTCCGGTCATGGCGCCGTATCCCGCCAGCCCGGATGCCGATGCGCGAGTTACCGCGAGAGCAGAACGGTCTTTTCCGCCGTGCAGCCAGTTCCACCATCCGTAAATCGAGATGGCGATGTAGACGAATTGCAGGCCCATGTCGGCATACAGGCCTGATTCCAGGAAGACGAAGATGTAGAAGATATTGTTGGCGATGCCGAGAGGCCAGGTCCAGATGTTCTCTTTGACCAGGAGCCAGACGCACGCGGCTCCAGTGATGAAGCCAAGGACCTCTGTCCAGTTTCTGGCGATGAAACCGAGGATCTCGCTCCAGAGCAAATGCATTCCGCTCTACGGCTTTTGCGATTCGCCCGCTTTATACATATAGCGAATAGACGGCTTGTAGATCAGCAGATGCGGAGTGCTGCCGCGGTTCAGCTTGATGCAGGTACGGTCATACCACTCGATGAATCCCTGCACCTCTTCGCCGTTTTTCAAAACGACCACCAGCGGAGTCTTACCCTGGATCTGCTTCTGGTAATAATAGTTCTCCGCGTGGGTCTGTTCCGGAGGGCTGGAACGCCTGGGGCCGTTGGACGGCATGCGGTCCGTGCGCTCAAGACGTTCACGGCGTTCGGAAACCGGCTCGGTCCTGGATCCAGGACCGCTTAAAGAGGGCCGGATAAGCTTTCGACTTACAAACTCCTCGTCTACCGGGGCCTGACGGGCCGTTGAATCCATTGCATCCTTCATTGTCTGCTCCGTCCCCCACTGCATGATAAGAATCGGCGGGAGAACGTCGGCTTTTGGCGCCGATCTAAACCCAAAATTTAACCGAGAATTCAGTGCGGGTATTGACTGTTACCGTACCACAGCATGCCGTCAGTTTCAATCGACTGGACGGTCATGGCCGATGTTGACGTTCTGGATAACTCATGCCTTCTTAATATCTTCCGAGGCGTTTCCCGACTTGTTCAAGAATTTACATAGGTCAGACTGATGAAAATCTCAGCACGGTGGCATGGCGAAAAGCATAGAAAAATCGCCGCAGATCGAGGCAGATAAGCGCAGATGAATTCCAAGACTTCGGATGGCTCTTGCGTGGTGCACTCTATTCCTTAATCTGCCTTCTTCTGCGCAAATCCGCGGGCTATGTTTTTTACCGTACCCCGGTGCTTCCTGGTGGATGTACTTACTCGGGCGAGCGTCTGTTATGGAACAGTTCTTATCGCTCCAGGGCGAGTGCAAACGCGTCGAGCGAGAGGGGACGGAGCACGTTGCGGCGCATGCCGCTTTGCACCTGTCCCAGTTGCTGCGTGGCCTGGGCGATCCAGTTGAAATCGACGGCCGCCGCCAGCGACTTCAACTCCGCCGTGATGTCGGTATTGCGTATGAGTTCCGGCGCGCCCGAGGTCAGGGCCATCAAATCCTTAAGCAGCCCGTAGATAGCGGCCAGCAGGCGATCGGTTTTTTCCTTGCCTTCACCGCCTGCGCGATAGGTTTCCGTGGCGCGAAAAAGATCGGAGTGCTCGGTGGACCGCAACGCTGTGCCCAGAAGTGTCAGCGCATCCTTGCGCGCCGACATGTACTCTTCCAGATTCAGGGTGCGTGCGCGTCCCACCGCGCCACCGCTCAGGCGGGCCACAAGCTGGCGCTGGCGCTCGTTCCATTCCGGACGGCTCTCGGCCAAATAGCGCTCAATCTCCTGCGCCGGAAGTGCGCTCAAGGTAATCGTGATGCAGCGGGAACGGATGGTCGGCAGCAACTCGCCCGGATTGCGCGCCAGCAGAAAGATCGTGGCAAAATCCGGAGGCTCTTCCAGTACCTTCAGCAGCGCGTTCGCTGCCTCCTTCATGAAGGCGGAATCGGTGAAGATAAAGACGCGCCTGCGGGCTTCTTGTGGTTTGTATCGGACCGTCTGGATCACGTGCCGCACCTGGTCGATTTTGATCATCATCTGCGGCGGATCGGGCGGCACCACCATCACGTCCGGGTGCGTTTGCACCAGGATGCGCGTCTCCCGCTTGTCGGTTTCACGCAGGCCCTCGCGCGCTTCCAGGGCTTCAGCGAACCGGGCGTCGAGATCTTCCGCCTGGCCGATGCGGCGGCAGTTGTCGCACTTTCCACAATAGTCAGGGAGACCAGGGGACCGGGAGATCGGGTGATCGGGAGATCGGGTGATCGAAAGCTGGCTTTGCAGACAATTCATCGCGCGGGCCAGCATCAGCGCCAGCGTGTACTTGCCCGCTCCCTGTGGTCCCGCCAGGATTACGGCGTGAGGGAAGCGGTCGCGGGCCAGCATCTCGCGCAACCGTCCGACGACCTCGGCGTTGCCTTGAAATTCGGAAAAAGCCATTCGTCATAGTTAAACACAAAACGTTAAACACAAAACACAGAAGCGCATCCAGAGCACTCTCTGATGAGATCAGGCGAGCAAACTTGATTGAAAGCAATAATTCAAAATTCTGGATCTTTTTCAATTTTCAATCAAGCGCAATTCCGCTTGAGATCGACCGCTTACGTGAAGGCAACTGTTTCTGTCCTCTGGCCGTCCCATGGATGGTCACGACGCTTGGCGGGTGCCGGGTTCCATTTTTTGTCCAGCATCCTATGCTGCCGTGATCAAGCATCTCTTAGCCGGGCCCTCGGCCTACCCTGGAGTCTGTATGCATCGCTATTCATTTTCTAAGACCACCTTAGTACTCATCTGTTTTTTTTCTGTCGCGCTTGCGGTCCAGGCGCAGAACCCACCGGTCTTTACTCCCGGACAACAGGTAACGGAACTTTCGCAAGCGGCCAAAGTGCTGGCTGCTGACGTCAACAATGACGGCTTCGCCGATCTCGTGGCCCTTGAACTTAGCCCCAGCGGTTCAAGGGTTGTCATCTACATCAGCAACGGAGACGGGACTTTTCGCGCGCCTTTCCAGGTATTGGAAGGGGCCAGTCCTTCCGAAATCGCAGTAGGCGACTTTAACCAGGACGGTAATCTGGATCTGGCCGTGGCCACGAACACAGGCCCTTTTGACCAGACGGGACAGGGCACCGTGACTGTTGTCTTCGGCAACGGACAAGGAAGTTTCGGCAGCGCGCAAGTCTACCCTGTTGGCGGAATCGTCGGTGGACTAGCCGCCGGAGATTTCAATAATGATGGACGCATGGACCTGGCGGTGCTGGGCGTCTTTTCCAAGAGCATCACCATTTTGACGAATACAGGCAGCGCCTTCACACCCAGCAGCTTTACCGTTCCCACACAGTTTGACTCTCAGAATCCCGGGTTTTTCCCTGACCATCTGGTCAGCCTTGTGGCCGGGGACTTCAATGCGGATGGCAAGATGGACCTGGTGTATGAAGACGTCTGCGGCGACTCCGGTTGCGTCGTAAGTCAGGAAGCCTATTACCTCCTCACCAATACCGGAAGTGGATTCACTCCGACGTTTCTCACGCTGGAGTCGACCGGCGACACCACCCTGCACAGCGCCGATCTTGACGGCGACGGGCGTACAGATTTTTATTTCGCTTTCAGCGGATGTCGTACTCCGTGTCACGGCGTTACCGTGGCTTACAGCAACGGAGACGGCACATTCCAAATGGTCGACGCCGTCAACGGGGACACCACGGGTGGCGGCGATCCTATTGATGTCATTGTGGGAGATTTCAATAACGATGGCATCATGGACATCGCGGCCGCTTCCTCTGCTCCCGATACGGGCGGCACTCCGGGTCTGGACATTTACCTGGGCAAAGGCGGGCGCTCCGGGTTCGCAGCCCCGATCCACATCGAAAGTCCCAACGGAGTCAATGCCTCGCCGTTCCGCATTGCCGCTGGATTTACCAACCACGATGGTTCGACAGATATTTTCCTGGTGGAAAACGGTGACTTCATACCTTTCCTGAACCACACCAGCACAGCGCAGGATCCATGCGCGTACCCTGCCGATCCTGGAATCAACTTCTGTCTGCCAGCCAGCGCAGGCAGCGTGACGTCGCCTGTGCACTTTGTGGGCAGCTTTCATGCCCAGACCCAGCCGGCCAATCGCATTGAGTTGTGGATCGACGGCCAAAAACAATTTCAGGTGTTCAGCGACCGGATTGATGTCTCCGTGCCGCTCAGCTCCGGAACACATATCGCAACTCTGGTCGGAGTGAGCGCTACTGGCCAGTTCATCAAGTCCACGCGCAGCTTTACCGTACAGCAAGGGCCATGCGCCGTACCCACAAGTCCTTCGGTCTCCATCTGCACGCCCGTGTCCGGCAGCACGGTCAGTTCGCCTTCGCACATCAGCGCTTCGGCAGCACCGCCGGCGGGCCGGACCATCACCGCCATGCGCATTTACATCGATAATCAGGCGAAATTAACAGTAAACGGCAACACCATCTCGGGCGATATCGATTTGCCCTCAGGAAATCACCTCCTTGTGGTGGTGGCCTGGGACAACACCGGCGCTTCTCAGACCAAGTCGGAAAACTTCAACGTGGCCGGAGGAACGGCCCCTTGCTTGCCCACCGATCCGAACGTTTCGTCCGTTAGGATCTGCACGCCGGCGCAAGATTCAACGGTGAACTCGCCGGTTGAGGTTTCAGCCGGCGCCACGATGCAGGCCATCACCGGGGCACAAGTCTATGTAGACAACGTTCCTGCTCATTTTGACGACAACTTCCCTGTGTCGAACTCCTTTTCCATTGATGTGAGGTTGGCCATGGCAGCAGGGAAACATCAACTGGCAATCGTTTTCTATAAGAACGACGGTACGGCGGCAGTGGCCTTTGTAAACATCACGGTGCATTGAGCGTGCAACAGTCGAGCAACTAACTTCGCCGCGGTCGCCTGTAAACAGGGTGACTGCGGCGAAGATGCGGCCGGTATCTCTGATTTAGGTGCGAAAAAAATTCTCTCAAGGCCTGTCCTTATGAATTCATCTGCAATCTCACCGCGATTTAAATTTCGACGAAACGAGCCAGCGTCCTGCAGCAGCGCCTGCGAGGGACAACTGTTCCGCGTCTTTCGCCGTCTGACTTGAATGATCAAGCAACACCCGCATCTGTTGTGTTGGTTTGCGGGAGCACCGCTGCGTCTCAATCAACCTTTAGCTCGGCCCTCGGCCCCTGGAGTTTTCTATGCACGGCTGTTCGTTTTCTAGGATCACCCTCGCCCTCGTCTGCTTTTTTTCCGTTGCGTTTGCGGTTCAGGCGCAAAACCCGCCGGCGTTTACTGCCGGGACGACAGTAACGGAGCTTCTACGGGCCACCAAAGCCCTATCGGTGGATGTCAACAATGACGGCTTTGCCGACCTGGTCACGCTCGAGAGCGATTCCGGCGCCACGACCGTAAAGGTTGCGATCTATGTTGGCAACGGAGATGGAACGTTTCGCGCTCCTTTTTCGGCCTTCGATACGGCAAGCAATCTTTCCGACCTCGCCATAGGAGATTTCAACCAGGACGGCAATCTGGACCTGGCCCTGGCCACCAACGTGGGTTTTGCCCCGGACGGTACGGGCAGCGTCACGATTCTCTTCGGCAACGGGCAAGGCGGTTTTGGCAGTCCGCAAGTCTACCCGATCGGTGGCATTGTGGGTGGAATCGCCGCTGGAGACTTCAACAATGACGGACGCATGGACCTTGCGGTGCTGGGCAGCACTTCCAGGAGCATTACCATTTTAACGAACACGGGCAGCGCCTTCACTGCGAGCAGCTTTACTGTTCCCACGCACTTTGACACGGCCAATCCCGGATTCCTTCCTGACGTTCTTAGCAGCATCGTGGCCGGCGACTTCAATGCTGACGGAAAAATGGACCTGGTTTATCAGGACTCCTGCGGCGACTCCTCCGGTTGCGTCGTAAAGCAGGAGGCTTATTACCTGCTTACCAATGTAGGAAGCGGATTTACCATAGCTTCCCTTGGAATAACATCGACCGGCGCCCATACCCTACACAGCGCTGACCTTGACGGTGATGGCCGTTCCGATCTTTATTTCGCGTTCGTAGGATGCCATACCCCGTGTGACGGGGTCACTGTGGCGTACAGCAGCGCCAATGGTTCCTTTCAGGTGATCACCTTCAATGAAGACAGCTCGCTGGCAAATTTTCCTTCCGATGTTATCGCTGGAGATTTCAACAACGACGGCGTGATGGACATAGCGGCCGCGGTCCACCAGGGTACCAGTATCACGACAGGCCTGGATATTTTTCTGGGTAAAGGCGGACGTTCAGGATTTGCCGATCCGGTCCACTTTGACAGCCCCAACGGGGGCAACGCCTCGCCGACTCTCATCGCGTCCGGGTTTGTCAACCACGATGGCACGAAGGATATTTTTCTGGTAGACAACGGTGATTTTACTCACGGCATTTTCACACCATTCCTGAACCATACCAGCGCCGCATCCGACCCGTGTCCTTACCCTGCCGATCCCGGAATCAACTTCTGTCTGCCGGCCAGTGCGGCCAGCGTGGCCTCGCCTGTGCGCTTTGTGGGCAGCTTTGACGCCGCGACCCAACCGGCCAATCGTATTGAGGTGTGGATTGACGGCCTGAAGCAAACTCAGATCTTTGATGATCGCATTGACATTACACTGGCGGTCCGTGCTGGAACGCATATTGCAACACTGGTCGGAGTGAGCGCTACCGGTCAGTTCATTAAATCCACGCGCACCTTCACTGTGCAAGGGGGACCGTGCGCCATACCCACAAGTCCTTCCGTCTCCATTTGCACGCCTGCGCCAGGAAGCACGGGCGCAGCGCCCATTCGCATCAGCGCTTCGGCAGCTCCGCTACCGGGACGGACGATCACCGCCATGCGGATTTACCTTGACAACGATAATGCATTCACCGTGAACGGCAACACTATTTCAGTCGATTTCGGTCTTACTTCGGGAAATCACCTTCTGGTGGTGGTTGCCTGGGACAACACCGGCGCCTCCCAGACCAAGTCGGAGAATTTCAACGTGGTCGGCGGAACCGTTCCTTGTCTGCCCACCAACCTGGCCATTTCAGCCATAAGGGTCTGCACGCCGGCCCAAAACTCAACGGTGGACTCGCCGGTTGAGGTTTCCACCGGAGCAGTGTTGCACTCGATAACCGCGGTGCGCGTGTATGTGGACAATGTCGCTGCTTATTTTGCTACTAACAGCAGCGCGTCGAGCTCCTTCTCTATCGACGTGGGGGTGGCAATGGCGGCGGGAAACCATCAACTGGCGATCGTTTTCTATCAGAGTGATGGTTCTGCCAGTGTGGCTTTTGTAAACGTCACTGTGCGTTGACACTGCAATAATCGAACGAACAACTTCGCCGCAGTCACATGTAAGCAGGGTGACTGCGGCGAAGGTTATTTCTTTGCCCTCAATAGGTTAATAAATCAGGTGATTCATCCGTCTTGTAAAGTGTGGAACTTTCGGTTAACGCGCACGTAACAAGACGCAGGATGCGACTCTGGCACAAATTACTCCTGGCGCTCGGCGGTATCTACTTGCTTCTCGCTGCTCTGGCTGGCGTTGTCATTGGCGAAGGCAGCCTGCATTTGCGCGGTCTGCCGCTGCGGCATCGGCAAGAAGCTGAAGCCACGGTACAGCAACGCTATCGGGCAGCGTTGGAAGACATAAGTATTCAGGCGGCGGACGCGGCGGTGCTCAAAGGCTGGTATATCCATCCGAAAGATTTCAACGGTAGTGTTGTCGTCCTGCTGCACGGCATCACGGACAACCGTGAGGGCATGGCTGGCTTTGGCAAGTTGTTTCTAGATCATGGTTATGCCGTCCTGTTGCCGGACGCCCGTGCGCACGGCGAGAGCGGTGGTGACGTTGCCACCTACGGCCTGCGAGAGTCCGACGATATACACCGTTGGGTCTCATGGATCTACACCCGCGAGAGTCTTCCCGTGCAATGTGTCTACGGTTTTGGAGAGTCCTATGGCGCCGCGCTCCTATTGCAATCGCTGGCGACGGAACCAAGATATTGCGCGGTGGCCGCGGAGAGCCCGTTTTCTACGGCACGTGCCATGAGCTATGAAAGAATTTCCGGCCCGCTCCACTTGGGCCGATGGTTCGGCAAAACGCTGGGCCGGCCCGTGGTCGAGTCCGCTTTGCTCTACGCTCGCATGCGTTACGGCATCGATCTGCTCAAACCAAGCCCTCTGGATGCGGTGGTGCATTCGAGAGTTCCTGTCTTGCTGATCCACGGTGCGGAAGACCAAGCTATCCTTCCCTGGCATTCGCAGCGCATTGCCGCAGCCGCGCCGGACCATGTACGGCTCTGGCTGGTGCCGCACGCTTTTCATACAGGTGCGTGGTCGGCTGCGCACCAGGAGTTTGAAAGCAGGGTTCTGGAATGGTTTGCTGAACACCGGAAGGCACTCAGCACTCAGCATTCGGCACGCAGTCTGCACCCTCGCGAGCGCCACGAACAAAATCTTTTGCAACACGGAGGAATGGAGTAAACGGAGGAAAGACCAGCGCGGCGGGCTGGAGGGGCCCATTCCTCAACTTTTTTCCGCTTACTCATTTTCTCCGTGTTGCAAGGGTTCCTACCGGAGTGTCCGAGCTGGTTCAAAGGCTGATTGCTGATTGCTGACTGCTATTTGCTCCTGGAGAGCAGCCGTTCTTCCACGATGCTGACAATTTTCTTGTGCACTTTGAGTACGGGATCTTTGGCATCCACCTGGGCCACGCGCTCCGGTGCGCGCTTTGCAATCGCCATATAGGCCCGCGACACACGTTCATAAAACGCCCGGTTTTCTTTCTCGAAGCGGTTTTCGTCGTCGCTTGCCTGTTTGGATTGTTCCACGTTTCTGCGCCGGGCGCGGGCCACGCTGCGCGCGACATCGGAAAGCATCAGGATTGTCAGGTCGGGTTGCAGGTTCCGGCACAGGGTCTTGTGAAGCTGGAGCACGGCTTCCGAGCCTAACTCGCGGCCGCCACCCTGATAGGCTTCACTCGAATCGGTGAAGCGGTCGCACAGGACCCACTGGCCTCGTTGCAGGGCGGGAAGTATCTGTTCCTCGATGTGCTGGGCGCGGTCGGCAAACATGAGCGCCAGTTCCGCCAGAGGTGAGAGTCCTGAGGTCCGGGAGCTGAGCAGCACGGTCCGCAGTTTTTCTCCCAGTGCGGTGCCGCCAGGCTCGCGCGTGCTCACCACGTCAATGCCGCGTTCACGCAGGCGCCGGGCAAGGTGCTCCATCTGCGTGGATTTGCCCACGCCGTCCAGTCCTTCAAAAGTGATAAATTTACCGCGCTGTGTGGGCACGTTAAAGATTTAATCACAAAGACCGGGTACAAGAGGCGGCTTGGTAGAAAAACTGTGCGCGAGTCCTTTATATTAAGCTTCGAGGAACGACTATGCGATTGGGTGACGACATTGACGACCACTGTTCACGCTGCAAGCGCAGCACCGACCACTCCGTGGTCTCGATGATCGGCGAAGAGGTCCTCAGGACCCGCTGCCGTACCTGTAACAACGAACACAAATATCGCCAGAACAAGAGCCGTAACAAAGAGATGACGAACAAAGAAGCCTTTGACCATGTGCTGGCCAGTATTACCGGGACGCAGCCGGAGTCAGCCGCGAAAAAGACAGGTAAAAAGAAGAGCTAGGTCCGATCCAGAATTCCTGTTTCCCCCTTATGGTGACTCCACTCCGAGCCTAAGCTGAAGGTCAGGCCGGTCGCGGTGTGTCACATCAGCAGCCAGGCGATTCCGACGGCCGCAGCGGTGCTGAACAAGTTGACCAGATCGTTGTTGAGCCAGCCTCGGCGCTCAAAGAGAGCACCCAGAAGGCTATCCACCAGGGTCCCTAACACCCCGGCATAGACGATAGCGGCTGCGTGATGCAGGGAGACCAATCCTGAGGCCGCGGCCACCAGCGCCATCACAGTGGCGGCGACGCATGCAGCCAGGGTTCCGAACAGGCTTATGCCGCCATCGACTCCGGTAGGGACCATCTTCCAGGTAGTGATCAGCACGGTCTTGCCGGGGAAAGCCATGCCGATCTCGCTCGATGCGGTATCCGCCGCTGCTTCCGCCAGGGCCGCCATCGCCAGCAGGGGCCAGCCGGGGCCGGCAATGGCCACAACCAGAGTGGCCGCGCCAAGATTAGCCAGAGCTTGCGAAGCCGAGCGTCCGCCGGGAGGCTCAGCGGTGCGGAGTTGCTGCTTGCGCGTATGGCCGACTCGGGTGGCCGCCAGGGTGATGGCAAAGACCAGCATCAGGGCCAGGAACATCCTGAGGTCGCGCACAGCCATGATGAAGGCCACAGCAGAGCCGCCAAAGGCGCCGCTCCAGTTGACTCCCCCGGCGAACCAGGCCAGTACGGCAAAAACCGCGGTGATACCCAGCGCGGCAAGAAAGCGGTTTCCCGTGAATGAGAATTCAGGTCCGCGCAGCAGACCAAAGACCACCAGGATCGCGGCCCCGGAACCAAGGGCCACCATGTCAGCAATCTTTAATTTGCGCGTATTCTCCAGTCGGTCCTCCGCCGGGTCCCCACTTGTCCAGACGGGAAAGGCTGGCAACTTGCCAGCAAAGCAAGATTTACACCTTCAGGCTACGCTGCTCTTCTCCCCACCAGGTTATAGATATCTTATGCCCTGGGCCCATTTATGCGTGAGACGGCTGTGTTGGTCGATTTCAGGCTACGGGTCTTCAGGAGACCTGGCGGGCCTTAGTTCTTTAGCTCTAAGGACTTGCCGATTGCTGACTGCCCCCATACCCGATACAATAAAATTTCTCGCAATAATCCGATCTTGAAACGTTCAACCGTAATCCGGTGGAGTCAATAAAGTTGAGTCATAAGACATTCTGGCTATTATTTTCTACGGCACTACTGTTGGTCCTGGGGGTGGGCTGCAATGATACTTTGCGGCAGTTTATTACTCCGGTCCCGCAGCCTGGTGGAGATCCTGGAGCTCCGTCCCATGCGATCGCGTTGTCCAGCAATCCCTTGGGCAACGGCAGTGACACCCACATTAACGTTTCCGGTGACACCGAGGTAGCGGTTGTTCCTGTTGGTCCTAATCCAATTTTTCTGGGCAAGGCGCCAAGCCGCGCATTCGCCATTAATGGCGACGGCACAGTCAGTGTTTACTTTGCTCTGGCGCCTACATCGGGGACCAACACGGTTACACTGCCTAACACCGGACCCGATGCGGCTGTCGGATCGATCGGCGGGGGCGTCAGCAGTTCGGGAAATATATTCATTGCCAATCGGGGCAGCGATAGCATAAGCGTGATTTCCGGCGGCGTGCTTGCTGTGACCAGCACGATCCATTTGCCGGCGGGCTCTCAGCCAGTGATGGTTGCCGGTAATTCAGCCAACAGCACCATTTATGTGGTCAATAACAACGCCAACAACGTTACGGTGATTTCGACCGTAGACAATACAATCATTACGACCCTTGCCGTCGGTTCCCAGCCGATCTGGGCGGTCATGAGCGCGGATGCCCGCGATGTCTTCGTCGTAAACCAAGGCAGCGGGACCGTAAGCGTGATCGATACTCTGCTGAACCTGGTGATCGCAACCGTTCCGGTGGGAGCGTCCCCTAATTTTGCTTTCTATGAGCCCAAACTCAAGCGGGTCTACGTGAGCAATACAGGCGCCAGCACGGTCAGTGTGATTAAGGCGAACGGAATCGATCTGGGAGTTGTTCCGCCCGTGGTGCCGGTGCTACTGAAAAATGTGCCGGTTACTGGCGGCCCACCGGTCTCCGTGACCGCGCTTTCTGACGGGACAAAAGCCTATGCCGCGCTGGGCGGCTGCCCGGCGGGAACCAATCATACGAACATTGCCGCCAACATAGGGTCGTGCAATGGCAACCTGGTCAGCGTGATCGACGCCAACGCTCTGGTGGAAACCAAGACCATCCAGGTTGGCCCGGGCGCTGTTTCCTTGGATTCCGCCGCGGACAGTTCCCGTGTTTACGTCGTCAGCGCGCATGATGTCACTACAATCACCGACAACGTGAATACAGTTCCTCAGCCGGCCAGGACCATCTCTACTCCGTCTATATCCATCATCAGGACGAGCACGGATTCCGTGCTTCGGCCTCCCGTCGATGCATCTCTCACCAGTCTGGTACCAACCATTCACACACCACAGCAAGACCCGGCTTGTACAGCCTTAATCGACAGCACGTTCAACAAGAAGGTGGCGATTCCGTGCGTAGGGCAAATGCCTTTTAGTCTCCTGGTCTCTCCGTAAGCGACAAATGAAAAGGGCGGCACATGCCGCCCCTCACGTTGGAGTTCTACCGGAATGATGGTTATAGCGGCCTGCTGTCGGCCCGGCGGCGGCGGTTATAGCGCATGGCGATATTCATGAAGATATTGCCGTTGTCCGTGTCAAAGCACATGACCAGCGCTTCCTGGTCCTCGCTGCTCTTCTCACCCAGTTCATCCACATGGACCACCGGGGGATAGACTTTGAAACGAAATCCCTGGTCGTTCAAGGTTGTGATGGCGCTACCGACGACCATATTGGCCAGTTCGCACACGGTCTCACGGGCCACCTCATCGCTGGCGGGCACGGGCGAGCCGGTGAGATAGCTGGCGACTTTAGCCGCAGTGGGTGTGTCGATGTCAAAAATGATCCTGCCCTCAAGGTCGCCCTTGATGGTCACCATGGAGGCGATGCCCTTGCGGCGGTACGCTTCCTCGTCCATCGTGACGTCCCCGATGCGCGTGGGGCATTGCAGCGCCTCCGCCAGGACCGCATCGGCGGCGTTGATGAACGGTTGAATCAGTTCGATCTTCATCGTTAGCTCCCAAGGACCGCCGGCGCGGCCACCGCCGCGTCGTCGCCCATGACGTATTTGATGACTTCGTAGAGGATTTCCGCCTTTACCGGCTTTTGCACAAAGTGACGCGCGCCTTTTTGCAGCGCGGCCACGATGTTTTCCTGGTAGCCGACGGAAGACACCATAACGATGCGGGCATCAGGATGCGCGCGCACGATGCGCTCCGCGGCTTCAATCCCCTCCATCTGGGGCATGGTGATGTCCATCAGCACCATGTCGGGTGTTGTGCGGTCATACTCGGTGATGGCGGTGCAGCCGTCGCCGGCCTCGCCGACGATTTCGCCGCCGAAGGCCTCCACCATTTTCGCTACGTTCTTGCGCGCGAAAACCGAGTCATCGACCACGAGATATCGGATCGGCGTGCGGTCCTTGCGAAGCAATGTCGGAAACGTTTCCATAATTGTTCTCCTTGCCACTCCAACTAAACTTTTGCCTAAACTTTTGCGGTTTGCGCAATTCGTTCTGCATTGCACTGGATGGCCAGCATGTTGGCCATCATGTCCAATGGCACAACGCGCATAGCGAATCCTTTTTCAATGGCCGCCTTCGGCATGCCGAAGACGACACAAGACTCTTCACTTTGGGCGAGCGTCATTCCTCCGGCGCTCTTGATCAGTCCTAATCCGGCCGCTCCATCGTCGCCCATGCCGGTCATCAGCAGGCCAACGGCGCGGCTGCCAAACTCCGTGGCCACGGAACGAAACAGAGTATCCACGGACGGACGATGCCCGTTTACCTTGGCGTCGTCGCTGAGCACAATCGTGTTTCCCAGCGGCATCTTGCGCACCTTTATATGACGATCACCGGGACAGATCAGCGCCCGCCCGGCAACCAGCAGGTCTCCGGACTGCGCTTCTTTCACGTCAATTTCACAGCACTCATTAAGCCGGCGGGAAAACATCTGCGTGAACCCTTCCGGCATATGCTGCACTACAACGATACTCCCGGGAAAGTCTCCCGGCAGTTGCGTAAGCAGATACTGGAGCGCATTGGGCCCGCCGGTGGATATGCCGATGGCTACTATCTTGGTTGGCTCCCTGCGCGTGCGCGAAGGCGGCTTGTTCGTTTTGGCGCGTTCCAGCAGCGCCGGAGGCGGACCATTGCGCACCTTGCTGCGCGAAGCAACTTTGATCTTGCTGATCAGGTCTTCGGCAATCGCTTCCATGTGGGCCGACGCGGCATCATGCGGCTTGGCTACAAAATCAAACGCGCCCATGGCCAGGGCCTTGAAAGTCGCAGCGGCGCCTTCGGTCGTCAGCGCGCTGACCACGATCACTGGCACATGCGATCGCAACGTAATCTGGCGAAGGGTCTCAATGCCATCCATGCGGGGCATCTCCAGGTCCAGGGTGACTACGTCTGGTCTGAGGGTCTCGATTTTCTTGAGGCCGAAGGCGCCGTCCATGGCTGTGCCTACCACTTCAATGTCGGTGTCCCGCGCCAGGATCTGCGGGATCAATTTGCGCATGAGCGCCGAATCATCGACAACCAGGACGCGTACTTTGTTGCTCATGCTGTGGCCCCCACCATCTGTAAACGTCCGAGTTTAGCGATGACGCTGGCAAGGTTTAATATCAGCACCACCGTGCCGTCTCCAAGGATAGATGCGCCACTCACCAGGTCCGTGGCCACCAGATGATCGTCCAGGGCCTTGATGACCAGTTCTTCCTCGCCGACCAGTTCATCCACCACGAGCCCGAACTTGCGCTCGCCCAGAGAGATGACAACAACAAACATTTTTTTCGAACTCGGGGCCTGCCTTGCCAGACGCTCGAGATACAGCAGTGTAAGTATTTCATCGCGCACCTGGATGACGTCATGATTGTCCACGCGATGCAGCTCGCTCTCCGCGGTGCGCGTGATTTCCACCACCGAGGCCAGCGGAACGGCGTACAAACGGTCGCCCACACGGAAAAGCAGCGCATCGATGATGGCGAGAGTGAGCGGTACCTTCAGATAGAACGTTGTGCCCCTGCCCGGCGTGGTTTTGAGGCTGACCGTGCCTTTGAGCCGTCCCAGGACGGTATGGACCACGTCCATGCCTACGCCGCGGCCGGAAATCGAGGTAATTTGTTCTGCCGTGCTCAAGCCAGGATGAAAGACCAGATCGAGCAAGTCTCCTTCGCTGAGCGTGGCCACGTCGGACTGCTTGATGACGCCGCTTTGAACTGCTTTGGCCGCCAGCTTGTCGCGGTCGATGCCGCGGCCGTCATCTGTTACTTCGATGACAATCTGGTTCCCCTGATGATAGGCGTCAAGTTTGACGGTGCCGTAGGCGGGTTTGCCGGCGTTGATGCGGTCGGATGGAGATTCAATACCGTGATCGACAGCGTTGCGCACCACGTGGGCCAGCGGTTCGGCCAACATGTCCAGGATGCTCTTATCCAGATCAGTATCCTGCCCGCTGACTACCAGCGTAATTTCCTTGCCGCAGGATTTGGCGACGTCCCGCACCACGCGAGGAAAGCGACGGAAGAGGTGCTCCACCGGGACCATGCGGATCTTCATGACTGATTTTTGCAGATCGTTCATGATCCGTGCCTGGAACGCCATGGCGTCAGAGAATTTCATTTTGAGCGGGTCTTTGGGGAAGCGACGGTCAAATTCACCAATGGCCTGGTGCATCATGCTTTTGGCGACGATCAGCTCTCCCACCAGGTTCAGGACCGCGTCGATTCGCTCCGCATCCACACGCAGCAAAGTCTCAGGAAGGTTGGAGAAGCTGGTTGACTTGGGGTCCACAGCGGGCAACGGCTCCGCTGACGTTGGCGTCGCCGCCGCGACCGCAACAGGACTGCTGGCTGTGGACCGTGCCGGCACTTCTTCGGCAAGAATAAGCTCAGGTTCGTCGGCTGCCGGAGCAGTTACATGGTGCAAAATGTCGAGAACGTCCTCGGTGGGTTCTTCTTTTTTCGCGATGTTCAGCTGCACCAGGATTTCCGCAACCACGGCGGGGATGCGGCATTTTTTCTCGATCCATGATTGTGGATGGTCGCTCGTGACCGCGGCTTCCACCACGTCCAGGTCCTGGCTCAGCGTGCTTTGGTCGGGCACAATCGCCAGCAGACGGCCGCATTCCTGCAGCACGTTGCGGATAAGCTGCATGGCCGCGCCGCGCATGGGACAGTGGGGATCGATGCTGAAAGCAACGTTAAAAACCTGTTCGCCCTTATTGTGCGCGTCCATTACCACCATTTGCTCGTATTCACTCCAGACAAACCGCGCCTGCAGTTTGTATGCGGTCTTGGTGGCCGGCTTGCGCGTGAGCGAAAGGATGTGGTGCTTGAGTTCTTCTCCTGCCGGAGGCTGCAACTTGCCACGATACGCCGACAGCATGGAGCTGAATGTGTCCGCCGCGATCAATACCACTTCCGCCAGCGAGTGTTTGCTGGTAGAGGCCACATCGGGTGTGAGCACGTCTTCCAGTTCATGCGCCAGGCTGCTGAGCTCGGTGTAGCCGCAGGCCGCGGAATCTCCCTTCAGTGTGTGGACGGTGCGCCGCACCTGGCGCAGAACTTCTGCGTCTTCAGGGTTCTTTTCCAGCTGCAGGCCTTCTTCATTGAGCGTCTGCAACAGTTCTGTTGCGGTCTCAAAGAAGAGTTCGCGCAGCTCGGAGGCGCGATCGTCAGGGAAAAAACTCACCCGGTCACCTCGATGCGTTGATAAGCCGTGCCGTTGTTCTGGTGGACCATGCGGTATTTGTCCGAGAGACCAAAGAGGCTTTCCGCGTGTCCGATAAATAAATATCCTTCCGGGTTCAGGCAGCGATAGAACTTCTCGATCAGCCGCTTCTGCTCGGCCTCATCGAAGTAAATCATGACGTTGCGGCAGAAAATCACGTCATTGCGCTGGGGCAGGAACTCGGTCTTCAGGTTATGGAAGTCAAAGTGGACCAGGTCTTTGAGTCCTCTTTTGATCGCGTAACGATCGGCCACCTTGTCGAAATAGCGCAGCCGGAAAGCGTAATCCACAGACTCCATCTGGCTTTCCGAATACACCGCGTCCTGGGCCGAGCGCAGGACCGAATAGTTGATGTCCGACGCCAGAATCTCCACCTTCCACGGCGGCGGGATCAACGGCTTGGGACTGGGCATTTCAAAGGGAAGCGGATTGCGCAGGTAGTAATAGGCCAGGGCGTCACAGACCATCATCGCGATGGTGTATGGCTCCTGACCGGTGGAACATCCGGCGCTCCAGAAGCGCAGGGTCCAATCACGCCGTTCCTGCTTTCGCCGCAGCATATCTTCCAGGATGTTCTTCTGGAACAGATCAAGCTGGGGCTTGTTGCGGAAGAAGCTGGTTTCATTCACCGTAAGATTTTCCACCAGCGCGACCAGTTCGGTCTTGCCCTGGTGGCTGGTGAGGAGCCGGTAGTAGGCGTAAAAATTGTCCAGGCCGCAGATCTTCAGACGGCGCTGCAATCGGTCTTGCAGGAAATGCGCGCGGCGCTCATCGAAATACATGCCGCACTCCTGATACACCAGGGTTTGCAGCAGTTTGTATTCAGGTTCACTAATCTGGATCGGAATGCTCGGTGTAGCCATCGTTCCCCGTTTGTAAAGTCTGCAGCTAGAAATTCCTGATTACAGAGCGGCCGCTGCCGGCTGGGCCTGGACAACATCACCCAGACGCCGCAACTCGCCTTTCTGCAAAATCTTGTTCAGGTCGACCAAAATGATCAGCCGGCCATGAAGCTTGCCAACGCCGTTGACGTAATTGTGTTCGCCTTCTTCAAAAACATTGGGCGGTAATTCAATGTCGTCTTCTGGAATCTTGAGGACTTCAGAAGCGCTGTCCACAATCAGGCCCACCAGCTTGCCTCCGACCTCGGTCACCAAAATGCGGTTCTTTTTACTGGGTTGGATTTCTTTTTCTCCAAAGCGCCGGCGCAGGTCCACCACGGACACGATCTTGCCGCGCAGGTTGATGACACCCTGCACAAAATCCGGCGAGTCCGGCACGGACGTGATCTCCGGGACGCGCACAATCTCATGCACCAGCGCGATGGGTACGCCGAAGGCCTCCCGGCCGATGCGGAAGCCGACGATATGTAGTTCCTTGGCCATCCGATCTCCTTCCGGCTAGTAACGCGTTCCCGCACCAGCACCCGCGTACTGGCCCGCCAGGGCCCGGGCCGGCGGTTCTTCCGCACGGCGTGGGACGCCGGTGCGTCCGTCGCCAATCATGCTGCTTTCCAGAATGAAGCGGTCCATGGCTTCCAGCATGGATCGGGACATCTTGGACATCTGCTCCGCCGATGCCGCCAGCTCCGTGGAACCCGACGACGAACGCTGCACCAGTTCGCGCATTTTTTCCATGGCGCGGACCACTGCCTGCGCTCCCGAAGCCTGCTCTTCCACCGACGAGTTGATTTCATGCGTGATTTCATTCAACCGCGTGGTGGCTTTGGCGATCTGCGACGAACCATGCGATTGCTCGTTGGTGGCGGCGCCGATCTCCTGGGCGAACTTGTAAACTTCAGACACAACGCTGGAGATCTTCTTGAGCGCGCCGCTGAGGTCGCCGCCGAGGGAAATTCCCTCGTTGACGATGCTGGTGCTCTTCTCCATGTTTTCCACGGCCTTGCGGGCTTCCTTCTGAATGCTCTGGATGAGCTCGGAAATTTCCCGCGTGGACTGGGCCGACTTTTCCGCCAGCTTTCTGACTTCGTCGGCGACTACGGCAAAGCCCAGGCCATGTTCCCCGGCGCGGGCTGCTTCAATGGCCGCATTCAAGGCCAGCAGGTTGGTCTGCTCGGCCAGGTCATCGATAACTTCAATGATCTTTCCGATATCGTCAGCGCGTTGTCCCAGAGCGGAGATAATCTCCGCCGAGGATCCAATGGCTACGTTAATGCGGCTCAGACCGTCGGTAGCTTTTTCCATGGTATTGATGCCGCTGTGCACTTCGTCGCGGGACCGCTGCGAGATGTCGAGCAGCACGCGGGCGGTGTCCGCGACGCGCTGGATGGACGCCACCATCTGGTCGATGGAGGCCGATGTCTCGCTCACGTTGGAAGCCTGCACCTGCGTGCTCTTTACCATGTTCTGCACGTTGATGCTCATCTCGTGCATGGTGCTGGTTACTTCATCAATCGCCGAGGCGGCCTGCACGCTGATCTTGGCTGATTCGTCCGAAGCGCTGGCCACCTGATTGGAACCACTCGCCACCTGGGAAGCGCTGTCGCGCACATTCTTGACCAGGCTGCGGAGGCCAAACGTCATTTCACGGAATGCTTTGCCCAGAGTATCGCGGGCGGAACGCGGGTTGATTTCAACCGAGAGATCGCCGCCGGCAATCGATTCCGACAGGCTGGCCATCTCCCGCAGATAGCCCACCATGTTATTAAATGTGCGTGCCAGTTCCGCAACTTCATCTTCTCCGGAGATCTCAACGGTCTGATCAAGATCGCCGGCATTGCCAATCTGGCTGGCCACGGCAATGAGCCTGGAGAGCGGCGTCGTGATGGACTTGGCCACTTTCCAGGCGACCGCACCGCCAAGGAACAAAGCGATCGACATGCCGATCAGTGTTACAAGGGTGATCGTCGTACCCGCGGCCCGGTCGGACTCGTCAGCGGTTTTCAGCGCCTGCTTGATGATGGCGTCCAACTGGATCAGCGGTTCTTCTTCCCGCGCCTTCTGCTCTGGTGTCGGAGTGGCCTGGAGGTAGGCGATTTGCAATTCGGCTACGGTGGCGCTGCCGGCATCCACCTGGCGCCGTTTTTCCAGAAGAGGAGTGGCGAAGGTCGCGCTCCATTCTTTTTCCGAGTCGGTAAGTTTGTCCAGGTACACCCTGGCTTTATCGCTCTCGGCGCCAAGGGTCGCGCTGGTCTCTTTGACCTCGCTAATACGTTGCTCCGCCTCGGTCACTCCATGGGCCAGCGCCTCTGCCTCGCGTCCGTCGCCGTTCAGCAGGAAATTGCGGAGGTGCAGGCGGTTGTTCATTCTCGCCTGGTCCAGTTTGGACAGGTTATCTGCCATCTTGATGGACTTCTGGTAGATGGCCCGGGTGCTTTGCTCGTGCAGTACTGCGAAATAATTCAGCAGAAACATCACGAAAACAGTGCCCAGGACCAGGCCAAAGCCCATATAAAGCTTCCCGCCAATGGTTTTGCCAATACGCATGTTCCGAACCTCTACGCACCATCCTTTGCCCAGCGAAGGTGCGTGTTTCTCTTTCGAGTCGAACTAAAATGACGATTTCCCGAATTTCAGGGCGTGCCCGCCAAGGTGCGCGCTTGAAATTTCTCCAAGAAGGCACAGCTTTCTCCTGGCAAGGGAATAACCCGCGAATACAAAAAGCAATGTCATGGCCATGCGGTGGTAGGCTCGGTACTTTCGGAATGTGCTTAGACGTAAGCTATTGAAAACAATAGGCAGCTCTTGGCGCTGTTCGGGCGCAGGGCGTTAATGCACAAGGTTGGAGGCGGTTTGCGTCTCACTGGGCAAGGTTGCACAGCCGGTTTTTCATCTCACTCTGAGATCGACTCACCGCTTTCACGGGTTTAGCCTGTGATTCTCGATGGTTATTCCTTATTGACTCAAAATGAGATTCCGGGGTACCTTCAGGCTCTCCCCCAGTAGTGGCCTCCTGTCTGATGCCGATGAAGCCAAAAAGAAAACCCGGGCCACCGCGCTCTCGAATCGAGGTTCGGGCGTTCGCCTGTACGGAGAAGGTGTTAGAGGTGTGCGCGCAACTGCCAGCGCAGGGTGGCGACCCACAGGTGCTGCGAGAATACGTAGCCGAATCAGCCAGAAAGATCTTTCAGGCCGCCGTAGCCGGGGTGTTGGTGCGGGAGGGAGAAAGCTACCAACAGGGAGCCGTCTCATCCGACGAGGAGACAAAGAAGACCCAGGCGGCCCTGCTATCTCACGTCAGATCATTTGCCGTACAGGCGATTGAACAGAAGAGACTGCTGAACTTCAGGTTTGCTTATCGCGATCCGGAGGGAGAAGAGATTTACTACGGACTTGCGCAGCCGCTGATTACTTGCCAGTCCACGGGCGTACTTCTGGTGGTGAGAAGCACGGTTTTTGCTCCCGAAGAGGTCTCTGCTTTCAGCGTTTTGGGGAATGTGGCCCGGCTGACGTTTGAGAACGCGGAGTTGATGGGGCTTTATGCGGGACAAAAACAGGACGTGAACCAGTTGCTGGAGATCTCCGCGGAACTGGGGAACGCCCCCCGGCTCGATACCTTCCTTCCCAAATTTGTGATGCGCGCGGCTGAGTTCCTGGATTTTGAACGCGCCTTTGTGGCCGTGGTGGAGGCGGACGAGTGCCGTATACGCTGGGGCGCCAGCAAAGGCATGCCAAGCCGCTTGGATTTCGACTTTTCCGCGGTTGGTCGCCGTCTTCTGGAAACAAGAAACCCACAGGTGGTGGAGGACGTCCGCCAGCTTCCGCCGCATGAAAAGACACAACTGCTGCGCTGGGAGTCCAGACTGAAGCAGTTTGTTGGCGTGCCGCTGGTCAGCGGGGACGGCCGTCCCCTGGGTGTGTTCGGATTGATGGACAAGAAAGGCGCGGGGCAAATTACCCCCGACGACGTGCGTCGCGCCCGCGCTCTTGGCGCGGAAGTGACGGTAGCGCTGGAATCGGCGCACAATCTCCAGCTTTCAGAGCAACACAGAAAACGCACGGAAGACCTGATGGAGATGGCTCTGGACCTGGGCTCAGCGCTGCGGCTCCCGGACTTCGTCAAGAATTTCACGGTGCGGGTGGCGGGTATGATCGGCGCTGAGTGCGCCGTTCTGGCCCTGGCCCAGGGGAACAAGGTGGAAAGCGTCGGCTTCTTTGGCCTGAAGCCGGAGCGCGAAATGCAGCGCAAACTCAACGCGGCCTTTTCCGAATATGCCGAGCAGCATCCAGAGTTGAAGATTACCGGCAATGGAGCGCAAACGCTGGGAGGAGATTTAGCGTCCGTTTTCGGCTGGCACAACCTGACTTTGGTCCGGCTGGAAGGTACGGAAGGAGACCTGCTTGGCGTTCTCGCGCTGGCCAACGTGAGCCGGGAGCTGATGCCCAACGATCTCAACCTCCTGCAGGCGCTGATTGTGCATGCGTCGGTGGCCCTGGAAAACTCACGGCTGTTTACCCGGATTACCCAATCCAGCCGGCAGTGGGCGGAGATTTTTGATTCGATCTCCGATTACATCGTGGTCCATGACGAGCAATATGAGGTGCTGCGGGTCAATCGCTCGCTGGCCGAGTTTATAGGCGTGCGTCCAGCCGAGCTGATTGGTCTGAGCATGCGCGCTCTGGGTTCCATTGCTTCGGATTCGCCGCAGCTCTGCCCGTTTTGCCGCAGCGAAAATGAGTCTGATGAATATCTGCATCCAGTGTTGGAGCGGACTTACCTGGTTTCCAGTTCCAGCATTCACGGCGCTCTGGATGAAGGCATGCAAACAGTGCATGTGCTCAAGGACATCACCGACCGTCGCGAGGCCGAGCAGCGTTATCGCGAGCTGTTTGACAACGTCCAGGAAGGTGTTTTTTTTGCTTCTCCGGAGAGTCATTTCATTGAGGTCAACGATGCTCTGGTGCGCATGCTGGGCTACCAGACCCGCGAGGAAGTCCTCAAGCTGGACCTGCAAACGCAGGTTTACGTCTCCGCCGAGCAGCGCGACGAGATTACGCGGCAGTTGCATGACAAAGGCGTAGTGCGAAACTTTGAAGTGACCCTCTGCCGCCGTGACGGCACCATGATCCACGCCCTGGAAAACGCTTTCGTGGTCAGAGACGGCCAGGGAAAAATCCTCCAGTATCGCGGCGTATTCCTGGATATCACCGAGGTCAAGAACTTCCAGGCACAACTCCAGCGTGAGCGCGACTTTACCAGCAAGATCCTGAACAACACCCAGACTATGATCATGGTGGCGGACACCGCCGGCCTGATCAGCTATGCGAACCAGCGCAGTTATGAGGCCGGAGGATTTGAGCAGAACGAACTGGTGGGAAACCGCCTGGATCGAATCATCTCTCCTTCCCACCAAAAGGTTTTCTCCGAGGCATTTGAATCGAGTCTGCACGGCATGCAGTCGGACAACCTGGAGCTGATGATCGCGCGCGGCAATGGCTCGCAGGGCAAGTTTTCCGTCAACCTCAGTCCCATGCGCGACGATCGCGCCGACGTAAACAGCGTAGTCGTGCTGATGACAGACATTACCGACGCCGCCATGATCCAGGCCAAGCTGATGCATACGGAGAAGATGGCCGCGGTGGGCCAGCTTGTCTCCGGCGTTGCGCATGAGGTGAACAACCCGCTGACGGCCATCATGGGATTTTCCGACCTGCTGATGGAGAACCCTGAGGTCCCGGGAAGTGCGCGCAAAGATCTGCAAGTGATTCTGGAAGAAGCGCAGCGCACCAAAGAAATTGTGCAGAACCTTCTGAGCTTTGCCCGGCAGCGGCCGCCGCAGCGCCAGCCTGTCCAGATCAATGGCATCCTGCGCAAGACCATCGCGCTGCGCGCTTATGATTTTTCCAACCACGGAGTCCAGATCGTGGAGAAGTTTGACGAGCGCCTGCCGGAACTCATTGGCGACTCGCACCAGCTGCAGCAGGTTTTCCTGAACATCCTGAACAATGCTTATGACGCCGTGCAGGCCGCGGGCCGGCCCGGTCTGATTGAAATTGAGACCGTGCATGACGGCGGCTGGGTGGAAGTCCTGCTGCGCGATAACGGTGAAGGCATCAAGCAGCCGGAGCGCATTTTCGATCCATTTTTCACCACGAAGGAAGTTGGACAGGGCACGGGGCTGGGGCTGAGCATCTGCTACGGAATCGTGCGCGAGCATGAAGGGGAGATTCTGTGCGCCAACAACCTGGAGACGCCCGGTGCGACATTCAGCGTGCGTCTGCCGATCCATACCAAAGCCGACTTAAAGCTGATGACAGCGGCGGGAGCCAAGCAATGACGGTCCCTCCGGCAACTGCGGAAGGGCTGCCGCTCTTGTTGATTGAAGACGAGCGCTCGGTGAGTGATTTTATCCGCACGGCGCTCGAGCGCAATGGCTATGCCTGTAAGACGGCGAACTCGGCGGCGGAAGGCATACGGGTGCTGGAAGCCGGCCGGTTCGGCGGAATTATTTCCGATATGCGGACTCCCGGAGGCGCCAGCGGAGCCGATGTGCACGCCTGGATCGTCCTTCACCGTCCGGAGCTGAAGCACCGCATGCTGTTCATTACCGGCGACACGGTAAACGAGGACACCATGAAAGCGCTGACGAACACAGGCGTGCCTTACATTGAGAAACCCTTCCGGGTGCAGCAGTTGATCGTCACGGTGGAACAAATCTTTGGGAAGGCAAAATGACAGTAGACGCACGAGTGCGGTTTTTGATCGTGGACGATCACCAGAGCATACGCAAGCTCTGTATGACGGTCGGCGCATCGGTGGGCTTTCAGTGCGTAGAAGCTGAAAGCGCGGAGGCCGCGCTGGCCCGCATGGAGACCGACTCTCCCGACATTGTCCTGGCCGATCTGATGATGCCCAACATGTCCGGCCTGGAGTTCCTGCCTCGGGTCAAGCAGATCCTGCCGCGCGCGGAAATCGCCATCATGACCGGGCATGGTTCCATTGAGACGGCGGTGCAGGCCATGAAGCTGGGCGCCTACGACTACATCACCAAGCCCTTCCGCATTGAAGAGCTCAAATTGCTTCTGCAGCGCATGGAGGAGAAGATAAAACTGGTGGCGGAAAACCAGTTTCTGCGTGACCGCGTCAGCACGGAGATGGAGCTGAACGGGATTGTCGGCTCTTCGAGCAAGATCCAGGACGTTCTGCGCATGGTAGCGCGATTGAAAGATACGCGCACCCCTGTCCTGATTACCGGAGAAAGCGGTACGGGCAAAGAACTGGTGGCCCGGGCGATCCACTATCGCGGGCTTCTTTCCAAGCGGCCGTTTGTAGCGGTGGACTGCGGTTCCCTGGTTCCCACGCTGATTGAGAGCGAATTATTTGGCTATGAGAAAGGCGCGTTCACCGGCGCCAACCGGTCAAAGGAGGGGCTTTTCCAGACGGCGAACGGCGGCACCATTTTTCTGGACGAGATCGGCGAGTTGACCTCGGAACTTCAGGCCAAGCTGCTGCGCGTGCTGCAGGAAAAGGAAGTGCGTCCGGTGGGCAGCAACCAGAAATTCAAAGTTGACGTGCGCGTGATCGCGGCCACGAATCGCGATCTTGAGACCGCCTACAAAGAAGGCAATTTCCGCAAAGATCTGTACTTCCGGTTGAATGTGGTTACGCTGCATCTACCGGCGTTGCGCGAGAGAAGATCGGATATCGCCGCTCTGGTCCATTACTTCCTGGACAGATTTGCTCCCGGCAGGATAATCAGCATTTCCTCGACCGCCATGAAATGTATGTTGCAGTATGACTGGCCGGGAAACGTCCGCGAATTGGAAAACTGCATTGAACGAGCGGTAGCGCTGGGGACCCAGGACAGCATTGAGTTGCACGATCTGCCTCCCGCGGTGCGCGCACAAACGGAGTCGCCGGTTTCCGCGGAGCCGGTCATGGATGTTGCCGAAAAGCCGGCAGCTACCAACAGTGACCTGGAAGAGCTGGAACGGGCCACGATCCAGCGCGTTTTCGAGCAGGTCAACGGTGACAAAGCGCTCGCCAGAAAGATGCTGGGCATTAGCCGGGCAACGCTGTATCGCAAACTCAAAAGATACAATATCGGCTCCGCCAAAGACGTTGTGGCTGCCTCGTGAGACGGACAAGCATGAGACGGGTGTGTCATCGTGAGACGCAGCCCTGTTTCCAGCAAGTCACCACGCCAGTTATGCACTTCGGAATCAATAAGTTAACTATGTAAGGGTTTGGTCGGGCATTTGCTCTAAGTATTTCTTCACCCCTCTGTTGGGGCGAAGGGATTTATTTCAGGAGCAATGGGCCTGTTTGTGGAAAGAGGATTTTCCAGCGGTTCGGAGGAAAGCAACGGAAAGAGCGGCGTTGCCATGCTCGCCCAGTTTTTTCCGGAGGCTGTGCCCGTCCGGATTCCGGTGCGGGTGACGAAGATCAACTCCGTCACGGCGGTTTCCGCGGAACATACCGTGATTGAGTTTGGCACGCCGGGAGAGGTTCTGTTTGCTTCCGAGTTGCCGCTGGACTTTGAAGACATGGTCCGGGTCAAGAATTCCGACGGCTCGCTGGATGTTGAAGCGGAAATCGTGGCCCTGCGGCTGCATCATGGCAAAACGGCGGTTGCGGCGCGGTTCCTGGAAGACGTAACAAACTGGATTATCAAACGGACATGATAGGCTGCAACACGCAAAGTGGTTTCGTCGCGCGGGCGACTCAAAACGAATGACAACTGCTACGCTCAATCTGGGTGAAATTGCTGAGTTCTGGCGCGTTGCCCGCCGGTTACATACCGTATATGCCGAACTGGACAGGACCTTCGAACTCGGAATGCCTCCCTGCCAGGAACTGGAAGAGCCAATCGACCGCTCTGAACCCGCCGTGCTGGAGCGCGTGCGGTTGTGGTTCGACCAGATTGACGTGCATGTGCAGGTCTGGCAGTTGCGGCAATTGCTGCAAAGCACCAACCTGCAGACCGAAGAAAACCTGCGCTATCTGATCGGCCGGCATCTGGAGAAAAAAGAGAAGACGGAAGCTGACAAAGACAAAATCGATTTCCTTCTGGTCCAGTATTTTGCTCACTGCGCCCCACATGGATTGAACGAGCCACAGATAACCCTGCAGGAAGTGGCGCGCGTGCTCGAACCCGCCATGGGGGGCGCCGTGGACCATTTTCCCGACTGGGCGCCGGGGCTCGATGACAAACTGCAAAGACTGAATGAGTCCAACAGCCTGGAAGACCTTCAGGATTCGGGCGCTCTCATTGAAGTGCGCGAATTGAAGCTCGCCGTCGGCGACGATTATTTCCGGCCGGGTTTCCTGGTGGCGTTTACCAGGTTCAACTTCCTCGCGCGCCGCGCATTTTTTAAGGCCATGCATCTGGACCTGCATGCCATCCGGTATGCGGTGAATGAACTGGAACGTTTGGGTATTTCCGGAGTGAATTGTCTGGACGCAGGCTTGTCTGAGAGTGAATCGCTGGAGCAGATTCGCCATGTGGTGCACCAGTGGAAGACGCCTTTTCGCGCTCCGTATTCCGGTGGTTCGTCTTTCCTCCAGTTGATCGTGCTGCGGCATGCCGTGGAGCAGGCATTAGACAAGGCCCGCACGAATGCCGCGCCTGATGCGGCTTCGACGCGGTCTTCAGCCGTTGCGTCCGCGCAAGTCGCCGTGGCTCCAGCGCCTGCCCCGCCAGTTGTTGCAGGGAAGGCCCAACCGGCGCCGGTCGAAGAGCCAAAGGCCAAAGCTAAACCTGTCGAGGTTGTGAAAGTTCAGGAAGAAACGCCTGCGCCCGCGGCCGGAAAAGCGGCGACGGAAGCGTCCCGGCCAGAGATTACGGCAAGACCGGTATCGACGGCATCTGCGCCTCCACCTTCGGTCGAGGCCGTGCGAGCCGAACCGAGTGAGAATGACGAATATCTTCAACGCTGCGTGTCCGACATCACAGAGCAGTTGCGGGCCATGCCGGCAAAAAATTCGCCTTCGGTCTCAGCCATCGTGCTGGGCGGCTGCAAACTGCTGGTAGCTACCTGGGAAGCGCAAGCCTTCTTCGGGAACGACGATCTTTCCAAAGCGCTGCAAAGAACCGTCGCCGCCCGCACCATTCTCTACGTCTGCATGGAGCGGCACAAGAAGAACGAAGCCACCGACGTTACCTTCGCGCTGGAGATTGCACGCGCCCAGGTGAGCGAGATGAAGGCCCAGGTGGAGATTGCCAAGGAATCCAAAAACATTGATGCCGCGGTCAACCTGGCCGCAACCACCAAGCGTCTGCTGTCTTTGATTGCCGACGGTGAAAAACTTGTTGTGTGAGGTAGAGGCTGTGCACGATTCCCGTGTTGTCCTGGTGATTTCCGACGATGCCGATTTTGCCCGCCACCTGGTGGGACGCTGGCAGCTGGAGCGGACCGGACCCGGACTGGCCGTGATGAGCACCGACCTGCTCAGCGGCGCATCGGAAGGCAGCTTTGCTCTTGCTATTGTGGGACCAATCCGCCATGGACGCCTGGCTTCCGTACTGAAAATTGTCGATACCGGAGAGCGTCCGGTGATTTGCGTCCTTGAGGGCGCGAATCAGGTGCAGGTGGTCCGGGCCGAGCATCCGCGTCTTCTGGTGATCCAGCATCAGGGAATCTGGCTGGATTCAGTGGTCATGCTTGCGGGCGAATGCCTGAAGCGAGTGGACCTGACGGAGCGGATCCGTCGCGCGGAGCAGGCTTCACTCGCCAGTGCCCGCGGCGCCGCCCTGGGACGCTACATGCTGGAAAATCGCCATGACCTTAACAACTCGCTGACCTCGGTTTTGGGAAATGCCGAGTTGTTGCTGCTCGATGCCGACGCTATTCCTGAGCTGGCTCGCGATCAGCTTGAGACGATCCATGCCATGGCGCTCCATATGCATGAGATTATGCAGCGCTTCTCATCATTCGCTATCGACCAAGTCATTGAGAGACAATCTCAGGATGAGACGCATAAGCTGTCTCACACCAATGGCGTGACTTCCTAATCCGCTTTTCACCAACAGTAAATTGCTGATTTAAAGCTGCTTATTGCTGAGATTACCCAAGGTCATTGCCCCCTTAACTTGGCTGCGCAATTGCAACAACCTTAGTGGATACATAAAGGTAGGGGTTTGCCTGTTTGATGAAGATTCTCATTGTCGATGATTCTCCTGCGGAAGTCAGGTTGATGCAGGCGGTCCTGGATCGGGCTGGCTATTCGTCCGTTGCGGTCCTGGATCCCACGCGCCTGGAGCAGATGATTGACATGGAGCGCCCTAACTTGATTTTGCTGGATGTGGTCATGCCGCAGCGCAATGGGTTTCAGGCTTGCCGGGAAATAAAAGGCAATGCCGCGTATGCCCGGATCCCCGTGGTCATGGTCAGTTCCAAGAACACGGAGAGCGACAAGTTCTGGGCACACCAGCAAGGCGCGGACGGTTATGTGGCCAAGCCCTTTACCAACGAAGAGCTGTTGGGCGTAGTGCAGAAACTTGTGGCCAAGTAGCGGCAAAGGCATTTGGGTTTAGTGATGGCGGAAGAGCAACACCAACTCGAGCCCTTGTCCGCGGAAGCGGAGCAGCTAGAGCTGCTGCCAACTTCCGCACCGGAGCGGCAGTATTGCATCTTCCGCGCCGGGCGCGAACGGTTCTGTTTTTCCGTGCTGGATGTGGAAGAAGTGGTGGAGTGGCCGAATCTGACCAGGGTGCCGCTGGCGCCCGCGTTCCTGATGGGCATCTTCAACCTGCGTGGTTCGATCGTGCCGGTTGTGGACATTGCCATGACGGAAGGCCGCCGGCCGGACATGCAGCCGCGTCATGTGGTGGTTGCCAGTTTGAAGGGCGAAGGCGACAACGGTGACTTGCGCATCGGCATCGCCTCCGACGAAGTGATTGGCACCTGCAGCACGTCAGAGCCGCTGCTGGTGGACGAAGCGCCGCGCGAGGTCCCTCACTGCTGCGGCATGCTGCGGCATGATGACCGGCTGGCTCTGGCTTTGAATTTGAAGAAATTGATTGAGACGTTTCCCGTCCCGGTCATTTGAAATTTGTCCTGCGAAGGTCGCACTTAGGTGGAGGAGCTATGAAAGGTCGTTTGAACTCGGCCCTGTTGATACTAGTTGGGTTTGATGGGGTAGCACTGTCGGCGGTTTTGCTGCTCGCGTTTTATGGTGGACAAAAAGCCCATACTGCTGCCGGGATAACGGATATCAGTGGGCTGAATCTCTCTGTGCTCTTGGCGTTTATGGTGGTCCTTATTGCCAGCCTCGTGACTTGGGTATTGATTACCAACCGCGTCCTGGCGCCGGTAAAGCGCCTGACGGAGTTCTCTGAGCGCCTTTCCCAGGGCGATTACCGCACGCGGGTGAGCATTGAGTCGGCGGACGATTTCGGTTTCATTGCCGAGCATCTGAACCGCGCCGCTGAGAGCCATTCCCGCGCCGTCTTCAACCAGGAAGCGCAGGAGAATCTGCAGAAGAGCGTCACGGAGTTCCTGACCATCGTCAGCCAGATCGCGCGCGGCGACCTGACGCTGCGCGGGCGCGTGAGCAATGACGCGCTGGGCAATGTAGTGGACTCGGTCAACTACATGCTCGATAACTTCGCTAAGGTTCTGGAGCGCGTGCGCAAGGCCGCGATTGACGTGCAGTCGAGCGCCAATGAGATTCTGATCGCGTCGGAAGAAATGTCCACCGGCGCCATCCAGCAGGACCAGGAAATCACCAATACGTCGTCCGCCGTGGAACAGCTTACGGTCTCGATGAAGCAGGTGTCGAACAACGCCGAAGCCAGCGCTGAGGCGGCCCGCCGCGCCCTGGACGCCGCCGAACAAGGCAACCGCTCCGTGCGCGACACGCTGGAAGGCATGCAGCGCATCCGCTCGTCCGTGCAGGCTACGGCCAAGCGCATCAAGGCGCTGGGCGATCGTTCACTGGAAATTTCTGAGATCGTCAACGTAATTAACGATATTACCGAGCAGACCAACCTGCTGGCCCTCAACGCCGCAATCGAAGCTGCGCGCGCCGGTGAAGCTGGACGCGGGTTTGCCGTAGTCGCCGATGAAGTCCGGAAACTGGCCGAGCACTCGCGTAACGCCACCAAGGACATTGCCGCGTTGATCAAAGCCATCCAGGCAGAGACGAATGATGCGGTGATCGTGATGGAAGAAGGCACCAAGGAAGTGGAGATCGGGGCCAAACTGGCCGATCAGGCCGGCAGAGCGCTGGACGCCATTTCCACCGTCGTACGCCAATCCGCCGAACTGGTGCAGGAAATCTCTCTGGCTTCCAAACAGCAGGTGCGTGGCACGGAAGGCGTAGCCAACGCGATGCAGATCATCTCCAACATCACCCGCCAGACTTCACAGGGCGCGCGGCAGACAGCGCGCACAGTGGAACAGCTGGTGCACATGTCGGAACAGCTCAATGAAGCTCTTTCACAATTCCGCGTCGCCAGTGGTGGCGGCGCTCCCAACGATGCGCGTCCAGAACTGGTGGGCGCGACGGTACGGCGCTAGTTCGCCGGTGGTAAAAACTAAGCAGGCATAAGGGACAACCAGTGAACGTCAGTGAGCATGAGCTAAGTGAAATTCGCGGCTTGATTGAGACGCGCTCGGGCATTCTTTTCGATAACTCGCGCGAACGTTTCTTCTCCACTCGTGTACACGAGCACGCGGAAGCCAGAAAGCTGGCCCATGGCACCGATCTGCTGCGCCTGATCAAGAACTCCAATGTGGAGTATGACTCGCTGCTGCAGCGGCTGCTGACGCAGGAGACCTCGTTTTTCCGTTATCCGGCGGTGTTTGAAGCGCTGGAGAAAAAAGTCCTGCCCGAATTGCATATGAAGAAGTTTTGGGAGAGCCCGCGTTCGTTGCGCATCTGGAGTGCGGGCTGTTCGACCGGTGAAGAGGCCTACAGCATCGCCATGACCGTGGCTGACACGCTGGAGTTTGCCGATGCATGGAACATACACATCCTGGCCACGGACATCAGCCGCCAGGCCCTGGACCACGCCGAGCATGGCGTCTACGATCCGCGGGAACTGGAAACAGTCACGCCGCGGCAGCGGGAACAATATTTCTCCCGCACAGGCGAACATTTTGTAGTCAAGCCGCGCATTCGCAATCTGGTGACGTTTGCCCCCATGAACCTGGCACAGGTGGTCTACATGGGAAAGTTTGATTGCATCTTCTGCATGAACGTGCTGATTTATTTTTCTGAGGAGCGGCAGACACAGCTGGTGCAGCGTTTCTATGAGTACCTGGAGCCCGGAGGATATCTCTTCCTGGGCCATGCCGAATCGATCAACAAGGCGGATGTAAAGTTTGATCCGCATGTGTACCGTGATTCGCGGATTTACCAGAAGCCGGCCAACTTGCGCCGGGCTGCTGCTGTGGAGGAGAGGGCTTGATCGGGCAAGGCGCAGAATTCGTGGAAGTCTTCCTTCAGGAAGCGGCGGAACGCCTGCAGTTTTTGCGGGAGTATTCCGGCGTTCTGCAGGACGCGTATCCACGCGCGCAGGATGTTGAACGCCTGCACATTGCCGCGCACACGCTGGCCGGCACTTCTGCGTCCTACGGGTTCCCGTTGTTCTCCGAACTTTCCGGCAAGCTGGCGCACATCTTCCAGTATGCGATGAATGCCAGCATTTCTCCGGACGCCGCACCACCACTGGTTGACTTCATCTCGGAAGCGGTGGCCCTGCTGGAATCCGATCTGATCATGATCAGCGGCAACGGAGCCGAGTCGGAAGAAGACATCACCGCCTTCAAACAGCGCTATCCATTCGCTTTCCAGACTCCAGCGGCCGCGCCTGCCGAACCTGAGCGGGCAACGTCAGCACGAGTAAACAGTGTGATTTCCGGAGACGAAGCGCCGACGCTTAGTCCGGAAAATGTTCCGGCTCAGGATGCGCCAGTGCCAGCACCAGCGCCTGCGGTTGAAGTTGCGCCAGAGCCAATGCCGGAAGATGGCGAAGTCCCAGCCGAAGTCTTAGAGTTTTTTATTCCGGAAGCAGAAGAGCACCTGCAGGTGGTTACCCATTGTCTGCTCTCGCTGGAGACCAATCCTACTTCGGAGCAGGTCCATCGCTTGCTGCGGGCCATGCATACGGTCAAAGGTTCGGCCGCGCAGGTAGGCCTGCACCGGATTGCTCATGTAGCCCATCGCGCGGAAGACCTGATCGGGCGGGTGCGCGAAGGCGAGCTGCGTCCCAGCGCTGAGATCATTGATATCTGTCTTGAAGCTGTTGATATCCTGAAAAAATTCCTCTACCACCAGTGGGAAGATGACGCCACCATGCGCACTTCCGTTCAGGCCCTGTTCGCGCGCATTTCCCGGCTGGCTCCGGCAGAAAGGGAACCGGAGACGGAGACCGCAAAAGCAGCGGTTGCAGCGGCCGCCGCTGAGACCAGGCAAGAAGACGCACATGACGGCCGGCTGATGGAACTTCAGCTGGAGGAGGAAGAACCAGTTACGGCGCTGACGGGCACTGTCGTTGGGCCAGTGGCGGTTACCGTACCGGAGACCAGGAAGCCGGAAAAAGACAAACTGGAAAAGTGGACAGACGAAGACACATTCCGCAAAGAGCCGGCGGCTGCCATGCCGCAGTCGAAGTCTGTGCGCATTGCTCTGGAACGCCTGGACCGCATGATGAACGCGGTGGGCGAACTGGTCATCAATCGTACACGCATGCTGGGCCGCGTGGCCGAACTGGAACGTCTGGCCGATGTGCTTAATTTTTCCAAGGCCCGTATGCAGGACAAGGTCGGCGAGTTCCAGGAAAAATATGAATTCAGCCGCATCCATAGCTCGCCTGTTCCCAAACCAGCCTCAGACAATTTCCCGCTGCGGGGTGGATACTCCAGTTACTCGCATTCCTTTGATCATGCGCTGGCTGAATTCAGCGAACTGGAGATGGACAAGTACGATGATTTCAATATTCTCTCCCGCTCGTTGACGGAAATTTCCGCTGACATCACGGAAGTGCTGACCCAGCTTGACGGGTTTGTCCGCCGCGTGGACGGGGACATCGACGAGTTCACTAAGCTGGCCCACCGCCTGCAGGATGAGATCACGCAGGCGCGCATGGTGCCGATCGGCAACCTGTATACGCGGCTCTCACGCACGGTCCGCGATGCCGCCAAAGCGTCCAATAAAAAAGTAGAACTCACGCTGGCCGGGGCCGAGACTGAACTGGACAACAATATTATTCAGCAGATTTCCGACCCGCTGATCCATCTGGTGCGCAATGCCGTAGCCCATGGAATCGAGAAGGAAGAGCAACGCTACGAGAAAGGGAAGAGCGACCATGGCAACGTTGCCGTGCGCGCCTACCATCGCGGCAACCATATTTATATTGAAGTGGAAGACGACGGACGCGGCATCGATTACAACAAAGTCCGCAAGACGGCCATTGAGAGCGGCCTGATCTCGGTTGAGAGCGCGGAGTCGCTGGACGAACGTGAGCTGCTTGACCTCCTCTTCCAACCGGGGTTCTCGACGGCGCCGCGCAAGACCGAGCTGGCCGGCCGCGGCGTTGGCCTGGACGTGGTGCGGTCCAATCTGGCGCAGCTGAATGGCGAGATTGAAGTGGAAACAGCGCCGAACATGGGCTGCCGGTTCACGCTGAAAGTCCCGCTGACGCTGATTATTTCCCAGGCGCTGTTTGTGCGCTGCGGGACCTCAATGTTCGCGCTGCCGTTGTCTTTTGTGGAAGAGATCCGGCGGCTTAAGGTCAATGAGATTGAAGATGTGGGCGGCAAGCTTCTGACCAAGGTGCGCGATGTGGTCACGGAGGTTGTGCGTCTGGACATGGTGCTTGGCCTGGAGGCCATACAGCCGATCAACGGCTATTTCCGCATGGTGATTGTGAACGTGGCGGGCCGCCAGGTCGGGGTCGTGGTGGAAGAGGTTGTGCGCAAAGATGAAATCGTCATCAAGAACCTGGGCGAGTTCCTGCGCAACCTGAAGATGTTTCCCGGCGCCACGATTGCGCCGGATGGCAGCCTGATTCTGCTGATCGACGTGAACCGGCTGGTTGCGGGTGAAGCCATCGAGCACCGTCCGCTCATGACCAGCGCGAATGCCGCACGGGTCTTTGCTCCCGGCTCCGCGGCCGTGGCCCGCGGATCGATCCCACAGGCCGCGATTGATTTTGTACCGGAAGAAAAGCTGGTTGTTCTGGTGGACGACTCCATCAGCGTACGCAAGTTTGTTGGCCGCATGCTGGAAAAAGCAGGCTACCGCGTGAAGCTTGCGTCCGACGGATTAGAGGCCCTTGAAATCGTCACGCTGGCGCGTTGCGACCTGGTAGTGACCGATCTGGAGATGCCGCGCACGAATGGATACGAACTGCTGTCCCACCTGCGCCAGGACCCGGAGACGCGCGGAATTCCGGTGATGGTGGTTACGTCCCGTGCCGGGGCCAAGCATCGGGAACGCGCGATGAAAGAAGGCGCGGTGGCGTTTCTCACCAAGCCGGTGCAGGAAGACCAGTTTATTCGAGCAGTTGCGAATTTGATTGGCTTGCCGGCGGCGCTCCAGGCGGAGAAAGCCGCGGCAGGACAATAAGGATTCTGAGATGAAGCAAGCGGGAAAGAAAATTCGAGTGCTGGTAGTGGATGACTCGGCATTCATGCGCAAGGTGCTGCAAGGCATCATCGCGGCTGATCCGCAGCTTGAGGTCTGCGGTGAAGCCCGTGACGGCCGCGACGCAGTGACGCAGACGGAAGTGTTGAAACCCGATGTAGTCAGCATGGACATCAACATGCCGCACATGGACGGCCTGCAGGCCACCGAGATCATCATGTCCGGCAACCCGCGCCCTATTCTGATTGTCAGTTCGGAGTCGAAGGAAGGCGCGGAAGTGACTCTCAAGGCGCTGCAACTCGGCGCCATCGATTTTGTGGCCAAGCCTTCCGGCGGCATTGATCTGGACATGAGCTCGGTGCGGGAAGAACTTTGCCGCAAGCTCAAAATGGCGGCCAACGTCCGTGTAGTGCGTACGGCAACGCGCTCCAAGCTGCAGCAGGAAGTGGCTTCGTCCTCGCCGCGCATCGAGCCCGCATCCAAGGTTGCGGAGAAGGCCGCGGAGAACAATCTTCACGAAGTCCGTTCCGCTGTGAGCACGGCGGCGCGCGCCGCGGGAAAATTTCCCATCGTGGTGCTTGCGTCTTCCACCGGCGGCCCGGCCACATTGATGAAGTTCCTCCCATATTTCCCCAAAGATTTTCCCGGGGCCGTGATTCTGGTGCAGCACATGCCCGGCAGCTTCACCACGCAGTTCAGCCAGCAACTGGCGGAAGCGTCTCAGATTCGCGTGAAGGAGGCTGAAGCGGGAGAGATTATTGTTCCCGGTAATCTGTATGTTTGTCCCGGCTCGCATCACTTGCGAGTTTCACCTACAGGCAGGATTTCTCTGGATGATGGTCCGCGAATCGGCGGATATCGTCCCTGCGCCGATCTCACGTTTGAAAGTGCGGCGGAATATGCCGGCCCCATGACCATCGGCGTAATTCTGACCGGTATGGGCAATGATGGATCCAGGGGAGTGCAGACCATCCGCGCGGTCGGTGGACACGTGATCGCACAGGATGAGTCCACGGCCGTGATCTTCGGCATGCCGCAGGAAGCCATCAAGACCGGCGTGGTGGACCAGGTATTGCCGATGGAGTCAATCTACTACGCGATTGAAAAACGCGTGCTCTATATTTTTGGCGCGGCGAAGGTGGGAGCACTGTGAGACCGCAACGCACATTGCCGCGTCCGGAAGCCCATGAAGACGTGATCATGTTCACCGTGGGCGGGTTCAGGCTTGCAGTAGCGGCAGGTGCGGTAAGAGAGATTCGCGGGATGGATGGGTTGCATCCATTTACGCTGGGTGGCATTTCCGAGCAGATTGCCAAGCTGGCTTACACGCTCGAACGCAATGGGACAACATATTTTGTAGTGGACGCGGCCAGACATTTTCAATTGCCGCCGTCCACACCGTCGCGTGTACTGATTCTGCGCAACTCAGCGACCGGGGTCCTGGTGGACTCTACGGACCGGATCATGGAGATTACCGTGCTGCACGCGCTGCCTCACGCTTTTACGCATGAGGAGCGGACCTGGTATCGCGGGTTGGCCGTTATCAACGGAGCGGTAGTCCCGGTGGTCAATCAAAGCGCGTTTCTGACCAAGGGTGAGTTGGCGGTCCTGCGCACAGGGCTGGAGCGGGTACAGGGAGTTGTAACGGTATGATCGCGGACGAGAAAAAATCGTACGTGTTCTTTCCTCTGGGAGAGAAGCGCTTTGCCCTGCCTGCGGAAATGGTCACGGAGCTGGCCATGCCAGGAAGTGTGCAGACCTTCCCGCATCGCACACCATTACTGACAGGCGTGCTGATGTGCCGGGGCAGGATCGTTCCCGTATTCGACGTGGCCCAGGTGTTGGTTGGTCCGGAAGCGCCGCCCAGAAAGTTTTATCTGATCGCAAATCGCCAGACCAGGTCGCGGCAGGAATGGACGGCCATCCCCGTTACCGGTCAATGCGAGTTGGCCAGCGCAGGTCCGGCCGCGGTCAGAGACAAAGAGCCGCCCTACATCAGCGGCGTACTGACCATGGGCGATGAGAAGGTAGAAGTTGTAGACCTGGAGAGATTGATTTCCATGGAGGCGCCGGCATGAGCTCGCCCGTCTCCTCTCCCGCCAAAATTTTGCTGATCGATGCCAACGTCTTTTTTGCCCGGCGTGTCACCGAGGCGTTGAAGCTTGAAGGTTTTGAGGTGGTGCACAGCACGCAGTCCGGTTACGCCCTGACCATGCTGGAATATGACACTCCGGCGGCCATTTTGTGTTCGACCAGCCTGCGGGAAATCAATGCCCACGAGTTGCCGCCGATTCTTCACGCCGATCCCAAGACGGCGCACATTCCGGTGATTGCTCTGGGCGACGGTGGTGACCATGCGCTGATGGAGGCGTTCCGCTCCGGCTGTGCCGACTACGTGGACAAACGTCTTTCTCCGGAGTTGATCGCAACCCAGATCAAGACCTTTTTGCGCAGCAACTCGGAAGGGTTCCAGCCGGTGCAGATGCTTGTTTCCACGGACGCGGGCATCAGCGGAAGCCTGTCTCATCTGGACCTTCCTGGAGTGGTGCAGATGCTGGTGCATTCGCGCCAGACCGGCTCGTTATATGTAAACGCCGGCACCATTGACGGGATCATATTTTTTGAGAATGGCAATATTAGCCACGCGGAAAGCGGTGACCTGATTGGGGACGATGCGGTGGTCCAGATCGTGAAATATTGCAACGGGATGGGGACCGGAGTGTACAAGTTCCTGCCGGGAGAGAGCGCGTCCACCAGGACCGTGCTTCGATCAGCGACGGAATTGATGCTGGTTGCTCTGCGCGAACTGGATGAAGCCGCACAGCACGATACTGAGGGAGGTTTTTGATGAGTACGATTCCCACTGTCTATTTCATTGACGACAGTGCGACCATGCGCGAGGTCATCAAGATCGCCTTTCGCCGGGAGAACATTCATGTGGTTGCCTGCCACGATGCCAAGATCGCACTGGCGGAAATCGAAGCGACCAGGCCGGACATCGTCATCACGGACGTTATTATGCCGGACAAGGACGGCTACGACGTTTGCCAGCACATCAAGTCACACCCGGCCCTGGCGAAGACCCCTGTCATCCTGATGTCGGGGGTGGTCAACCGCGCCGTGGCGGAAAAAGCTTTTGCCGTAAAGGCCGATGAGCTGTTGCGGAAACCGTTCCAGCCTCAGGACCTGATTGCGCGGGTCAAAAACCTGCTCAAACCAAATGGAACGCCTGTGCCGACAGCGGCCGCCGCTGCGAACGCGGCCGTGGCGCTCAGCAGCATCTTCTCTTCAGCCTCTGCCGTGCCGATTCCGCCGCGCTCTGTTCCCGTTGCTCCTCCGCCTCAGCAGCGTGCAGTTGCGACCCTGGCTACGGTTCCGGTAGCTCAAGTGCCTGCGGCTGTTCCCGCCGCTGCACTTGCGCCGGTCCCTACTCCGATGATGACGCCGGTTGCTGCTGCGCAGGTAGCGCCGGCTTCTGCTGTTGCTACAATGACAGCACCCGCCGCGGCGCCCGCTCCCGTTGCTACCAAGAACGCGACTGCTGCTGCGCCAACCGGTGTAGCAACTTCAGCTGTTGCCACGATGCCCGCGGCCGTAAGCAAACCGACGAATGGCCATGACGCTTCCAGGGTGAAAGTTGAAGTTCAACGCCTTGAGGGCCTGGTGAAAAAACTGCAAACCGAGCTTCAGGCCGAACGGGAATATTCGCGCGCGCTGGAGGCGCACATAAAGACGCTGCAAGAGTCGCAGCGCGATTAATTTTGATGAAATAAGTACTCGTGCGCGCTCACGCAGGCGCCCCTAATCTGCCTCACCGAGGAAAAGTAGTGCGGACTACTCATGTGCTCGCGTTCCTGTTCTTTACTTTAAGTTCTGTTGCCAACGGCCAGGAGGTTGCGTCCCTGCCTCTCATGCCCGTGCCGGCCAAAGTCCAGAGGGGCACGGGCCAGTTTGCCGTCAACCCCTCTTTTGCCATTGCCCTCCGTGGGTGTGATGACGCGCGGGCCAAGCGGGCCTCAGAGCGGTTTCTAAGAAATCTTTCCCGTCGCACCGGCATTCCCCTCAGTGGCGGCAAAGACGGTGCTGCGAACTTCACCATTGAATGCAAAAGCCAGGGGGCAAGCTTCCAGAAGCTGGGAGAAGACGAATCGTACCGGCTGGAAGTGACCTCCATGGAAGTTCATCTTGCTGCTCCCAACCCGCTCGGAGTGCTGCGAGGATTGCAAACTTTTCTGCAGTTAGTCCGGATCGGCCCGGAGGGATTTGCCGCTCCTGCGGCAGTGATCGACGACAGTCCGCGTTTTCCCTGGCGTGGACTGCTGATCGATGTGTCCCGACACTTTATGCCCGTGGACGTTATCAAGCGCAATCTTGATGGCATGGAAGCCGTCAAGTTCAACGTCCTGCACTGGCACCTTGCCGATGACCAGGGGTTTCGCGTGGAAAGCAAGAAACTTCCCCGGCTTCAGCAGATGTCTTCCGATGGCTTGTTCTACACCCAGGAGCAGATCAGGGACGTGATCGAATACGCGCGTGATCGTGGCATTCGTGTGATACCGGAGTTTGATATGCCCGGTCACACTACCAGTTGGTTTGTCGCCTATCCAGAACTGGCGAGCGCTCCCGGACCCTACACAATCTCGCGTCACTTTGGCGTGCACGATGCGGCCATGGACCCAACGCTCGACCATACATACCATGCTCTTGATGACTTCATTGGAGAGATGTCCCGGTTATTTCCCGACGAGTATTTTCATATCGGCGGAGATGAGGTCAACGGCAAGCAGTGGGCCGCGAACAAAAAAATACAGGCATTCATGCGCAAGCACTCTCTCAAGACCAACCACGACCTGCAGGCCTACTTCAATAAACGGCTCGAGCAAATCGTGAAGAAGCATGGAAAGATCATGGAAGGCTGGGATGAAATCCTGCATGCCGACCTGCCCAAAGATGTCCTGGTGCAGTCATGGCGCGGACAACAATCTCTGGCGGACGCGTCGCGACAGGGGTATCGTGGGCTGCTTTCTCACGGATACTATCTTGATCTGATGCAGCCGGCGTCACATCATTACGCGGTCGATCCGATGGCCAACGCCGCGGCAGACTTGAGCGCGGAAGAAAAGCAGAGAATTCTTGGCGGTGAAGCCTGCATGTGGGCGGAGTTTATCACGCCGGACAATATCGATGACCGCATCTGGCCTCGTGCCGCCGCGGTCGCTGAGCGTCTATGGTCTGCCCAGGATGTTCGTGACGCGGACTCCATGTATGCCCGTCTGGAGCCGCTAAGCGAAGAGTTGGACTTTCTTGGACTCACGCACCTCACCGGCTATCGCCTTGGCCTGGAACGTCTGCGCGGAGGATTGGACATTCACGCATTGCGTGTGCTGGCAGACGTGGTTGAGCCAGTGAAAGGCTACGCGCGTCCGCAGGCTATGCACTATGAAACGTCCACACCGCTGAACCGGCTGGTGGATGTCGTGCATCCGGAAAGCGATGGCGCCAGAGATTTTGCCGGAATGGTACAACGCTTCCTGAATAAGACCTCGACACCTGAAGAAATTGAAGCCACACGCAAGAAGCTGATTGCCTGGCGCGACAATGATCAGCAACTTCGGCCAATACTTCAGAACAACGCGCTCCTGCAAGAGGCAATTCCACTGTCGCAAAACCTGACAACCATTGCTACCGCCGGATTGCAGGCATTGGACTACCTGAGTTCTGGCGGTCATGCGCCTGCCGCATGGCGTCAGCAACAACTCGACGCGCTGAAACAGGCGCAGAAGCCGCAAGCAGAGCTACTCAACATGATCGTTCCCTCGGTCCAGAAATTAGTGGAAGCAACCACCCCGGACTGAGCCGCCTTGGCGTGTAGAATCACAAGCACGCTAGTAAAGCTGGCAGGACCACGGAGACTTCATGCCACTAACTTGGATTGACTGGACCGTGATTGCGGGATACCTGCTGATCAACCTGGTGATCGGCATCTATTACCGTCGCCGCGCGAGCGGGAACATCGAGGAGTTTTTCATTTCCGGACGCGACGTCTCCTGGTGGCTGGCGGGGACCTCCATGGTCGCAACCACGTTCGCCGCCGACACGCCGTTGTTCGTGAGCGGTGTGATTGCCACGCAGGGAATCGCCGGCAACTGGATCTGGTGGACTTCCTGCCTTAGCGGGATGTTGACGGTCTTCTTTTTCGCCCGATACTGGCGTCGTTCCGAGGTCCTGACCGACGTGGAACTCACGGAGATCCGTTATGGCGGAAAGCCCGCGGCTTTTCTTCGCGGCTTTAAGGCCGTATACCTGGGCTTGCTCATGAACTGCCTGATTCTGGGCTGGGTCACCAATGCCATGATCAGTATCATCGCCGTGTTGCTTGGCCCGCTGATTGCCCAGGGGCGAGTGATCGAACTTACGCTGGGCGGACATTCCTTGTTTCACTACACGCTGGGCACTCCCAACCATACGGCGCTGCTGATTTGCGTTTTTGTGCTGATCCCATTCACGGGCATTTACACGTCGATCGGCGGATTGTGGGGCGTGCTGGTCACGGACCTCTTCCAGTTTTTCCTGAAGATGACGATGGTGGTTGTTTTGGCCTGGGTCGCGGTTGTCAAGATTGGCGGCATGCAGGCGCTGAAGCTGCAATTACAGGTGGTCGGCCACGCGCAGCCTGCCGGCACACAGATGTCGAATCCGCTGGCATTTTTCCCTGACTTCAATCTCGGCTGGACTACCAACGCTATCTGGACGTTGCCGTTGCTGACATTCGTCATGTTTCTGGGCGTGCAGTGGTGGTCCGCGTGGTATCCAGGGGCCGAGCCTGGTGGCGGCGGATACGTGGCCCAGCGCATGTTCTGCGCTCGCGACGAAAAAAACTCTCTCGGCGCGACACTGTGGTTCAACATCGCTCACTACGCGATTCGCCCCTGGCCATGGATCATGACAGGCCTGGTGGCGCTGGCCGTTTATTCGCCGCATGGTGGGCTTAGTCCCAGCGCCGCATTCGGCCAGAATCCGCAACAAGGCTATGTGATGGTGCTGCGCGACTATCTACCCCCGGCGCTGCGCGGAGTGATGGTCGCGGCTTTTCTGGCCGCATTCATGTCCACGCTGGGAACACAGTTGAACTGGGGCGTCTCTTACCTGGTGAATGACTTGTACCGGCGGTTTATGGCGCGCGACAAAAGCGAACGCCACTACGTAGGCATTGGCCGGCTACTGACTATTGTGCTGGTGCTGATCAGCGGGTATGTTGCCGGGCAACTTACTTCCGTTGGCGAAGGCTGGCAGATTGTTCTGGGTCTGGGCGTCGGGACCGGGGCTGTGTACATCCTGCGCTGGTATTGGTGGCGGATCAATGCCTGGAGTGAGATTGTGGCCATGGTGGTGGCCGCGGTGGTTGCAATTGCACTGCACAAACTTTTTCCCGGGAATGATCCGGTGACCTTTGCCAAGACATCGCTCATCACTGCCGGATGCACTACGATTGCCTGGGTCTTGGCCACGTTTCTTACGCCAGCGGAATCGGAAGAGAAGCTGGTTGCGTTTTACCGGCGTGTGCGTCCGACGGTACACGGCTGGAAACGCATTGCCAGGCTGGCGCCGGACGTGCCGGAAGTCCGCGACCTGGGCAGCAACGCGTTTAACTGGATCATGGGATGCGTGCTGGTTTATGCGTCCCTGTTCGGCATCGGCAAAATTATTTTTGGCGAATGGATCGCAGGTTTGCTGCTGCTGGGGTTGGCGGCCGCGGCCGGCTATCTGATCTTCTGGGACCTCTCGCGCCGGGGCTGGCAGTCGTTTTCCGGCGCCGACCAGCCACTCTCACAAACATCGCCGGCACAAGCTAAGATCAAATGATCCAGATTTGTTTGACGCATCAATGCCCGCTGCTCCCATGGAGGGGCCAAGACTGAATGCCGCTGAAGATTGAATCTGTCCAGCTGAATGAGATCGTCGTGGTGCTCCCGCATGTGGTAGGAGATTCAAGGGGCTTCTTTATGGAAGTATTTCGCGCGGACCAGTTTCGCGCGGCGGGACTGCCAACAGAGTTTCTCCAGGACAATCATTCGCGGTCAAAGAACGGCGTCCTGCGCGGACTGCATTTCCAGTTCGACCCTCCCATGGGCAAACTCATGCGCGTGATCCATGGTGCGGCGTTTTTGGTCGCGGTCGACATTCGCAAGGGCTCACCCACGCTGGGACAGTGGTTTGGTCTGGAAGTTTCCGCCGAAAACAAGAAACAGGTATGGGCGCCCTATGGATTCGCGCGCGGTTTTTGCGCGCTGACCGACGATTGTGAGGTCCAGTACAAGTGCACCGCGGTCTACAATCAGCAGGGCGAGAGCGGAATCAACCATGCCGATCCGGAAATCGGCATTCGGTGGCCCGTCGACTTGGCAACGGTGGAAACGTCAGAGAAAGACCGTAAGGCGCAGACACTGGCACAGTGGCTGGCTTCGCCGCTGTCCAATCGCATACCTTATCAGCCAAACGGCTGACTTGCGTTCATTCATGGCGGCCTTTTTCCAGGCCTTTGCGTGCCGCTTCCAAAGCCTTGCGCCGCTCCCGGCTTACTTTGGGAAATGCCAAATCCAGTTCTTCCAGCGTTTGAATGATGGCGGAGCTGACCGCGATGTGGGTAAACCATTTATGGTCGGCCGGCACAACATACCATGGCGCCTGCGGAGTAGCGGTATGCCGGATTAAGTCCTCGTAGGCGTCCATGTAGTCACGCCAGCAGTCGCGCTCGCGCACGTCGGCTTCAGAGAATTTCCAGTTCTTCTCCGGTTCGTCCAGGCGGCTGAGAAAACGCCGTTTCTGTTCTTCTTTGGAGACATTGAGAAAGAATTTTCGTACCACTGTGCCATTACGCGCCAGATGGTTTTCAAAACAGCGGATGTCTTCAAACCGTCCCTTCCAGATGTTTTTGGTGATCAATTTTTTCGGAAGATGCTGGCGGGCCAGAAGTTCCGGGTGAACGCGAACGACCAGCACCTCCTCATAGTACGACCGGTTAAAGATGCCGATGCGGCCGCGCTCCGGCAGTCGGCGCGTGGTCCGCCAGAGGAAATCATGGTCCAGCTCCTCGGTTGACGGTTGTTTGAAGCTGAATACCTGGCAGGCCTGCGGGTTCACCCCGGACATCACGTGCTTGATCAGGCTGTCTTTGCCGGCGGCGTCCATCGCCTGGAAGATCAGCAGAAGGGACCACTGGTCCTGGGCGTAGAGCTTCTCCTGAAGCTCCTGCATCTCGATGATGCTCTGCCGCAAAAGCTCATCGGCTTTTTCCCTGGAGTGAATACCGCTTGTGTCCGCGGGATCAAAATCTTTCAGGCGGAAAGACTTGCCGTGGTCCACCCGGAACTTGTCTGCCAGTTTGTGGGCTTTCTTCCCAATCTTCATGCATCTGTTGTACCGCAACGGATGCCACGTTCGCAAAGAAAAGCGGAAAAAGGCCACCTGAGACCTGAGCGCCCAAGATTACGGCTCCGTCGATACGAAAGCATCACTCCGTATTTCCTCGGGCGGTAGCTGCTCCTGCTCTTCGTGTTTGCGGTAATTCTTGAGCGAAGGAAAGAGCGATTGCCGTTTTTCAATTGCATCACGGGAGCTATCTGGAGCAGATATAAACGCAAGGAATTTTTCCATGATGTCCGGTGTGCGATTGAATTCGTCCAGCCACAGGAACTGTCCTTGCTCGTTGATCTCCAAAAACCACCACCGTCCCTCTTTGTCGACGGCGAAGTCCAGAGAGCCAAAGATAATCCCGGATTGCCGGCCGAAAGCGACCACGGCTTTCTCCACTTCCGCGGGCGTCGCAATGCTTTCCACCTGGACCAGTCCTTGGCCGGCGTCCTGGCGCCAATCCAGTGCTCCTTTCGGGTTGCGCAGAGCATAGGAGTACACGGTGGAGCCCATGAGCACCATTCTTACGTCAAACTCCTTTGCCACCATGTCCTGGTAAATGGCTGGCGCGTAGGTGAGCACTTCGTCGGAAGGGAGCATTTCCGGGTCAACTTCGAATGTTTCCGTGACTGCGACCGACTCACTGTCGTCCTTCTTCCATATGTGGGGGAAAAATGCCTTGCAAATGCTTCGTCTGCCGCTCTGTGCCAGGAATGTCCTTACGGCGGCTGGAGCGTTGGAAAACAAGGTCTTAGGCACATGCATGCCGCAATCTCTGGCCAACAAAATCTGCACTGACTTATTGTTGATAAATCGCGATGCCGAGTATTTGTTGATGCAATGGACCGGCAGTGTTTCCAGTTGGTACATGAGGGTGTGATAAAACCAGCGATACTCGCCTTCCGCAAATTTCCTGTCCGATTCGGACACGCGGGGGTTGATCATGGCCTGATGGGGCCTGCGTACCCAGACCACATCGCCGGGGCTTATGACGTGCGTGCCCAGGGTCTGCTGAGTATTTTCTTCAAAGTCGATGGATGCCTGGCGTTCTTCGTCGAAAGCCAGTCCGGCCCAGCATGCCACTTTGTACCCTGCCTGTTCCAGGCCCCATTTAATCGGGGCCGTGTGGTTATCGTTCGCGGGCGCCAAAATTACAATCGTCATCTCATCTCCCTTTATGGCTGGTCTTGCTGCAGGTTAAGCGGGTGGCGCTGTGCAGCGCCACCCGCATTTTGGTTTAGCATTCCCCGGCGTCGCCGTCGCGGATTTTCAAGGCTTCGTCAATCGTACAGACCGTGGTCGTTCTTATCCGGCTGCCGCCATTCACGTGTTCTGTTTCCTTCACCGTGAGTTCGCGGGCGCCGATGCGGTTGAGTACGCGGTTGTCTTTATGGTTATTCATGCGTTTCTCCTTCTATTGTTGGGTTACGAACATTCTCCAGGGTCGCCATCGTGGGTTTTTGTTATTGGTTCAAACGTGCATTTTGTCTTCGTGGTGATGCCGCCACTCACGTCCGCTGCTTCTTCAGGCGTGAGATCGCGGGCCCCGATGCGGCCGAGTACTCTGTTGTCTTGGTTGCTCATGTAGTTCTCCTTTTTTTGTTTTAGTACTACACCTGCGGCCAGCTGCGTTTTTAGCGGACTGGCCAGCAGTCATCAACCAATCAATCTCAAGATATGGCGACCACGAACGGCGCTGGTCGCGGACAAATGTTAGTCCGGGATAAAATCAAGCGGTTCACGGAAGGTGCTGGTCAGATGGAACGTACCGGATCCGGCGCCCACCTGGGCCTGTTCTTCAGCGGTTAATTCGCGAGCGCCCCTGCGGCTGAGCACCCTGTTGTTGTCGTTTGTCATATGTTTCTCCTTTCTAAACTTTTGCTTCTTCCTGTACATCAAGCTTTTTCAGTTTCGGATTTTCAGCGGCGATCGCTCCGGAACGATTCAAAGAGATTACCCGGTCAGCGATGGCAATCGTATCCGGCCGGTGCGCGGCAAACACACGCGTCATGCGGAGTTCGGCCAGCGTGGCGGCAATGCGCTGCTCCGTGGGTACATCCAGATGGCTGGTGGCTTCGTCCAAAATCAGAATGGAGGGCTGCGAATAGAGTGCGCGCGCCAGCAGGAGACGCTGTTGTTGTCCTCCGGAAAGCGCGGAGCCCATGTCGCCGACCAGTGTGTTGTAGCCCATGGCCATGGCCGCGATTTCATCGTCCACGCAAGCCATGCGGGCGCATTCTTCAACTCTCGCCATATCGGCTGTGTCGGAAGCGAAGGAAATGTTGTCCGCGATCGTACCGGCAAACAGGGTATCGTCTTGCAGGACGAACCCAACTTTCCCCAGGACCGCGGCCCGGCTGGCGCATACGGAATGTCCGTTCACGATCACGTCGCCTGCTTGCGCTTGAAGAAGGCCCGCCATGAGTTTGAGCAGCGTTGACTTGCCGGCGCCCGACGGCCCTACAAGCGCGACACACTCACCGGGTTCGATGCGGAAACCCACGTCCTTGAGCAGCCAGGGCTCCGTGTCCGAATAGCGGAAGAAGAGAGAGTTGACTTCAATGGACGCGTCTTCCGGTCCGGAGGCCGACGTGTCAAGGAGATTGCTCTCCGGTTTTGCCAGGACCACATCCGCCAGCCGCTGTACCTGCAGGGAGAGCATGCGGAATTCAAACATGCGGTCCACCAGATTGGTGATGCGGGCTTTGAACTGCTCCTGATAGGCGACAAAAGCGAAGAGCATACCCACACTGAACGCTCCATTCAAGACCGCCATGGCTCCGAGCCACACCACCGCCACGGTTTGTGCGCCGAAAAATAATGCGTTGGCTGCTTTGAACAGAAGCGATAATTTTTCCGTGGCCACCTGCGCATTCGTGGTGTTTGCCAGCAGGTTCATCCATTTTGCTTTCCGGCTGTCTTCGCGGTCCAGGACTTTAATCGTGCGGATGCCGCGCAGGGTCTCAATGAAGAAGGTCTGCTGTTTGGACAGAGAAATGATTTGTTCCTCCATCGATCTTCGCAAGGGGTGATAAGCAAAGTTGCGCAACGCCACATAGAGCAGGACGCTGACCATTACGATCAGAGTGAGCGAGCGGCTGTAAAAAAACATGACCGCCAGCACAAAGATGGAAACCAGGCCGTCGAGGAGAGCTTCAATGAAATTGTTGGTCAGGGTGCGCTGGATCGCCTCCGCGCCTTCGAACCTGGACATGATGTCGCCGAAGTAGCGTTTTTCGAAGAATGAAACCGGCAGTCGGATAAGATGAGAAAAAATGTTGGCGTACCATTGAAGCTTGAGCGACGAGCCGAAGTACAGCGTTGTCCAGCTTCTGAGCGCGCCCAGCAACGATTGCAAACCGATCAGCAACATGAAGCCGATGCCCAGGGTCAGCAGCAGGTCACGGTCATGCCCCGCCACTACTTTGTCCACTGTCAGTTGCAGGAACAAAGGGCTGATGATGGAGAAAAACTCAAGAGCTGCCGCAAGCAGGAAGATCTGGCCCAGAGCGCGTTTCAATCCGACGATGCGTCCGGTCAGGTCACTGAGCCGGAGCGAACGGGTTTCATCAAGACGAGTGAAGGCAGGGGTCGGCGTGAGTTCCAGAGCAACGCCGGTGAAGTGCCGGCTGGCTTCGCCATGACTGAGTCTTCGCGGACCAGTGCCCGGATCGTGCACCACAATATATTTCCGGGCCGTTTTCTTCAGGACGACGAAATGGTCCATGTCCCAGTGCAGGATGCAGGGCGTCCGCAGGTAGATCAGATCTTCAAGCTCCACGCGCACCGGGCGTCCAGTCAGATCAAGTTGACCGGCAAATTTGATGATGTGGGCCAGTGTGGTGCCCCGCAGTGAGAGCGAAAAACGTTGCCGGAGCGCGGGCAAATCAATCCGAGCGCCATGGTAGCCTGCCACCATGGCCAGGCAGGCAAGTCCACACTCCGCCGCTTCGGTCTGAAAAACAACCGGCAGCTTTGGTCCCCATGAGAGTCTCAATTTCGGCAAATGTGTTTTCGTCCCTGGCCCGCTCAAGCTCCGGGCCGTTCGAACAGCCATTGGATGAAAGGCTTGCGTCGAAGCGGGATTTCCGCTTCGATTGGAACTCCCGTTTGCGGCGGATCATTGGTCTGTGAAATCTGTGTCTGTGAAATCGGTGTCTGCAAAACCTGTGTCTGCGAGAGCTGTGCCGCCTGCGGCATGAGCGACACCGTGATTTTGTACGCCGGCTCGCTTATGGATACATTGGCCAGAGCAACTTCCGCGGGACTCAGAGGCGCATTTGAAATCTGCTGCACCGTGCCGCTTGGCTCCCTGAGTCCGTCAGGGCAAGTCCGGCAAAGGAGAGATACCCGATTACCAGGATGCAGGCTTGCCATCCAGCGGCTGGGAACATAGAAATTCGCGATACGCTGTGAACCGTCAAGTGTCGTTGCCTTGCTACTGCCAGCCAGCAAAACGCCGGGTACATGGGCTTTTTCGGTGTAGTGGCCCAGGACAAGAAAAGCCATGGTGCAGGCTGCAAGGGCAATCCCCAGCCATCCAAGAAATAATAAAGACAGCGGACGGATCAATATGATCTGGCCATGAAATTTGTGCTGCTGGGCGGCCAGGGCTTCCGGACGAAAGAGTGGCAAAGGTTTGATTTCGTTCTGTTGAGCTGCAGAGCCGAGAGCTTTGCCTGATCGCTGCATCGTAGAGCACCCGCGCACCTAGGCACGAAAGGCAATAGTACGACCTGCATATATAAAAAGGATAAAAAATCATTAACAAAACAGGGCGGCCGGTTCCATTTTGGGAATTCGCGGAAGGCCTTGAAAGGCTTATGGAAGAACCTGCTAAGGAATGAGGTGGCTATGTGCTTTCTTTATAAGCCATGAAGTCGGTGGGGGTACAGTCTTGTCGGCAACTCATCGCTGGCGGGATGACGTCCAGCAAGCAAAAATCCCGCTGCTATTTCTAGAAGAAATGCCAGATGCGGTCTGGAGTGACGACTACGGCTTACGCCACACTCACCGGAGCGACGGAGCGTTTAGGAAGCATTTCGCCGATGCGTTTGATCTGCGCTCCCACGCCGCGGAGCTTCTCTTCGATCCGTTCATAGCCGCGGTCGATGTGATACACGCGGTCCAGAATGGTTTCACCGTCGGCGATCAGGGCCGCGATCACCAGGGAAGCTGAAGCGCGCAGATCGGAGCATTGGACGGCGGCTGAACTCAGGGGCGTCCTGCCCCGGACAACGGCGTGTGATCCTTCCACTCGGATGCTGGCGCCCATCCGCACCAGTTCCTGCGCGTGCATGAAGCGGTTCTCAAAGATGTTCTCAGTGATCGTGGATGTGCCTTCGGCCTGGGTCGCCAGGGCCATGTACTGCGCCTGCATGTCGGTGGGGAAGCCCGGATATTCTTCGGTGCTGATGTCGGCGGCACGCAGTTGGTTATTACCGATGACGCGCACGGAGTCGCCAGAGGACAGGATCTTGACTCCGCATTCTTCCAGCTTTTGCAGCAGCGCGCCCAGGTGGCTGGGTTCACAATTTGCGACCGTGAGATCTCCGCGGGTCAACGCGCCGGCAATCACGAATGTTCCAGCTTCAATGCGGTCCGGAATAATACGATGGCGCGTCCCATGCAGCTTGTTGACGCCCTGAATACGAATGGTGCTCGTACCCGCGCCTTCAACTCTTGCTCCCATCTTGTTCAGCAGAGCGGCAAGGTCGGTGACTTCCGGCTCACGGGCGCAGTTTTCCATAATGGTCTCGCCTTCGGCCAGCGTGGCCGCCATCATCAGGTCTTCCGTGCCGGTCACGGTGATCTTGTCAAAAAGAATATGGCCGCCGCGCAGGCGTTCCGCACTGGCTTCAATGTAGCCGTGTTCCTGGGTGATGATTGCGCCGAGCTTTTCCAGGCCCTTGATATGCAGATCAATCGGACGGGCGCCGATGGCGCAGCCTCCCGGCTGAGAGACGCGCGCGCGCCCCATGCGGGCCACCAGCGGGCCCAGGACCAGGGTGGAAGCGCGCATGGTTTTTACCAGTTCGTAAGCGGCTTCAGGGTTGACCAGGTTGTTGCAGCAAATGGTGGTGCGATGATGAGCGCGGCCGTATCCCAGCTCAACTTCTGCTCCCATCGAGACAAGCAGGTTACGCTCCGTCTGTATATCGCGAACGTCAGGGATGTTTTCCAGGGTGACCGGTTCATCGGTCAGGATGGCGGCAGCCATGGCCGGCAGAGCGGCGTTCTTGGCTCCGCTGACGCGAATGCTGCCTGCCAGCGGATTGCCTCCGCGAATGACAAATTTATCCATAAAACTCTCACGCGGCTCCACCGCGTTCTTGAAGTCAACTCGAATCGTGCGGCTGCGCGCAGCGGGCTTCCGCGGGTCTTGCATCTGCGGCAAGGAACCTGGCCCATCAGCGTTGGCGGCGGTAACGCTTCGCGACTTGGGAACAAGCTTCATTCTAAATTACCTGCTGCGATCGCCTTTCGAACATTGCCGTTAACTTCCTTGAGGCGCTTTATGGCCGCAGCCCGGCCCAAACCTGCCTTCAACATGATAAGCGCTATTCCAACCTGGTTGCCCGCGGCTTTGAGCGTTTTTTCCGCTGTCGCGCGGTCTACTCCGGACGCTTTTTCCACAATACCCAAACCGCGTTCTACCAGCTTTTTATTTTTTGTGTGCACGTTGACCATCAGGTTTCCGTAGATGTATCCAAGACGTGCCATCGCCCCTGTAGTTAGCATGTTGAGGGCCATTTTCTGTGCAGAGCCGGCCTTCATGCGCGTTGAGCCGGAAAGCGCCTCCGGACCAACTTCAGCGACAATCTCGATTTCCGCTACCCGGCCCAGCTCCGATCCCGGATTGCAAACCACAGCTACGGTCTTAGCGCCCTTTTTACGCGCGTATTCAACCGCTGCGACTGTGTATGGCGTGCGTCCACTGGCAGCCACGCCAACCACAACATCTTTCTTTCCAGGTTTGCGTTTGGCCAGATCGCGCTGTCCCGCCTGGCGTGAGTCTTCATTAAACTCGGCTGCATGGCCCAGGGCTTTGTCGCCACCGGCAATCACATATTGGATGGTCCGGGGATCAGTATTGAAAGTAGGAGGGCATTCCGAAGCGTCGAGCGCGGCAAGGCGACCGCTGGTCCCAGCGCCAACGTAAATCAGCCTGCCACCGTTGCCGATGGCTTCGGCAATCGCGTCGATGGCCAGTGCGATCTGGGGCAGAGCCTTCTCTACGGCCCCGGCGACCTTCTTGTCTTCATCATTAATAACGCGGGCGATCTCGAGCGCGGACTTGGTGTCCAGGTCAGAGGAAGCGCGGTTGGGCTGCTCCGTCCCGAGTTTATTTATATTGGCGTTGCGTAGGCTCACGTCAATGCCTCGACCACTGCGTCGTGGAATGCCGGGCGGATTTGCTTGATGACTTGCGAACCGCGGTCCGGCCACGTGCGGTTCGTTAGCAGCGTAACAGAGAGCTGGCGTTCCGGGTCAATCCATAATGAGGTGCCGGTATAGCCCAGGTGGCCGTAGGATCGGGCAGAGAAATACTTGCCTGATTGTGAGGGCTGTGAAGGGGTGTCCCAGCCCAGGGCGCGGGAGGTTCCGAGTGGAAAATCCTCACGCTGGGTAAAAATTTCCACCGTGCCTGGCCGAACCAGAGGCTCGCCGCCGCACAGAATGCATTGTGCAAAAACTGACACGTCGCGTGCCGTGGCGAACACGCCAGCATGACCAGCTACGCCCCCCATAACCCAGGCGTTTTCGTCGTTGACCTCACCCTGGATGACGTGATGGCGGAAGGTTTGGTCATCGACGGATGGTGGAATCAGCGGCTGACAGTTTTTGGGTGGTTTGTACGTCATGCTTGCTAACCCGATTTGGTCAAAGATTTCACGTTGACAGAGCTTGTCCAGCGGCTCCCCGGCCAGCCGCTCGAGCGCTTCGCCCAACAGAATAAAGCCAATATCGCTGTATTCTGCGCGCGTACCGGGATCGGCCGTCAGGGGTACGTGCAAGGCTTGCAGCAGTAACTCGTCTTTACTATGTGCTGTCTGGAACAGTTTCATATAGGCCGGCAGACCGGAAGAATGCGCCAGAAGCATACGGAATGTGATCTGGCGCTTGCGTGCGTCGCCATCGGCAAACTCAGGCAGGGTATCAGCCACCACGTGTTCCAGGTGAAACTGGCCACGGTCTTGCATGATCATGCAGGCGGTGGTGGTGGCCACAGCTTTGGACACCGAAGCCAGGTCGTACACGGTCTTCGGCGTGATCGGAGAGGAATTGGGGTCATAGGTGAAACGCCCGAGGCCTTTCAAAGCGATAAGCTTTTCCTGGTGCGCAATCGCCACAGAAGCCCCCGGAAAGGCCCGCTGCTCGATGCCTGACTGCAAGATTGCAAACGCGCGCTGGAACTGCTGGTCCTGGCCGCTATGCGCGTTGGTAAGAAAGTTGTTGGTACTTTGGTGCAGAAAGAACCCTCAAAGTTGCTTTTGTGTTCGGTTTATAACACACTCAGTTGAGAGATGAAATCATTGCGAAAAATCGTTGGTTTGGCCCCTGTTCTGATTTTCCTGTCGAGTTCACTTGTAGCTTCGCCTGCACAGACGGCGCCGGCGCAAAAGCAGACCGTGCCGGCGCAAAAAAAGACGACACAAAAAAAGGCGAAGCCGGAGCAGGAGCCCGCCAAGCCAATCGCGAACTTTGCTCCCATTGACGCCCTGGTGCAAGAGAAGATTGATGACCAGTCCGTGACGGGAGCGGTGCTGGCCGTAGGGCACGATGGCCGCATCGTGCATCAGAAGGCTTTTGGGTTTCGCGCCACGTCGCCCCGGCTGGAGCCCATGACCGTGGACACCATTTTTGATCTGGCGTCGCTCACGAAAGTGGTTGCCACCGCACCCAGCGTGATGCGACTGGTGCAATACGGGCAGGTGCGCCTGGATGAGCCAGTGGCTCATTACATTCCCGACTTTGCCATGAACGGCAAAGATAACGTCACGGTCCGCCAGTTGCTCACGCATTATTCAGGATTGCGACCGGACCTGGATCTGAACACTCCGTGGGAAGGCCAGGAGACGGCCTTCCGTCTGGCGCATGAAGAAAAGCTACAGTCGCCGCAGGGCTCGCAGTTCGTCTACAGCGACATCAATTTCTTCGAACTGGGTGAACTGGTGCAGCGGCTTTCCGGAATGTCTCTGGATAAATATGCCGAAGTCCACGTCTTCCAGCCGCTGGGGATGAAGCATACGCGCTTTCTTCCACCCGCGGAGTGGCGCGGCAAGATTGCAGAGACCTTGTCGATCGATCACCAGCATATCTTGCGTGGTCACGTGCAAGACCCCACGGCGGGCCGCATGGGCGGCATTGCCGGACATGCTGGAGTATTTTCCACCGCTGGAGATCTGGCCCTCTACGCTCAGGCGTTGATCAGCCGCAAGACCATCCTCTCCGCGGACATCATTGAAAAGATGACCACGCCGCAGCAGCCGCCGAACGCCACTGACGTCCGCGGGTTGGGCTGGGACATTGATTCACCCTACTCCACCAACCGTGGCGTGCTGCTTCCCGTGGGCTCGTTCGGGCATACCGGATACACCGGCACATCGATCTGGATCGATCCTTACACCAATACTTATGTCATCCTGCTGACCAATTCGGTGCATCCGCATCAGGGCACCCAGATCATTTCCCTGCGCTCGCGAGTGGCCACGGCAGTGGCGTCGTTGCTGCACCTGGACGTGAGCTCTCCCACCCGTGAAAAATTGCTTGCCATCACCGGATACAACGAGGCCGCGTCGGCTTCGCGGCATGTAGGTGCGCGCAACGGCCACGTGCTCACAGGGATTGACATCCTGGAAAGAGATAGTTTTCTACCGCTGAGGCAAGGTAAAGAGCAGATGACCATCGGCCTGCTGACCAACCAGAATGGGCAGGACCTGCAGGGCAATCGCACGATTGATTTGCTGGCCGCTGCGCCGGGCATCAAGCTGGCAGCTATCTTTAGTCCTGAGCACGGAATTTTTGGCGCGATTGACAGCACGAAGGTTGATGACATGACTGACCCCGTCACAGGCATTCCCATCTACAGCCTGTACGGAGGCACAGATGCAAAGCGCCGTCCGCCCATCGAGCTGCTGAAAACCCTGGATGCAGTGGTCTTTGATCTGCAAGATGCCGGCGCACGTTTCTGGACCTATCAAGCTACGCTGGGATACCTGCTGGAAGCAGCGGCCCAGGCCAATATTGAAGTTGTAGTGCTGGACCGGCCTAACCCGATTAACGGCGCTTACGTGCAGGGGCATGTGTCTCAGGCGGACATGCCACTCTTTACCAATTACCATGCTATGCCGGTGCGCCACGGCATGACCTTTGGCGAGATGGCCCAGTTGTTCAATGCGGAAAACAAGATCGGCGCGCGCTTGCGCGTTATCCCCATGGAAGGCTGGCTGCGCGGTGATTGGTTTGATTCCACAGGGATCGTCTGGACCAATCCTTCGCCCAATCTCCGATCGGTGAATGAAGCCGCGCTGTATCCCGGTGTGGCGCTGGTGGAAGGCACGAATGTCTCTGTGGGCCGCGGCACGGACACGCCTTTTGAGGTCATGGGAGCACCATGGATTGATCCGCGCGCATTGGCCAGCTATCTCAATGCTCGTTTGATCGCGGGAGTGCGCTTTGTGCCCGTGACTTTTACTCCCAATAGCGGTCCGTATTCCGGCCAGCAGTGCAAAGGCGTGAACATTATTGTTACCGATCGGAGCGTGCTGGATTCTCCGGAACTGGGAATCGAAATCGCGGCGGCCTTGAAGAAACTCTATCCCGACAACTGGAAGATCGAGCACATGATCACCGCGCTTTCCAACCAACAGATATTTGACGCGCTGGCCAAGGGCGACGACCCGCGCGACATCGCCCAGTCCTGGCAGGACGATTTACAGAAGTTCAAAGAACTGCGGGCGAAGTATCTTTTGTACAAATAGTGCTGAAAGGGGAATCGGGTGATCGCCGACATCGCGCGTGATCGGAACACAAACACATTGGGAGATGCGAACAAAGATCTCACCACGGAGGCACAGAGGCGCGGAGAAGACTGCCGGAACGGCGGCTTTTCCGATCACCCGATCACGTGCGATCACGTGCGATCACGGCGATCACCCGATTCCTCCCATTCTCCGTGCCTCCGTGGTGGAATTGGGTTTCGTCTATACTTCCGTGCATGGACCTGCACATTGGCACCTCGGGATGGTCGTATCCAACGTGGAAGCCGGCTTTTTTCCCGGACAAGCTTCCCTCCAAACGCTTTCTGGAGTTTTATTCCACGCAGTTGAATGCCGTGGAGTTGAATGGCACTTTTCGCCGCATGCCCACGGCCAGTGCTATCGCCGGATGGGTGGGCAGCACCACGCCCGACTTTCGCTTTGCCGCCAAGGTGCACCAGTCCGTGACGCACTTCAAACGGCTCAAGGACGCCGACCAGCCATTGCGTTTCTTCCTGCAAAGCCTGGAACCCATGCGTGAGTCAGGCAAGCTGGGGCCGATTCTGGTCCAGGTGCCGCCGAATCTCAAAGCCGACACCGGTTTGCTGGAAGCGTTTGTACAGTTGCTGCCCGTGGCTTATCAGTTTGCTTTTGAGTTCCGGCATGAGACCTGGTTTGTTGACGCGGTGTTTGAAATCCTGAAGAAGAAGAACGCCGCGCTGTGCTGGGCGGAAAGCGAGAAGATAGCTGTGCCTCACGTGGCCACAGCCAACTTTCTTTATTACCGGCTACGTGTACCCGGGCTTAGCGCGGAGCAGTTGAAGAAGATTGGCGAAGACCTTCAAGTCCAGCGCAAAGACCGCGAGGTCTATGCTTTCTTCAAACATGAAGACGAGCCGGAAGGCGCACTCAACGCCGTGACCGTGGCGCGGATGAATGGCATCGAAGCGAAACCGTTTGTCATGCCGGAAAAGAAAACGGTAGCAAAAAGCAGCAAACTTAAATAGGACGCTAAATCAAAATGGAGCTTGGTTGATGGGTGCCAAGAATTCTTTGTCTCCCAGTTGCCATAGTAGGAAACTCCACTGATCTGCTAAGCGCTCGTCATATTGGTCGCGGGTCGAGCCGTAGCCGTGGCCCGCATCAAAGTCAACCCGTAGCACGACAGGTTTTTTACTGCTTGTTGCAGCTTGCAGTCGGGCGACCATTTTGGCAACCATCCAGGAAGGCACTCGTGGATCGTGAACGCCGGTGATGGCGAAAACCGCAGGGTAGGAAGTCCCGTCAACAACGTGATGGTAGGGGCTGATGGCGAACAGGTACTTAAACCCTTCGGGATCATCCACATCTCCGAGTTCAGGGACATTAGCCGCTCCTCCCTGAGTGCGTTGAAACCGTAGCAGATCCGTTACACCGACGTTGTCAACCGCAGCGGCGAACATCTCAGGATGCTGTACCAGAGCGCCGCCCACGGCGATGCCGCCAGCGCTGGTGCCCATGACAGCCAAATGCTGCGGTGAGCTATAGTGGTTTTCGATGAGGTATTTTCCTGCTGCCACCATGTCGTCAATGGTGTGCTGTTTGGTGCTCTTCATCCCCGCCAAATGCCAGGCTTCTCCAAACTCTCCACCACCACGGAGATGAGCATAGGCGAGAACGCCTCCTCTTTCCACCCAGGCCAGACTGGTGGCAGAGAAGACCGGATCGGCTGACCACCCATAGCCGCCATAACCGGAATAAAGCGTTGGGTGGGAGCCGTCCAGGGCGATGTCACGGCGGCAAATGATGGAGAGTGGCACTTTTGTGCCATCGGCACTGACGGTAACAACTTCGCGCGATTCGATTGCGGAAAAGTCCGCCGGATCCGGAGGTATCCATCCAGTATCTTTCACAACACGTGTCACTGGATCGAACGAAAAAACTGCGGAGGAGCGCGTCCACGAGGTTACGACGAAGTAGATATCTCGGAAATGCACGTTGACATCGAGGGTTGAGATGGTGCCCGGATACGGGAGAGGTACAAGGCTCGCTTTTTCGGATTTATCGTAAGGCAGCCGCTGCAACTCGAAGCTCAGGCCGCGGCGCATTTGCACATAGAGCGCGTCAGAAGAGGCATAAATGTCGCTCAAAACCCTATCGCTCTCCGGTACCAGTGTGGTCATGTTATTGCTGTCTGGATGATCCAAATCCAGCACCAGAACCTTCCTGTTGGGCGCGTTTTTTTCGCTCAAGACATAGAGAGTGGAGCCGTGGACCGCAAATGCATAAATCTTGTCCTCGCTGGAGAACAGTTTGCTCCAGGGCGTGGTCGGCCCAGTGGCATCCTTCAGCGGAGCAATGTATAGACTGTCCCGAGAGGTAGTGCCAGCTGTGTAATAGCTAATCAAGTGAGGACTGCCAGGGTACACCTTAAGGAAAGAGAATCCAGCTTTGGGTATATCAGGAGACCCGGCCAGGCCAGGACCGAGGATTGCCGGGTCTTTCTCGGGGTCTCGACCCAGGATATGGAGGAACGTTTTTTGATTTTCATAGATGGCACTCGGTGGTGCTCCGGTGGGAAGCTCCTGCAGACGTCCGTAGTAGAACGATTTATTGTCGGGACGCCAGGAGGGTGACCCGTACTGAGTGCGGGTTATCGCATCCTGGAGTAGCCGGCCGCTGGCTACATCGATGACGCGAATAACGTCATTCTCCGAGCCGCCTACTGAAACCCCTACCGCAACATGGCTTCCATCTTGTGAAGGGACAAAGAAGTCAATTGCAGCATGCTGGTTGCCTTTGCCGTGATCCGCGGGATCAAAGAGCTTCCTCACCCTGCCACTGGGCTCTCTCACCATCAGCGAAGCGCTTGTTGCTCCGGGTAGAAGCTCGCGATAGAACCGGCGCGCTCCTCTCCGGTCACCAATACTGCGAAAGATCACGCCATTGTCCAGTTGCTTGATTCGAGCCGTCAATCTGGCGCGTGGTTCTTTGAGTGCCAGTAATACTGACTTGGTGTAATCATTTTGCGACTGAAGAAAACTCAGAAGTCCGGGATTGTCGGCGTCAGCCTCCATCCATCGGTACGGGTCAACAACGTTGGTCCCGAAATAGTTATCGGTGACGTTCTCGATTCGTGCGGGCGGGGGAATTGGTACCGCGCTCGACGAGGCAGGTGTCCCTTGCTGTGCCTGCGGCCGAACCGATACCAACACGATGAGGCAGAAACAACGCAATGTCTTCAATTCAAGCATTTTCAACATACGAGTAGTGGCGACCTTTGGGCTCTCTTGTTGGCCTTCTCTGCACAAATGGGATGCTAGTTCGCTGCTAACACGTCGTTATAGTAATTGAGTATGACGCGCCGCGGTTTGTCCTTGACTCCTCCCAGAGAAATCTTCTGCTCGAATGAACTATTGCCGATCAGCCTGGCTCGTCCCAGCATTGTGACCTTGCCATCGGCCAGTTCCAGGTAAATCGGGACCATCATGCGGAAATTCTCGTCCACTCCGGACTGCGTCAGTTTGATATTCAGAATTATCTTGCCGGTGGGATCGGCATCGAAGGTGGCCGTGTCCAGCGTGTACTGAGGAAGAGCGGTCCCGTAAACGTATTCATTGAAGAACCAATCTAACGAACCGCTACCGAAAGACTTCATCGTGTCGGGCATATGTTTTTCCACGATGGCCTTAAAGTCTTCCGTGGTGGCCGAACGCCCGGAGTATGTCTTTACAAAATCGCGCATAGTTTCCTTGAACAATGTGTCGCCGGACTCCTGGCTCCACATCATCATGCGCACCATGTGCAGGATATAAGCGCCTTTGGCGTAGATGAGGCTGCGGTAAATGTCAAAACCGGCTTTGCTGTTGTCCAGGCGGTATCCCATGGTCACCGGGCCAACGTCAATCGCGCGGAAACCCTGCCTGTTCTTTTCGACGATGGTTTTCCGTTCGTCCTCCCAGAACTTCATGAACATCTTCTTGCCCTTATCGCCGTAAGCGCCTTGTAGAAACAAGGAGGCGGAAAAATCGGCAAAGCCTTCACTCATCCACTGGTCGCGATAGGAATGGAACCCCACCACTTGCCCCCACCACTGGTGTGCTACCTCGTGCGGCGTGACCACGTCCCAATAGCCGCGATCATCGCTGAATCCCAACTGGTGGCGCACCGTCGTATCGTAAAAAGAGCAAATGGGCAGCCACACCAGTCCCGGCCACGATTGTCCATAGGTGCAGGCGGTTTGTTGCGTGAGATTCAGCCGTTTGAAAGGCAGCTGGCCAAAATAGTCGCCATAAAGAGTCACGGCAAACCTGGCCTCCGAAAGGGGCCCTTTCATCATGCTGACCGTGCTCAGATTGCCCATGGTGCCTCCGCGAAGTCCGGCGGCCCAATCGGGCGGGTCTTCATTGGCATAGGCAGCCACCAGGAAGTCTTGCGTCGTGAGTTTAACGTCTTCTTCCTTCATCCTGCCAAACTGGAATCCGGCCACCGCTTGTGCAATGTCACTTTTCCACACCGTGACGCTCAGTCCGCCTTCCACTTTCTCGCTGATCAAACTGCCCGTGGCCGCCATTTTCAGGGCTTTGGGAACGCGAAACGTCATGTCGTACTGGGTGTAATCGCTCAGTCCCGCGCCGGCGTTTCCGGGATACCAGCTTTCGCGTGCAACAGGATAATAATTGCCGCTTCCTTCATTCTTTACCGCATCCTTGCCCGAGTACTCGATGGATACCTCATACTTCTCGCCTTTGGACAGCGCCTTGGGGAGCACTACATAGAATCCCGGGTCTTCATTCTTGTTTTCCTGGATGAAAGACACCGGCTGGCCGTCCTGCGACTTTACGCTTTGTACCCGCAGCGTGGGAAACATCGCAAACTCCACCACACGCAAACCAGGCACCAGGGAAACGAATGAGGTTGTCGCTTTTCCAATCAGGTTCGCATTCCCCTCGATTGTGGTATCCAGGACCTGATGTTCGATATGGATCCTCGAGCTGTTTTGCGAGGCGGCGCCGAGATGTTGCCGATACTCCGACGAATAGTGAAATGCGGCCCAAACCCCGCTCTTGTCGTCGCTGTAGGTCATCAGTTCGACTTCATCCGGCGATGCGCCTGGAGCGCCGTTGGGATCCACGAAATACAGCAGCTTGTCCTCGTAGTGCTTGCCATGGACAAAGGCGACGAACAGCCCGCCCGTCCCGTCCCGCAGTACGTCCGCAAGAATGCGCGCGGTGAGGTTGTAGCTGAGCTTTTTACGCATTGTCTGCTGGCTCTCTTGCAGCAGGTTGCCCTCACAACCGACGGTGGCTGCACCGCCGGCTTTCTTGAGCTCGTCATAGGTGGTGTCAGTAAATCGGAGCGCCAACCGGGTAAAGCTCTCATTGAAGCTGTCTTCGCGTGTCAACAGACGCAGGCTTCGTTTTTCGTCCGCGGACGGAGCCACAAGCGTCATGGTGCCTTCTCCCACAAACACCGCCCCCGTCACTTTCCCTTGCACCGGCGCGACAAAGCAGACGGTCCCGGAAGTCAGGTGAAATGTTGCGGCGTCGCGTTTAATCTCCACATTGCTGACCGAGACGGCTTCAGTGCCCAGACCGATGTTGCGCAGCTGCTGGTACACAGGATCAGAGTTGGCCGAGCCTGGTGTATCGGCCGCGCGTGTGGTCGCGACAAAAGCTAGCAGGCACAGGAATAGTAAAGCGCACTGCGCACGGGAAAGGGACAGCATGAAATCCTCCATCAACCTGGAAGGTATTTAATCGGGGGTCGTGCCTATTCTACGTCAAACAGCATCTGGCGTGTTAAGAAACTATGCCAGTTTGTGCCTTTGCGATGTACTTACCTTCGCTGTCTATTGCCATTAGCAATATGCTTTACCCTCTCCGTTACCTTCTCGATCTACCCGCGTTCGATACGAAAGGTATAGCAACCGGCGATCGTGGAGTTTACCTGGATGTAGTCTATGTTCTCGCGAGCAAACAGGCGATGGATTGCCGGTTCCATGCTGCCATCCGTTACATATTCCGTGGCAAGCAGCTGGCGGCCGCGCGAATAGGCTTCCAGAGTGCGTGGGCTGGAACGAAGTTCCTCCGGGAAGCCGCCGTTTTCAGAATAGCGCTCACAAGCACTCGCATGGATGTAGACCGGACCGGGCTGGGGAAGAGGTTCCACGCCGGCAAAGCGGTCATAGGTGAACAGGATGCGCCTGGCGCCGGCCTGGATCTGGTGAAGACAGTGACGGCAAGGAGCGCTGTCTGTCCCGGTTTCAATGTGGGCGGGAAATCCGTAGACCGGCGCCAGCAGAGTGGCACGAACGGATTCTGCGATTTCACTGGGGATAGCTACAATCCGGATCGGTTGCATGGTTCCTCCTTGTTCTGATCAACATGATTCTGCGGGAAAACGGCGCAGGCGACTATCCGGTTCTTGCTGTGAAAATGAAATCAAAAGGAACCCTGGCGCGTCTGCGCTCAGGTGGACAACGAAGGGAGTTGGTAGTGAGCGAAAATGAACGCTTCCGCAACCCTTCGCTGTCAAGATGTACTGATTCGCAATTGATTCGCTGCAAAGAAACGAGCTATGATCGCGGTGCGCTTAGGCGTGAGCGGCACGATCTCTGAAATTTGGCGGCTATCGGCTTTCTGGTCGTTAGCTTTTGGCTTGTGTCCGGTGTGTTCGCTGCATGGTAAGAGCGCTTCGCCCGTGGGACACTTCAATTTGTCTCAGACTAGGGGTTCACCTCATCACGCCGGGGTGGAAGTGGGGTGACCTGGGGTGTGAGTGGGGTGGAATGGCGTGAAACAGGGGGTGGCAGGGAGGGGGTGGCAAGTAACCACGTTGGCTATTGGCCAAGGGAACGTAAGCGAAGGATACTGAAAGAGAACCTTAAATCATGAAGCCGGAAAATCAACGCGTGCAAGAGCGGTTTCTCGACTACCTAAGAGTCGAGAAAGGGCTGGCGCTGCTGACGGTCAGGTCCTACCAGTCTGATCTGGTTCAGTTCTCCGAATTCCTGGAGTCACGCCGTCGCATGCTGTTGCAGGCGCGCCGGGACGATGTCCGCGCATTCATGAGTCAGTTGTTTTCTAACGGGGTGGGAGACCGCTCCGTAGCGAGAAAGCTTTCCACGCTGCGCCACTTCTACAAGTATCTGCTGCTGGACCGGATGACCCAGCATGATCCTACGTTGGAGATCGATTCACCACGGCAATGGAAAGTGCTGCCTAAGTCACTAGCTGGGAGCGAGATTGATTCCATGCTGAAGGCGGCGGGGACAAAGAGCGAGTCGAGACTGTCCGCGGCGCTGGCCCAGCGCGATCAGGCCATGCTGGAAGTGCTCTATGCCGGCGGGCTGCGTGTCTCCGAGATTGCCAATGTGAAGCTTGAGGACCTGAAGCTGGAACTGGGGCACGTACTGGTGCGCGGTAAGGGAGACAAGGAAAGGCTGGTCCCGTTGGGACGAGCAGCGCAGGAGTCGGTCCGAAATTATGTCGCGGACGGACGCGAAGCACTGTTGAACAACAAGGTTTCGTCGATGCTGTTTGTGCGTCGCGGCGGAGGCAGGCTTACGCGCCAGCGCATATGGCAGATGGTGAGCGCAGCGTCGGCTTCCGGACGTCACGCCAGCCCACACACGCTGCGGCACAGCTGCGCCACACACATGGTCGAAAATGGGGCTGACTTGCGGACGATCCAGACGATCCTGGGCCATGCTGACATCTCGACCAGCCAGATCTATACCCACGTGGCCCTGGACCGGCTGAAGAACGTTTATCGCAAGTTTCACCCACGTGGCCGAAAGACCACGCCAGAGAGTAGACCGTGAATCAACAGCCGGGAGCCCGCATCGCTACAGAGATCCGGAAGGGCATTCAGAAGTTTCTGGAGTCGCTGCGCGGAGAAAGAAACGCTTCCGCGCACACCGTGCGTGCCTATGGCAACGAACTCCGCCGTTTTGGCGAATACCTTGGGCCAGAAGCTGGATGGAAAGACGTTGACCATGTTTTTATCCGTGGGTTCCTTTCCCATCTGCATTCGAGTGGGCTGAGTAAAGTGTCGGTGGCGCGGGCGCTGGCGGCTCTGCGGTCGATGTACAAGTGGCTGGCGCGGGAAGGCATGGTGCGGCAGAACCCGGCCAAGCTGGTGGCAACGCCCAAGCTGCCCAAAAAACTGCCACGCGTGCCCACGATGGAAGAGATCAACGGCGTGCTCAATACGGACATGCCGGAAAGGGCCGCTTTTCCTGAGCGCGATCGCGCGATCTTTGAGCTGCTGTATGGCTGTGGCCTGCGCAATTCGGAGCTTGTGGGGATTGAGCTGGGAGACATCGACGAAGCCAACGGCGTTATCCTGGTCCGGGGCAAAGGGAAAAAACAGCGTTATGTTCCGCTCGAAGGCGCGGCAGAAGAGGCCTTGCGCGCCTATCGCGTGGCGCGGCAGAAAGTCCTTGGCCAGGGGCGGAAAAATACAAAACGGCTTTTTATCAACCAGCGCGGCGGGCCCCTGACGACGCGCAGCGTGGCGCGGATCGTAAAACAAATCGCTGTGGCCAATGGGCTGCCGCCGGACATACATCCACACACGTTGCGCCATGCTTTCGGCACGCACATGCTAAGTGAAGGCGCCGACTTGCGCGCCATTCAGGAGCTTCTGGGCCATGAGCGCCTGTCGACCACCCAAAAGTACACGCAACTATCGATCCGTCATGTGATGGATGTCTATGACCGGACCCATCCCAGGGCCAAATAGCAAGGTAGGTTGCAACATAGTTTCGTATGGAAACAGTCTGATATTATCTTATGGAATTTCCAGGCCAGATATGAAATTCTAAGCTTCCCCCTAAGGAGCCACGATGAGAAGAGTTGTGTTGTTGGCATTTCTCGCCCTTTTCAGCCTGCCGCTTTGCGCCCAGCAGAGCGTAGCCGAGATTGCAGCCCAGGCCAAGGCCGCCCGCGCATTACCGGCGAATGCGCCCACCCGGGACCAGGTACTAACGCTTTTTGACCTTCTCCAGGTACGCAAGAATATGGCTACCATGATGGATAGCATGAAGAAAGTGGCCCAGGAAGCGGCGGAACAGAATTTCCGTCAGCGTGTTCCCGATGCCACGCCAAAGCAGCTGGAGCTTATGAATAAGATGATCGACGATATGTTTGGCGAAATGCACGTGGATGAGTTCGTTGACGTGAGCATTTCTATCTACCAGAACCATCTTACGAAATCGGATATTGACGAGATCATCAAGTTCTATTCTTCGCCCGTGGGGCAAAAGCTTTTGCGCGAGCAGCCGCAGATGATGCAGGAGAGCATGAAGGCGGCGGGAGAGATCCAGCAGAAACGTATGGAAAGCATCTCCCAAAAGATGGACCAGCGAATGCAGGAACTTGTGGATGCGAGCCAGGAAAAGAGCCCGGCGCCAAAAAAATAATTCGGCGCCATACCCGCTTTTGATCGAAAAACGTGCGCGCGACAGGGCCATTGCAGGACCATGAATCTCTTCGGCAACTATAGTTTCGGCTTCATTTTTGTGGTGATCGCGCTGGTGCATTTCATGCGCCGCCGGCCGGACAATTACTGGCTGTGGATCATCATGCTGGGCGGCGGACTGGGCGCCCTGGCCTATATCGTCATGGAAGTCCTGCCGGACCTGGGGCTTCTGCGGCAGTCTTTTCAGGTTTACTCCCATCGCAAGAGGATTGCGCGGCTGGAAGCCATTGTCCTGGACAATCCTTCGGCCGGCAATTACGAGGAACTCGCGGACCTCTATCTTGAGCAGCGGAAATTCCTGAAGGCGAAGGAATGCTATGACCGGGCCATTTCATCGCGCACGGATTCACCTGATCCCTTTTATCGGCGGGCCTTGTGCGAACTCGCGCTGAATGAATTTCCCAGCGCCGTGGCCGACCTGGAACGCGTCGTCAGGAAGGACGCAAACTACGACTACCAGCGCGCGGCCGGACTGCTGGCTTATGCCTGGGGGAAAAGCGGGCAGGAGGAACAAGCCGCCAGCCTGTTCGAAAAGATTACCCAGACTTCAACGCTCTCTGAAACCCAATACAACTACGCCCTCTTTCTGGCCGGGAAGGGAAAGATGGAGGAGGCACGGCAATGGGCACAACGCGTGATGTTCAAGAAAGCGACGATGCCGCGCTACCTCAAGAGAAGAGAACGTCCGTGGTTTCGCAAAGCTTCAGCTCTGCTCAAGAGACTGCCTGCCTGAAGTAATCCGGTGTAGTATTTTGAGTGCCGGAGAAAGGGTCTTCATGAAAACCTGCTGGTGTTTATCCTTGCTTGTTCTCTCCACCTTGCCTCTTGTAGCGCAGCAACCCTCGGCTCAGAAAAGAGCAACGCAGTCCAAAGCTCCGGCTGGGAAGCCAGTCGCCGGTGCGCCCAGCGCCGAATCTCCAAGCCGGGAACAGGTGTTGACCTTGTTGAATTTGTTGAAAGTGCGCGACACCATCAAGATCACTCTCGATGCCACCAGGCAGCAAGTGCAGGGAAGCGCGGAAGAAACATTTCGGGAGAAGGTCCCTGATCCATCGCCGGAACAACTGAAGTCCCTGCGCGCAGTCGTCGACGAAATTTTTGCGGAAATCTCTCTGGACGAGATCGTCAAAGATGTTGTCCCGGTATACCAGCGGCACCTGACGAAGGCCGATGTTACCGCTCTGATAACTTTCTATTCGTCACCGGTCGGCCAAAAGGTGTTGCGGGAACAGCCGGCCATGGTGCGGGAGAGCATGGAAGCAACCGCAGCCGGACAACAGCGCAAAATGGAGTCTTTGATGACGAGGCTCGAACTGCGTGTACAACAGTTCGCGCTTGACGAGCAGAACAAGAACGCTACAGAGAAGAAATAAGGAGCCAGAACCAAGGCCACTCTCGTTTGCATAAAAACGCTGTCCTTACCATTCTGACTGTCCGCTTTGCGGTTCTTGCGTAGAATCCAGCTATGCTGCACATTTGAATAGATTTAGATTCCTACACCAGCCCAATGGGCCATCTAATCCTTTCGGCACATGGACAATGGCTGGGTGGGCGCTCAGGGATGGTCATGAGTCCATAGACCTTAGCGGCTCATTTCGTGTTTCCGGAAAACACAATAAAATGTTAAAAAATACTAATCTTGATTGACTCGTGCAACAATGCGACCCGCAGTTATGAATATTCAAAAACCGACTTTCCAGAAACGGAACGTTTTTTCGTTTTCTTTCTGGCCGCAAGATTTTCATTTTACAGTTAGATCAACGCTGGTTTCCACGTCGCTTTCCAGTAATAAGCCTGGTTGAATCCCGAAAAGGCAGGAGGTTTGGCATGCCAACAGTCGTATCGTTTCAGAGAAGCACGCAGCAATATCTGGTCGTTGCTCCTGATGGTAATCAGATTGAGATTCCTAAGGAACTGTTTGGACTGTTATGGGATTTTCTGGAGGGCAATAAGCCCGCCGGTTCCGTGGTCATACAATTCAGGAATGGAGGCATAGCGGGCCTGGAGGCGATCATTAAGAAGACCTACAAATAGAACGGCTACTTTTTTGCGGTTTCGGTTTACCGGCCCGATTGCCGGTTGTTGACAAGACGTTAATGGAAGAGCCCTGATTTCGGTTTCCGGAATTTTTCCGGCGTGGACAAGGAATTTGGCTCAGAGAGAGAACGTCAACTCTCTGGGCCTTTATTTGTTTTACGACGACCCTGCAGACGAGAGGACCATGAGGAGAAGTATCAGAATTAATTTAGGAATGGGCTAAGCGCCCGAGGAGTAGATTAGCAATGAGACGGATCCCCCTTGCCGTGTCCCTGCGTGTCATGCCGTTATTCATGGTTGCCAACGAATGTCCTGCTTCCCGCCACCATTCAGATCCGAATGTGCGCCGATGTTAGGGAATGTCTCAAGGCAAGCACTAGGCAAAGGAAGAGTTGAGTTGCTTTGAGTGCCAATCCTCTGGTGAGGCGCTAACAGATCTGGGAAATAAGCGATATCGAAAAGGAATTTTATGGCGGACAGAGTCTATTTCGCAAACGGTGCTACGCAGATGTCCAAGGAAGGTGATCCGGCCCGCGACCACGTGGCCCTCGGGGTAAACAAGGTTTCGAAGCCCCAGGAACCCGACGATGAGGGAAAATATGCTGCGACCGCCCCGGGTGGAACACAACTGGAGATACCCAAAGAGCTTTTTATCGCTCTCTCTGATTTCATCAAGACCCGCAAGTGCCCTGGGTCCATCACGATTCAGTTTCGCAAAGGCGAGATCGTTTGCGTTGAGGCCGTGGCAAAAAAGACGTACCGAAGTTCGTAAATCCCCTAAGCGTTAGGGACAAAGTGTTTTTTAGGAAGGGCCCGTGATTTTGGTTGTCGGAGTTTAGTTTCCGACGTTGACCCAAGATTTGGCCCGGAGATGAGAATCTCTGGGCCATTTTTTATTTCTGGGGTGAAGTTGGCTCCTGTTGATGAGGGGAAACTGTTCGCCACAGGCGGCAGTGGCGCAGTGCCGCTTTCAGCCAGAAGAAAATGCGCAGTTTGCGATCAGGGAAAGGATGGTTCCAATGAAAGGAACTCAGCCAATTAGCGTTCTTCTTGTAGCCATGGTGTCGGCAGCGCTTCATGGGGCCGCCGCCGTGGTGTTTGTTCCAATATTGTCGTTTCTCCTGCTGTCCTGGGGCGCAGCGCCTGTTCAACTGAGCAGTGCCGTTGCCGGGGCGAATAACGGCATGGTTTTTGCCGTGATCGCGCCTTTATGTTGCGCTGTCTTCGGGTTCTTTGCCGGAGCCTTCGCTGCTTTCACGCACAACGTGTTTGCTAAAGACCAACGCCGGCCTGCGGTTGTGATGCAGGAAGAACAAATGTTGGTTCCCGACGCGTCCCTCGCAGCGTAAATCTGGCGCGACGTTCGCGCGTAGCCAGGAAGCCACAGCGGCCTCGCCTTCCCCCGGCGAGGCCTGTGGCGTGTGACTGGTCAAGCGACCGGCACCTGCGAAACCAACGTTACAGCCTAAGTTCCGGGGCTTTTCCTGAGTCGGTGGGCTGCTTTTTGTGGGCGCTTCGCAGGAAGGAATACTCTGGTCAAGGGACCTTTAGGAATCATTCGCGGCCATCGCTTCGCTACACTCACGCTGCTGCATGGCGATATTGCAACGGTGATCTCGGGTGAGGCCGGGTACATTTGGGAATTTAGAGACCACCCTTTTCGAATGCGCGGATTTGGACCTTTCCAACCCTAGGCAGGCCTTTCTGCGATGTATTCGGGCTAACAACGGTCCCATCTTGGAATGTTACCTTCTCCCCAAGCAGTGCGCTGCCAAGGATAATATGCCAGCCGTCCTTGGTCTTTGGTCCGTAAATATTCCAGCCAGCATAGGAGATAACCTGGTCCTCACTCACTTCAATCCAATCGCCTACCCGCAAACCTTCTTTTGTTCTGAACTGCGCGTCCGAAATAACCAGATACTTGACTTGCTTAGTTTCGGAGTCGTAGCCAACAGTGTTGAACTTTACTCCACTGATTTTTAGATCCTGGACGCAAGGGTAGGTTTGCGAAGGAGTTGCGGCACATACCAAGAAGGTGCTGTTCTTCGGAATCTGCGCAGACGTGAGTCGATCTCCGAGATCAAGCTGACCGAATGTTGCAATTGGCAGCAACAAGAAGGTGGGTCCCGCGAATATGCGATTCCAATTCAAGATGTTCTGGAGTATAGCCCTCGGAAATTTCTGCGACAAGGTGGGCGTCGGAAAATCAGGCGGTTTTACCACCCGGACGGATCGCTGGTGAAATCGCGGCGTCACAAGCACCATGGACAACGAAAATTTTGTGGGTTCGGTCCAGAATCTAAAACCACCATTTCAGGCAGGCCAGACACCGACAACAGGAGTAAGCCGATGTCCAGCACTGCCTTTACAGAGGCACAGGCCGTTTCTCATTTGAGTCCAGCCTGGCGGGTTACCTCTGAACTGGGAGAGGGTCATTTCTTTGCCAGCCGTACATTGCTGCGCGACTGATTGCGGGCCGACTTCACAGGCATTGGTGAAGGCTGGTTCAGATGCGGTTCCGCCGGCAGAGCGAAACCCATGGGAATCGTAGTATCGCCGGAGCCCTTACCGGCTTCTTTGCTCACGGTGAATTTCCATACCATGTCCTGCCGGGTGCAGTTTGCTCCAGAGAGGTCGCAGACGCCGGCCTTAAGCCTGGCGGTATAACTTTCGCCGCTCTTCAGGACTACGGGATTGGGGAACAGACCCCAGGTTCCGTCGCCGATCTGGTCTACCCAGGCCGGTACCGACGCGCCGTGAGAATCGGTCAGGGAGAAACTTCCTCCGTCGACGCCGCACACTGGCTTGGAGAAGAACACCTTCACCACCGCGTCCTGGTAGACGTCGCTTGCGCCCGGCGTGGGATAACTGGCAACACGGAGCGGGGAGTTGTCTGCTGGCGCGCCGTTAACTGTGATGATCCAGTTGCGTACTGCCATGGGCACCGGGGGCGCTCCCTCGACGACAGCAGGCTCAGTCGTAGGCTTGCGGCCATCACAGAGTCCGCCCAGTACACAGGGTTCAAGGATGAAGTTGTTGTTGGTGTCAGCCATATTGCCGAGGAAATGCAGCGCAACCACGGCTTCAATCGACTGGTAATACACAGCTGCCGTGACGGCGACCGGTCCCTGAGTGCCTGGCGGGATGACCACGGAGTAGCGGTCGATTTTCTTTTCGTATTCAGGGCGGCCTCTGGGTTTGAATCGGGTATCTCTCAGGAATGAGTCATCGAACAGGTCGCCGTTGTGGTCAAAATCCGTGAACTGCGGCAGGGCCGTGGAGTTGTCCTTGTCGATCACACGCCCGTTTTTGTCAATCGGCATGCCATTCTTGTTGACTACCAGATTGAGCGGCGTGGCGTAAGGCAGATCCAGTGTAGGGCAGCCATTGCCCAGGGAAGCAACAGCTTTAAACTGCACGGAATAGGGATCCGCGGAACCGGCCGGGATTTTCCAGTTGCAGTTGGGGAAGTTGGGATCGACCATCTCCTCGGTGGTCAGGTTGCCCACTCCGATCGATGTGCGCTTCCATACGTTGTCCTGAATGGGCAGCTCTTTTCCCGTCGCGAGGTCATAAGCATGGAGTGACAGCCAGGCCGTGCGTCCTTCGGGGAACCCGGTGGGGAAGTCATGGCCGCTGCCGGTGTTGGCGATAATAATTGATAGCGGAACGGAATTATTGGCTGCGGCCGCGGCGGGTGCATGAAGGTCCATGCTGAGCACGTGGCGCAGGCGGTCCCAGGCAAGCCGGGCCTGCTGGGAGTAGGCCCCTTTTCTCTCGGTGTGCGTCCAGAAGCCCCGCGAGTACAGGCTCTTTTCATCCGCGGAAGAGAAGCTGAAGGCGGACAGCTCAGGATAAGGCGCGATGTTACCGGCTTGATCAACGTCCTTGCCGATCAGCCCGGTGACATAAGCGTTGCCGCCGACAAAATGGTGCGTGAAGAACGGGTGCGGTGATCCGCCTTCATTGGCCACACGATCCACTTGCGGAGGAAGCGGCTTGCCGTCTTTATACAACGTCTGTGCCGTGCCGGGCTGGCCGTAGTCCTGCTGCATGTGGCAGCTCTGGCAGTCGCGCTTGAACTTGGGATCAAAGTTCTTATTGTCCGGACGCTCAGCGTAAGCGCTATTGGCCCACTCTGTGTACGTGCGCTCGATGGGGAAGCCGCCTACCCATTTCCCGATAGGGTTCTTGATGGGCAATGCGTTGGTTACATCATGGCAAGCCGCGCACATTTCCGCGCGCAGGAACATTGCCTGGTGATAGCCCTTGTGCTTGGCTGGGTCGATCTTCTGATAGGGGATTTCCTGCCCAAAGATGGCGCTGGTGTAGGAGTCTTTTTTCGTGGGCGGCTCAGTGAACGCCAGCGGTCCAAACCGCTCGGGCGAGCCAATCGCATGCGGAGACAAACGATAGGATCCCGCGCCTATGCTGTATCCCAGGTTCTGCTTGCCGGGATCAGGCACGCCGAATATGTCCTGTTGGTTGGACGCCAGCAACTCAGAGCGCGGCTTGATGCCTTTAGCAGGAATATAGGCGCTTGCGCTGGGCTCATAGTTGTGGAACGGGGTATTGCGCGTCTCGGCATAGGTATGGCAGACAGCGCAGATGATTCCGCTCTTGCCGGAATCGGTATTGCGGTATTGCGGCGACAGAGTCGCAAAGGCGATGCCGGTGCCATTGTCCGATGTCGGATTAAATTTGGGATCGCCGGGAGCGTTCTCCAGGTTGGTGTGTGGATCAACCTTCACGGTTTTATAGGGAATGTTGTCCACGTAGTCCGTAGGCATGTGGCAACGCGAGCAGAAGAAATCGAGCAAAGACCCGGGACGCGATACCTTGTACTTTTCCGTCCCCAGGTCGAAGGTAGACGAGCATTCACCTTTGTTGGCAAAAGGATTATGGACTGCCTTGGGTGTGCCGTCCGGTGGTTCCGGCGTGTCGCATTCGCCATTGGCGGAGGTCGCACGCGCCAGCCCCAGGAAGGCGGCGCGCCAGGCCGGATCGCGCCACGAATTGGACATCATGGAGCCGTTCCATTCGTCAAAGATCTTCTGGTGGCAGGTCTGGCATTGTCCGGGGCTGCCTTCCTGCTCCCAGTGATCATGGTAGGGAGGCGGGAATGCCTGCGCTTCCGCAAGCACGTAAGGCGCTGCTTCCGGGAGCCGGTTCGGAATATCGTTCAACTTGCTCTGGTCCGGCTGGTTGTAGACCAGCGCACTGGCGCCCAGGACCGTAGCCACCAGGACGACGAACTTAAGGGACTTGCCGTTCCCGTTAATCATTGCTCAACTCCACGAAGTTTCCGGTGCATGGGAGGCTGATGCGCGACCACATGCAGTTTTTCGTACGCAAGAATCGGGTCATTCAGTGGGACCAGGGGGGCCCGGCCCAGGCTACGCACAAACACAAGATAGAGAAGCGCCAGGTAGCCTGCGGCGATGGGGACCTCATATAGTCCGATTTTCGGAGCACTCCACAAGGACGGCATGATCAGCAGATAAAGATCCAGCCAGTGTCCGCAAAGCAGAAGGATGGCGATCGACTTGAGCGTCCTGGGAGTGCACTTTGCTTTTACCGAAAGCAGGATGACGAAAGGAATGACCCAGTTCACAATCGGATTCAGGGCGAAGAGGTAGAGCCACGGGCCGTTGGTGCGTGACACAAAGTGCGTTACCTCTTCTGGAATGTTGCCGTACCAGATCAGCAGATATTGGCAAACCCATATGTAGGCCCAGAAGGTGCTGAAGGCGAACATCATCTTGCCCAGGTCGTGGCGCTGGTGGTCGCTCACTGAGTCGCCTAAAACACCGCGCTCGCTCAACATCACAACAGCAAGTGTGACGGCCGCAATGCCCTGAACGAACGTTCCGGCAAAGACCAACACGGCATACATCGTGCTGAACCAGTGCGGATCTGTCGATAGCACCCAGTCAAACGCCGCCAGTGTAAGCGTCACAGCGAATATCGGGGCAAAGATTACGGCGTAATTCGTGAGCTTTTGATGCAGGGCCAGGCTTAATTCCGGATGCTGGTCCTGTTGCAGTGATGTCCGGCGAAACAGCCAGGCAAAAAGGACCCAGACCAGAAGCACGAAGACCATGCGTCCAAAGACTCCGGGGGTTTGCAGGTAATGCACTCTGCCTGCGATCGCCGGTTCGTGGGCCATCTCCGCGGGATTGGTCCACGAGTAAAGAACGCGGCGTCCAAAGAAAAGCGCCAGGATCAGCAGCGATGCAACCGGCACCATGGACATGAAAGCTTCCGGAACTCTGCGCAGGCTGGCCGACCAGCGCGCTCCCGTGACCCGTTGCGTCGTAAGAAAAAATATCGCCGAAACGCTGAGAGAGGCCACGTAAAAGCCATTCAAGAGAAGATTGGGCCAGGTGCGTTCAGGAGCGGTAACCAAGCCGTAGATCGCAACCACGGCCCCCAGCGCGACCACGGACATGGCACAGATTCGAGTGCGTGAAGATATTGCAAATGTCAGAGTAGGCGTTCTGCTCATTGACTGCCTCCACTTTGAACCGCGCCTTGCTGGTCTCCCAGACCCTGCAGCACGGTATGCACGTAGGTGACGACCTTCCAGCGCTCATCGGCGCTGAGTTGCGCCGCATACGACGGCATCTTTCCGGTGCCCATGGTTACCACGTGAAAGATCCGGCCGGGAGGAAACTGCATCAGTCGTTCGGAAACATAGGAAGGTGGCGGAGGAATTTTTCCCGAGATCGGCCCATCGCCTTTGCCTTGTTCTCCGTGGCAAACCTGGCAGTAGGTCTGGAAGAGGGCTTTTCCTTCCTCGATCGTGCGGGGTGTTGCGCGATACGGGTCCTGGAGTTCACGTCCGGCGCGTGCAGCTTCTTCTTCGCCCACGCCATAATGAAAGACATGATATCCGCGCGGAATGGTGCCGGCGACCGGGTGCTGAAGCGTGAGGCCGTCCCGCGTGACCGAGTTCGGAGCAAAGGCTTTGTACGAAGGACTCCGGGCCATGTCCGGCATATACTCGTAAGCGCGCTGTTCGGATGTGGCGCCACAACCGGCAAGAACAGCGACAGTCACCAGGGCCGCGGCCATGCAGAAGAAGCGATTCACAGGTCCGCCTCCTTTTCACGAATGCGGTCAGCGCCGCTTTCTTCCAGGATCTTCCAGACGCGGCGGATATCAAACGACGAGTCTTTTTGCCGGATCACCAGTGCAAAGGTGTCATTGGTGACGCCGTCCGCGATGATCTGTTCTTTCTTGCCGGGATACAGCCGCGCGCGCAGGAAGAGAGCGGCAACCGTGGCCAGTCCGGAGAGCAGCACTGTCAGCTCAAAACAAATAGGGAGAAAAGCCAGCGTGGAATTGTCCGGCTTGCCGCCGACGTTCAGCGGCCAGTCGAGCACCGAGGTGTAGAACTGAAACGTCAGGGCAAAGGTCAGGCCCGTGAGTCCCACCACAAATGTGACCCAAGGCAGGCGCGACCGGCGCACGCCCATGGCGTGGTCCAGTCCGTGGATAGGATAGGGCGCATAGACGTCATAGACACTGAAGTCCTGCTGGCGCACCGCTTCCACGGCATGAAGAAGGGTGTTTGCGTCCGAGTAGGTTGCCACAACAAATGATTTAGGCATTGACGGTCGTCCTCTCTTCGTCGTCGCTACTGAGGGCCATCTTGTGTGCGCCATGCCCTACAACGCCTTTGATTTCCCACATCGCGATCATGGGCAGCACGCGGATGAACAACAGGAAACACGTGAAGAACAATCCAAAGCTGCCAACGAGAATGCCTATGTCAAAGATCGTTGGGTAGAACATTCCCCATCCTGAGGGCAGGAACGCGCGGTGCAGGGAAACCACGATGATGACGAAACGTTCAAACCACATACCGATATTCACCATGATTGAGAAGACAAAAAGGAAAGCCACGCTTGACCGGACTTTCTTGATCCACAGCATCTGTGGCGCGAGAACGTTGCAAAGGACCATGAGATAGAAGCACCATGCATAAGGGCCGGTAGCGCGATTAATAAAGTGATACTTCTCGTAGATATTGCCGCCGTACCACGCAGCGAAAAACTCAGTGAGATAGGCGTAACTTACGATCATGCCGGTGAGCATGGTGACCTTGGCCATCATGTCCAGGTGCCGCATGGTGATGTAGCGCTGGAGGTTCATGGTGTAACGGGTGATAATCAGCAGCATCAGCACCATGCCGAAGCCGGAATAGATGGCGCCGGCGACAAAGTACGGGGGGAAGATGGTGGTGTGCCATCCCGGAAGCAGTGAGGTGGCAAAGTCCATGCTCACAATCGAGTGGACGGAGAGCACGAGCGGTGTGGCGAGTCCGGCCAGCACCAGGCTTACGATTTCATAGCGCGCCCAGGTCCGATGAGAGCCGTTCCATCCCAGGCTCAACAAGCCGAAAATAGTTTTCTTGATCTTGCCTGAGGCGCGGTCCCGCAGCGTGGCCAGGTCCGGAACCATGCCCAGATACCAGAAGACCAGGGAGATCGTCAGGTACGTGCTGATGGCAAAGACGTCCCACACCAGCGGCGAACGGAAGTTGACCCAGAGCGGTCCGCGCTGGTTGGGAAAATAGGGAAAGATAAAGAATGCGTCCCACGGGCGGCCCATGTGGATGGCGGGAAACAGACCGGCGCACATCACGGCGAAAATCGTCATGGCCTCCGCTGATCGGTTGATCGAGGTACGCCACTGCTGGCGGAAGAGAAGCAGAATTGCCGAGATCAGCGTGCCCGCGTGTCCGATGCCGACCCAGAAGACGAAATTCGTGATATCAAAGGCCCAGCCTACGCTGTTATTCAGCCCCCAGATGCCGATGCCCTTCGCGAACAGGTAGCTGACCATCCCGCCCAGATTGAGCAGTGCGGCAAAGGCTATGCTAAAACAAATCCACCAGCCCTTCCCGGGACGGGCCTCCATGGCGCCCGCAATGTCATCGGTGATCTTGCGAAGAGAAGGGTTCTCGTCGACCCAGTGCGGCGGCGGGAGAACCTGCACGTCAGTGACAGCTACCGTGCCTGTTGTCTTCCCATTGACTCTGATCGCGGTGGTGCTCATTCTGACTCCTTACGTAGTCTCCAGTGGGTTACGGACTTTCTTGAGATAGCCGACGTTCGGCCGCGTGCCCAGGTCGTCCAGCACCTGGTAGTTCCGCTGGTTGCGATGCATCTGTGAAACCCGGCTGTTGGGATCTTTAAGATCGCCAAAGATGATGGCCTGCGTGGGGCACGCCTGCTGGCACGCCGTCTGGATCTCGCCATCGGCCAGCTCCCGCTTGCCCTGGAGCGCGGTGTTCTTGGCCAGTTGGATCCTCTGCACGCAGAGGCTGCATTTTTCCATTACGCCGCGCGAGCGCACGGCCACATCCGGATTCAACACCATTCGGCCAAGCGGATTGTCCATGTTGAAGTCGAATTTAGGATTTTCCGTGTAGTTGTACCAGTTGAAACGCCGCACCTTGTAAGGACAGTTGTTGGCGCAGTAGCGCGTTCCAATGCAGCGGTTGTAAACCTGCTGATTAAGGCCTTCAGAACTGGTGGTGGTGGCCAGCACCGGACATACGGTTTCACATGGCGCGTTCTGGCAGTGCTGGCACATCATGGGCTGGTGCACGCTGACCGGGTTTTCTTCCGGGCCGCTGTAATAGCGATCAATGCGGATCCAGTGCATGATGCGGATGCGCTCGATCTGGTCTTTGCCTACCACGGGAACGTTGTTCTCCGCCTGACAGGCGACCACGCAGGCTGAACACCCGGTGCACGCGTTCATGTCGATGGCCATGCCCCAGGAGTGTTCGCCTTTAAGCCGCTCCGCCCAGAGCGTGGGTAATGCTTCTGATTCTTTGCGTTCTCCGGCTTCTTTGTGCATTTCTTCCAGCGTTGTCTCAAGAACAATCGGCCGGCCTTCCATGGAGAAGTGAGTTTGCGTGGTGCCGATTTTTTCCGAGCGCCCGGTCCTTTCGATCTGAATGTTCGTCGCCGAGTAGCGGTGCGATCCGCTCTCCATGGATGTGAGCGGAAACGCGTTCACGCCCACGTTCTGCCCAGCCCGGCCAACTTGTTTTCTTCCGAAGCCCAACGCAACAGAGATGGTTCCCGGGCCTTGCCCGGGCTGAATGAAGACGGGAAGTTCGGCGTCTCCTTTGTTGGTCTTGAGGCGTACAACATCGCCATCCGACAAGCTCAGCTTTTTTGCCAGCGCCGGCCCGACCGCGGCAACGTTGCCCCAGGTAACTTTGCTGATTGGATCAGGAAGCTCCAGCAGCCAGGGATTGTTGGCATGGCGGCCATCGCGCAAAGGCACACTCTCATAGACATGCAATTCGTAATGGTCGTCTTTGGTGGAAGTCTGAGCACTCTTAGCGTCTTGAAGTACTTTCTCCACCGCCGGTTTCCAGTCACCGTGGAACTGTGGTTCAGCGGCTGCGTGCTGTGAAGGCAGCACCACAATGCCATCCTGTACGGAGCGCTCCCAGAACGGTACGAAGCTTTGAAGTTCCTTCTGGCGGGGGAACAGGTTCTTCTGCCAGTACTCACGCAGGTAGATGTAATAGTCCGGCTGCTCGTGGCCAAGCCATTTGAGCAGGCTCGTCTGCGCGGCGCGCGTGTCAAACAGCGGCGCAATCAGCGGCTGGGCCAGGCTGAAATGCGTCTCTACCGGCTCGGCATCGCCCCAGGCTTCCAGGAAGTGATGATCGGGACAAACAGCGTGCGCATGCGAGCTGGTTTCATCACGGCGGTCAGAGAACGAAATCGACAGCACAACTTTGTCCAGACCTTCCAGGAAGCGCCCTGCGTCGGGATAATCGTAACCGGGATTGACTCCGTACATGAGCAGGGTGTGGACTTCGCCACGATGGAGTTTTTCCACCAGTCCGGCCATGGCGGTATCGTCACCGCTGCGCTGGAGAGAAGGATGAGCAAGATCGATAGTCTTGCCGATATTGCCAAGAGTCGAGTTCACGGCGTTGACCACCACCTGAACCGCGACGTCGTTTGAGCCGCTGACGACGAGCGATTCACCACGATGTTTCCAGAGTTCGTCGGCGACTGCGTCCAGCTTCTTGGCATCGACGGGGTCATCTTCCGCAACAGCGGCAGCACCTGCTTTGCGCTGAACCCGGCGGAGCAGTGCTACAGCGACAGCTCCCAGCTGCGATGGGGCAACTGGTACACGCACATCGGCGTTGCTGCCGGTGACCGACATTCCCGACTCAAACTGAATGTGGAGTGAGGGCGTTCCTTCCGGCTTGCGATTGGCGGCGTACTGACGCGCGAACTCTACCGGCGAGAGCCACGCGCCCAGGAAGTCCGCCTCCAGGCCCACGACGACGCGCGCCTTATCAAAAGAATAATGAGGAATTGCGGCCTGGCCGAAAGATTGCGCATTGGCGGCGCGCATGGCGCTGAGTGAGACCGCATCATAAGCAACATGATGGAAGTTTGGATCACGCTTGGTCCATTCGTCGATGATCTCTTTTGTCGAAGGGCTGGTGATGGTCCCGGAGAGCAGTACAGTCTGCTTCTGGCCGGTGCGGGCTGCGCTCAGTAACTCCGTGACATGCTGGTCGATCTCATCCCACTTGGCCGGTTTTCCATGCCAAAGTGGGCCGCTCAGACGCTCTTCGTCATAGAGTGAGAGCACTGTGGCCTGGCCGGTGGCGCAGGTTCCGCTGCCAAAAAGGTCGGAGGAAGAGTTGCCTTCAATCTTGATCGGACGGCCATCGCGCTGCTTGACCAGCAAGCTGCACGAGGACGCACAGCCACGGCACGTGGTGGCGTACCAGTTGGAAACGCCGGGAATGATCTGGTCTGATCCCACCAGAAACGGAATCGCATTTTGCACGGGAGCGCGGCATCCGGCAAGCCCGACCGCGGCAATGCTGAAACCCATGAGCGCAAGAAAATCGCGGCGCGTGGCCTCAGGACGGCTTGAATCTGCGGGAAGCCCTCCGGGAAACTCGCCGGTGAAGCGCGGGCCGTTGTGCAGTTCGTCAACACTTTTCCAATACGCAGGCTCACCGATCTGCACCAGTTGGTTTTTCGGGCTTTTGCAGGAGCTTTTGGCTCCGCCGGACTCGCCGGTGTGACTCATTGGTTTCTCCAACCTCTCAGGATGCTGTTCGTCATTCGCTACAACTTCTAAGCTCTACCTATTTGGCGATCTCAGTAGTGACAGCTGGCACAATCCAATCCGGCTGCGGGCTGCTGTCTCTGCTTAAGGCCCATTGCCGCACGCTGAAAATCCCCCACCGGCAGCTTGGCGTGCTCACGATGGCACTGCAGGCACCAACCCATGGTCAGCGGTGATACTTGCTTGACTCGCTCCATGGTTTCAACCGGCCCATGGCAACTCTGGCAGGCAACGCCGGACTGTACATGCTGGCTGTGATTGAAATAAACAAAATCAGGCAGGTTGTGGACCTTCACCCAGCGGATAGGACGCTCCTGCTGCACTGCCTCTTTGAGTTTCTCGATCTCGACCGTCTGCTTTTCCAAAACGCTATGGCAGTTCATGCACACGCTGGCCGGCGGGATTCCCGCATGACGGCTCGTGCGTGCTCCATAGTGGCAATAGAGGCACGGGATTTTGTTGTCCCCGGCATGGACTTTGTGCGGGAAAGCAATCGGCTGTTCCGGACCATAGCCCTGATGGACACCGATCCGGGTAAGCTCCCAGGCGCCGAGTCCCCCAGCCAGGGCAACGCCAACAACAACCATGAATAGCAACTGCAGGCGCATGGAGTTTTAGTCCTCCTCCGGCCATAGCCAGGGTGCGGGATTATGTTTGCGCAACCAGGCTTCCCCGGCGCGCACCACAGCAGAAATTGGACGGCCAACTACAACAAACGAGCGATGAAGCGCGAATACCAGGAATGATGCCGTACGCGTAAGCGGAAGCACGGCGAGCACGGCAAAGGCGGAAAACACATGCAGCCGGACCAGAAACGGCATCTGTACGGCAAAACCAGCAGTAGGATTTCCCCGCACCAGAGAGACAATGTACGGTGAGAGTGTGATCGCGCCCCAGGACGAACCCCAGCGATAGATCGCCGCGACGAGCAGTCCGGAGAAAATTCCTACGAACAACAATGTGAGAAAGACAGTGTCCGACAGTTCGGTGACCGCGGACCGGCTGGAGTGGCCCAGATGTCGCCACAAGAGGACGGCCCCGCGTGTCAGAGCTACAATGCCGAGCGCGAAAGCGATGCCTTCAAGCAGGTAAAGTCTTCCCGGGCTGACGTTCCAGGAAAGGATTCCACGCGGGAAGATCAATCCGGCAAGGTGTGCCAGAAACAGCAGGAACACGCTGATGCGCCACCATTTGTTGCCGCCAACCAGCGTCCAGGCTTCAGACATCTCCGTGGACACCGCTTCCATGTTCCTGCGATCCAGCAAATAGCGCACGGCGATTCCGATCACCAGCAGTGCCAGCGCAATATAAGGCCACGCAGCAAAAAGAAAATTGAGCTTCATCGCTTGCTCCCTTCCTGACCGCTATTTCGGGACAACATCGCCTGCGGTGGATTACTCGATGCGGATTTTACCTTGCCAGTCGTGGGAACGTCGCCGGTGTTTGCGGCATGCGACGGTTGCCGTAAAGCTGCCTGGCGAAGGAAAGCCTTCAACGCGAAAGACTCTTTGGGGGTAAGGTAGTGCGTTTCAAAAGCGCTGCTGCCAAACTGGAAGCAGGGATGCCTGAGGAATTCCGCGAGCGCCCTGTCCTGATATTTAAAGTAAGTATTGGAAAGATTGGGTCCCAGGCTTCCGCCCATTCCTTCACCCTGAACGGTGTGACAGGAGGCGCAAGCCTGAACACCATACTTCAGTCGCGCCTGTCCGTTGAACAGTTGGCGGCCTCTTTCTATATCTGCCGTGGTGGCGGTTTCGGCATGGCGCTCGTCCGCGGGTTTAATGTCCGGCCCGCCGATCGCTATGTAGCTAAGGATGTCTTTGACCTGCTGGTCGGAGAGGTCGGTCCAGTCAGGCATGCGCTGTTGTTTGTACTGGGCAAACAGCGCCGTGGCAATCGGATCGCCGGACTTGATTACGTTGGAAGATCCATGGATGAACTTGAGCAGCCATTCAGGCTGGCGCCGCTTATTCACGTCCTTCAGATCGGGGCCTACCTTGACCCCTTTTCCGTAGGTATGGCACGCGGTGCAGCGCTTATTAAAGGTGGCAGCTGCTTCCTGCGAGAACTTTGCCCCGCCGGGGTCGTCATCGTCGTCGGCCCAGGCAGCTTGTGACAGGCCAGACATGGCCAAGAGCAGCAACAGACAACCCAATCGAAGCCCGGTCGGCCGAAGTACCAACGACCAGGGGTGGAGTTTCCATGGATGAAGAGTGAGAACGACCGGTTTCATGGTGACGAAGGCTCCCTCTGAATCTGTTAATAGCCTTGGCGAATCCGTTCTGACGCTGATGGGATACGTTGATTTCGTACGGCCGCACCCATCGAAAAGCAGCTGGTCTGACGTGGGGAAGTCAAAAAACAAAAAGGCCCAGAGAGATAGCACCCTCTGAGCCAAATTCCCAGTCTGCTCCGGAATTCTACCGGGGACTGAAATCGGGGCTCACCCGCTTCTTTTGACTTTGCAATTTACGTGCTAAGTATGTTTTTCAAGGACCGCGCAGCTTTCAATGCCAAGCCTGTTCTGAATGAAAAGTACCCCAACCCCGCAACTATGGCAAAAACAGCTTGTGCCTCCTGAAAACTAGCGCCGGCAGACAGTTGCTTACCCCCACGTGATCCTGCCGATTGCCCCTAAGAAAAAATGGCTCAGAGAGTTTTAATCTCTGAGCCAAATTTCTGTCGGGCCGATCTATAGACATCGGAACGAAAAATCAGGGCTCACTAAAATATAACAGCCATTTTATATACAAAATTCGATAGCTTGTCAACGAAATCTGGGATGCTTCCTTGTGCTGTCCCGGCAGATCGCTACCACTTAAGTGTATCAAAAACAAGGGTACAATTGGCGCTTTCTTAGCATGACAAGGCCATGATGTCGTTCTTACACTGGGCGCGATTCAACATGCGCGAACCGTTCTTTTAATCTAAGAAAAGGGCTTTCCAGCCACCGGTAGGAGGCTGCCGCGATCAGCACCGTAAATATCAAGCCGACCATCGATTGCCCGGCTACCCCCAGCGGCGTGGACGGATGCATAAAGCGTGCGGCGCAGAAGCGTCCAAACTCATGGACCACATACAAGCCATAAGAGATCTTTCCCAGATAAATGAGAAAGCTGTTACGAAGCAAGGCGTGTTGTGAATCCAGGAACGCGAGCAGGATCGCGGCGCTTGCTAGTGCGATGACCGGATGGCTCAATGCCAGCCTCCAGGTTTCCGGGTTCTGCGGATCATTCCAGCCATTGAAGGCGGCAGCGGCGATCCAACTCAGGATTCCGCCCGCCAGCAAGGCAACACGTTGCATTTTAGAAAATGATGGCAGCCGTTTTCCGGCCAGGGCAATCAAAATGCCCAGAGCAATCGGATCGAGGCGGGTCAATGTGTTGTACTCCATGGCTTGCAGGCTTGCTCCCGAGGCGGCAAGCGTCACACGGACCACATTCGCCGTGATCAATATGCCGACTGCAATCCACAACATTTGGCGCAACGAAGCTTTGCGAAACGCCAGTGGCCATGTCAGGTAAAACTGCTCTTCAATCGAGACGGTCCACAGCGGTATGGCAAAGGACGCAGGCAGACCGTAGATTGTGTAGATCCAGTTTCCGGCGAGCAGGCTGTATCCCACCGTGTACCGCCAGGGGAGATGCTGCGCAGGCGCCAGGAGAGCAAACAGCGCGGCGAAGGCAACAAAACTCAGATAGAGCGGCCAGATGCGGAGGATCCGCCGCAAATAAAAGCTGCGAAGGTCCAGGTTGCCGGTGGTCGCTCGCTCGCGCAGGAGCAGGCTGGTGATAAGGTAAGCGCTCAGCGCAAAAAAAAGATCTACACCGTAAGCACCGCTGGTGAAAACGGGAATGATGGTAGCCGTGAGCCGCCGCGGAATTCCATTCGCATCGTAAAAGCTGGTGACGCGCGGGACAGCATGAAAGAGAAACACTCCGAAGAATGCAAAGAACCTTAATGCGTCGAGCTCAGGACGATAGAAGCGCCCGGCATAATTTTCCGCCGTGATCGTGTTTGATTTCGGTGCGACCGCGGTGCTCATGGTGTGAAAGCGTTTCCTTCAGATTTAAAGTTATGTTGTGGGAAGGTAAAAGGTCAATTGCGCCTCCACCTCAGCCCATCCTGCCTTTTGGCCAGGACGGAATTGGTTTTTTCCCGCCGCTCACGTACACTGAACCGCTTTTATCTCAGCAGCGCTTGCCAAGGAACAACCCATGCCTGTACGCCTGCCTACCGTAGATCAGCTTCTGGAAATCGCCGGATCTTTCGGCATGACCCTTACCACCGAAGACGCCGCTTCTTTTCGCGGATTGATGGCTGGTTCCATTGCTTCTTACAACCGGCTTGACCAGCTTCCTGAGCCCAAGCTGCCGGTAAAGTATCCGCGCACTCCCGGCTATCGCCCCGGCGCGGAGGAGAATCCCTGGAACGCCTGGTATTGGAAGACTGATATCAAGGGATCGGAAAAAGGCTTGCTGGCGGGGAAGAAGGTTGCGATCAAGGACAACATCTGCGTGGCCGGAGTGCCCATGATGAATGGCTCTCAGTTGCTGGAAGGTTATGTGCCGGAGGTGGACGCTACGGTGGTGACGCGCATCCTTGATCATGGAGGAACGGTCGCAGGCAAGGCCGCCTGTGAGGACCTGTGCTTTTCCGCGGGTAGCCATACCTGCGCCACCGGGCCTATTCGCAATCCGCACAATCCCGCACACAGCACCGGAGGATCTTCCGGAGGCAGCGCGGCGTTGGTGGCCGCTGGTGATGTTGAGATGGCGCTGGGCGGCGATCAAGGCGGTTCCATTCGCACACCTTCGTGCTGGTGCGGTGTCTATGGCATGAAACCAACCTGGGGACTGGTGCCCATGACCGGCGGCATGCCGATCTCTTATTCCGTGGATCACTGTGGGCCGATCTGCAACAACGTAGAAAACGTAGCGCGACTTTTGACAGTGATCGGCGGCCCGGATGGCTATGATCCGCGCACCATCAATGCCCGCCTCGGCGACTATATGGGTGCACTCAACAAGGGCGCGAAGGGACTGAAGATCGCCGTGTTGCGTGAAGGGTTCGGACATCCTGTGGCAGATTCCCGCGCTGTGGCCACGGACGCCAAAGTTCGCGCGGCCATCGCCGAATTCAAAACGCTGGGAGCAACCGTTGAAGATGTCTCCGTGCCCCTGCATTACGACGGGCCGCATATCTGGACCGGAGTCATCCTGGAAGGCGCCGCCGAGATGATGATCAAAGGCTACGCCATGGGCAACAACTGGATGGGCTACTACACCACGTCTCTGCAGGAAGCTTTCGCTCGCGGCTGGACTTCCAGACCGGACGACACCTCGGAAACCGTAAAGCTCGTGCTGCTGCTGGGCGAATATATGCATCGTTACTATCACAATCGTTACCACGCCAAGGCGCAGAACCTGCGCGTGCTGCTGCGCAATGCGTATGACGCGGTGCTCAAAAATTACGACCTCATGGTCATGCCTACCATTCCTTTCCCGGCAACCCTCATTCCTCCAGCGGATGCACCTCGCGAAATCTACGTTGATGCCGCACTGAACATGCAACATAACACCTGCCCCTTTGATGTCTCAGGTCACCCGGCCTTCACCATTCCTTGCGCCAAGGTGGATGGGTTGCCGGTGGGCATGATGCTGGTGGGAAAACACTTCGACGAGACAACGTTGCTTAGCGCCGCCAAAGCATTTGAAGGAGCCAATGACTGGAAGAAGCGGTGATTCAACCTGCGTACCGCTGATTTGCGCGGAGAACACGGACCTACCAGGCTTCTTTGCGTCTTTACCGCCCTTTGGGGTGAATGATCTTCCCGCATGAGAAAATACCTCCGCTGCTCGGAGGCAGGAAATGGCTACACCACAACCCATTTCATCCAGTTTGCTGGGCGACGTCCTGACCCGGCAGGCGGCACAGTATCCTGACAAAGACGCCTTGATCTACCCGGAGTTGGGATTGCGCTGGTCGTTCCGGCAATTGGACGACCTGGCTCAGAACTGTGCTCGAGGGTTGGCGACAGTCGGTATTCGCAAGGGAGAGAGGGTCGCGCTCTGGTCTACTAATCTTCCTGAGTGGGTGGCGCTGTTCTTTGGTCTGGCGAAGATCGGCGCGGTCATGGTCACCGTGAATACCTTGCTGCGCAAGCATGAAGTAGAGTATCTGCTTTCGCAATCAGAATCCTGCGTGCTGATCCTCAGCCAGGGTTACCGCGACGTGGATTACATTGAGACCGTCTATGAGATCGTGCCAGAGTTGCGCCGCCACCAAGCTGAAACCAGGTTTGAATGCCTCAAGCTGCCGTGTCTGCGCCACGTTGTCTTTTTGGGAGAGCAGGCTCCTGCCGGCATGATCGCCTACAAAAAAATTCAGGAGTTGGGTAAGGGGGCTGCAAAGGACCTGCTGGCCAACATCACACTGGATATTCATGAGGTCATCAACATCCAGTACACCTCCGGCACCACTGGCTTCCCCAAGGGAGCCATGCTCTCGCACCACAACATCGTGCACAACGGCCATTGGATTGGGCACACACAGAGGTTTTCCGCGGAAGACCGCGTCTGCCTGCCGGTCCCATTTTTTCATTGTTTTGGCTGTGTTCTGGGGATTCTGGGAGCGTATACCTGGGGCGCAGCCATTGTTCCGCTTACCGCGTTTGATCCGGAGAAGGTTTTGCACGCTGTCGCTACCGAGCGTTGCACCGCTCTTTATGGCGTGCCGACCATGTATATCGCCGAACTCGAACATCCGTCGTTTGACAAATACGACTTGTGCAGCCTGCGGACTGGCATCATGTCCGGCGCTCCGTGCCCTGAGTCGCTGATGAAGAAAGTGATTCACAACATGCACATGCCGGAGATTACGATTGCGTACGGGCTTACCGAGGCTTCGCCGGTGGTCACCATGACTGACATCAATGACAACATGGCCCGCCGCACGCAAACCGTGGGTAAACCTCTTACTGGTGCTGAAGTGAAGATTGTCAATCCGGCCACGGACGAACCGCTGCCTCCGGGCGAGGCTGGAGAGTTGTGGGTGCGCGGCTATCTGGTGATGAAGGGCTACTACAAGAAACCAGAGGCCACCCAGGAAGCGATCACCGCGGATGGTTGGCTGCGCACCGGGGACCTCGCTTCCCAGGACGCCGACGGATACATCAAAATTCGCGGCCGCAAGAAAGAAATGATGATTCGCGGCGGCGAGAACGTTTATCCCAGAGAGATTGAGGAATTCCTCCGCAGTCATCCCAAGATCAGCGACGTAGCTGTCTATGGGGTGCCGCATCGGAAATTTGGAGAAGAAGTCGCGGCGGCCATTCGACTGAAACAAGGCGAATCGGCAACACCCGAAGAGATCACGGCATTCTGCAAAGGTCAGATCGCGTCCTTCAAGGTCCCCAGGTATATCCAGTTTGTTACTGACTTTCCCCAGACCGCCACCGGCAAACTGCAGAAATATAAATTGCAGGAACGAGCATTACAGGATTTTCCAGCCCTTCGCGAAGAAAATCCAAGATTTGCCACCGATGACGCAGAAAAAAATAGGTTTCCGCGCGAAGTTTAGCTCCTCCTTCGCTAGTAGTGTCACCCTCCGCGGCCATACCCGTATCAGAAATTAAGGGGATGTTGTTGCTATTGCCGTCTAAGGGTTTGTCTAGCACTTTGACATATACAATCGAAGCTAACCTTCAAGCTCTGCTGCGGCTATTTGTAGCTGCTTGTCCCCTAAGATCGATTTCTGACTTGCTCTGCCGGTGTAGCTGAAGCTGCTAGGTCTTTAGCTTGGCCCTTGGCTTGGCGGATCTGATCGACATCTCCAAAGCCTGGGTAGCTATAACTCCGCCAAAATAGGCCGTAGCAATTTTGGGTCTAGCCGGAGACATTCATTGAAGGGCCGGGCTGCCCTGATCCAGTCATAGGATGGAGAAATGTCAGTCCCTGATTGTAATAGCTGGGTTTTTGCGACTAAGTGCTTACTTTTCTCGCGGGCATTTGCCGATCTTCTGCTGGAGCCTAATTGCTGAGCGGAGGATTGAGCGAGACGCGAAGGTTATTTTGGTGGCGCATTGTCGCTATGTCCACATTGAGGGTGCAAGACTCCCAGGCAGGGCAGCTACTGCTAGCGTGAGCACACCAGCTAGCCTACTTAATTCATCAGTGCTGAGAGTTTAGCCGATGCGTGGCATGGTGTGGTATCGGCGGAAGCGCGAGAAAGCGGTCGATGTAGTTTTTGCGCGGCAGTGATAGCCAAGAGGAAGTGGGAAGAGACTTTTGGG